>Ga0265327_10000280_pt1 | contig 100757 bp, 103 predicted proteins | sample 41621metaG_FD_202089 | JGI IMG/M metagenome (GOLD analysis project Ga0265327, IMG submission 202089) | Rhizosphere microbial communities from Carex aquatilis grown in University of Washington, Seatle, WA, United States - 4-16-21 metaG | ecosystem: Host-associated > Plants > Roots >...
GAGACCGGCGACCGCGCTGCGCAGCCTGGAGGCTCCGCGCGGACGCCTCTTGCCACCCACCTAAACCAAGGCTCAGATCAACCCAGGACTCTCGTTATGGCTGGATGAGAAACGGGGGTCACGTCAATGCCCAACACCACGGTGTGGGAAAAGCGCTCGTCAGCCAAGCCGTCACCGAGACCCTCACGCTGGGCCGGTCGTATCTGACGGTCAAGACAAGGGGGCCATCCCTGCCCTACGAGCCGTATGAACGGACGCGGATGTTCTACCTCGCCGTCGGCTTCGAGCCGCTCGAAGAGTTCACGGAGATTTGGGGGCCGGAGAACCCGTGCCTAATCATGATCATGCCGATGCGGAGGTAGGTCAGCTTGGGGTCATAAGCGGTCCTTTCAGGCCGACCGCTTCGAGGCCCTAGCCGGGCTGGAATATTCGGCTCTCAACGTCTGACTTGGGTCGAAAGTCCTTGGGACTGGGCCCGCAAGCGGACTCTCCTCCGCAACAACCACGTGCGCTCTGCGAGCGGCCGGAATGTCCGCTTCCGGCGCCGGTTTCAAGGTCCGTACCTGGAGCTTTGTTGGCGTCACCAGCGTTCCATCGGAAGCCTTAGTGCTTCCGCGTGTGGCTTCCGCGCCACGATTCTATGCGAAATCCCGCGACGATTTTCGCTCCCACGTGCTTCCGTGGTGCTTCCGTGCGGATGCAAGCATCGCCGTGAATGTGCCTAAGTCATTGATTTCGCTGGCGCACCCGACACGATTCGAACGTGTGACCTTTGCCTTCGGAGGGCAACGCTCTATCCAGCTGAGCTACGGGTGCTTGAGGGCCGGCGGAGCGGGGTTTCTAGACGAAGGCGGGGCTTCGCGCAAACGGTCGTGAGGACGCGGGCGACATCCGGCCCGTCAGGTCACGGCCAGATAGGCGAAGCGGGCCACGAACAGGGCCGCCAGCGCGAACAGCAGGATGTCCTCGCGCCCGGCCTTGCCGCGCAGCAGTTTCAGGGCCGCGAAGGCGGTGATGCCGAAGGCCAGGCCGTTGGCGATGGAGAAGGTCAGCGGGATGGTCACCAGGGTCAGGAAGGCGGGGATGGCGACGCCCGGGTCTTCCCAGTCCACCTGGGCCAGGGGCGCCATCATCATCGCTCCCACCAGGATCAGGGCCGGGGCGGTGGCCGCGGCGGGGATCGCCTGCACCCAGGGGGCCACGAACAGGGTGACCAGGAACAGCAGGCCGGCGACCACGGCGGTCAGGCCGGTGCGTCCGCCCTCGGCGACGCCCGAGGCGCTCTCGATATAGCTGACCACGGTGGAGGTGCCGGCCAGGGCGCCCACCATGGTGGCGATGGAGTCGGCGGTGAGCACCCGGTTCAGGCGCGGGATGGAGCCATCCTCCGCCACCAGGTTCGCCTTCTTGGTCACCGCCACCAGGGTGCCGACATTGTCGAACAGGTCGACGAACAGGAAGACGAACAGGATTTCCAGCAGGCCCAGGGTGAAGCCCCTGCCGCCGATGCCCCCGGTTCCGATCCCCAGCGCCCCGCCGATGTCGAGCCGGAACGCCGTCGCCGTCATTTCGGTCAGGCTGTAGGGGGAGGGCGCCCAGTGGGCCAGGCCCAGCGCCCAGCCGGCCACGCTGGCCGCCAGGATGCCGATCAGGATCGCCCCCTTGACCCGCCAGGTGAGGAGGGCCGCCGTCACCACCAGGCTGATCAGGGCCAGCAGGGCCGTGGGACTGTGCAGGTCGCCCAGGGTCACCGCCGTGGCCGGACTGGCGGTCACGATGCCGGCGCTCCTCAGCCCGATGAAGGCGATAAACAGGCCCACGCCCGCCGCCACCGCCGCGAACAGCGGCCGGGGAATGGCCCTGACGATCAACTGGCGGATCCCGGCCACCGTCAGCACCAGGAACATCGCCCCGGAGATGAACACGCAGCCCAGCGCCGTCTCCCACGGCACGCCCATCTGCTTGACCACGGTGTAGGTGAAGTAGGCGTTCAGCCCCATGCCGGGCGCGAGCGCGATGGGATAGTTGGCCAGCAAGCCCATCAGCAGGCAGCCGACCCCCGCCGCCAGGCAGGTCGCCGCCGCCACCGCGGCCCCCGGCAGGCCGGCGTCGTGCAGGATCGCCGGATTGACCAGCACAATGTAGGCCATGGTCAGGAAGGTGGTGACCCCAGCCAGCACCTCGGTGCGCACGGTGGTCCCGTGCTCGCTCAGGCGGAACAGACGCTCGAACACGATGGGCCCCCCAAATCAGGCGTCGATTGAGACCCGAACGGGCGCCGCGCGGCAAGGGGCGGCGGTCCGGCGCGCGGGTGATTGCGCACGGCGCGAACATGCGCCAGCTAGGATCGACTTGGTTCCCCGCCCGGAGGTTCGGATTTGAAGCGATTGGTTCTGACCCTGGCGCTCCTGGCGTCCGGTTTCCTTCCCCGGCTGGCGCTCGCCGAGGCGGCCGATCCGACGCCGCGCATCGTCGTGATGTCGGCCTTCCCGCCCGAACTCGTTCAACTGCGCGCCGCCGTTCAGGACCCCAAGGAAAAACGGGTGGCGGGGGTCGTCTTCGTGACCGGAACCTTGGAGCGAAAGCCGGTGGCGCTGGTGCTCAGCGGCGTCTCCATGGTCAACGCCGCCATGACCACCCAGATGGCCATCGACCACTTCAAGGTCCGCGCCATTGTCTTCTCCGGCATCGCCGGGGGTATCGATCCGGGGCTGGACGTCGGCGACGTGGTGGCGCCGGACGCCTGGGCCGAATACCTGGACGGCGACTTCCTGCGATCCAGGGACGGCAAGTTCAACGCCCCGCGCGGTCCCCTGCCGGCCTACGGCATGCTGTCGCCCCGGCCGGTCACCGTGGTCGGTCCCGACGGCGCGCCGAGAACCCAGGAGTGGTTCAGCGCCGACCCCGCCCTGCTCGCCATCGCCCGCACCCTGCCGCCGGCCGCGCTCAAGCGCTGCGCCGACGACGCGCACTGCCTGCCCAAGGCGCCGCGCCTGGTGGTCGGCGGCCACGGCATCTCCGGCCCGGTGTTCATGGACAACGCCGACTATCGGACCTACGCCTTCGGCGCCTTCAACGCCCAGGTTCTGGACATGGAGACCGCCGCGGTGGCCCACGTCGCCCTCGCCAACGGCGCCCCGTTCATCGGCTTCCGCAGCCTGTCGGACCTCGCCGGCGGCGGGGCGGAAGATCAGGTTCAGGTGTTCATGCGCCTGGCGTCCGACAATTCCGCCACCGTGGTGCGCGGGTTCATCCGGGCCTTGCCTTAGGGGTTCAGTCCGTCGCCGTGGCTTCCAGGCCGTAGGTCATGGAGACGAACACGTCTTCCAGGTCCGGCTCCTCGGTGCGCAGGTCCTTGATGTGGATCCCGGCGGCGCGCACCGCGGCCAGCACCTGCTCGACCCCGGCCTCGGCGGTCTTGAAGTCCACCGCCAGGTCGCCGCCGGGGCGCAGCCGCGCCTCGAAGGGCTTCAATGACGGGGCCTCGGCCAGGGGCGTTTCGGGCGTCACCACCACCGTGCGGCTGTCCAGGCGGCGCAGGAGCTGGCTGGTCGGCTCGCAGGCCACCACCTGGCCGCGGTTGACGATGGCGATGGTGTCGCAGAGCTGCTCGGCTTCCTCGAGGTAGTGGGTGGTGAGGACGATGGTCACCCCCTGGCGGTTAAGCTCCACCACATAGTTCCAGAGCTGGCGGCGCAGCTCCACGTCCACCCCCGCCGTGGGCTCGTCCAGGATCAGCACCGGCGGATTGTGCACCATGGCCTTGGCCACCATCAGACGGCGCTTCATGCCCCCCGACAGCTGGCGCACATAGGCCTTGGACTTGTCGGCCAGGCCCAGGGCCGCCAGCAGTTCGTCCGAGCGGCGCTCGGCCGCCGGCACGCCATAGAGGCCGGCCTGCACCTCAAGCGACTCGCGCGGGGTGAAGAAGGGGTCGGCGGCGATCTCCTGGGGCACCACGCCAATGGCGGCGCGGGCGTCGCGGGCCTGGGTGTCGATGTCGCGGCCCCAGATCTTCACCTGGCCGCGAGTCTTCTTGGTCAGGCCCGACAGGATGTTGATGAAGGTCGACTTGCCCGCCCCGTTGGGACCCAGCAGGCCGAAGATCGAGCCGCGCGGAATCTTCAGGTCGATGCCCTTGAGGGCGTCCATGGCCGGGGCGGTCTTGGTGGCGGGATAGGTCTTGAAGAGGCCGGTCGCCTCGATGGCGTAGTCGGGAAGGTCCATGGGGCTCCGATCGCGGACGCTCTTAAGTCGGCCGCGCGCTGATTTGCGTCAATTGACGGCGCGCGCGCGCGTCGCATACCTAGGGCGCGCGCGCGGCCTCGCCAAGGCCGCCCATGGATGCGGCGGGGATTTAAGCATGGCCAGGAAGCCGAAAGCTTCTGAAACTCCGAAGTCGGCGGACCGTCCGGCCGCTCCCGGAGCGGCCGACGCCCTGCCGGCGCCCGAGATCATCACCGTCCGCTCAAAGCGTGTCGCCTGCGACGGTGTCGGCGGGGCGCTGGGCCATCCGCGCGTCTGGCTGGAGATGGGCGAGGCCGACTTCGTCGAATGCCTCTACTGCGACCGTCGCTTCGTCCTGGCCCACGGCTCGGAAGGCGCCGAGGACGAACGCCTGGCCCCCGGCGTCTACGAAGGCTCGCACGGGCACTGAGTGATTTTTCTCTTCCCCCGAACCCGGCGCATGCCGGGTGGTGGGGGAAGTACCCGCGAAGCGGGGGAAGGGGGCTCCAGCTTGACGCGGACGGCTTGTTCTCCGCTAGAGCCCCCATCGTCTCGGCGCCGCTGGCGCCGATCCACTTCCCCCACGCAAAGCTTGGGGGAAGGGAATCTAGCCTACACCTCCACGATCTCCGCCCGCGCCTTGCCGCCCTCGATGATCAGCCGCGCGAAGGTGCCTCGCGCGCCGTCCTCCTTGCCCATCGGCAGGGTCAGGCTGCCGGGATCGACGGTCAGGCGGCCGTTGACCTCGGTGATCTCGGCCTTGTGGGTGGAGGCGCAGAGGAGGACGTCCAGCGGCCCGTCGAACAGGTCCTCCTCGGCCTCCAGGTAGTCGGCCTCGGTGACGAAGGGCGCCTTGGATTCCGCCAGGTTGGCGATCACGGGATCGAAGACGCAGCCGATGAACAGGCCGTCCTCCTCCAGCGTCAGGGTCAGGGTTTCGACGCCGCCCCCCGGCTCGTCGTCCTCGCCCAGCACGCCGGCGACCGGGGCGATGGCCTGAAGGTCCTTCTGGCCTGACGCCTCGCCCATGTCGCCCAGGGTGATGATCCGGTCCGCGCCCTTCAGGGCGTCCAGCGCGCCGGGCGGCCAGGTCAGGCCGGCGGCCGGATGGATGTGGCAGTCGGCCAGGACGGCGATGACGATGGGCCTGGACATGGCGCCTCTCCCTGTTCGCCGAAGCTTGTCACGACACGTCAGCACGGTCGAGACGAACGCCACTGGCCTCGTGACCCGGCCGCCTCGCGCGCCTATCTTGGGGCCATGACCGACGACACGACAGCGCTGGCGCCCGCCGACCCGATCCACGCCACCGACCGGCCTCTGACCCAGGACGGCCCGGTCACGCGACTCTATCTGGTGGACGGCTCCGGCTTCATCTTCCGGGCCTTCCACGCCCTGCCGCCCCTGTCGCGCAAGTCCGACGGCCTGCCGGTGGGCGCGGTGCAGGGCTTCTGCAACATGCTGTGGAAGCTGCTGGTGGACATGAAGACGGCGCCGGACGCGCCGACCCACCTGGCGGTGGTCTTCGACCATTCCGAACAGACGTTCAGGAATAAGCTCTACGACAAGTACAAGGCCCACCGCCCGCCGCCGCCCGAGGACCTGGTGCCTCAGTTCCCCCTGGTGCGCGAGGCCACCCGGGCCTTCGGCGTGCCGGCCCTGGAACAGCCGGGCTATGAGGCGGACGACATCATCGCCGCCTATGCCTGCCACGTCCGCGACGAGGGCGGCGAGGTGGTGATCGTCTCGTCCGACAAGGACCTGATGCAGCTGGTGGGCGACCGGGTGTCGATGCTCGACACCATGAAGAACGTGCGCATCGGCCCGCCGCAGGTGTTCGAGAAGTTCGGCGTGCCCCCGGAAAAGGTGGTCGATGTCCAGGCCCTGTGCGGCGACAGCGTCGACAACGTGCCGGGCGCCCCCGGCATCGGCGTCAAGACCGCCTCGGCCCTGATCACCGAGTACGGCGATCTGGAGTCGCTCCTGGCCCGCGCCTCGGAGATCAAGCAGGACAAGCGCCGCCAGACCCTGATCGACTTCGCCGACCAGATCCGCCTGTCGCGCCAGCTCGTGCAGCTCGATTGCGAGACGCCCCTGCCGTCGCCGCTGGACGACCTGGTGGTGGACGATCCGGATCCCGCGGTGCTGGGCGCCTTCCTGGAGACCATGGAGTTCCGCACCCTGGCGCGCCGGGTCGGCGACGGCTCCGGGGCCGCCGCCCAGGCCGCCGCGGCCGCCCGCCCGAACGGCGCCCCCCGGCCGCTGACCGCTCCGACTATGGCGCCGCGCTATGCCGGCGCCCCGGCCAAGGCCGAGGCGGCCACGGCCCAGCCCATCGACGTCAACGCCTATGCCTGCGTGCGCGACCTGGCGACCCTGGACGCCTGGATCGCCCGTTGCCGCGAGGTGGGCGTCGTCGCCTTCGACACCGAGACCGACGCCCTGTCGTCCACCGACGCCAACCTGTGCGGCGTCTCCCTGGCGGTGGCGCCGGGCGAGGCCTGCTACATCCCGCTTGGGCACGAGCACGAACAGGAACACGACGGGGGCCTGGCCTTCGAGGCCGCGGCCCACCCGGACCAGATCCCCTTGGGCGAGGCCATCGCCCGGCTGAAGCCCATGCTCGAGGACCCCTCGATCCTCAAGGTCGGCCAGAACGCCAAGTACGACCTGGGCGTCCTGGCCCGCTACGGGATCACCGTCGGCCCGATCGACGACACCATGCTGATCTCGTACGTCCTGGAGGCCGGCGAACACGGCCACGGCATGGACGAGCTGTCGGCCCTCTGGCTCGGCCACCAGCCGATTTCCTTCAAGCAGGTGGCGGGGACCGGCAAGGCCCAGAAGAGCTTCAAGCACGTGCCGCTGGAGCCGGCCACCTGCTATGCGGCCGAGGACGCCGACGTCACCTTGCGCCTCTATCAGGCCCTGCGCCCGCGCCTGGCGCGCGAAGGCCTGCTGACGGTCTACGAGACCCTGGAGCGGCCGATGCCGGCGGTGCTGGCCCAGATGGAGGCCCACGGCGTCAAGGTCGACCCCGAGCGCCTGCGCCTGCTTTCCAACGACTTTTCCCTGCGCATGGCCGAGTATGAGGCCCAGGCCCAGGCCCTGGCCGGCCGGCCCTTCAACCTCGGCAGCCCCAAGCAGATCGGCGACGTGCTGTTCGGCGAACTGGGCCTGCCGGGCGGCAAGAAGACCGCCACCGGCGTCTGGTCCACCGACGCCAGCGTGCTGGAGGACCTGGCCGCCCAGGGCCACGCCCTGCCGCGCACCCTGCTGGACTGGCGCCAGCTCTCCAAGCTCAAGGGCACCTACACCGACAACCTGATCCAGGCGATCAGCCCGCGGACGGGGCGTGTGCACACCTCCTATGCCCTGGCCTCGACGACCACCGGGCGGCTGTCGTCCAACGATCCCAACCTGCAGAACATCCCCATCCGCACCGAAGAGGGGCGCAAGATCCGCCGCGCCTTCGTGGCCGAGCCGGGCAATGTCCTGATCAGCGCCGACTACAGCCAGATCGAGCTGCGCCTGGTCTCCCACATCGGCGACATTCCCCAGCTCAAGAAGGCGTTCATCGAGGGCCTGGACATCCACGCCATGACCGCCTCGGAGATGTTCGGCGTGCCCATCGAGGGCATGCCCTCCGAGACCCGCCGCCGGGCCAAGGCCATCAACTTCGGCATCATCTACGGCATCTCGGCTTTTGGCCTGGCCAACCAGCTCTCGATCCCGCGCGAGGAGGCCGGCGCCTACATCAACACCTATTTCGAGCGTTTCCCCGGCATCCGCGCCTACATGGACCGCATGCGCGCCCAGGTGCGCGAGCAAGGCTTCGTCTCGACCGTGTTCGGCCGCAAGATCAACATCCCCATGGTCGCCTCCAAGTCCGTGGGCGATCGCCAGTTCGCCGAGCGCGCCGCCATCAACGCCCCGATCCAGGGCGCCGCGGCCGACATCATCCGCCGGGCCATGATCCGCATGCCGGCGGCGCTCCAGGCCGCCGGCCTCACCGCCCGCATGCTGTTGCAGGTGCACGACGAACTGGTCTTCGAGGCCCCGGCCGCCGAGGCCGACGAGGTCTGCCGGGTGGCCAAGGAGATCATGGAACACGCCGCCGAACCGGTGGTGCAGTTCTCCGTACCCCTGGTTGTCGAGGCCCGCTACGCGGCCAACTGGGACGAGGCGCACTGACACGCGGGACGCTGCGCGGCTTGCCGGGCGCCTGAAACGGGTTCGAATATTGCAGGCCTGACACCTGTCGCCTTGACAGCGCCCGGCCCCCCGTGACGATGCGGCGTCAGGCGCTCCGCCGCGCCTTGCTTCCCCGCCCATGGCCGCCGGCCGACTGACGAGTGATCCCCATGCCTGACGACGCCGTCGACGCCACCAGTCTGCTGATCGGATTCTCCGACAAGCCCGAGCGTCTGCTGCTCAACCGCGCCAACCGGCACGGGGTCATCGCCGGCGCCACCGGCACCGGCAAGACGGTCACCCTGCAGATCCTGGCCCAGGGCTTTTCCGACGCCGGCGTGCCGGTGTTCGCCGCCGACGTGAAGGGCGACCTTTCGGGCGTCGCCATGCCCGGCGCCCCCAACGACAAGATGCTGGCCCGGGCCAAGACCATGGCCCTTGACCTCAAGCCCGCCAGCCCGCCGGTGGTGTTCTGGGACCTGTTCGGCAAGAAGGGCCATCCCATCCGCGCCACGGTGTCGGAGATGGGTCCGGTGCTCACCGCCCGCCTGCTGGAGCTCAACGACGTCCAGGAAGGCGTCCTGAACATCGCGTTCCATGTCGCCGACCAGGAGGGGCTGCTGCTCCTCGATCTGAAGGACCTGCAGGCGGCCCTGCGCTATGTCGCTGATCACGCGAAGGACATTGGGACCCAGTACGGCAACGTCGCCCCGGCCACCGTCGGCACCATCCAGCGCAAGCTGCTGGCGCTGGAGACGCAGGGCGCCGCCAATTTCTTCGGCGAGCCGGCCCTGAAGCTGGCCGACCTGATGCGCTGCGACGACGAGGGCAAGGGCTACGTCAATGTCCTGGCCGCCGACACCCTGATCGAGAGCCCCCGGCTCTATTCCACCTTCCTGCTGTGGCTGCTGTCGGAGCTGTTCGAACAGATGCCGGAGGTCGGCGATCCCGACAAACCCAAGCTGGTGTTCTTCTTCGACGAGGCCCACCTGCTGTTCAACGACGCGCCCAAGGCCCTCATGGACAAGATCGAGCAGGTGGTCCGGCTGATCCGATCCAAGGGCGTCGGGGTCTATTTCGTGACCCAGAACCCGGCCGACATCCCCGACACGGTCCTCGCCCAGCTCGGCAACCGCGTGCAGCACGCCCTGCGCGCCTACACCCCCGCCGATCAGAAGGGCCTGCGCGCCGCCGCCCAGTCCTTCCGGACAAACCCGGCCTTCGACACCGCCGAGACCATCCAGGCTCTGGGCGTCGGCGAGGCCCTGGTCTCGGTGCTGGATGAGAAGGGCGCCCCCACGGTGGTGGCCAAGACTCTGGTCCGCCCGCCGGCCTCGCGCCTCGGGCCGATCACTGACGCCGAGCGGGCCGACATCCAGGCGGTCAGCCCGGTGGCGGGCGTCTACGACACCGCCCTCGACCGCGAGTCGGCTTTCGAGACCCTCAAGGCCCGCGCCGACCAGGCCCTGGCCCAGGCCGCCGCGCACGAACAGGTCGACCAGGCCGAACAGCAGGCCGAGCAGCGCTACCGCCAGGCCGCCCCGCGCCCGTCCAACCGCCAGTCCATGGCCGAGACCTTCGCCAAGTCCCTGTTGCGCACCCTCGCCAGCCAGGCCGGGCGCGAGATCATGCGCGGCCTGTTGGGCGGCCTCAGCCGGCGCTGACGCCGGGCCGCTCCGGGCTTGACCGCGCCGCCGTCACCGTGACCTCTGCCGGCGGAGGGACGCGCGCCGGGTGAAGACCTACCATTCGATCCAGTACCTGCGCGCCGTCGCGGCCATCGCCGTGGCCGTCTACCATGCCTGCCAGTGGCTGGACGGCGGCTTCGAGGTCGGCCGCGCCGGCGTCGACATCTTCTTCGTCATCTCCGGCTTCATCATGTGGAGCATCACCGCCGGGCGGCCTGTACGGCCGGGATCGTTCCTCTGGCGGCGGTTCACGCGGGTAGCGCCCACCTACTGGCTGCTGACCCTGGTCATGGCGGCCGTCGCCATCGCCTGGCCCGCCTTCCTGCCCAATGTGCGGGCGGGCTGGAGCCACGTGCTGCTGTCGATGGCCTTCGTCACCCACCGCGATCCCGTCGGCCTGCCGTTCCCGGTGCTGCCGGCCGGCTGGACCCTGAACTACGAGGCCGAATTCTACCTGCTGTTCGCCGCCGGCCTGCTGCTCAAGGAAGGGCCGCGCCTGGCTCTGGTCACCGCCGCCCTGACCGCCATCGCCGTCCTGGGGGTGCTGGTCCCCCCGCTCTACACCCTGGGCGCCAACGCCATGATGCTGGAGTTCGCGGCCGGCCTGTGGCTGGCCAAGCTGGTCCGTGACCGCGCCCTGCCGGGGGCGAGGGCAGGGGGCGCCATCGCGGCCGTGGGGCTGGTGATCTTCGTTCTCACCGACAGCGCCTGGTTCGGCGACACCCTGCTTCGGCCCCTGACCTGGGGCGTGCCGTCCCTCATGCTGGTGGGCGGTGCGGTGGCGCTGGAGGAGGCCGGACGCGTGCCCCGTTGGCCATGGCTCAAGGCCCTCGGCGACGCCTCCTATTCCATCTACCTCTGTCACGCCCCGGCCAGCGCCGTCGTGGCGCACCTTCTGGGGACTGGCCGGCCGCTGCTCTTCGCGCCGGCCGCCATCGTCGCCTCGATCGCCGTGGGCCTGGCCTGCCGGCGCTGGGTGGAGCGGCCTCTGCTGGGTCTGCTGCGCGGCCGGCATGACGCGGCCGAAGCATCGACACCTTCTATCGCCGGCATTTGATCAATCGATTGGACGGCGCCAGGTCGCCCGCCTAAGGGTGTCGCGCCGAGGCGCGTCGGCCCCATGCCCGCGCGCCCTTCCAAGACATCACGAGGGAAGAAGCATGTCGCTCGCCAACAGCAAGACCCTGGAAAACCTCAAGGCGGCCTTCGCCGGCGAGAGCCAGGCCAACCGCCGCTACCTCTACTTCGCGCAAAAGGCCGACGTTGAAGGCTACAACGACGTCGCCGCCGTGTTCCGCTCCACTGCGGAAGGCGAAACCGGCCACGCCCACGGCCACCTGGAATTCATGGAAGGCGTCGGCGACCCGGCCACCGGCCTGCCGATCGGCGAAACCTCGCTGAACCTCAAGGCCGCCATCGCCGGCGAGACCCACGAGTACACCGACATGTACCCGGGCATGGCGCGCACCGCGCGCGAGGAAGGCCACGACGAGATCGCCGACTGGTTCGAGACCCTCGCCAAGGCCGAGAAGTCCCACGCCGGCCGCTTCCAGCGCGCCCTGGAGGCGATGGACTAGTTTCCTTTCGGCCCTTTGAGCTTCCCCAAGCTTTCGGAGGTCCGTTCGAGGCGGGCCGTGCGTGCAGTATGCGGTCCGCCTCCCCTTCGTTTCTTTGAGCCCGCCAGGGCCGCTTCCCGGATCGTGCGGGGAGCCGCGTGCTGTTCACCGACGCCGGGATCGCCATGACCGACACGCCCTCGACCAATAGCCCGTCCGCCACCGGCAAGACCGAAGGCCGCCGCGAAGGCAGCCTGGACGCACCGTTCCGCCATCCGATCGCCTGGCGCGATCCCGATTTCTACGACGCCGGCAAGATCGAGGCCGAGCTGGAGCGGGTGTTCGACATCTGTCACGGCTGCCGTCGCTGCTTCAATCTTTGCGACAGCTTCCCCAAGCTGTTCGACATGATCGACGAGAGCCCCACGGGCGAGCTCGATGGCGTCGACAAGGGCCGCTACGGCGAGGTCGTCGAGGCCTGCACCCTGTGCGACATGTGCTTCATGACCAAGTGCCCCTACGTGCCGCCGCACGAGTGGAACGTGGACTTCCCCCACCTGATGCTGCGCCAGCGGGCCGCCGAGCGGAAGGTCAAGGGCGGCGACTTCGTGCGCGAGCAGCTGGGCGAGACCGACCGCAACGGCAAGCTGGCCAAGCCCGTCGCCGGCCTCGCCAACTGGGCCACCGATCTGCACAACAAGCCGATCCGCGGGCTGATGGACGCCGTGGCCGGGATCGACAAGGACGCCCTTCTGCCGAAGTACAATTCGCGCACGGGGTCCGACCGTATCCGCCAGCCCCTGGCGCCGGACGCCGCCGGCCCCGCCTTCGGGCAGCGCAAGGCGGCGATCTATACGACCTGCTTCGTCGACTATAACGAGCCGGAGACGGCGACGGCGGCCCGCGCCGTGCTGGCCAAGCTGGGCGTCGAGACCCGCCTGGCCTATCCCGAATGCTGCGGCATGCCCCAGCTCGAGGCCGGCGACCTGGCCGAGGTCGCCCGCCGCGCTGAGCGCGTCGCCGCCGAACTGCTGCCCCTGATCGACGCCGGCTACGACATCATCACCCTCACCGCCTCCTGTGGCCTGATGATGAAGTTCGAGTGGCCGCTGATCCTGCCCGAGCACGAGGGCGTCAAGCGCCTGGCCGCCGCCACCCGTGACATCAGCGAATACGTCGTCGAGATCGCCAAGGCCCACGGCCTGCCGCCGGGCCTGACCGCCCCCGAGGGCGGCGTCACCGTGCATCACGCCTGCCACGCCCGGGCCCAGAACATGGGCGCCAAGTCGGCGGAGATGCTGCGGCTGATCCCCGGCATCAAGCTCGATCTGGTGGAACGCTGCTCCGGCCACGGCGGCACCTTCGGGGTGATGAAGGAAACCCGGCCCATGGCGGTGAAGGTCGGCAAGCCCGCCGCCCGCCAGGTCGCCCAAAAGGGCAATGACACCCTCTGCTCCGACTGCCCGCTGGCCTGCAAGCATCTGGGCCAGATGGTCGCCGCCGATCCCGAGGCCAAGACTCCGGCCCAGTCCCACCCCATCCACGTCCTGGCGCGGGCCTACGGCCTCGTCTGACCTGATCTGAGAGTTCGCCGCATGCCCGCCTCCCAGCGCCGGGTGACCCCCGAAGACATCATTCCGGACGCCGAGTTCGGCGCCCAGCGCGCCCAGCGCCGCGCCGCCCTGCTGCCGAAGAAGAAGCTGCGCCGCATCGATCTCGGCCCCCACTGCACGGCCTATTTCGAGACCTATGAGACCATGCTGTTCCAGATCCAGGAGATGCTCCTGATCGAGAAGGGCGGGCCCGCCCAGCTGGTCGACGAGATGGCCGCCTACAACCCCCTGATCCCCCAGGGCGGCGAGCTGGTGGCCACGGTGATGTTCGAGATCGACGACCCCCTGCGCCGCGCCAACATCCTGGCCCGGCTGGGCGGGGTGGAAGACCATTTCTTCATCCAGATCGGCGACGCCCGCGCCCCCGGCCAGCAGGAAGGCGACATCGAGCGCACGCGCGAGGACGGCAAAACATCGTCGGTGCACTTCCTGCGCTTTCCCCTGACGCCCGCCCAGGCGGCCGCCTTCCGGGACCCCAAGGTCGCGGTGATGCTGGGTTGCGACCATCCGCTCTACGATCACCGTGCGGTGCTGAGCGAGGCGACCCGGGCGGAGCTGGCCGCGGACCTCGATTAGACGCCCCGAGGCGGTTGACGCCGGTCAAGGCCGCCGGCCAGGACCTCGCTCATGGTGGGTCCATGAAACGAACCCTGCCCGCCTTCATCTTCGGCGTCGCCGCGATCACCCTGGCCTCGGCGGCGGCCGCGCAGGACGGCGCCGGCGCGGCGTCGATCGCCCGCGGGCGCGACCTGATCCAGCGCAACTGCGCCATGTGCCACGCCGTCGGCGCCACGGACGCCAGCCCCAACAAGGCCGCCCCGCCCTTCCGTGACCTGCACCTGCGCTATCCGGTCGAGAACCTGGCCGAAGCCCTGGGCGAGGGCATACTTACCGGCCACCCGCAGATGCCGGAATTCAAGTTCGCCCCCACCGAGGTGGAGGATATCATTCACTACCTCGACAGCATCCAGAGCCGCCGCCCGGCCAGCGCCGCGCCGACGACGAAGGACCGTCGCGGCTGGAGCACGATGGCTTTTGTCGGAATCGACAAAAGGCTGAATCGTGCTCGCAAACCAAGGAGGCGAGCCTGCTGATCGCGTTTTGATGGATCCATCAAAACGCGGCAGGCTCTAGCGGGCCTCCCGGCCCCGGGAGGCATGCATGGAAACCGTCCAGGCTCTGAAACACGAGCTTCACGAGGAAGAGGCGCGGCTCCTCGACGAGCTGCGCACATTGCGCCGGGGCCTGCGGAGGCGGGGCGCAGCGGAAAGCCAGACCCGGCCGCTCACCCTCGGCCAACGGATCGCCGACCGCGTGGCGGCGACCATGGGATCGTGGAACTTCATCATCATCCAGACCACCCTGCTGTTCTTCTGGATCGTGCTCAACGTCACCGCCTTCGTGCAGCGCTGGGACCCCTATCCCTTCATCCTCCTGAACCTGGCCCTGTCGTTCCAGGCCGCCTACGCCGCCCCCTTCATCATGATGAGCCAGAACCGTCAGCAGGACATCGACCGCCAGGAGGCGGCCAACGACTACAAGGTCAACATCAAGGCCGAGCTCGAGATCGAGCTGCTCCACCAGAAGATCGACCAGCTTCGGGAAAAGGAGATCCTGCTGCTCACCCAGGCGGTCAACGACCTGGGCGAACTCCTGCGCAAGGGCGGCCCGGCGCCGGGGACGGCGGCGGTCTGATCCGCGCACGGGCCCCATTGACCCAGGCCCCGCCGCGTCCTCCATTTCGCGCCAGTTCACGAGGCGAGGCTCCATGTTTCCTACCCTGCCGCCGCAGCCGGCCGACACCCCCTGGCCCACCGAGGCGTGGCCCACCGGACCCCTGCCGCAGGGCGCGGACGCGGCGCGCATCGCAGCCATGCTGGACCACGCCTTCGCGCCGCAGCCGCCGGCCGACATCGGTGAGACGCAAGCCATCGTGGTGATCCACAAGGGGCGGCTGGTGACCGAGCGCTATGGGCCGAACCACGGGGCGGACGCGACCTGCTGGTCGTGGTCCATGGCCAAGAGCATGGTCCAGGCCCTTGTCGGCATGGCGGTGAAGGACGGGCTGATCGACATCCGCGCCCCCGCGCCGGTACCCGAATGGCGCGGCGCCGGCGACCCGCGCGGGGCGATCACCCTGGACCTGCTGCTGCGAATGTCCAGCGGCCTCGCCTTCAAGGAGGAGTACGAGGCCGACAAGCCGTCCGACGTCATCGAAATGCTGTGGGGAGCGGGCAAGGACGACACCGCCGCCTTCGCCGCCGGCTTCCCGCTGGCCCATCCGCCGGGGGAATTCTTCTCCTATTCCAGCGGCACGACCAACATCGTCGCCCGTTGCCTGGCCGACGCCTGGAACGCCCGCGGGCCGGCCTTCGAGGCCCTGATGCGCGAACGGTTGCTGGATCCGCTCGGCATGACCAGCGCCCGGCCCAAGTTCGACGCCGCGGGGACCTTCATCGGCTCGTCGTTCTGCTTCTGCACGCCGCGGGACTTCGCCCGCTTCGGCCTGCTCTATCTGCGCGATGGCGTCTGGGACGGAACGCGCCTGCTGCCCGAGGGCTGGGTCGACTACGCCCGCACCCGCACCTTCCAGCAGCCGGACTGCGAGGACGGGCCCTATGGCGCCCATTGGTGGCTGGACCTGGCGGGGCCGGGCAGCTTCTCGGCGAATGGCCACGACGGTCAGTTCATCATCGTCTGCCCGGACCGCGACCTGATCGTGGTGCGCAACGGCCTGACGCCGTCGGACCAAAAGGACCAGCTCAAGGCCTGGCTAAAGGACCTGGCGGCGGCCTTCGTGGCCCCGGCTATGGCGGGCTAGGAGAGCGCCGTCACCCCACGGCGCGCAGGTCGGGGGAGCACAGGAAGCGGCCGGCCAGGCTGCCGTCGCGCAGGTAGATGCGGATCTCGGCCGCCTCGCCGGCGTCGGACAGGCGCGCGCCCAGGCGGCGGGCGGCGTCCTCGGCCTTGGCCCCGCTGGCGAACAGCTGAGCGTTGTCCACCGAGGCGTGGCGCAGGGCCCAGCCGCCGTCCACGGGTTCCACGGCGATCACTTCCACCATGACGCTTCCTTCTCAGGTTGGCCCTGAAAGCCCTCTCTCCAATCCTGGCTCCTGAAGGTGACAGGCGTATGGCGCTGGCGGCCGTAACCGCGGCGGCGGAATCACGAAGGCGTCATGGCGTGTCCGCCCTGAACCATTCGTGGGCATGCTTTCCCGCGGCACGGGCGTTGCGGGGGACGGGGCGGACCGAGCCAGGATGGGACAGGCTTCCCAAGCGGCGCGGCCTCGTGTTTAACGAATGATTAAGACTTAGGGACGCCCGCCATGTTGCTTTCGCTCTTCGCCCTGACCCTGGCCACCGCCCCGGCCGCCGCCGCGCCGCACGCGGCCAGCGACGCCGCCGAGGCCGCCGGCGTGAGCGTGGTGTTCCTGAACTGCCAAGTGGGCCAGACGACCCTCACCGACTGCAAGGTGGTCAATGAAGGACCGGTCGACGCCAACGCGGCCGCCCAGGCGGTGAAGCTGGCCGAGGCCATGGCCGTGCCCGCCGCCCTGGCCGAGCGCAACCCCGGCCGCATCATGCTGAAGCTGAACGTCCAGCCCTAGGCTGCCCGCAAGATGGATGACGCCGGATCTTCGGCGCACGCCGCCCACATCGAACGCGTCGCCCGCGATGGCTACACCATCGTCGAGGGCGCCATCTCGCCCGACCTGATCGACGCCCTGAACGACACCCTCGAACGGCTCGAGCGCGACCTGGCCATCCGGCCGTCGACCAACCGCTTCGAGGGCGAGCACACCGTCCGCATCTACAACCTGCTGGCTCACGGCGCGCCGTTCACGGCCATCCCGGTCCACGCCGCCGTGCTGCCCATCGTCGAGGGGGTGCTGGGCGACGGGCCGCTGATCTCGTCCCTGTCGTCGATCGCCATCGATCCCGGTGAGACCGCCCAGCCGATCCATTCCGACGACCAGGTGATCCCGCTCGAGAAGCCGCACCGGCCGATCATCTGCAACTCCATGTGGGCCCTGACCGACTTCACCGAGGCCAATGGCGCCACCCGCCTCGTCCCCGGGAGCCACCGCAAACCCAGCCCCGAATATGGCGGCGCCTACGAGACCATCCCCGCCGAGATGCCCAAGGGCTCGGTGCTGATCTGGGACGGCGCCCTGTGGCATGGCGGCGGCGCCAACGGCACGAACAAGCGCCGCACCGGCATCGCCATGAACTACTGCGCCGGCTTCATCCGCCAGCAGGAGAACCAGCAGCTCGGCCTGTCGCCGGACCTGGTGCGCACCTTCGAGCCGCGCCTGCGCGAACTGATCGGCTATGGCGTCTATCGCGGCCTGATCGGCCACATCGACAAGCAGAGCCCCGACCAGCTGCTGACCGGCCGCGGCGAGTTCCGCTCGATCTGGGATCGCTAGGCCGCGGGGCCTTTCCCCGTTCCTCCGGGTCTGCTCTAGCTTCCCTCAGAAGACGGATCACCGGGAGGACGCCGTGAAGGGTGCTGCGAAACTGCTTGGCCTGATGCTGGCCCTGGCGCTGGTCGCCCAGGGTCCGGCCCTCGCCGCCGCGAAGACGCCGCCTGCGGCGCCGTCCTCGCGCGCCCTCTCGGCCGGCGCCGTGGCTTCGCCCGACATCTACGGCGCCCGCGCCGCCCAGGCGGTGCTGCGCCAGGGCGGCAACGCGGTGGACGCGGCGGTGGCCACGGCCTTCGCCCTGGCGGTCACCTATCCCGAAGCCGGCAACCTGGGCGGCGGCGGCTTCATGACCGTCTACATGAACGGCAAGCCCTACTTCCTGGACTACCGTGAAACGGCGCCGGCCGCGGCCACGGCGAGCATGTACCTGAACGCATCGGGCGAGGCGGATTCCAACCTCAGCCTGGTGGGCAACCTGGCCGTCGGCGTGCCCGGGACCGTGCGGGGCCTGGCCGAGGCCCACGCCCGGTTCGGCAAGCTGACCTGGCAGCAGGACATGGCGCCGGCCATCGCCCTGGCCCGCGACGGCTTCATGGTCACCCCCCAGCTCATGGGCATCCTCAAGGGCGCGACGCCGTCGGTGGGCAAGGGCACGAATTTCGCGGCCTGGGCCGCCGGCATGACGGCCGGCCAGCGCTTTCGCCAGCCGCAACTGGCCGAGACCCTGCAGCGGATCGCCGATCAGGGGCCGGACGGCTTCTACAAGGGCGTCACCGCCGATCGCATCGTCGCCCAGATGGCGCGCGGGTCGATCAAGGGCCTGATCACCCATGCCGACCTGGAGGGCTACAAGGCGGCCTGGCGCGATCCGATCGTCGGCGACTGGCATGGCTTCACCCTGATCACCGCCCCGCCGCCGAGCTCGGGCGGCATCGCCCTGCTGCAGCTGCTGCGCATGAAGGCCGACCGTGCCGACCTGTTCCGCGGCCAGGCGCTCAACAGCCCGCAGTACGTCCACCTGGTGGCCGAGATCGAGAAGCGGGTGTTCGCCGACCGCGCCGTCTACATGGGCGACCCGGACTTCGTGAAGGTCCCCGTCGCCGCCCTCACCGATCCGGCCTACATCGCCGGCCGCGCCCGCCAGATCGACCCCGCCAAGCCGTCCCCGACCGAGGGGGTGGCGCCGGGCCTGGAGAAACCGCAGACCACCCATTTCTCGGTGGTCGACCGCTGGGGCAACGCGGTCTCCAACACCTACACCCTGAACGGCTGGTTCGGGGCCGGGGTGGTGGTGGAGGACGCCGGCTTCCTGCTCAACGACGAGATGGACGACTTCTCGGCCAAGCCGGGGACGCCCAACCAGTACGGCGTGGTCGGCGGCTCGGCCAACGCCATCGCGCCGGGCAAGCGCCCGCTGTCGTCCATGACCCCGACCATCCTGCTCAAGGACGGGCGGGTGGCGATGGTCATCGGCACCCCGGGCGGCTCGCGCATCTTCACTTCGGTGTTCCAGGTCCTGGCCAACGCGTACGACTTCCACCTGCCGCTGAAGGCGGCGGTCAGCGCGCCGCGCTATCACCACCAGCTCCTGCCGCCCAACGCCATCTTCGCCGAGCCCTACGGGCCCTATTCGCCGGCCCTGGCCAAGGGGTTGAAGGCCAGGGGTTATGTGCTGGAGAACCAGGACTACAACGGCGACATCGAGGCGATCGAGATCAATGGTCGGATGCCGGTCGTGGCCCCCGACCCGCGGGCGCGGGGCGCGGGCCTGGTGGTTCCCTGACCGCGGCTAGATCCCCCAGCTCCGACCGATCCCGGCCGAGGCCGCGCGCCGGGCCGGCGCGTCGAGGCTGTCCAGAAACGCGCGGGCGTCCTTCTGGTCCCGGGTCCAGCCGCCTTCTGTCAGGCGGTCCAGGACCTCGCTGACCACCTGCCCGGCCTCGGCGCCATGGCCCTGGGTCCGCAGGCAGCGTCCGAGACTCAAGGCGGCCCTCAGCGCCCAGGACAGGGCCTCCTGCTCGCCAGCCGCGCTCAGGGCCGCCCGGAACTGCGCCTCGGCGGCGCGCAGGTCGCCGGCCTGGGCGGCGATCTCGCCTTTCAGGCGCAGCATCTCGGGCCAGTAGAGGCGATAGCTGGTCCGCTCCGCCGCCTCGGTCGACCAGTCCAGCGCCTCGCGCGCGGCCTCGCCGTCGCCCAGAGCCAGGGCGCCTTCCACATAGGTCATGGTCGGCATCAGGCTGTAGCGGCCGGCGGCGCGGACCCCGTCCAGATATCGCTTGAGCAGGGGTGTCCCCTTGGTGGGCGCGCCCTGACGCACCAGCAGCTCGCCGCGCAAGGCCAGGCCCAGGTCACGCAAGGGGGCGTTGGGATGGTCGCGGGTGAGGTCCAGCAGCTCGTCGGCCATGGCCTGGGCGGCCGCCAGGTCCCCGGTCCAGAAATGCACCTGGATGACCCAGATGGCCGAGACGCCGAGGGCGCCCTGCATCCGCAGGCGCTCGGCTTCGGCGACGCAGCGCCGGGCCGCCGCTGTCGCCTGGTCTGGAAACCCGCTGACCCACAGGGACCGGGCCAGGCAGACCCCGGCGTGGAAGTCGGTCTGGTGGCCGAACAGGATCGTCTTCAGGCCATCGGATGACGCCATGCGGTCGAGGCCGGAGCGAAGCTCGGCGCAGGCCCGGGCCTGCTGGCCCAGGAAATGCCGGCTCATGCCCGCCGACAGATCGGCCAGCACGGCGATGCCCGGGTTGGCGGCGGCCTCGGCGGCGACCTTGATCCGCTCGGCGACGACCAGGGAGGCGGCGTAGTCCTCGTTGCGGGTCAGGAACCGCTGCAGGCCGATCAGTGCGCGCAGGTGATGGTGCGGTTCGGCCAAGGCTTCGGCGAGCGCGACGGCCTCGGTCAATTCCGACCGCATGGAGTCGTCCTGGCGTTCCAGCAGCAGGCGGGCCTGAACGCGGGAGGTGAGCAGCTCCAGCCGGACCCGCGGCTCGACGGTCCCGGGCGGCGCCGCCAGGGCGGCGGTGGTCCAGCGCTCGCAGTCGGCCCACAGGGCCAGCTCCAGCAGGGCGGGCGCCACGGCCGCGGCCAGCCGGGCGCCGCGGGCGACGTCTGCGCCCGGGCCGAAGCACCAGTCCGCGGCCTCGCGGACATCGCCAATCTGGCGCTTGAACTCGGCCAGGTCGATGTGCGGCACGAGGGCGACGCCGGCCCCACGGTCCCAGCGGCGCGCCAGATGGTCCGCGCGCCGGGCGGCCGTCGCCGCCCATTCGCCGCTGGCCGTCAGCTTGGCGCGGGCGTAGGCGCGGGTGGTGTCGAGCAGGCGAAGGCGCGTCTCGCTGTGGGCCGGCTCGATCGCGACCAGCGACTTGGCGACCAGGCCCGCCAGCTCCCCGGCCGCCGCATAGGGGTCCATCCCGTCGCCGCTGGCCACGTCACGCACCGCCTCGACGCTGAAGGGGCCGGCGAAGATCGCCAGCCGCCGAAGCACCTGCCGTTCGGACTCCGACAGTTCCGAATAGCTCCAGTCGAGGGCGGCGTTCAGGGTCTGGTGCCTTGGCACGGCGGTGCGCCGGCCGGGCCAGCGCAGGGCCAGTTCGCTGCCGAGCTGGGCGGCGGTCTCGCGAAGCCCGATCACTCCGATGCGCGCGCCCGCCAGTTCGATGGCCAGGGCGATGCCCCCCAGGCGCCGGCAGATCTCTGCCGCTGTGGCGGCCTCGGCGTCGCTCAGGGAGAAGAGGTGCTGGGCAGCGGCGGCGCGATCGACCAGCAACTGGATGGCCGGCCAGGTCATGGCCTCGGCCGCGGTCAGGCCCGGCGCCTCGTCGGGGCAGGCCAGGGACGCCACCTGACATACCCGTTCGCCCTCGGCCCGCAACGGCTCCCGGCTGGTGGCCAGGATGCGCACGGCCGGGCAGGCGTGCAGGATCGCCTCGACCAGGGCCGCGGCCGCGCCGATCACGCGCTCGCAACCGTCCAGGATCAGCAGCAGCGGGCGCTCGCCAAGGACGCTCAGAAGGGCGCCGGTAGGATCGCCCGGCAGGATCAGGTCGAGGGCCCGGGCCACCGCGCCGGCCGCCAGGGCGTCATCGGTCACGGCGCCGAGGTCCACGAAGCGTACGTCCGCCTCGCCGCCAGCGGCCAGGCTGGCGTGGCCCACCGCCACGGCGAGGGTGGTCTTGCCGATGCCGCCGGGCCCCACGAGCGACACGAGCCGGTCGTCCTGCAACGCGTCCAGGACCTCGGTGACCTGATCCTCGCGGCCGACCATGCCCGCCAGGCGCGACGGCAGACCGGCCGTGCGCGGCGACGGCCTTTGGGGCGCTTTGGGCCCGGCTTCCTGAGTGAGCGCGCCTTCCTGAGTGACCGGGGCGACGAAGGCGTAGCCCCGACCGTGAACGTTGGCGATGAAGCGCGCGCCGCCCTGACCATCGCCCAGGGCGGTCCGCAAGGTGGTGAGGTTGACGCGCAGGTTGCCGTCCTCGACGTGCAGGCCTGGCCACACCCGCTCCACCAGTTCGCGCTTGTCGATCACCTCGCCCGGGCGGGCGAGCAGCGCCAGGAGGATGTCCAGCGATCGGTCGCCGATGCGCACCGGCCGGCCGCCCCGCTCGAGCCGACGTTCGGCGACGAGCAGCCGGAATTCACCGAAGCACAGCACCTGGCGTCCGTGTGACATGACCTCAACCCTGAAGCGCCCATCTCGCGCATGAGTCAACTTCCGAGCAGGGGCGGGCGGCGCGGCGAGACGAACGCCCAAGACTTGACCCGGCGCGCGCGCCGGTTCAGCAGGCGTACTCATTTTTCAAGAACGGGATGGGATTGATGCGAAACCTCTTCAGCGTCGAGGGCAGGGTGGCCCTGGTCACCGGCGGCAGCCGCGGCATCGGCGAGATGATCGCCCGCGGCTTCGTGGAGAACGGCGCCAAGGTCTATGTCTCCTCGCGCAAGGCCGAGGTCTGCGACCGGGTGGCCGAGGAACTGTCGGCCTACGGAACCTGCATCTCGATCCCCTCGGACCTGTCGAAGATGGACGGCATCACGGGCCTGGCCGCCGCCATCGCCGCGCGCGAGCCCAAGCTGGACATCCTGGTCAACAACGCCGGCGCCACCTGGGGCGCGCCCATCGACGAGTATCCCGAGGACGGCTGGGACAAGACCGTCGACCTCAACACCAAGTCGATCTTCTTCCTGACCCAGAAGCTGCTGCCCCAGCTGCGCGCCGCCGCCACCTGGGAGGACCCGGCGCGGGTGATCAACATCGCCTCGGTCAACGGCATCGAGCCGCCCGGCCTGGAGACCTACGCCTACTCCACCTCCAAGGCCGGCTGCATCATGCTGACCCGGCACCTGGCCAAGCGGCTGGCGGCCGAGAACATCCTGGTCAACGCCATCGCGCCCGGGCCCTTCCAGAGCCACATGATGGCCGCCACCCTGGCCCGCGCCGGCGACGCCATCGCCAAGGCCAATCCCCGCGGCCGCATCGGCACGCCGGAGGACATCGCCGGCGTCGCCATCTTCCTCTCCAGCCGCGCCAGCGCCTACACCACCGGCGCGGTGGTGCCCTGCGACGGCGGCTCGGCGGAGGTGTGAGCGGGACGCGCTACTTCTTCCGCGGGATGAACAGCTTGGCGCCTTCGCCGACCTTGTAGGTTTCGGCGAAGTTGCGCTCGTTGATGGCGACGCTGAGGCGGCCGCGGCTGTCGATGTAGAACAGCGGCTTGCCCGCCGGCACGTCGCTGAAGGTGTGCTGGAAGGGGAAGGCGTAGTCCTTCCCGTCCAGGGTCACCGGCACGGTGTCGCCGATGACGTAGCCCAGCCTGGCGAAGGTCTCGGCCGGCAGGTTCAGCACCAGGTTGCCGTAGGGCCCGTCGAAGCCGATCACCTCGGCCTCAATGCCCTTGTCGGTCAGCGCCGCGCCCTTGAGGTCGAGGCGGACCAGGCTCTTCACGTCCAGGGCCGGGCCGACCGTGCTCCAGTCGTCGCCCCGCGCCAGGTGCGCCGCGGCGGGAGAGAAGATGTCCCGGCCGTGGAAGGTCGACGAGCGCTTGTCGCCGATCATCCAGGCGACGTTGGTGATCTCGCGCGCCTCGACGATGCCGTCGCGGTCCTGCACCAGGGTAAGGACGCCATTGTCGGGAACCACGAACATCTGTCCCGTTCCCGACCTGGCGATGATCGCCTTGCGGGTCGAGCCGACGCCCGGGTCCACCACCACGATGAACACCGCGTCCTTGGGGAAGTAGGGGGCCGATCCGGCCAGGAAGCGGGCCGCCTGGGCGATGTTGTACGGCTCGACGGTGTGGGTGATGTCGATGATCCGCACGCCCGGGGCGACGCCGTCCATCACCGCCTTGCAGATCGCCACAGCATCGTCCTTGAGGTCGAAGTCGGTCATGAAGCCGATCAGCTTCAGCGAGGCGCCGCCCGCGCCCGCGGCCTCGGCGTGCGCCAGAATCGGCGCGGCGAGAGCCGCCCCGGCGGCGGCGAACATCAGGAACTGGCGCTTGAGCATGGTCGGGACCCCGGCTTCTTGTCGCGGCGATCCTTGTCCGGATTCGCTGGCGAGGCCAGCGCGCGATCACCCCCCTTGGATGTCCGGATCACTATCTACCCCGGCGCCTCCGGCATAGGCAGTTTCCCGCCTCCCTGAAGAGGAGCTTTGCTACCCCCAATGAAGAAGTATCTGATCGAACGGAATATCCCTGGCGTCGACAAGATGACCGGCGAGCAGCTCAAGGGCGCCGCCGCCACCTCCAACGCCGCCCTGGCCAAGCTGGGACCCAAGGTTCAGTGGGTCCAGTCGTTCGTGGCCCAGGACAAGACCTTCTGCGTCTATCTGGCCGAGGACGAGTCGGCGATCCATGAGCACGCGCGGATGAGCGGCTTCCCCGCCAACCGCATCACCCAGCTCACCGGCGCCATCGACCCGACCACGGCCGGTTGAAGGCTGGAACCCGGTTTCCTGTCATGAGACCCTGTGACGGAAAGGGGCGGACCGTGCTGGATGTGACGGTGGTGCTGCTGGACGACGGCATGTCGTCGACGGCGATCATGCCGATGGAGATCTTCCATTCGGCCGGCGCCCTGTGGAACGAACTGCACGACCGCCCGCCCGAGCCGGCGTTCCGGGTGCGGACCGTGTCGCTGACCGGCGATGCGGTCCGTCCGCCCTATGGCGTGGCCCTGGCTCCCGAAGGCTCGATCGCCGACGTCGAACGGACCGACATCGTGATCATCCCCACCTCGGGCCTTGAGCTGGACCTGACCATGGTCAGGAACAGCATCCTGTTGCCCTGGCTGCGGCGCCACTACGACCAGGGCGCCTACATCGCCGGGGTGTGCATGGGCGCGGCCTACCTGGCGGAGGCGGGCCTGCTGGACGGGCGCATGGCCACCACCCACTGGGCGGTGGCCGACCGGCTGGCCGATCGCTACCCCAAGGTGCTGTGGCGGCCCGAGGTGTTCGTCACCGAGGACAGCCGGCTGCTGTGCAGCGGCGGCATCTGCGGCTCCATCGACGTCAGCCTTTACCTGGTCGAGAAGCTGTGCGGTCACGAGATCGCCCTGCAGGTGGCCAAGTGCCTGCTGGTGCCAATGCCGCGCACCCACCAGTCCAGCTATGCGGTGCTGCCGGTCTCCCAGCCGCACGACGACGAGCGGATCCGGGCGGTGGAGGCCTATCTGCAGACCCACTACCGCGAGGACGTCTCCACCCAGACCCTGGCTGACCGGGCCGGCATGGGCGCCAAAACCTTCGCGCGCCACTTCAAGGCGGCCACGGGCCGGATGCCGGCGGCCTATGTGCAGGCGCTGCGCATCGAGGCTGCCAAGGCGATGCTGGAGCGCGACGGACGGCCGATCCAGACGATCAGCGCCGAGGTGGGCTATGACGACGTGGCCTTCTTCCGCACCCTGTTCAAACGCACCACGGGCATGACCCCCGCCGAGTTCAGGGCCCACTTCGCGCCGATGAGCGTACGCGGCGGCCTTCCCCAGGAGGGCGCGCCGACGCGGTGGCGGCAGGGGGCCAGACTGTCGCTCTGAAGCGGCCCGCGCCTTGCACCCTGTGATTGCACATGTTCCACCACGGGACGAGTTCAGTAAGGGTAGCGCGTCATGGGCGTTGAGTTTGGGCCGGTCAACGACAACCAGGCCGACGAGCGGCGCCGCGAACAGCGCAGCCGGGTCTATCTCGGCGGCAAGCTGGCCTTCCTGGAAACCGGGGTGACCACGGACTGCGTGGTGCGCAACCTGTCCCGTTCCGGAGCCCAGGTAGAGATCAAGACGCCGCTGCCGCTGTCGGTCGGCCCGTTCCTGGTGGTGACCAAATACGCGCAGGGGCACATGACGGCCACCGCCTGGTCGCGCGGGCTGCGTTGCGGCCTGACTTTGCGCCGGAGCTGGGAGCTGGTGGACGCGGCGCAGGGGGCGCCGGCCTGGATCCGGGATCTGTGGCTGGAGCTGACGCCGCAGAGAGCCAGCGGCCTCTAGGCCGCGCCCCAGCGTCCGGCGGCGCCGGCGATATGATAGTCGCCGCTGACCGACAGCACGATCCAGTCGCCCGGCAGGGCGATGCGGGCGCCGTTGGGGGTGTCGACCTCCACGGCGCCGGGCTGGTCCAGCCGTCGACCCTGCGGACCCAGCCAGGTCATCAGCAGCCGCCAGTTGCCGGCGTCATGCGCCGGGGGCACGCGAAGGGCCGCGCCGTGATCGAATCGGGGTGATGCCGCCGTCCTCATATGACCGGAGTTGAGGTGCGTCGGTCACCAGGACCTTAACCGACATGGTGAACGGGCGCGGCCGGCTCACTCCGTCGCATAGAGGGCCCAGGCGCTGGCCAGATCCTGCACCACGTGGCCGAGCGACTTGTAGAGCGTGATCTGGTCCGCCGCGGTGCGGCCGGGAACCTGGCCCGCCAGGACCTGGCCGATCTCGGCGACGATGTGGTCGTCGCCCACCAGGCCGGCGGCCTTGGCGTTGAGGAATTCGGCCCCCTGGACCAGCACCCCCTCGCGGCTGTCGGCGATGAAGCGCGAGCGGACCACCAGGTCGTTGTCCACCTCGGTGGGGCCGGCGAAGCCGGAGCCGACAACGTTGACGTGGGTTCCGGGGCGCACCCAGGCGCCTTTCAGGATCGGCTCGTGCGCGCCGGTGACGGTGCAGACGATGTCGGCCTCGGCCACCGCCCCCTCGGCGCTCTCGGCGGCGACCACCGGCAGGCCGAGCGCCTCCTCCATGCGGCCGGCGAAGGCCTGGGCGCGGACCGGCGAGCGGCCCCAGACCACGATCTCGACCAGGGTCCGCACCTTGGCGATGGCGCGGGCGTGGGTCTCGGCCTGCTCGCCGTAGCCGAGGATGGCCAGCCGCCGGGCCTCGGGCCGGGCCAGGGCGTCGGTGGCCACGGCGCTGGCGGCGGCGGTGCGGATGGCGGTGACGGCGCTGGCGTCGACCACGCAGACCGGAGCCCCGCTGTCGGGATCGAACAGGATCACCAGCCCCTGGTGGGAGGGCAGGCCGCGGTCGAAGTTGTCGGGATAGACGCTGATCAGCTTGGCGCCATAGGCCTCCGCCTCGCCGAGGGCGCCGGGCATGATGCCGAACACCCGTCCCTGGGTCAGGGGGATGAGGGAGCGCAGCAGCTGGCGCGTGCGGCCGGCCGAAAAGGCGATCATCGCCTCGCGGACGATGGGGATGGCGGCCTCGTAGGTCAGCCGCCGGCAGACCTCGTCATGATCGATGAACCGCATGCGCCCCTCCGCCGAACCCAAGCTGGACCTTAGGCCGGGCCGGAAAGCCGCGCTATGGTCCGGGTTGCGAACCAGGGGACGGGAAGGCGCATGGACTACGACTACGTCATCGTCGGCGCGGGATCGGCTGGCGCGGTGCTGGCCGCCCGGCTGTCGGCCCGGCCCAACACCCAGGTGGCCCTGATCGAGGCGGGACCCGACTACCTGTCGGCCCAGACCCCGGCGGCCATGCGCAGCCCCAATCCGCACCAGATCATCACCGGCGAAGCCTACGCCCCCTATCGCTGGGACGACCTGATGTCCCGGCGGACCGCGGCGCAGAGCCCGCGCACCTACTGGCGGGGGCGAGGGGTCGGCGGCTCGTCGGCGATCAACGGCCAGATCGCCATCCGCGCCACGGTGGAGGACCACGACGACTGGGCGGCGGCCGGCTGTCCCGGCTGGGCCTATGACGACGTCCTGCCGGCGCTGAACCGGCTGGAAAGCGATCTGCGCTTTGGCGATCGGCCGTATCACGGCGACGCCGGGCCGATCCCGATCTACCGGGCCCCGGTCTCCCTCTGGGGGGCGGTGGACCAGGCCCTGGCCGAGGCGGCCCTGGACGAAGGCTACGCCTGGGCCGAGGACCACAACGCGCCGGGCGCCACGGGCCTGTCGCCCTACGCCATCAACAGCCGGGACGGGGCCCGGGTCAGCACCAACGACGCCTATCTGGAGGCCGCTCGCGGCCGCAACACCCTGGCCGTGTTCGGCGAGGCGCACGTGGACCGGGTGCTGTTCGACCGCGACGGGGAGGGTGCGCGGGCGGTGGGGGTGCGGGTGATGCAGCACGGCGCCTGGCGCGACATCCGCGGCGGCGAGGTGCTGCTCTGCGCCGGGGCCGTGCACTCGCCGGCGATCCTGATGCGCTCGGGGATCGGGCCGGCCGGTCACCTGGCCGAGATGGACATCCCGGTGAGGACGGGCCTGGCGGTGGGGCAGGGCTTCCAGGACCACCCGGCCATCTTCCTGCCGGTGCGGCTGAACGACTTCGCCCGCCCGCCGGCTGGGTTCCGACACACCAACGCCTGCGTCCGCTATTCGTCTGGGCTGGCCGGGGCGGGCCCCAACGACATGATGATGGTGGCCATGAACCGCTTCGGCGACAGCCTGGGCCACCACGTCGAGGGGCCGGAGGGCGAGGCGGTGTTCGGCCTCCTGGGGGTTTGGGTGAACCAGTGCGTCTCGCGCGGGACCCTCAGCCTGGCCTCGGCCGATCCCTTCGCCCAGCCGGTGCTGGAACAGAACATGCTGGACCATCCTTCCGATCGTGAGCGGATGCGCGACGGGGTGCGTCGGCTGATGGCCCTGGCGCGGCGGCCGGGGATTACCGCCATCGGCCAGGTAGAGGCTCGGCTGTCGCCGGAAGCCGGCGACGAGGCGATCGACGCCTACGCCCTGAAGTACGCCGGCGACACCCAGCACGCTGCCAGCACCTGCCCGATGGGCGCCGAGGACGACCCGGCGGCGGTGGTGGACACGGACTGCCGGGTGCGCGGCGTCGAGGCCTTGAGGGTGATCGACGCCTCCGTCATGCCCTTCGTCCCGCGCGCCAACACCCACCTGACCACGGTGATGATCGCCGAGCACATGGCGGCGGGGCTGCTGGCATAGGGGCGAACCACGTCCCCCCGCACCGGCTCATCCCGGCGAGGGCCGGGACCCGGGCAAAGGTCTCGGCGGGCTGGATTGGGGGAGTTGCACCACAAAGCACACAAAGCACACGAAGGAGCCGCGCCGCGCCGCGCCGCGCCACGCCGATGGGCGTCGGGCGCCGGCCAGCTTGGTGTGCTTTGTGTGCTTTGTGGTTGGACCTTGGGGCGCGGCAGACTCTTGCCTGGGCCCCGACTTTCGTCGGGGTGAGCGGAATTGAGGGGGTGGATGGGGTGCGGCGCGGCCATGGCCTCGTCGAACACCTTGCGGGCCAGGGCCTCGGCCGCCTTTCCCGCTCGAGGGGGAAGCGGGGTTGGGCATTGCGGCGGATCAATTTGGCGGGCGTGCGGGCGGCGTAGGCAGGAGGCTCAGGAGGTTCGCATGACCCTGCATGTCTTCGACTTCGATCCGGCCGAGTACCTGAACGACGCCGCCGCCATCGACGCCTATCTGAAGAACGCCCTGGAGACCGGGAGTCCCGAGGAGATCGAGGACGCCCAGGCCGTGGCCGCCCGGGCCCGGGCGCGGCTGGCGCAGATCGGCGCCAAGGCGTCCTAACCCGACAGCGGCTCGGCTCCTCCCGCCCGTTGCGGCGGCCCGCGGCTTCGGCTCTCATGCCCGCGTTGGGGGAGCCGAGCATGGACAAGGTCGACGCCGCGCCGGGACGCACCGCCTGGACGCTGGCCCTGTGTTTCCTGGCGGCCCTGGCCGAGGGCTTCGACGTGCAGTCGATGGGGGTGGCCGCGCCGCGCATGGCGCCGACCCTGGCCCTCACGCGCGACCAGCTCGGCCCGGTGTTCAGCGCCAGCATCGTCGGCCTGCTGGTGGGGGCGGTGCTGATCGGGCGCCTGGCCGACCGGGTCGGACGCAGATGGACCCTGATCGCCTCGCTGGTGGTGCTGGGGGTGTTTTCATTCGCCACTGTATGGGCCTGGGACCTGACCAGCCTGCTGGTCATCCGGCTGCTGGCGGGCCTGGGCCTGGGCGGCGCCATGCCGAACCTGATCGCCCTGTCGGCCGAGTCTGTGGGCGAGACGCGGCGGCCGCTGATCGTCACCCTGGCCACCGCCGGCATGCCCTTCGGGGCGGCGTCCGCCGGGGCCGTGGCGGCCGTGGCGGGGTGGCGGGACATCTTCCACGTCGGGGCCGCCCTGCCGCTGGGCCTGGCGGCGGTGATGATCGCCGCCCTGCCGGAGTCGCCCCGCTTCATGGCGGTCCGGTCGGGCGACGCGACATCCGGCGGCGGCGGGACCGGCGCGGGCCTGCCCCAGGTGCTGTTCGGCCAGGGGCGGGCGGCCACGACGCTGCTGCTGTGGTCGGCGTCCTTCGCGGCCCTGCTGACCCTCTATCTGCTGCTCAACTGGCTGCCGACCCTGATGAGCGTCAAGGGCGTGGCGGCGACCCACGCCAGCCTGGTGTCGATGCTGTTCAACCTGGGCGGCGCGGTGGGGGTGCTGACCCTCGCGCCGCTGCTGGACCGGGGGCGGCGGGGCCGGACCATGGGGATCTGGTACGCCTGCACGGCTGCCTCGCTGGTAGGGCTGGCCTGGGCGGGAGCGGACCTGGCCTCGGCCGGGGCGGCGGGCTTCGCGGCGGGCGCCTTCGTCAGCGCCGCCCCCTTGATGCTCTATGGTCTGGCGCCCGGATTCTACGCCGTGGTCATGCGCGGGTCGGGGACCGGCGCCATGGTCGGGGTCGGCCGGGTGGGGGCGATCCTCGGGCCGCTGCTGGCGGCGGCGCTGCTGGGCCTGGGGTTCGGCGCCTCGGGCGTGCTGCTGGCCCTGCTGCCGCTTGTGGCCCTGGCGGCGGCGGCCACCTTGACCCTGTTCAGCCGGCCCACCGTGGCGGACTGAGGCGGCCGAAACCCTTGCGCCGCCAAAGTGAGGCCGCCGGCCTTATGCCTCGGCAATGCGCCGCGCCCGCCTTCGGGATGGCGGACTTACGCGCGCGGGCGCAGGATCGCGGCACGCCCTCGTGGTCCGCGTGAGGGCTCAAGCCCAGGCGCTCGCCCATGCAAACCCTCCCCCTCACCCCTGACGCCGCTGGTCCGGCCTCGCCCCCCGCGGACGAGCTGGCCGCCGCCGCCCTGCCGATCGCCGCCCGCTATGGGCTGGCCCTGGCCATGGTGGCGGCGGCGACGGTGGTCGCCTTCGTGGTCGAACACCTGATCGCCGCGCCCAACCTGTCGCTGATCTTCGTGCTGCCGGTGGTGGTCGCCGCCGCCCTGATGGGCTGGGGGCCGGCCCTGACCGCGGCGCTGGCGGGGGTGGCGGCCTTCGACTTCTTCTTCGTGCAGCCCCGCTATTCCATGGCGGTGGACAACCCCACCGACCTTTGGGCGCTGTCCCTGCTGCTGGTGATCGCCGCGGCGGTGAGCTCGGTGGGGGCGCAATCGCGCCGGCGCGCGCTGGAGGCGCGCGAGGCGGCCGGCCGGGCCGACGCCCTGCGGGCCTTGGCCCATGTGGTGATCAACGCCGCCGAGCCGCGCGAGGTCACCCGCGCCGCCGCCCTGGCCCTGTCGCGGGTGTTCCGGGCGCCGGCGGTGGTGCTGCTCGAGAAGGACGGCGCGCTGGCGCTCGCGGCGCGGGCGGGCGACGCCACCCTGTCCGACGCCGACGAGGCGGCGGCGCGGCTGTCGCTCGCCTCCGATCTGGCGACCCGCGGCGGGGTCTATCCGGCGCAGGAGGCGAGCTTCGACTTCTGGCCGATCGCCTCGGCCGCCGGCGTGCTGGGGGTGCAGCTCGACAACGCCGACAAGGGCCGGCCCGCCGAGCCGGAGAAGCTGGTGGAGATCATCGGCGCCTATCTGACCGTGGCGCTGCAGGCGCGCGGGCGTGGCTGAGCGACAGGACTTCCCTCGCGGGCCGCGCCTTGCGATAGGCTGTGACCGCGTCCCCGCCCCGCAGAAGGCGCGGACGACCAGGGAAGGACCGCGCCGGAGCCATGACCACACAACGCCTGGATCTTCGCGACCGCGACGCCCTGTTCGACGCCCTGGAGGCGGCGCCCTTCGACGTGGCGGTGATCGGCGGCGGCATCACCGGCGCCGGGGTGGCGCGGGACGCGGCCAAGCGTGGGCTGAGGGTGGCGCTGATCGAGGCGCGGGACTTCGGGGCCGGGACCTCGAGCCGGTCCTCCAAGATGATCCACGGCGGGCTGCGCTACCTGCCCATGGGCGACCTGGCGCTGGTGCGCGAGGCGGCTTCGGAACGCAAGGCGGTGCAGGCCATCGCCCCGCACCTGGCCCGCGAATGCCCCTTCGTGATCCCCGCCAAGACGGCCGCCGTCATCGCCAAGCTGCGCGCGGGGCTGTGGACCTTCGAGAAGCTGGGCGGCGTGCCCAAGAGCCGCAAGCACGAGGTGTGGTCGCAGAAGGACCTGATGGCCCGCGAGCCCGCCCTGCGCGCCGACGACCTGGCTGGGGCGGTGGTCTATCCGGAATACCTGACCGACGACGCCCGCCTGACCCTGGCCAATGTGCGCGACGCAGCGGCGCACGGCGCCCTGGCGCTGAACCACGCCCGCGCCGAGAGCCTGGTGCTGGAGAACGGCCGCGCCGTGGCGATCGAGGTGGTCGACGCCCTGGGCGACGGGACGCGGCGAGCGCGGCTGACGGCGCGGGTGATCGTCAACGCCGCCGGCCCCTGGGTCGACGCGGTGCGGGCGCTGGAGGACCCCGGGGCCGCGCCGCGGCTGACGCTGACCAAGGGGGTGCACCTGGTTGTGGCGCGCGAGCGCCTGCCGGTGGACCGCACCATCATCCTGCCCGCCGCCGACAAGCGCAGCGTCTTCGCCGTGCCGCGCGGCGAGACCACCTACATCGGCACCACCGACACCTTCTATCCGGCCCTGGACCTGTGGCCGACGATCACCGGCGAGGACGCCGACTACCTGCTGGACGCGGTGGCCCTGCGCGCCGCGGGCCCACGCTTGAACCACGGCGACATCCTGTCGGCCTGGTCGGGGGTGCGGCCGCTGGTGGCCGAGGCGGGCAAGTCCGCCTCGGAAATCTCGCGCAAGGACGAGTTGTGGACCGGGCCGGCCGGGGTGCTGGCCATCGCCGGCGGCAAGCTGACCGCCTATCGCAAGATGGCCGAACGGGTGGTCGACCGGATCGAGACGGCGCTGGGGCGCTCGCCCAGCCCCTGCGCCACCGACCAGGATCCGCTGCCGGGCGGCGACGTGGACGTGGAGCGGGCGACCGCCTCGCTGATCGGCCACGGCCTGGAGCCGGCGGCGGCGCGGCGGCTGACCGACCTCTATGGCTCGGAGGCGGCGGCCGTGGCCCTGCACGGGGGCGACGTGGCCGCCGAGGCGCGGCACGCGGTGGAGGCCGAGGGCGCGCTGACGCTGGAAGACTACTGGGTGCGCCGCGGCGCCCGCGCCTGGTTCGACCCGGCGCCGGAACGGCTGGCCGAGGCCGCCGCCGCCATGGCCCCGCTGCTGGGCTGGTCGCCGCAGGAGACCGAGCGGCAGGCGGCGGCGTGCCGGGCGGTGCATGACGGATACATGGCGGCGCTGCGGTGAGGGGGGCTTCGCTGGAGCCCCTTGCCCGGATTCGCCTTATTCAAGTGAAAACTAAAATAACGAGAGAACGCCCTTGACTCTTTCCATCCCCGACGCCCTGGAACGCCTGCTGGGCCAGGGCCGCGTCGTCGCCGATCCGGCCGTGCTGGAGGCGCGTCGCCACGACTATTGGATGGTCAGCCACGTGCGCGACCTGGCCGGGACCCCTGCCCCGCGGCCGGCGGCGGTGGTGCGGCCGACGTCGGTGGGCGAGGTCCAGGCCGTGGTGCGCTGGGCTGGCGAGCACGGCGTGGCGGTGCTGCCCTTCGGCCTCGGCAGCGGGGTGGTGGGCGGGACCATCGCCAGCGCCGACGCCATCGTGCTGGACCTCGGCGCGCTGAGCGCGGTGCGGTCCATCGACCCGGAGAACCTTCTGGCCAGCTTCGACGCCGGGATGAACGGCCAGGCGGCGGAGGACGCGGTGGCGGCCCAGGGCCTCACCATCGGCCACTGGCCGCAGTCGGTGGCCATCTCCACCGTGGGCGGCTGGGTGGCGACCCGGGCGTCGGGCCAGTTCTCCACCGCCTATGGCAACATCGAGGACATTGTCCACTCCATCGAGGCGGTGCTGCCGAACGGCGACCTGGTGACCCTGGGCAAGGGGCCGCGGGCCTCGGCCGGGCCGGACCTGCGCCACCTGATGCTGGGCTCGGAAGGAACGATGGGGGTGATCACCGGGGTGACCTTTTCCCTGCGCCGGGCTGCGGAGGCGCGGGCCCTGAGCTGCTTCGAGGCGGCGGATATGCGCAGCGGCTTCGCCCTGCAGCGCGAGATCGTGCAGCGCGGCTGGCGCCCGCCGGTGATGCGCCAGTACGACGAGCGCGAGAGCCGCCGGATGGACGCGCGGCTGACGAAATGCGCGATCCTGATGGTGCACGAGGGCCCCGCCGCCCTGGTGGCGGCCGAGACCGCCGCCGTGGCCGCCCTGGCCGCCGAGATGGGCGTGCCGGCCGCCCCCTCGGACGTGGTCGACCACTGGCTGGGCCACCGCAACACCGTGCCCGGCTGGGACGCCATCCTGTCGCGCAACATCGTCGCCGACACGGTGGAGGTTTCGGCCGACTGGACGAAGATCGCGGCCGTCTATGACGCGGCGCTGGCGTCGCTGAAACAGGTGGAGGGGTGCATGGCCGCCTCGGCCCACTCGTCCCATGTCTATCGCAGCGGGCTGAACCTCTATTTCACCTTCGCGGTGCAGACGGCCGGGCCGGCGACCATGGAGGCCACCTACATGGAGTGCTGGCGGCGGATCATGCAGGCGACGGCCGACAACGGCGGCAGCCTGTCCCACCACCACGGCATAGGACGTGTGCGGAGGGGTTGGCTGGAGACCGAGCTGGGTCCCGAGGCGACGGCCCTGCTGCGGCGGGTCAAGGCGGCGGTGGACCCGGCCGGGATCATGAACCCCGGCGCCTTGATCCCGGACGCCTGAGGTGGCGCGCGGCGAGCTGATCCTGGCCCTGGACGCCGGCACCACGGCCCTGGGGGCGGGGCTGTTCACGCCGGGCGGCGTGCTGGTCGGCTTTTCCACGGCGCGCCTGGCCTCGACGTCGCCGGCGCCGGGGCTGGTGGAGCAGGACCCGGACGCCGTCTGGCGCGCCGCGCGGCGGGCGATCGCCGCCGTGCTGGCCGGCGCCGGGCGGACGGCGGCGGACCTGGCGGCCATCGGCGTCACCAGCCAGCGGACCAGCATCGTCGTCTGGGACCGGGCCAGCGGCCGGGCCGTCTCGCCCCTGGTGGCGTGGAGCGACCTGCGCGGCGTCGAACGAGCGCGGACCCTGCGCGAGGCCGGGATCATGGCGGCCCCGCAGCAGGCGGCGGCGAAGCTGGAAGGCGTGGTCGCGGCCACCGGCCTGGCCCCCGCGCGCCTGGCCTGGGGCAATGTCGACAGCTGGCTGATCTGGCGCCTGAGCGGCGGGGCCGTGCACGCCACCGACCGCAGCCAGGCCTGGCCGACGGCCTATCTGGACCTGGCATCCATGGGCTGGAACCGCGGCCTGATCGAGATGCAGGGGCTGGGCGGCCTTGCGTTCCCCGACCTGGTCGACACCTGGGGTGTGATGGGGACGACGGCGCGGGGCGTGCTGGGGGCGGAGGTTCCCATCGCCGCCGACGTGGCCGACCAGCAGAGCGCCCTGATCGCCCATGGCGGCGCGGCCAAGGTGACCTATGGCACCTCGGCGACGATGGACGTCTCAACCGGCCCGGCGCTGGTGTTCCAGAGCCCGCAGGCGCCGCCCTTCGTGCAATCGTCCGTAGACGGATCAACGAGCTTCTGCCTGGAGGGGATGGTCTATTCGGCGGGCGCCGCCCTGGACTGGCTGCGGCGTGTCGCGGGCCTGGGCGGCCACGCCCGGTTCGAGGCCCTGGCGGCCTCGGTGGGCGACGCCGGCGGGGCCTGGTTCCTGCCGGCGCTGCAGGGCCTGGGGGCGCCCTACGGCGACGCGGCGCGGCGCGGGGCCCTGGGCGGGCTCAGCCTGGCCACGGACAAGGCGCACATCGCCCGCGCCGCGCTGGAGGGCCTGGCGTTCCGGGTGCGTGAGGTGTTCGACTTCATCGCCCCCATGGTCCCGGAGGGCGCGCCGGCGGTGCTGGGCGTGGACGGGGGCGTCAGCGCCAACGATATGTTCCTGCAGATCCAGGCCGACCTGCTGGGCCGGCCGGTGCGCCGCCACGCGGTGCGCGAGGCCACCGCCTGCGGGGCGGCCCTGTGCGCGGGCCTGGGCGCGGGCCTGTTGAGCACCGCCGACGCGGGCGCCTTCACCCGCTACGCCCGCAGCTTCGAGCCGCGGATTTCGGCCGACGAGGCCGCGGGGCGGCTGGCGGCCTGGAAGGCGGCGGCGTACGGGAGCGCCTGACCTTTCTTTCCCTGCATCCGACGACAAGGAGCCGACCATGGACCTGCAGCTCAAGGACCGCATGATCTTCGTGGCCGGCGCCAGCCGGGGCATTGGCCTGGCCATCGTCGAGGCCTGCCTGGCGGAGGGCGCCAAGGTGGCCATGACCGCGCGCGGGGCCGAGGCCCTGGAGGCCGAACGCGCCCGGCTGGCCGGCCGGTATGGCGAGGACCATGTCTGGGCCCGGGCCGGGGACATGCGCCAGGCCGCCGTCATCGACGCCGCCCTGGACGCGGCCGAGGCGGCTCTGGGGCCGGTGTGGGGGGCGGTGGCCAATGTCGGCCTGTATCCGACCCCGCCCGGCTTCGAGGTGGACGACGCCACCTGGGACGCGGCCCTGACCCAGAACCTGGATTCCGCCTTCCGCCTGGGCCGCAGCGTGCTGCGCCGGATGACGCCGCGCGGCGAGGGCTCGCTGGTGTTCATCAGCTCGATCGCCGGCCTGGCGGCGTTGGGCTCGCCCCTGACCTACGGCACGTCGAAGGCGGCCATGGCCCACATGGCCAAGGAGATGGCCAAGCTGGCCGGCCCGGCCAATGTGCGGGTCAACACCGTCGCGCCTGGCAACATCATCTTCCCGGGCGGCGACTGGGAGGCGCGCACGACAGGCCCGGAGAAGGACACCTGGCTGCGCTGGATACGGCGCGAGGTGCCGCTGAAGCGCTTCGGCAAACCCGAGGAGATCGCTTCGGCCGTGACCTTCGTGCTCAGCCCTGTCTCCAGCTTCCTGACCGGGGCGACGATCCCGGTGGACGGCGGCCAGACGCGGTAGGCGGGACGCGGTAGGCGGGGCGCGGCAGGCCGGGCGCGGGCGCCGGCGGGACGGGAGAACAACGATGACAGCGTTTCTGGTGCTGGACTTCACCGTGACCGACAGGGCGGGCTTCATGCCCTACGTCGCCGCCATCCCGGCCTTCATCGAACGCCACGGCGGCCGCTACCGGGTGCGCGGCGAGGCGCCGACGGCGATGGAGGGCGACTGGTCGCCCGAGCGGATGGTGATCCTGGAGTTCCCCTCGCGCGAGGCCGCCCAGGCCTTCCTCGCCGACCCAGAGGCCCAGCCCCTGTTCGCCATCCGCCACGCCACGACGGTGAGCCGGCTGGTGCTGGTGGACGGGTGCGACTGACGGGACGGACGCCAATCGATCGCGACCTGTCGGCGCCGGCCCTGCCCATTCGTCTATAGGATGACGACGGCGCCCAGGACGGAGCTTGGCCATGATCCCCACCATCACCGCGTTCAAGGCTTCCCCCGACCGGGGCCGGGGGCTGGCGCGCGACATGCGCGTGCGCTGGGCGCTGGAGGAAGTGGGCCAGGCCTATGACGTGCGGCTGGTGACCTTCGCCGAGATGAAGCAGCCTGAGCACCTGGCGCTGCAGCCGTTCGGCCAGATCCCGACCTACGAGGCGGGCGATCTGGCGCTGTTCGAGACCGGCGCCATCGTGCTGCACATCGCCGAGCGGCATGCCGGCCTGCTGCCGGCCGAGGCGAACGCCCGGGCGCGGGCGATCATGTGGATGTTCGCGGCGGTTGGCACCGTGGAGCCGCCGATCGTCGAACGCGGCGCCGCCTGGCTGCTGGAGCGGGACAAGCCCTGGTACGCCGAGCGCCAGGCGATGCTCGACGCGCGGGTCCATACTCGCCTGGAGGAACTTGCCCGCCGCCTGGGCGACGCCGACTGGCTGGACGGGGCGTTCAGCGCCGGCGACCTGATGATGGTCACGGTGCTGCACCGGCTGGACGGGTCGGGGCTGCTGGACGCCCATCCGTCCCTCGCCGCCTATGTCGCCCGCGGCCGGGCCCGCCCGGCCTACCAGCGCGCCTTCGCCGACCAGTTGGCGGTCTTCAACGCCTCGAACGCGGGCTGAGCGGATCGGCGCTCGGCCGGTTTGGTCCGTCTAGAGCTCGGGATCCAGGGCGAGCTTGCGGCCGCGCAGCTTCTGGACGGCGGCGATCAGGGCGCCGAGGACCAGCCAGGCGGCGGCGCCGATCTTGGCGGCGGGCTCGGCGTTCCACAGCACATAGGCGATGATCGCCGCGCCGATCACAGGGGCGGCGAGATGGCGCGCGAGATTGCCGCCGCCGCGGGTTCCGGCGCGGAAGTGGATCACCACGCTCAGGTGCAGGGCCAGGAAGCCCAGCATCGCCCCGCAGGTCACCAGGGCGGTGAGCTGCTGCAGGCGCTCCTGGAAGAACAGGCTGGTGGCCAGGGTGATGACGCTGATCAGCAGCACGGCGCGGTCGGGGACCTGTTGGCCGCCGCTGACGTGGGCCAGGGGCCGCGGCAACTGGCCGTCGCGGGCCATGCCGTAGAGTATGCGCGCCGTGGCCGCCTGGGCCACCACCGCCGCGGCTAGGGACCCGGCGGATCCGGCGAAGGCGACGAAGAACCGGAACGGTTCGCCGCCCAGGATGCGCGAGATCACCAGGAAGGCGGTGGCCGCGTCGTCGCCGCGCGTGAACGGCGGGTGGCCGAGCACGAACAGCCCCGCCAGATAGACCTCGACCACGAACAGCACGGCCGACAGGATCAGCGACAGGAAGGTGGCGCGGCCGACGTCGCGCGCCCCGCCCTTGGCCTCTTCGGCCAGGGTGGAGATGGCGTCGAAGCCGAGGAAGCTCAGCACCGCCAGGGAGAGGGCGCCGAAGATCAGCTTCGGGGTCACCACGCCGGGCTGATAGAGCGGCGCCAGGTCCAGGTGGGCGCCGGCGGTCCCGCGCGCCAAGCCGATCCCGGCCAGGACCAGGAACAGCGCCAGCACGACGATGTTCAGCGCCAGCATGGCCCGGTTGACCCAGGTCGCCAGGTTCACCCCGGCCAGGTTCACGACGGTGATGGCGGCGATATAGGCCAGGATCTGGGGCGTCTTGGGCAGCCAGGGGAAGAGGACGTGGAAGGCGGTGGCCGTGCCCACATAGACCAGGGTCGGCAGCAGGACGTAGTCGAGCAGGATCGCCCAGCCGGCCATGAAGCCGAAGGTCTCGCCGGCGCCGCGGGCGACGTAGGCGTAGACCGAGCCCGACAGCGGAAACTCGCGGCCCATGGCCATGTAGCTGAGGGCGGTGAACAGCATGGCCACCAGGCCGACGGCGTAGACCAGGGCCGGCATGCCGTGGCTGGCGTTGTAGACGAAGCCGAACACCGAGAAAGGCGCGATAGGGCCGATGAACAGCAGGCCCCAGACCACCAGGTCGAACAGGGACAGCGAGCGCTTGAGCTCCTGCCTGTAGCCCAGCGCCTCCAGCTCCGACGCCGCCGCGCCGTGCGTCACCTCGCCCATGCCGTCCCCCCGGTCCCGAATCCCAGTTCTAGAAGCCCAGCTCGCTCATCGCCACGGCGCGGTGCTCGCGGGCGCTGATCTCGGCGGCGAGGCCCATGGCGACGGCGCGCAGGCCGTCGTCGGCGGTGACCTGGACCGGACCCTCGCCGCGCACGGCGGCCAGGAAGGCCTGCATCTGGTAGAAGGTGGCGCCGTGATGCGTGCCGGCCTTCAGCGCCTTGGCCTCCACCGGGATGACGACGGTCTGGACCTGCTTGGGCTTGCCGAGGCCGGTGCGGGGCGAAAAGACCAGGGCGCCGTCGGGAATCTTGACCTCCAGGCGGGCCTTGTCGCCGACGGCGGCGATCTCCTCCTGGTTCTTGGCGCCCTCGGCGAACATGCACAGGTCGAGCATGGCGCGGCGTCCGTCCTTGAAGTCGACGACGGTGTAGCTGTTGTCGATGATGTCGGGCGTGCGGCCGTCGTAGCGTTCGTCCAGGTGGTTCACGTCCATGGCGCCGGAGCAGAACACGCGCTCGGGCTCGGACCCCACGATGAGGCGCATGAGGTCGAAGAAGTGGCAGCACTTCTCGACCATCGTGCCGCCGGTGTTCTCGGAGAAACGGTTCCAGTCGCCGACCTTGGGCAGGAAGGGGAAGCGGTGCTCGCGGATGGACAGCATCCGCAGGCGACCGACGCGGCCGTCGTTGAGTTCGTCGAGGAACTTCTGGGCCGGGGGCATGAAGCGGTATTCCATGCCGACCCAGAAGGGCGCGGCGCGGCCGGCGGCCCGGTGGGCGGCCCAGCGGGCGTCCTCCAGGGTGGTGCAGAGCGGCTTCTCGCAGAGGATGGCGGCGTCGGTCTCGAACAGGGCCTCAAGCACCGCCCGGTGGGTGAAGTTGGGCGAGGCGACGATCACCGCGTCGAAGCCGCCGTCCGCGGCCAGGGCCTCGGCGGTCTGGTAGATGCGCGGCTCGGTCTCCTGATCGCCGATGGTCTTGAGCGCCTTGTCGATGGAGACCACCACCGGATCGGCCAGGGCGACGATCTCGACCCCGGGCGCCAGTCGCAGGTTGCGGATATGCTCGCGAGCCATCATGCCTGCGCCGACGATGGCGATACGGACCTTGGAGACCATGCGACGTTTCCCGACTTGCCCGACCTGGACCGGCCGCCTCCTGGGAGACCACCCGTGACGGCGATCACCTTCTCGTCCGCCGAGCGGGCCCTGGGCAAGACCCGATTGCGGGTGTCGCCCATGGCCTGGGGCATGTGGCGCTTCCGCGGCGACGACCTTGCGGTGGCGCAGGGCCGGATGGAGGCGGCCCTGGCGGCGGGGTTCACCCTGCTGGACACGGCCGACGTCTACGGCCTCGACAATGGCGAGCCGTTCGGGGCGGCCGAGGCCCTGCTGGGGCGGGTGCTGAAGGCGGCGCCGACCTTGCGCGGGCGTTTCGTCCTGGCCGGCAAGGCGGGGATCTGGCCGGGCACGCCCTATGACTCCAGCGAGGCCTATCTGACGGCGGCGGTGGAGGCGTCGCTGAAGCGGATGAACGTCGAGCGGATCGACCTTTTCCAGATCCATCGGCCGGACGTGCTGACCCACCCGGCCGACCTGGCGCGGACGCTGGAGCGGCTGCAGTCGGCCGGCAAGATCGGCGAGGTCGGAGTATCGAACTTCACCGCCGCCCAGACCGCGGCCCTGGCGGCGCACCTGCCCTTTCCCCTGGCCTCGACCCAAGTGGAGTATTCGCCGGCGGCCATCGGCCCCCTGACCGACGGGGTGCTGGACCAGGCCCTGGAAGCCGGGCTGGGCGTGCTGGCCTGGTCGCCCCTTGCGGGCGGGCGCCTGGGGACCGGGGGCGAGACCACCGCCCGCACCGCCGCCGTCGCCCACGCCCTGGACCAGCTTGCCGAGCGGCACGAGGTGTCGCGCCCGGTGATGGCCTATGCCTGGATCATGGCTCATCCGGCGCGGCCGATCCCCATCGTCGGGACCCAGGAGCCGAAGCGGATCGCCGAGGCGGCCCAGGCGCTGGGCGTGCGGCTGACCCACCAGGAGTGGTACGGCGTGCTGGTCGCCGCGCGCGGGGAGCCGCTGCCGTGAGCGCTGCGCCGTCATCCCCGCCGCCCTGCGAGGTCGCCTGGTTCTCGGCCCTGTGCGACGACGACTACGAGTTCCTGGGCGTTCCCGATCCGGCCCTGGCCTCCAGCTTCGAGCACTGCCGCGACATCGCCCTGGCGGCGGAAGCGGGCGGCTTCGACAACCTGTTGCTGCCGTCCGGCTACGCCCTGGGCATCGACACCCTGGCCTTCGCGGGCGCGATCGCGCCGATGCTGAAGCGCATGCGCCTCTTGGCGGCGATCCGCTGCGGGGAGATGTGGCCGCCGCAACTGGCGCGCCAACTGATCACCCTGGACCAGATGCTGGGCGGGCGGTTGGCGGTGAACATCATCTCCAGCGACATGCCCGGCGAGACCCTGGCCAGCGGGCCGCGCTATCGGCGCACGGTGGAGCTGATGGCCTTGCTTCGGGCGCTGATGAGCGGCCAGGGCGTCGACCACGTCGGCGAGTTCTGGCGCCTGACGCTGGAGCCGCCGCGCATCCGCACGGTGAACGGGCGCGCGCCGCAGTTCTATTTCGGCGGTCTGTCGGACGACGCCCGCGAGGCGGCGGCGGAGGGGGCGGACGTCTACCTGATGTGGCCCGACACCCTGCCGGCGGTGCGCGAGATCATCGCGGACCTACGCCGGCGAGCGGCGGCGCGGGGACGGACGCTGCGGTTCGGCTACCGCGTCCATGTGGTGGTGCGAGAGACGGAGGCCCTGGCGCGGGCGGCGGCCGAACGGCTGCTGTCGCGGCTGGACGACGCCACGGGGGCGGCGATCCGCGGCCGCTCGCTGGATTCCACCTCGGTGGGGGTGCGCCGCCAGGCGGAGCTGCGCGAGGCGGCGACCGACGACGGCTACGCCGAGGCGAACCTGTGGACCGGCATCGGCCGGGCCCGGTCCGGGGCCGGAGCGGCCATCGTCGGCGACCCCGACCAGGTCCTGGCCAAGCTGAACGCCTATCGCGCCGAGGGGATCGAGGCCTTCATCCTGTCGGGCTATCCCCACCTGGCCGAATGCGACCTCTTCGCCCGCCACGTCCTGCCGCGCCTGGAGCACGGTCCGCTGGGGTGAAGGCGCGCCCGTTCACCTCTTCCCCCGCTTGCGGGGGAAGTGTCGCCAATGCCGACGCGGAGCGGAGGCGGGCGACGATGGGGGAAGTATCCCCTGCCGTGCGCTTGCCTGAGAGGACAAAGCGCGGCGTCGATGTCGGCGACCGATTGCCGGACCGCTGGTTCACTGTGTTTCGCACCCCCATCGACCCTCGCCGCCGGCTTCGGGCCACTTCCCCCACTTCGCTGCGCTCGCGGGGGAAGAGGGGGACACGGGCGGTTAAGGCGTTTCGGGCACGCTGGCGCCAGGCGAACCCGGCAGAAGGCCAAGGCGCATGAACATCCTGTCGGCGGGCGATCCCCGGGCGGCCCTGCTGGTTGCGTCCAAGGCAGCGAGCGCCAGGCAGAAGGCGACCGTGGACGCGGCCGCCGCCCAGGCCCGCGGCAGCGCCCGCTTCGCGCCGTCCGACACCTGGAAGCAGATGGCCAAGGCCAAGGTCCAGGAACTGATCGAGCGGGTGCGGATCCTCAAGAAGCTCTACAGCGGCGACCCGCGCGAGATGGCGCGGATGCTGGCCCAGGTGTTCAAGGAGCTGAAGGCTGCGGTGAGGGCCTACAAGGACGCCACGGGCGACGAGCTGGGCATGGCCGGGGACGTGTCGGCCGGGGCGCTGAACGCGACGGCGGCGGGATCGAGCCCTGGTGGGACGGGCGACACCCCGGACAAGGCGGCGGACGGGAAGACGGCCGAGGGCGACGCCAGCGGCGGTCAGGCCGCCGACGGGGCCTCGGCCTACGCCCAGGTGACGCAGGATGTGCGCGAGGGCCTGGGCCAGGACGCCCTGGACTTCGCCAAGGCCGTGCGCGAGCTGGCGCGGACCCTGTCGGACCTGCTGGAGACCGCGCGGGGCCAGGCCCGGGCGGCGCGGCCGTCGAAGGAGACCGCAAGGGCCCTCGAGGACGCCGACAAGTCCCTGTCAGACCTGCGCCAGGGCCTCGACGGCCTGGAGCGAGAGGTGCGCGAGCAGGTCCCGACGCTGGGTCTGCGGATCTCGGTGGCGGCCTAGGATCGGGGCCGCGCGTCGAGGGCCGCGACCTAGGCCGGCAGGCCGCCGGAGAAGCGCAGCATCAGCCGCATGCACTTGTGGCCGAAGTCGACGTCCGGGCCGTACATCATCGGACAGGCCCCGGCGATCACGCTGATGCCGTTGCGCGCGCAGGTCTCGACCGCAGCGGCGGACACGCTCGACCCCTTGGGGGAGGAGGCGTGCATCCAGACCCGCGACACGCCGGCGTCGGCGGCGTCCTGGACGATGCGCTCGGTGATCTCGGGCCGGGTGACGATCACCACCCCATCGACCCCGCCCGGGATCGACTTGAGGTCGGGAAAGCACGGGCCATCCTCGAAGGTCGTCAGGTTGGGGTTCACCGCGAACACCTCGTGGCCGGTGGCCTTGAGGCGCCGGGCGATGAGCCCCGCGACCGGATGTCCGCCGTCCGCCCGCGAGACGCCGGCGACGGCGATGCGCCTCTGCGCCAGGAAGTCCTTGATCTTGCTGTCCAGCGTCTTGGCCGACATGGATTTCCCTTTCAGGGGCAGGCGAGAAGACCGCGCCAGGGGTGGCGCCGCCTAGTTCTTCAGGGTCTTCAGGTAGGCGTGCACGTCCGCCAGCTGCTGGTCGGGCCAGGCCGCGAAGGACGGCATCCGCGTCTTGGGAACCCCCTGGATCATGGCGCTGACCACCCCGTCGGACTTGTACCAGGCCAGGGTGAGCGGCCAGCCCCCGGCTTGCTTGTGGCACTGGGCGCAGGCGCCGGCGTAGAGCGCCTGGCCGCGCTGGGCCTCGCCGCGCAGCGCCAGCACGGCCTTGGCGCGCGGGTCGTGGGGCGCGCAGGCGGCCAGGCCGAGCAGTATCCCCGCCGCCAGCGCCGTTCGCCAATCCCTGAGCCTGACCATCCTCGTCGCCGCCTCGTTGACTTACGATGTAAGTATGAAGCACTTACAGTGTAAGTCGTCAAGAGGAGGCCGATGCCCCGTCCCGCGCGCAAGGCCGCTCCGCAACGCGGCCGCCTGTCCCGCCAGGCGATCCTGGAGGCGGCGCTGGAGATCCTCACCGCCGAGGGCGTCGGCGCCCTGACCATGCGCCGGCTGGCCGAGCGGCTGGGGGTGGAGGCGATGTCCCTCTACAACCACGTCGCCGACAAGCGGGACCTGCTCGACGGGGTCGCCAGCCTGGTGCTGGGGCGGATCGCGCCGCCCGACCCGGGCCTGCCCTGGGCCAAACGCCTGGAAGCGATCGTGCTCGGCCTCTACGAGGCCCTGTCGGCCCACCCCCAGCTGGTCCAGCTGATCGCCTCGGGCCAGGCCAATCCCCGCGACCGGCAGGTGCTGGAAGGGATCGACACCATCCTGGCGGCGCTGGAGGACGCGGGGCTCAGCCGCCAGCAACAGGTCAGCGCCTTTAGGGGCATGCTGGCCATGTGCTTCGGCCTGGTGCTGAACCACACCCTGGGCCTTAGCGTCTCGCCCGCCGAGTTCGGGGCCCAGCGGGTGACCTGGGACCCGCGGGAGTGGGACGCGCCCGGCCTGCCCCGCCTGGCGGGCCTCGCCCCCTACGCCCTGTCGACGACGCCGCACGACGATCTGCGCTTCATGCTGGACGCCTACCTGGCGGCCTTGGGCGGCCCTGGACGGCCCGTCGGTCGCTAGAGCCGCCCCATGAGCTCGAACGCGGGTCCGTCCGGGCCGGGGTGGAAGCGGGCGCGCACGCCGTAAGCCTGGGCCAGGACCTCGGGGGTCAGGGCCTCGGCCGGGGCGCCGTCGGCGATCACCTGGCCGTCCTTGAGCACCACCACGCGGTCGGCGCAGCGGGCGGCCATGGCCAGGTCGTGCAGGGTCAGCACCACGCCGTGGGCCGGGTCGGCGGCGGCGAAGGCGCGGAACAGCTCGGCGGCGTCGAGCTGATGGCCAGGGTCGAGGCCGGCCAGGGGCTCGTCGGCCACCAGCCAGCGCGGTTCGCCGGCCAGCACCCGGGCGATGAGGGCGCGGGCCCGCTCGCCGCCGGACAGGGTGGTGACGTCGCGCCGGGCGAAGGCGGTCATGGCGGTGGCGTCGAGGGCCCGGGCGACCGCGGTGTGGTCGGCGGCGGTGAGGCCGGCGGCGCCCACGTGCGGGATGCGGCCAAGGCCCACCAGGGTCTCGACGTCGACGGCCCAGGCGACCTCCGGGCTCTGGGGCAGGAAGCCGATGCGGCGGGCGCGCTCGCGCGGGGCGAGGGCGGCAAGGTCGTCGCCGTCCAGGCGCACCGCGCCCCGGTCCGGCCGGCGCAGTCCGACCAGGGCCGACAGCAAGGTCGACTTGCCGGCGCCGTTGGGGCCGACGATGGCGGTGACCTCGCCCGGGCGGAAGGCCAGGCTGACGCCGCGCAGGATCGGCCGGCGGCCGAGGGTGACCGCCAGGTCCCGGGCGATCAGGCCCGTGTCGGCCGGCCCGATCTCTGCTGGAGCGCTCACGCCAGCCTCCGGCGAATGGCGATCAGCATGACCAGGAAGAAGGGTCCGCCGAGGGCGGCCATGGCGACGCCCAGCTTGACCTCGGCGGCCGAGGGGGTGAGGCGCACCAGGATGTCGGCGGCCAGGACCAGGGCCGCGCCGCCGAGGGCGCTGGGGATCAGCAGGGCGCCGGGCCGCTGGCCGACGAAGGGCCGCAGCAGGTGGGGAACCACCAGGCCGACGAAGCTGACCACCCCGGTGACCGCCACCGCCGCGCCGCAGGCCAGGCCCACGCCGACGGCCAGCAGGATCCGCGTGCGGCCGAGGCTGACGCCCAGGGCCCGCGCCCCGGTCTCGCCGAGGGTGAGGGCGTCGAAGCCGCGGCCGAGGGAAAGCAGCACGGCGCCGCCGGCCAGGATGGGGGCGGCGCACAGCTCCACGTCCAGGAACGAGCGGTCGGCCAGCGACCCCATCAGCCAGTCGATGATCTCCTGGGCCGCCCAGGCGTTGGGCGCGAGGTTCAGCGCCAGGGCGACGCCGGCGCTGGCCACGGTGTTGAGGATCACCCCGGCCAGGACGAAGGTGACCATGCCGCCCGATGTCCCGGCCAGGGCGACGAGGGCGGCGACCCCGGCCAGGGCCCCGGCCATGCCGGCGGCGGCCATCACCCAGGGGGCGCTGGCGCCAAGGCCGAGGTAGAGGGTCATCACCGCCCCGAAGGCGGCCATGGCCGAGACGCCCAGCACGCCCGGGTCGGCCAGGGGGTTGCGGGTGTAGCCCTGCAGCGCCGCGCCGGAGAGGCCGAGCGCGCCGCCCACCAGCACTCCCAGCAGGGTGCGGGGGATGCGGAGCTGGAAGACGATCGCCCAGCGCGGATCGGCGGCGCCGGCCGTCCAGGCGCTGAACGGCGCCCAGACCTTGCCGGCCATCAGCGAGCCGGCGGCCAGGACGACGACGAGGATCGCCAGGGCGGCGATGACGGCGAGACCGCGCCGGGTCATGCCGGCCCCCCGCGGACGGCCGCGTCCCGGGCGCGGGCGAGGACGGCGGCGGTCTCGATCAGCACCGGTCCGCCGCAATAGAGCAGGCGCTCGGGGAAGGCGACGCGCCGCATGCGGCCGGAGATGCTCCTGAGCGCCGGGTGCCCCCCCACCCGGTCGGCCCAGGTGGGGGCGTCGGGCGCCGCCTGGCCGGCCAGCAGCAGGTCCGGGGGATCGGCTAGCAGGCGCTCCAGGGGCACGTTGCCCCAGCGGCTTATGCCATAGCGGCCGGCGGCGTTGGTCAGGCCGGCGCGGGCCAGCATCTCGTCCATCAGGGTGCCCTGGCCGGCGGCGAGGCCGTTGGGCTGGAAGACCAGGGCGGCGAGGCGACGCTGGCGGGGTGGCGGGGCCGAAGCGGCGACGGCGGCCTCGATGGATCGGGCCAGGGCCTCCCCGCGGTCGGCGTGGCCGATCACGGCGGCCAGCCGGCGCACTTGGGCGAGGCTGCCGGCCAGGGTGTCGGGCACGTCGAAGCGCTCGTTGTGGACGCCCATCCGCTCGAGCGCGCCCTGGGTGGCGCGGTCGGCGTGGACCGAGCCCAGCACCAGGTCCGGGCGCAGGGCGGCCACCTCCTCCGCGGTCCCAAAGGTGTAGGGCAGGGTGCGGGCGAGGCCGAGGATGCTGGAGCCGTCCGCGTCGCGGGAATAATGGCTCAGCGCGGCGATCTGGGCCCGGTCGGCGACGCGGACAAGGATGGCGTCCAGGCACGGGTTCAGGGACACCACCCGCGGTGCGCGCGGGGCGGCGGCGGCTGAGGATGGCGCGGCCAGGGGAAGGGCGGCGACGGCGAGGGCGGCGCGGCGGGTGATGTTCATCGGGGCCACCACCCGGGGATCGCGCCTGGCCGCCCCGCGCCCCCTCCGTCACGTCGCCCTCCGGGCGCCGCGCCACCTCCCCCGTTCCGCCATGCTCCACGGTGGAGGAGAAAGATCGCACGGCCCTCCTCCTCCCTTGCGAGCCGCAGGCGAAGCGGGGGAGGTGGCAGGCCGCGAAGCGGCCTGACGGAGGGGGCGCAAGGCCGCATCACGTCAGAACCTCGCCCGCACGCCGGCGAAGGCGCCGCGGCCGTTTGAGCCGTACTGGAAGGCGGTCTCGTAGTGCTCGTCGAACAGGTTTTCGATGCGCCCATAGACCTCGATCCGGTCCGTCAGCGGGTAGGAGGCCCGCAGGTCCACCACCGTATAGCCGTGCAGGACGGTGGTGTTCGACACCATGTCGAAGCTGCGGCTGGCGTAGCGCACCGCCACCGCCGTGGTCAGCTTCACCGGCCAGGTGTAGCTCACCGTGGCGTTGACCACATGCCGGGGCCGCCGGGCCAGGTCCTTGCCGAAGTTGGCGCCGGGCGAGCGGTTCTCAGTGTCGGTGTAGGTGTAGTTGCCGCTGACCGTCAGGCCCGCCATCAGGGTCGCCGAGCCGTCGAGCTCCACCCCCTGGGCGAGGGCGCGGTTGACGTTCTGGTAGACGCCGCCGAAGGCGTTGCAGAACGGGTTGGCGCAGGCCACGAAGTCGATCAGGTCGTCGCTGGCCAGGCGGAACCAGGTCGCGCCCAGGACGACCTTGCCGTCCAGCAGCCGCTGCTCGACGCCGACGTCCAGGCTCTGCGACGTCTCCGGCTTCAGGCCCAGGTTCCCGGCGATGCTGTAGAGCTGGTACAGCGACGGCGCCTTGAAGCCCTGGCTCCAGCTCGCCCGCAGCAGGGTCGCGCCGCCGTTCGGCGTCCAGGCGCCCGCCACCTGGCCCGTGGCGTGGCCGCCGAAGCGGCTGTGGCTGTCGTAGCGCACGCCGCCGGTGAGGGTCAGGCCCTTGACCGCCTCGCCCTGGACCTGGCCGTAGCCGCTGTCGATGTCGAAGGCCGCCCGCACCTCCGGCGAGAAGAAGGCCGGCGAGCCGGTGACGACGCTGGTCCGCTCGTGCTGGGCGCCGAACACCGCCGTGTAGCCGGGCGCGACCTGGGCCGTGCCCTGGTACTCGAACCGCGCTGAGGCGCCGTCGCCGTAGAAGGTCTCGGTGATCGGCGCGCTGAAGCTGAGGGGATCGAAGGAACGCCGGTTGGTGCGGGCGTATTCGAAGGCGAAGCGGTTCTTCAGCCGGCCGCCCAGGGTCGACAGGTTGACGCCGCTGTAGCTGACCAGCTCGGACTCCGTCCCGTATTCGGTGTCGTCGCCGAAGCTGAAGGTCGGGGTGGAGAAGCCGTCGAAGGCCGACTTCGACTGGTTGTAGAACACTCGCTGATCGAGCTGCAGGGCGTCATTGACGTCGAACAGCAGGCGGCCCGTGAAGGTCCCGGCGTGGAAGCCGTCCGGCTCCGTCCCTCCATCGAAGACCGAGATGCCGCGGGTGGAATAGTAGCCGCCGGCCAGGCGGACGCTCAGGCGATCCCACGTCCCGCCCACGGCGCCCCGCCAGTACTGGCTGTCGCGCGAGCCGCCCTCGGCGTTCAGCTCGCCGCCGATGGAGCCGGCGGGCGGCGCCGTGGTGACGATGTTGACCACGCCGCCGATGGCCTGGCTGCCCCACAGCACCGACTGCGAGCCGCGCAGCACTTCGATGCTGCTGATGTCGCCGATCATCAGGTTGGAGAAGTCGAAGCCGGCGCCGGGCGAGGACGGATCGTTGATCTGGACGCCGTCGATCAGCACCAGGGTCTGTTCGGACTGGGCGCCCCGGATGGCGACGGTGGCGGTCTGGCCCTGGCCGCCGTTGCGCACGATGCTCACGCCCGGCGTCTGGTCCAGAAGGCGATCCACGGACACCGCCTGGCTCTGCCGGATGGCCGGGGCGTCCAGCACCGTCACCGACTGGCCGATCCTGTACAGCGGCTCCGGGTTGCGGTTGGCCACCACCACCAGGGTGTCCACGGCGGTGGCGCCGGTATTGGGGTTGTCGCCGTCATCCGCCGGATTGGCGGCCTGGGCGGCGGCGTGCGGGACAGTGAGGGCGCACAGGGCGGCGCCGGCGAGGAAGGTCAGTCTGGTCATCGGGTTCATCCCCCTTGTCGCAACGATCGAAAGACCGTCACGCGGGACGCCGGGCGGACCCCTGGCGGGGCGACGCGGCGGGCCCCGCATGCGCGGCCAGCTCAGACGTCGCCTCTCGGGAAGACCCGTTCGCTCGGCGCACCCCGGCCGGACGAAGGACGACCGCGACGGGCAGGTCTCCTGGCTCGCGGGTCAGCGCCGGCGCGTCGCCTTCCCAGGCCGGATGGCCCAGTGGCTCGTGACGCGCGGCTCGCCGCTCACAGTTGCGGGGGCAGCCTCGGGGATCACACCCGAGTTCCCTTTTGATCCCCTTGCGGGGAACCTGTCGCAACCGGGGGGTTAGGCGCTGACGCCTTGCGCGTCAATCGGGGGTGACTTGGGGGGAGGGGACTCTCGGCGATCCTCAGGGCGCGGCCTTGCGCCCCCTCCGTCACTCAGCGCTACCGCGCTGAGCGCCACCTCCCCCGCTTCGCCTGCGGCTCGCTTGGGAGGAGATGGTTCGCGCGATCATCTCCTCCCCCGTGCAACGGGGGAGGGGGACCGTCCGGCGAAGCCGGATGGTGGAGGGGGCGCAAGGCCGGAGCGTCGACCCTACAGCCGGTCCTGCGGCGCCGGTTGCAGGGGGGCGTCGCGGGGGGTGACGAAGCGGGCGAGCTTGGGGGAGAGCCAGCGCTCGAAGTCGTCGATGAACTCGTAGACCACCGGCACCAGCACCAGGGAGAGGGCGGTGGAGGTGAGCAGGCCGCCGATCACGGCCACGGCCATGGGCTGGCGGAACTCAGAGCCCTCGCCCAGGCTGAGGGCCGTGGGCAGCATGCCGGCGGCCATGGCCATGGTGGTCATGATGATCGGCCGGGCGCGCTCGCGGCAGGCCTCCATCAGGGCGTCGCGCTGGGAATGGCCCTCGCGCTCGCGTTCGATGGCATACTCCACCAGCAGGATGGAGTTCTTGGCGGCTAGGCCCATCAGCATCAGGAATCCGATCAGGGACGGGATCGCCAGCATCGAGTTCCACAGCAGCAGGGCCAGGAAGGCGCCGCCGATGGCGGTGGGCAGGGCGGCCAGGATGACCACCGGCTTGAAGAAGCTGCGGAACAGAAGGACCATGACGCCGTAGACCAGGCCCACGGCCGAGGCCATGGCGACGATGAAGCCGCCGAAGAGCTGGCCGATGGCCTGTTCCTGGCCCTGGGAGGCCGGGGTGACGCCGGGCGGCAGGTGCTGCAGCACCGGCAGGCGCTGGACCTTCTGCAGCACGTCGCCAAGCTGGGCGCCGCCGGAGAGGTCGGCGGTGGTGGTGATGTTGCGCTTGCGGTCGAAGCGGCTGATCTGGGCGGCGCCGGCCTCGAAATAGACATCGGCGACGGTGTCGAGGGTGGTCCAGCCGCCCGAGGCGGTGGGCAGGCGCAGGCCCTTGATCACCGCCAGGTCCTGGCGGTCCTGGGCCGGTAGGCGGACCCGGATGGGAATGCGCCGCTCGCCGTCGTTCATCTTGGGCACGTTGGAATCGGAGTCGCCGACGGTGGCCACGCGGGCGGCGGCGGCGATGGTGGCGACGCTGACGCCCAGGCGCGCGGCCTCGTCGGGCTTGGGCTTGATGACCACTTCCGGGCCGGTGGGCGGGGTGGTGAAGCGCGGCTCGGCGACGCCCGGGATGTCGCGCATCTCGCGCTGCAGCTCCAGGGCCGTGGCCTCGAGGCCCTCGCCGGTCTCGGAGGTCAGGATGATGGAGACGCCCGCCGAACCGAATCCGGAATTGTCGAAGCTGAGGCGCGCGTCGGGGATCTTGCGCAGATCGGGGCGGATGCGGTCGCGGATCTGGCCGACGCGGGCGGACCGGTCGGGCTTGAGGATGGCGGTGACCGAGCCCTTGGTGATGCCGGCCGAGCCGCCGCTGAAGCCGCCGCCCGGACCGCCGCCGCCGCCGCCGGCGCCCACCGTGGAATAGACGGCGGCGGTCTCGGGCTGGGCGGCGATCAGGCGGTCGACGGCGTCGATGGCCTGGCGCATGTCGGTCAGGGTCGAGCCCGGCGGGGCGTCCACCACCACGGTGTAGTAGTTGGGGTTGCCTTCGGGCTGCACGCCCTTGGGCAGGGGCACGAACAGGGCCACCGACAGGAAGAACAGCACCGTGGCGATGATCAGGGTGACCACCCGGTGGTCCAGGGCCCAGGTCAGGGTGTTGGTGTAGAAGGCCGGCAGGGGCTTCCGGGGATGGGCCGCCTTGGGCTTCAGGAAATAGGCCGCCATCAGCGGCGTCAGCAGGCGCGCCACCACCAGGGAGAACAGCACCGCCACCGAGACGGTGAGGCCGAACTCGCGGAAGAACTGGCCGGGGATGCCCGGCATGAACGACACCGGGAAGAACACCGCCGCCAGGGCGAAGGTGGTGGCGACCACGGCCAGGCCGATCTGGTCGGCGCCCTCGATGGCCGCCTGGTAGGGGCGAAGGCCGAGGTGGGTGCGCTTTTCGATGTTCTCGATCTCGACGATGGCGTCGTCGACCAGGATGCCGATCACCAGGGTCAGGCCCAGCAGGGTGACCATGTTCAGCGAGAAGCCGAGCAGGTGCATGAAGGCGAAGGTGGGGATCAGCGAGACGGGCATGGCCACCGCGGTGACAGCGGTGGCGCGCCAGTCGCGCAGGAACAGGAACACCACTCCGGCGGCCAGCAGCATGCCTTCCAGCAGGGTCTCGACGGTGGCCGAGAAGCCGGCGCGGGTGGAATCCACGCGAGACAGGATCTTGGTGATGTGGATGTCGGGGCGCAGCGGCTTCACCGCCTTGTGGCCGAAGCCGGCGGGCGCGCCGAACTGCAGGTCGTGCAGGGCCTTGTCGACCTCGTTCTCGACGGCGATGTCGCTGGCGTCCTTGGTCTTGGAGACCTGGAAGCCCACCACCGGCTTGCCGTTCAGGAGGGCGTAGGTGCGGACCTCGGACGAGCCGTCGCCCACGTCGGCGACGTCCGACAGGCGCACGAAGCGGCCGCCGGCGGCGGGAATGGTCAGGTTGCGGATGGCGTCGGCGTTGGGCGCGCCGCCCAGCACGCGCAGGGTCTGCTCGCGGTCGCCCACGGCCACCCGGCCGCCGGGGGCGTCGACGCTGGTCTGGTTGATGGCGTCGTTGATCTGGTTGGCGGTGACGCCCAGGGCCGCCATGCGATCGGGATCGACGATGACGTTGATCTCGCGGTCGACACCGCCGACCCGGCTGACCGAGGCGACGCCCGGGCGGGACTGCAGGATGCGGGTCAGGTCGTTGTCGATGAACCACGACAGGTCCCGCTCGCTCATGTCCGGCGCGACGACGGCGTAGGAGATGATCGGCTGCTCGTCGATCTCCAGGCGCTGGACGATGGGCGGGTCGACGTCGCGGGGCAGTTGGGCGCGGGTCTGGTCGACCTTGGAGCGGACGTCGTCGGTGGCCTTCTGCAGGTCCTGGCCGAGCTCGAACTGGATCACCGTGGTGTCGGAACCCTGGTTCACCGACGAGGCGATGGTGACCACGTTGGAGAGGCCCGAGAGGGCGTTCTCGATGGGCCGGGCGACCTGCGTCTCCATCTCGGCCGGGGCGGCGCCCGAGCGGGTGACGGTGACCGAGACGGCCGGGAACTCCACGTTGGGGAAGTTCTTGACCGGGAGCTGGGTGTAGGAAAACAGCCCGGCGACCACCAGGGCGATGAACAGCACCGCAATGGGGATGGGATTGCGGATCGCCCAGGCGGAGATCCGCAGTTCGGTCCCGCCGCCGCCGTTCATCGGGCGGCCGGGACGCTGGCGGGCGGCGCCGCGCCCGGATCGTTGGCCGGCTTGACGTAGTCGCCGGGGGTGAGCTGGGCGGAGGCCTTGGCCACCACGCGCGCGCCGGCCGGCGGGCCGGTGAGCAGCTCGACATAGCCGCCGCCGTGCTGGCCGGTGGTGACCGGCACGCGGGCCGTGCGGTTGTGGGCGTCGACCACCAGCACCGCGGCGCCGTCGGCGTCATAGCGCACGGCGGTTTCGGGCACGGCGAGGCTGGGATGGCTGACGCCGGAGAAGGACGCGTGGGCGAAGCCGCCGGTGCGGACGCGCGGATCCACGGGCAGGGCGATGCGCACCCGGCCGAGCTTGGTGGAGGTGTCGACCCGGGGGCTGACGATGCGGACCTGGCCGTGGACCACGGTCCCGTCGGCCAGGGTCACCTCGGCCGGCACGCCCGGCTGCAGCTTGGAGAGAGCCGCCTCGGCGACGTCGGCCGCGAGTTCGACCTGGCCGTCCTTGGCGATGCGGAACCAGGCGGTGGTCCCGACCCCGGACAGGTCGCCCTGGCGCACGTTGCGCTCGATGACGAGGCCGGCGTAGGGCGCGCGGACCACCATGTGGGCCTCGCGTTCGCGCATGGCGGCGGCGGCGGCGTCCTGGGCCACGGCGGCGGCGCGGGCGCTCTTGGCCGAGAAGCGGCGGGCGTCGATCTGTTCCTGGGAGAGCAGGCCGTCGCCGTCGAGACCCCGGACGCGGGCGGCCTCGGCCTCGGCGCGCTCGGCGGCGGCGCGCTGCTGGGCGGCCAGGGCCACCTGCTGGTCGACCTGGGCCCGCAGCAGGCTGTCGTCCATGGTGGCCAGGGGCTGGCCGGCCTTGACCCACTGGCCCTCGTCGGTGAGCACGCGGGCGACGCGGTAGCCGGTGACGTCGGGCAGGATGGCGGTGTCCTCGCGCGGGACCAGCACGCCCGAAGCGATCAGGCCGCCCTCGATGGCGCGATTGTCGACCACCGCCAGGGTGACGGCGCGGGCGTTGGCGGCGGGGCCGGGGATCGGCTTGGCCTTCTTGCCGCAGGCCGACAGGCCGAGGACGAGACCGAGGGCCGCGGCCAGGAGAAAGCTGGACTTCAAGGACGTCATGGCGGTGTTCAAGGCGCCCCCCCGGCGCGCGCGGCGTAGGCCCATCCGCCGCCCAAGGCCTTATAGGTCTGCACTGCCCGTCGCAACGCCTGCACCTGCTCGGCCGTCAGGGCCGACCGGGTGGAGCGCCAGGACTGCTCGGCGCCAAGCGCGGTCTGCAGGTCGTCGAGGCCCTGGGCGTAGCGGGTGCGGGCGGCGTCGTAGGCGCGGTGGGCGCGCGCCTCGCCGTCCTTCAGCAGGGCCACGCGGCGCTGGTCGGCCGAAAGGCGGACCAGGGCGTTCTCAGCCTCGCCGAAGGCGGTCTGGACGGTCTTCTCGTAGGCGATGACCGCCTGCTCGGTGCGGGCGTCCTGGGTCTTCATGTCGGCCAGCAGGCGCGGCACGTCGAGGACCGGCTGGGAGACGCCGACGCCGTAGGCCCAGAAGCTGGTGTTGGTGGTCTGCTGGGCCGGCTCGAGCGTGGCCGGCGGAATGAAGGTGACCCCGGGCGAGACCAGGTGCGACAGGCCCGCCGACGGCTGGAAGGTGAAGGTCGGGAAGAGGGCGCGGTGGGCGATCCTGTCCCGCCCGGCGGCGGAACGGACCTTGGCCTCGGCCTCGCGGATGTCGGGGCGACGCTGCAGGAGGTCGCCAGGAATGGAGTCCGGCGTCGCGGGCACGTCGCCGGCCACGGTGGTGGGGGTGACGGCGCTGACCGGGTCGATGCCGCGGCCGACCAGAACCAGCAGAGTGCGCTGGTTGGCGTGCAGCTCGGCTTCCAGGCTCTCGGCGTTGGAGCGGGCCTGGGCCAGGTCGCCGGCCACGCGATCGGCGTCGGAAGCGGCGCCGAGCCCGAGCTGGGCCTTGCGGCTGGCGATGTCCTGCAGCTGGGTCTGGATGCGCACCGTCTCGCGCGCGTCGGCGAGCTGGATGGCCAGGCCCCGCACCTGGAAATAGCTGTCGGCGACGTTGGCGGCGAGGGCGGCGCGCGAACCCTCGACGTTGAAGCGGGTGGCGGCGAGGTCGGCGTTGGCCACCTTGCGGGCGATGGCCAGGCGGCCGAACAGGTCGATCTCCCAGGAGACGTTGAAGTTCAGCGTCTCGCTGATGGTCGTGCCGCCGACCGGGATCAGGTTGTTGGAGCCGGCGTCCAGGTTCTGGGTGTTCTTGTGGTTGGCGTTCCCCTGCAGCTCGGTCTGGGGGAAGGTCTGGGCCGTCTGGCTGGCGCGGGTGGCCTGGGCTTCGAGCAGCCGCGCCGCGGCGGTGCGGGCGTCGGGGCTGAGGCGGAAGGCCTCGTCCTCGAGGGCGTTGAGCTGCGCGTCGCCAAACAGCAGCCACCATTTGTCGAGCTCTTCGGCGGCCAGGGCGCTGGCGCCCCTGGGCGCGTCGTAGGCGGGGGGCAGGCGGGTGTCGGCGGGGCGAGCGCCGCCCATGGCGCAGGCCGAAAGACCGAGGGCGGCCAGCAGGCACGCAGCCGCGAACGGCCTGGCGCGCAACGGCGCCGGCGCGGTGAGATGGCTTGACCTGCTCATCCCGGCTGCGACCTCAAAGCCTATCCCCAATGCGTCCACGGTTGTTTTCCGTTGAACGACGCCCTCTCCTCATAGACGTATTGCGGCGCGATTGCAGCACGCCGCGCGCCGCGATCTTTCGTCGCTTTGCGCAACTGACCCTTGGCTGATTCCGCAGCGGTTGGCGAGCTTGCGCACGGACATTCCCACGTTAGGGTGCGCGCCTGGTCATCCTTTGCGTGCAGGCCCGCCACCATGAATAAGCCTTTCGCCGCCCTCGCCCTGGCGGCGGTTTTGATCCCCGCGTCGATTTCGCAAGCGGCTTCACGGGCGGCGCCCGCCCGGATCGAGGCCTCCCGCCTTTCCGCCCATGTGAAGGAAATCAGTTCGGACGCCTATGAGGGCCGCGGCCCGGCGACCCGCGCCGAGATCAAGACCATCGACTACGCGGTCGCCCAGATGAAGGCCGAGGGGCTGAAGCCCGGCGGCGATCCGGACAAGGCCGCGCCCGGCGGCCGACGCTGGACCCAGGACGTGCCCCTGGCGCGCTTCGAGGTCACCGGTCCGATCGCCCTCAGCCTCACGGCCGGCGGCCAGACGCGGACCTTGACCCAGAGCCAGGAGGTGGTGGTCCAGACCCTCGTCCCCACCAGCCACGTGTCGATCAAGGACGCGCCGCTGGTCTTCGTCGGCTACGGCGTCAAGGCGCCGGAGCGCCACTGGGACGACTTCAAGGGCGTCGACCTGCACGGCAAGATCGCCGTGGTGCTGATCAACGACCCCGACTTCGAGGCCGACCTGGGCGGTCGTTTCGACGGCAAGTCGATGACCTACTACGGGCGCTGGACCTACAAGTACGAGGAGGCCGCGCGCCAGGGCGCCGTGGGCATGCTGATCGTCCACGAGACCGGCCCGGCGGCCTATGGCTGGAACACGGTCAAGAACTCCAACGCCAACGCCCAGTTCGACATCGTCCGCGACGACCCGTCCAAGGCGCACCCGCTGCTGCAGGGCTGGATCCAGCGCGACCTGGCCGTGGACCTGTTCGCCAAGTCGGGCCTGGACTTCGAGGCGCAGAAGAAGGCGGCCCAGCGCGAGGACTTCCAGCCCGTGGAGCTGAAGGGGGCGACCTTTTCGGCCGACTACGCGGTCGATTCCAGCCGCATCGTCAGCCACAACATCGTCGGCATCCTGCCGGGGACCCGGGCGCCGGACGAGACGGTGATCTACACCGCCCACTGGGATCACCTGGGCGTCGGCCAGCCGGACGCCAGGGGGGACACCATCTACAACGGCGCGGTGGACAACGGCACGGGCGTGGCTGCGGTGCTGGAGCTGGGCCGGGTCTACGCCGCCGCGCCGCGCACCCGCCGCTCGGTGGTGTTCCTGCTGGTCACGGCCGAGGAGAAGGGCCTGCTGGGCAGCGCCTACTACGCCACCCACCCGCTGTACCCGGCCGCAAAGACGGTGGCGGACCTCAACATGGATGCCCTGCCCACGGACGGGGCGGCGCACGACTTCTCGGTGTCGGGCGACGGCAAGGTCACCCTGCTCGACGACCTGATCGCGGGGGGCAAGGCGCAGGGCCGCGTCTTCGTCCCCGACCCGACCCCGGAAGCCGGCCACTTCTTCCGCTCGGACCACTTCTCGTTCGCCAAGGTCGGCATCCCGGCGATCTCGTTCCACTCGGGCGAGGACCTGGTGAACGGCGGGACGGCGGCCGGCAAGGCCTGGGCGGCCGAGTACACCGCCCACCGCTACCACCAGCCGGCCGACGAATGGAGCGCCGACTGGGATCTCTCCGGACAGGTTCTTGACGTGACCCTGCTCTATAACGTCGGCCGCGACCTGGCCAATTCCCGCCGCTGGCCGGACTGGAAGCCCGGGTCGGAGTTCAAGGCGCTGCGGGACGCCACGGCGGCCCAGCGGAAGTAGGGAGTTGTGACATGTCGGGAGACATCCGCGTCGGCGTCGGCGGCTGGACCTTCGAGCCCTGGCGCGGGGTCTTCTATCCGAAGACGGTGAAGCAGAAGGACGAGCTGAACTATGCGTCGCGCCATCTGACCGCCATCGAGATCAACGGCACCTACTATTCCACCTTCAAGCCCGACAGCTGGATGAAGTGGCGGGACGAGACGCCGGACGGCTTCGTCTTCACCATCAAGGGCTCGCGCTTCACCACCAACCGCAAGGTGCTGGGCTCGGCCGGGGAGTCGCTTGAGAAATTCTTCGGCCAGGGGATCGAGCACCTGGGCGACCGGCTGGGGCCGTTCTTCTGGCAGTTCGCCAACACCAAGACATTCGACCCAGAGGACTTCGAGGCCTTCCTGACCCTGTTGCCCAAGACCCTGGGCGGGCGGACCCTGCGCCACGCCGTGGAGGTGCGCCACGACAGCTTCTGCACCCCCGCGTTCCCGGCCCTGCTGCGCAAGCACGGCATCGCGGTGGTCTACGCCAGGCACAACACCTATCCGGAGATCGCCGACCTGACGGCGGATTTCGTCTACGCCCGCCTGCAGACCGGCAGCGACGACGTGGAGACGGCCTATCCGCCGGCCGAGCTGGACGGCTGGGCGGGGCGGCTGAAGACCTGGGCCGCGGGCGGATCGCCGGGCGACCTGCCCCTGGTCGATCCCGACCATGCGGCGAAGAAGGCCCCACGCGACGTGTTCGCCTTCATCATCCACGAGGGCAAGGTGCGCGCTCCGGCCGGGGCTATGGCCCTGATCGAGCGGGTGAAATAGGCCTCCCTCCCCAACCTCTGTCATCCCGGAATCGGCGCAGCCGATATCCGGGACCGCCCCAAGCGTGGGCGTCGGCCGTGTGCGAGGCGTTCAGTGCTCTCGGCGGTCCCGGATATGCGCTGGCGCGCATTCCGGGATGACAGAGGTTGGGGAGGGCGGCGCCCTTGCGCATTCCCCCCATCGGCGCATTATGCGTACCAAAGCTCCGCATTAATGACGGAGCTGGATTTGGGAAACGCAAGGAAACGCCATGGCCAAGCTCAGCGACCGGTATCCGTTCCCCGCCCCCGAGGGCTCCAACTGGACGGTGCCGCAGGACTTCAACGTCGATTTCAACTGGGACTACGACGACGGCCGCGCGACGATGATCGGCCTCTACCGCAAGGGCGTCGAGATGCAGTGGAACGCCGAGACGCGGATCGACTGGTCGCAGGAGCTGGACGAGGACAACCCCGAACAACTGCCGGAAGAGATGCTGCCCATCGCCGGCATGGCCCAGTACGAGAGCATGTCGCGGGCCGAGAAGGCCAAGGTGCGCCGCCACTTCCAGGGCTGGCAGATCAGTCAGTTCATGCAGGGCGAGCAGGGCGCGCTGATCTGCACCGCCAAGATCGTCACCCAGGTGCCGGACCTGGACTCCAAGTTCTACGCCTCGACCCAGGTGATCGACGAGGCGCGCCACGTCGAAAGCTACAAGCGCCTGCTCGAGAAGTTCGGCGTCGCCTACCCCATGACCCCGCCCCTGCAGGAGCTGATCGACCAGGTGCTGCGCGACAGCCGCTGGGACATGACCTACCTGGGCATGCAGGTGGTCATCGAGGGCCTGGCCCTGGCCGCGTTCCAGCAGATCCGCGACCATGCCCAGAACCCGCTGGCGGCGGCGGTGAACGCCTATGTCATGCAGGACGAAAGCCGGCACGTGGCCTTCGGCCGCCTGGCCCTGCGCGACTACTATCCGCAGCTGACCCAGAAGGAGCGCGACGAGCGCGAGGAGTTCCTGCTGGAGGCCTGCTACCTCATGCGCGACCGCTTCGACGCGGTGGAGGTGTGGAAGACGCTGGGCCTCGATCCGGCCAAGTGCGCCGAGCACATGTACGACTCGGGGTTCATGGAGATGTTCCGCTCGTCCCTGTTCACCCGCATCGTGCCGATCGTGAAGGACATCGGCCTGTGGGGGGACACCATCCGCGACGGCTATGAGAAGATGGGAATCCTGGGCTATGCCCAGACCGATGTTCAGGCCCTGCAGGATTCGGACGAGACCATCGCCAAGGAGTTCGACGCCCGTCGGGCCTACGTCGAGAGCGTGGCCAATCGCGCCAAGTCGCTGGAAACGGCGTAGGGCGGCGGCGCGCGGCGAAGCGGCCTCGGTCGACCTTCTCCCCTTGCGGGAGAAGGTTGGGCCGCGCTCCCGGGGTTGCGTCTCCCCATGAAGATGCGCGACCTGGAGAAGCGCACCGGGGTCGGGCGCGAGACGATCCGCTACTACATCCGCCTGGGCCTGCTGCCGGAGCCGCGGCGGCCCAAGCGCAACGTCGCCGACTATGACGACGAGCACGCGCGGCGCCTGGAGGTCATCAAGCGCCTGCAGCGCGAGCGCTACCTGCCGCTGAGCTTCATCAAGACGGTGCTGGAGCGCCCCACCGCCGGCGAGATGGCGCCCCTGCCGGGCCTGGAGGGCATGCTGGCCCTGGCCGTGGGGGCGGCGAGCGCGGAGGCGCCGGTGAGCCTGGACGAGGCGGCGACGCGCGCGGGGCTGGAGCGGTCGGAGATCGACGTCCTGGTCCGCGACGGGGTGGCGGCGCTGACCGATGGCGGCCTGGGCCCCCTGGACCTGGCCATCGCCCAGGCCTGGGGCCGGGTGAAGGCGGCGGGCTACTCACAGGAGGCCGGCTTCTTCGCCGACGACGCGCGGCTCTATGTCGAGGCGCTGGAGCCGATGACCCGCCGCGAGATCGAGCGCTTCTACGGCCGCCTCTCCGGCGCCGGCTCCGTGCAGGACGCCGCCCGCCTGGGCCAGGCCGGCATCGAGCTGATCAACGAGATGATCACCCTGATGCGCACCCGCATGCTGCTGAAGCTGGTGGCGGAGATGAACGCGGGCGGCGGGGCGGGGTGAACGCCTCCCTCCCCTTCATGGGGAGGGAAAGATCGCGCAGCGATCAGGGTGGGGAAGTGGGCCGCCAAACTGAAGCCAGGCAGGCGCCCTGCGCCGACCGGCATTCCCCACCCTGGCGGCTTCGCCGCCTGTCCCTCCCCATGAAGGGGAAGGAGACAGATCAGTACGTCTCCCCCACCATCTTCTCGCTGAGCGCCCACAGCGCCTTGGCGCGGTCGGCGTCGAGGGCATAGGGCTGGACGCCGCTGCGGGCGGCCGGGTTGGGCTGCAGTTCGGCCACGTGGCAGTCCTCGCAGTACTGGCCGCCGACGGTGTCGGCCGGGGCCACGAAGCCGGTCCACACCGAGGTCGCCGCGCCCTGCGGGATGGTCTTCCATTCGAAGGCGCCGGCGCCCGCCGCGGCGTTGGCGGCGTTGACCTGGGCCATCAGCCCCTCGCGCATCTCCTCGGTCATGTGGCGCCCGAGCTCGGTCTGGATGCCGCCCGGGTGGACGGCCGCCGCGCGCACGCCGCGGGCCTTGTGGCGGCGGTCGAACTCCACCGCGAACAGGACGTTGGCGGTCTTGGAGCGGCCATAGGCGCCGAAGGGGGTGTACTCGGTGCGTTCGAAGCCCGGGTCGTCCAGGTCGACGTCGCTGAACCGGTGACCGGCCGAGGCCAGGTTCACCAGCCGTCCGCCGCCGTCCTTGATCAGCGCCGCGATGCGGTTGACCAGCACGAAATGGCCGAGGTGGTTGGTGCCGAACTGGGTCTCGAAGCCGTCGGCGGTGGTCCCCTTGGGGGTGGCCATGACGCCGGCGTTGCAGATCACCACGTCGAAGGGGCGGCCGTCCTTGACCAGGGCGTCGGCGCAGGCGCGCACGCTCTTCAGTGAGGCCAGGTCGAGCTGGATCAGCTCCAGGCCGCCGCCGTTCGCCGCCTGGGCGCGGACGACCTCGGTGGCCGCGCGGGCCTTGCCCAGGTCACGGGCGGCGCCGACCACCTGGGCGCCGTGGGCGGCCAGGGCGCGGGCGGTCTCGACGCCCAGGCCGGCCGAGACGCCGGTCACCAGGACGCGCTGGCCGGCGAGGTCGACGCCCGAGAGCACATCGTCGGTGGTGGAGGTCGCGCCAAAGGGTCCGGTCATGGGAGGCTCCTGGAAGAGGGGAAGGGGATGGGACGGGAACGCCTCGACGGTTGAATTCGACCGTCCGGGGCTATAAACGGAGGATGTCTCCGATTTATATACGGAGGCTTCCTCCGTTTAGCAAGGGGCCGCCTTCGTGGCCGACGACACCCGCCCGTCCGACCGGTCCGCCGCCGCCAAGGCCGATGAGACGGTCGCGCCTCGCCCGTTGCGGGCCGACGCCGTGCGCAACCGCGAGCGCCTGCTGGAAACGGCCAAGGCCGCCTTCGCCGAGGTGGGACCGGACCTCAGCCTGGACGAGATCGCCCGCCGGGCCGGGGTCGGCATCGGCACCCTCTACCGCCACTTCCCGAGCCGCGAGGCCGTGGTCGCCGCCGTCTACGAGCGCGAGGTGCGGCAGATCGCCGAGGCCGCCCGGCGGCTGTCACGGGAAGCCGGACCCCTGGAGGCCCTGCGCCAGTGGATGCGGCTGTTCATCGACTACCTGGCCACCAAGAAGGGTCTGTCGGCGGCGCTGGGGGCCATGGTGGGCAACCCGCCGCCGGCGTTCGCGGCGGCCGGGGGGCAGATCACCGAGGCCATGACCCTGCTGGTGGACCGGGCGGTGGCCAGCGGCGAGGTGCGGCGCGACGTGGACGTGCTGGACCTCATGCGGGGCCTGGCCGGCCTCGCCTATGGCGCGGCCACCCCCGGCTGGGAGGCCGGCACCCTGCGCCTGGTCGACATCCTGGTGGACGGCCTCAAGGCGCCGCCGTCCGGGTCGTGACCGAACTGGTCACGCCGCGCCTGCGGCTGCGCCCCGCCCGCGCCGGGGATCTGGACGCGATCCACGCCGTCCTGAGCGACCCGCCGGCGATGGCGTACTGGTCGAGCCCGCCGCACCAGGACCTGGACCAGACCCGCGCCTGGCTGGCCGGCATGATCGACGCCGACCCGGCGCAAAGCTGCGACTTCGTGATCGAGCGCGACGGCCAGGTGATCGGCAAGGCCGGCTGCTGGCGGCTGCCCGAGGTGGGCTACATCCTCGGCCGCGACCATTGGGGCCAGGGCCTGGCGCGAGAGGCCCTGCAGGCGGTGATCGCCCATGTCTTCGCGACCTATCCGGTGGCCGCCCTGACGGCGGATGTCGACCCGCGCAACGCCCGCTCCCTGGCGCTGCTGGCGCGGCTGGGATTCGTGGAGACGGGGCGGGCCGAACGGACGATCCAGGTGGGCGGGGTGTGGTGCGACAGCGTCTATCTGTCCCTGGCCCGGCCGGCGGAAGGGATGCGGGACTAGGCGGCGCGCCGTGCTAGGGCTCGCCCAGGGCCGCGCCGGCTCGCGGGGAACGCCATGAAGCCGCCGAGCCACAAGCCGCCCAAGGACAAGCAGGGCGTCACCTTCGCCCCGCCGACGCCGCGGGTCTCGCGCCAGAAGCCCGCCAAGGTGCTGACCGCCGCCGAGCGCGCCGCGTTCCTGGCCTCGCGGCCGGACCTCAAGCCCAAGGGCTAGGGCCGCTCCCTCTTGACCGACCCGGCGTCACGGTCGCGCACTCTGCCGATGACAAGGGAGAGCGCGCCATGACGCCTGACGACCTGATGTTCAAGCCTGGCCTGATGACGGGCCAGAGGATCCTGGTGACCGGCGGGGGGACGGGGCTCGGCAAGGTGATGGCCGAGGGCCTGATGATGCTGGGCGCCGACGTCTATATCTGCGGCCGGCGCGGCGGGGTGCTGGAAGAGGCGGCGGCCGAGATGACCCAGGCCCATCCCGCCTCGGCCGGGGCCGGCAAGGTCACGCCCATCGCCTGCGACATCCGCGTGCCCGAGGCGATCCACGAGATGATGGATACGATCTGGGCGGACGGACCCCTGACCGGCCTGATCAACAACGCCGCCGGCAACTTCATCAGCCGCACGGAGGACCTGTCGACGCGCGGCTTCGACGCCATCGCCAACATCGTCTTCCGCGGCTCGTTCTTCGTCACCCTGGAGGCCGGCAAGCGCTGGCTGGCGGAGAAGCGCAAGGGCTCGGTGGTCTCGATCCTGACCACCTGGGTGTGGTCGGGCGGGCCGTTCACCGTGCCCTCGGCCATGTCCAAGGCCGGGCTGAACGTCATGACCCAGTCGCTGGCGGCGGAGTGGGGCAACCGCGGGGTGCGCTTCAACGCCATCGCTCCGGGACCCTTCCCCACCGAGGGCGCGTGGGCGCGGCTCAGCCCGGGCCAGTCGGCGAACGCGGAGTCGCGGCCCCAGACCGGCAGCCCGCTGGGGCGGGTCGGCGAGATGCGCGAGCTGGCCAATCTGGCGGTCTATCTGCTGCATCCGCTGTCGGAATATGTGAACGGCCAGACCATCGCCATCGACGGCGGCGGCTGGAACGCCGGCAGCCGCGGCTTCAGCGCCCTGGCCGACTGGGGCGACGAGGAGTGGGCGGCCGCGCGGCAATCCATCCAGGGCGCCAACGCCCAGGACCGCGCCAGGCGCACGGTCTGACGGCGTGCGGGCGGCGATCATGGTTAAGGCGGCCTTAAGCCGAAGCGGTGTGATGTCGCGCCATGCGTCGCCGTCTGATCCCCTGCCTGGCCGCCGCCATCGCGGCGCTCGCCGCCCTGGCCGCGCCGGCCGGCGCGCGGACGGTGATCCCGGTCCAGCCCAAGCTGCGCGGCGAGATCAGCGCGGTTCCGGCCAAGCCCGCCGCGCGCGCCCCGGCGGCGCCAACGGGGGCCGCGCCGATCGTGCTGTGGACGGCCCCGGACGCCGATGCGGCCGACTGCCGCCGCGCCTGCGCCCAGACCCGCTACTTCTGCGACGCCAACGCCAACACCGACGACTGCGCCGCCAACTGGGGCCAGTGCGTGGCGGGGTGTTCGACGCCCAACCTGGCGACGCCCAGCGTGACCGGGCCGGCGGGGTAGGCGCCGGCGCCAAACGGCCCTGCGCCCCCTCCGTCACTCAGCCCTGGCGGGCTGAGCGCCACCTCCCCCGCGTCGGCCTGCGGCCTCGCAAGGGAGGAAAAGGCCGCTCCACCATCCCCTCCTCACCCGTGAACCCCGGCGAAAGCCGGGGGAAACGGGGGAGGTGGCGCGGCGTGCGCAGCACGGCGTGACGGAGGGGGCGCAAGGACGCCACATCATCACCTGCTTGAGGACTTCATGACCGACCAGACCCTGCCCTATTGCTGCATCATCGGCGCGGGCCCCTCCGGCATCTCCATGGCCAAGCGGTTGAAGGACCACGGCATCCCGTTCGACCTGTTCGACGCGTCGGACGACGTGGGCGGCAACTGGTACTTCAAGAATCCCAACGGCATGTCGGCCTGCTACGAGAGCCTGCACATCGACACCTCCAAGTGGCGCCTGGCCTATGAGGACTTCCCCGTGCCGGCGGACTGGCCGGACTTCCCGCACCACGCCCAGCTCCTGAAGTACCTGCGCGACTACGCCCGCCACTTCGGCCTCTATCCGCTGATCACCTTCAACACCAAGGTTGAGAAGGCCGAGCGCGCGGCGGACGGACTGTGGCGCGTGAGCCTCTCCACCGGCGAGACGCGAACCTACGACGTGCTGTTCGTGGCCAACGGCCACCACTGGGACCCGCGAACGCCCGACTATCCGGGCGAGTTCGACGGCCCGGCCTTTCACTCCCACGCCTACCGCGACCCCTTCGACCCGGTGGACATGCGCGGCAAGAACGTCGTGGTGGTGGGCATGGGCAACTCGGCCATGGACATCGCCTCCGAGCTCGCCCAGCGGCCGATCGCCAAGAACCTCTGGGTTTCGGCCCGGCGCGGGGTGTGGGTGCTGCCCAAGTACATGAACGGCAAGCCGGCCGACAAAGCCTCCATGCCGGCCTGGATGCCCCGGGCCCTCGGCCAGGCCATGGCCCGCAACGTGATCAAGAAGACCCTGGGCCGGATGGAAGACTACGGCCTGCCCAAGCCCGACCACGAGCCGCTGTCGGCGCACCCGTCGGTGTCCGGCGAGTTCCTGACCCGCGCCGGCTGCGGCGACATCAAGTTCAAGCCGGCGATCAAGGCCCTGGAGGGCAAGCGCGTGCGCTTCGCCGACGACAGCGTCGAGGACGTCGACGCGATCATCTTCGCCACCGGCTACAAGATCAGCTTCCCCTTCTTCACCGACCCGGCCCTGAAGCCGGACGCCGAGCACCGCTTCCCGCTGTTCAAGCGGATGATGAAGACCGGGGTCGACAACCTGTTCTTCCTGGGTCTGGCCCAGCCCCTGCCGACCCTGGTGAACTTCGCCGAGCAGCAGTCCAAGCTGGCCGCGGCCTATCTGCTCGGCCAGTACGCGCCGCCGCCGGCGGCGGAGATGGACCAGGTCACGGCCAGGGACGAGGCCTTCTACCTGGGCGGCTACTACGCCTCGGCCCGGCACACGATCCAGGTCGACTTCAACCACTATGTCGCCGACCTGGCCAAGGAGGTGAAGAGGGGCCGTGACCGCGCCGCCAAGGCCGGGTTCAGGCGGCCGGTGGCCGCGCGGGCCAGGACGGCGGTGGGCGTCTGACCACCCCCAATTTTCGGGATGAGCGGGTAGGGGGTGTGTTGCCAGATCAAGAAGCGCAGTCGGTCATCGCTGCCCTCGACCTCACGCCCCACCCCGAGGGCGGCTGGTACCGCGAAACCTGGCGCGCCCCGGCGGGCGAGGGCGAGCGGGCCGGCCAGTTCGATCCTGTTCCTGCTGGAGCCCGGCCAGCGTTCGCACTGGCACAAGGTCGACGCCGCCGAACTGTGGCTGCACCACGCCGGCGGGGCGCTGACGTTGAGCACGGCGGCGGCGGGCCGGGTGTCCGAGGTTCGCCTGGGTCCGGACTTCCCGGGCGGCGAGGCGCTGCAGGCGGTGGTGGAGACCGGCCAATGGCAGGCCGCCCGGGCCCACGATCGCTGGGTGCTGGTCGCCTGCGTCGTGGCCCCGGCGTTCCGCTTCGAGGGCTTCGAGCTGGCCCCGCCGGACTGGACCCCGGCCGGCGGCTAGATGCGCCCGGCGATCAGCGCGATCAGCTTTAAGTGGATATCCGTCTGGAGGGATAGACTTTATCTTGATTGAACAAGCTGTTCCCTTACCGCGCAGGTGACATCTCTGTCTGTGCCGAGATGTACATCCAGGAAACAGTCGGTCTTCTTGGAGAAAGTAATAAAGGAAAGATGTAACGTAAAATCGCCAAACGGCACAGCTTCTCCTGCGCCGTATTCTGTCACGACCCGCCAGGGAGACGTGCCTTCGTCTTTTGTAAAGTCGCGAACAAGCAGGAAGAGCGGATACACTCCACCGCGACGCAAAGTTTTTTCGTTAAGTAGCAATTGACGGCTGACTGAACGGAGGCGTGCGCGGTCAATTTCGATACCCTCAATATATAGATAGAACTTGTCTAAGTCCGTCATTGATACGTTTTCGACGCGTATCTCAAGAAGTCCTTGAATAAGGTGGCTTTCTGACGAGGAAAACGAGAATTCGGCGCGTTCAAGCCAAAGGGTTGCTTTCCTTTTCTGATCTACAGATTTATCTGGCTTTGCCACCTCCGGCTCCCCAGAAGTCAACGGAGTGGCCGGAAGCTCCGAATTGGGGCGAGACACCGGCTGCCGCACGGACCAATCGACAAGCCCCCGATACGCCCATGCACAAAGAGCGCCGCCCACGAGAAAGGCTGTGGAGACGGACAGCCAAAAGCGCTCTTCAGTGAGCCACTGCACTATCGTGGCCCAGTGGTTGCTCAAGAGACTGTCGTAATGCCTTGCCTGTGCCCAGGTCTGAACGTTGAGTTGCAGCACCTGTTCGATGACGAAGCCGACCGCCAGGACAGCGAGTCCAAGCACGGCCCACAGAAACAGCCCTGGGACAGACCTTGGTCGCGGTATCTTGATCATGCGCGGCGATCCTGCCTGGAATCTTGCCGCGATGGCAACGCTTGGTAGTGGAGCCATGCCTTGAACTTCCTTCGTTCAAAGGCATCGGCAACCTCACATCGCATCCGAAGATGTTCCTCATGGCATTGGGCGGGGAACGTTCGGTCTGGGTGTGTTTGCTACCTAGTGCCGGAAACTTGCGCTAACAGGGCGTTTGAGGCCTTAGACTGATCCCTTGCGGCGATCCGCCGGGTTTGGGGTACAGTTCGAGTCGAGATGTCAGAGGTCGTTGATCTATCGCCCGGCAAGCGGGAGCAGACCAAGGTCGCCAACCGCCAGGCCATCCTGGAGGCCGCCCGCGAGGTGTTCGGCGAGATGGGCTACGAGGCCGCCACGGTGCGCGACATCATCCGTCGCACCAACCTGTCGGTGGGCGCCTTCTACAACTACTACCGCTCCAAGGAGGAGGTGTTCGACGCCCTGGCCGACGACGGGGCGCGGCGCTTCCGGCCGATCCTGCACGCCGCGGCGCTGAAGGCGACGGACTTCGAGTCCTACCTGCGCGCGGCGGTGGGGGCCTATTTCAACTTCATCGCCGCCGACGAGAACCTCTATCCGCCGCCGGCGTCCCAGGAGCCGATGCCCCATACGCGCAACACGCCGGAGATGCTGGCGGTGTTCGAGGAGGTGCGCTCGGTGCTGGCCGACGTCATGGAGCGGGGCCTGGCCCCCAAGGTGGACCTCGACTACCTGGTCGCGTCCTGCATCGCCGTGGCCCGGGAGATCGGCGAGAAGATGGTCGAGCGCCGGCCCGTGGACGTCGACGGCGCCACCGAGTTCGTGGTCCGCCTGCTGCTGGCCGGCGTCCAGGCCGTGCCGCGGGTGGAGCGCTAGCCGCGATGGCGGACGTGGGGCTCCAGCGGCTGATGATCCGCGCCCTGATGAGCCTGCCGCGGCCGCTGCTGCGCGGGCTGTCCGGCGGCGGGGTGGTCTATGTGGGCGGCCGCACCCTAGACCCGCGCTTCCAGTTCCTGGCCAGCCAGGCGGCTCGGATGCCGGCCCTGACCAGCCTGCCCGCCGCCGACGCCCGGGCCGCCAGCGCCGCGGGCCTGAAGCCCATGGCCGGCAAGCTGGAGCCGGGCGTACGGGTCGAACCCCTGGCGATCGAGGGGCCCGAGGGCCCGATCCCGGCCCGGGTCTACCGCCCCGACGGCCAGGACCCGTCGACGCCGATCCTGGTCTTCGCCCACTTCGGCGGCGGGGTGATCGGCGACCTCGACACCTGCGAGACCTTCTGCTCGATCCTCAGCCGCGCCACCAGCGGGCCGGTGCTGTCGGTGGACTACCGCCTGGCCCCCGAGCACCGTTTCCCGGCCGGTCTGGACGACACCCTGGCGGCCTATCGCTGGGCCCGCGACAACGCCGACCGCTTCGGCGCCCCGGTGGGCAAGGCGGCCGTCGGCGGCGACTCCATGGGCGGCAACTTCGCGGCCATCATCTGCCAGGACCTCAAGGCGGCCGGCGAGCCGCAGCCGGTGCTGCAGCTGCTGATCTATCCGGCCGTGGACGTGGCCAGCGAGACGGCCTCGATGACCACCTACGCCGACGCCTATCCGCTGTCGCGGGCGACCATGGAGTGGTTCATGGGCCACTACATGGGGCCCTCGGACTCGCCGGAGAACCCGCGCCTGTCGCCGGGGCGGGCCGCGGACCTGACCGGCCTGGCGCCGGCGATCGTGATGACCGCCGGCTTCGATCCCCTCGTCGACCAGGGCGAGGCCTATGCGCGGCGGCTGAAGGAGGCTGGCGTTTCCGTGACGTACAGGTGCTACGACCACCTGGCTCACGCCTTCACCGCCTTCACCGGCGTGATCCCGGCGGCCGACGCGGCCTGCCGCGAGATCGCCGGGCTGGTGAAGGACGCCCTTCACGCCTGAGGATCGATATTTGATGCGCGCGCTTGTGGTCGAACGCCTGGAGCCGGATTACGCCGGCTGTGAACTGAAGGACATCCCCACCCCCGAGCCGAAGGCCGGCGAGGTGCTTGTGCGGGTCAAGGCGGCGGCGGTGAACTTCCCCGACCTGCTGCAGACCCGGGGCGAATACCAGCACAAGCCGCCGCTGCCCTTCATCCCGGGCCTGGAGATGTCGGGCGTGGTCGAGGCCCTGGGCGAGGGCGTGACCCAGTTCAAGGTCGGCGACGCCGTGGTCGGCGGCGCGCGGATCGGCGGCTTTTCCGAATATGCGGTGACCCCGGCGGCGGGCCTGCGGCCCAAGCCCGAACGGCTGAGCTTCGCCCAGGCGGCCGGCTATGGCGCGGCCTATCTGACGGCCTGGGTGTCGCTGGTGCGGCGCGCCCAGGTCCAGCCCGGCGAATGGGTGCTGGTGCACGGCGCGGCCGGCGGCGTCGGCCTGGCGTGCGTGGACCTGGCCAAGGTGCTGGGCTGCAAGGTGATCGCCGCCTCGGCCTCGGACGCCAAGCTGAAGGTGATCGCCGACGAATACGCCCCCGACGCGGTGGTCAACGTCACCGGCGGCTTCCGGGAGAAGGTCAAGGAGATCACCGGCGGGCGCGGGGCGGACGTGATCTACGACCCCGTGGGCGGCGACGTCTTCGACGAGAGCATCCGCTGCATCGCCTTCGACGGGCGGCTGCTGGTGGTGGGCTTCACGTCCGGGCGGATCCCCAACGTCTCGGTGAACATGCCGCTGATCAAGGGCTTCTCGATCATGGGCGTGCGGGCCGGGGAATACGGCCGCCAGTTCCCGGAGAAGGGCCGCGAGAACACCGCCGCCGTCTGGAACCTGGCCAACGAGGGCAAGATCAAGCCCCGGGTCTACAAGGAATACCCCCTCGACGACTGGCGCGCGGCTTTCGACTCCCTGGCCAACCGCCAGGTGGTGGGCAAGAGCGTGATCACGCCTTAGGGGCCGCGCGCCCCGGATTCTTGCTGTCATCCCGGAATCCGCGCAGCGGATATCCGGGACCGCCATGGGCGCCGATCTTGGCCGCGTCATGGCGATCGACAGCGTTTCCGGCGGTCCCGGTTCGACGCTTCGCGCCGACCGGGATGACAGCGGGGAGAGGGGAGACTAAAGCCCGCGCCATGTCCGATCCCGCCCTCGACGTCGTCGCCGACCCGGCCCCCGAGCACCACGGGCTGTCGGGCAATGTGCGCGGGGCGCTGTGGATGCTGCTGTCGGCGGTGACCTTCACCGCCATGACCTCGCTGATCAAGTTCCTGGGGGCCGACTATCCGGCCTCGCTGCAGGCCTTCTACCGCCAGGCGGCGGGGCTGGTGATCCTGCTGCCGTGGATCCTGAGGAACCCTGTGCGGGCCTTCGCCACCACGAGGCCGGGGATCCTGATCTTCCGCTCGGCGGCCGGCACCATCGGCATGATCCTGCAGTTCTACGCCTTCCAGAAGATGCCCCTGGCCGACGCCAATGCGCTCAGCTTCACGCGCACCCTGTGGCTGGTGCCCCTGGCGGCCTTCATGCTGCGCGAGGTGGTGGGCGTGCAGCGGATCGGGGCGGCGGTGATCGGCTTCGCCGGCGTGCTGCTGATGGTGCGGCCCTCGGGGGCGAGCGGGCTGGGGATACCGCAGATCGCCATGCTGGCCTCGTCCCTGCTGTTCGCCTTCACGGTGACGGGGATGAAGGCCCTGACCAAGGACCATCCGCCCTCGACCCTGCTCTACTGGTCGGCGGCCCTGGGGTTCCTGTTCGCCCTGCCCCTGGGCCTCATGGCCTGGCGCTGGCCGACGCCAAGGGACCTCTTCCTGCTCTGCCTGATGGGCGCCATCGCGACCATCAACCAGGCCTGCTACATCAAGGGCATGCAGGCGGGCGACGCGGCCGCCATGGCGCCGATGGACTACACCCGCCTGGTGTTCTCGGCCCTGGTCGGCTTCAGCATCTTCCACGAGGTCCCGCAGCCGCTGACCCTGCTGGGGGCGGGCATCGTCATCGTCTCGACGCTTTACATTACGTGGCGGGAACATGTGATCGTGGTCCGCGCCCGCCAGAATGCCTTGGCGGCCAAAGTGTGAGATAATCGGGCCATGGCCATCGCCACCCGCGTTGATCCGAAAGACTTTTTCACCCCCGAGGAGTGGGCGCCCCTGGCCGCGCGCTCGTCGTGGAAGGGGCTGGCCCTGGTGGCGCACTGCTGGGCGGTGATCGGCCTGACCTGGGCGGCGGTGATCGCCTCGCCGCACCTGCTGGGCCCGTTCTGGCCGGTGACCATCATCCCGGCGGCGATGATCATCGGCGGGCGCCAGCTCGGTCTCGGCATCCTGATGCACGACGCCGCCCACGGCTGCCTGCACCCCAACCTCAAGGTCAACGACTGGGTCGCCGAATGGCTCTGCGCCGAGGGCGTCGAGCGCTACCGCAAGTACCACCTGCAGCACCACAAGTTCGCCCAGCAGGCCGAGGATCCGGACCTGGGCCTGTCGGCGCCTTTCCCGATCACCCGCCAGTCCTTGGGCCGCAAGATCGTCCGCGACCTCACCGGCCAGACCTGGGTCAAGCAACGCTTCGGCGTGATGCAGGCCAAGCTGAAAGCGCGAAAGCCCGGCCAGGCCGTGCTGCCCATCATCGCCGGCGAGGTGTGGCGCATGCGGCGCTGGTTCGCCATGAACCTGGCGGTGATCGCCGTCACCTCGGCGCTGGGCTACTGGTGGGCGTGGTTCGCCCTGTGGCTGCTGCCCCGGGCGACCTGGTTCCAGCTGATCACCCGGTTTCGCAACATCGCCGAGCACGCCCTGATCGCCAAGGACGAGCCCGACCCCCTGCGCCACGCCCGCACCACCCGCGCGGGCCTGGTCGAGCGGGTGCTGATCGCGCCCTACTATGTGAACTACCACTGCGAACATCACATGTTCATGCACATGCCCTGCTGGAGCCTGCCCAGGGCCCACCGCCTACTGAAGGCCAAGGGCGTGCTGGAGCGCATGCGCACGGCGCCGGGCTACTGGACCGTGCTGTCGCAGGCGGCGGGGAAGCCGGCTTAGTTTCGCAGCGGCGGCCTTGCGCCCCCTCCGTCACGTCTCGCTTCGCGAGCCGCGCCACCTCCCCCGCTTCGCCCCCGGCCTTCGCCGGGGCTCGCATGGGAGGAGAAAGAGTCGCGCCATCTTCTCCTCCCCCGCCAACGAGCGGGGGAGGGGGACCATTCGGCGAGCCGCCGAATGGTGGAGGGGGCGCAAGGCCGGCGCACGAACGCCGCCCTCACAGCCAGTCCGGCCGGCCCAGCCAGTAGACCGGCCAGGCGATCACCTCGCGCGGCAGGGCGATGAAGTCTCCCCAGGTCAGGTAGCGGGCGTGGGCGCCGCGGACGTCGGCGACGCCGGCGCGGCGCAGGGCCAGGCGCGTGCGGGGCACGTGGTAGAACTGGCTGACGGCGATCACCGAGGTCCAGCCGTGGGCCTTCAGGATCGCGGCGGCGTTGCGGCCGGTCAGCTCGGTGTTGTCGCCGTAGGGATCGGCGATGATCGCCCTGTCCGGCACGCCGTGGGCCTCGAGGTAGGCGCGCATCACCTTGGCCTCGTCGCCCTCCCCGCCCAGCCGGCCGCCGGCCTCGACCCCGCCCGAGACGATCAGCGCCTTGACCCGGTGCGCGCGCCACACCGCCAGGCCTTCGTCGAGCCGCGCCGCCAGGGCCGGTGAGGGCCGCTCGCCGGGATAGACCCGATTGCCCAGGATCACCGCCGCATCGGCGGGGCGCAGGTCGTCCTGGCAGCCGGCCCAGGCGATCACCGCGCAGCCCAGCAGCATCGCCGCGGCGGCGGCGGCCGCGGTCCCCGCCGCCCAGCGTCGAAAGGTCGTTTTCATCGGCCAAGGTTGATCTGGCGTTGTGGCCGGGGCAAGGCGGGGCCCGCACCCCGCAGGAGACCCGTCATCGCCCCGATCGAAGACACGCTCGAAGGGCGCCGGGCCTTCATCCTGGCCAACACCCGGCTCCAGGCGCCGCCGCACGCGCCGGAGCTGGCCCTGTGGCTGGCCGACGAGGTCACCCCGATCTGGCGCCTGACCGAGGAGGCCCTGGCCGAGATCGGCCTGCCGCCGCCGTTCTGGGCCTTCGCCTGGGCCGGCGGCCAGGCCCTGGCGCGCTATGTGCTGGACAACCCCGGCCTGGTGGCGGGCAAGCGGGTGGTGGATTTCGCCGCCGGCTCGGGCCTGGTGGCCATCGCGGCCATGAAGGCGGGCGCCGCCTCGGCCCTGGCGGCCGACATCGACGTCTTCTGCGAGGCGGCGGTGACCGTGAACGCCGAGGCCAACGGCGTGGCGGTCGCCTTCACCGACGTCGACCTGCTGGACCGCGATCCGCCGGAAGCCGACGTCTTCCTGGCCGGCGACATCTGCTATGAAAAGCCGATGGCCGAACGCACCATGGCCTGGCTGACCAAAGCCCGGAACGCCGGCGCCACAGTCCTGATCGGCGACCCCGGCCGCACCTACTTCCCCAAGACCGGCCTCGAGCTGCTGGCCGAATACCAGGTGCCGACCACGCGCGAGCTGGAAGACCAGGAGGTCAAGCGCACGCGGGTGTGGACCTTCGCGGATTGACAGGGCGGGACCTGCGGACCGGCGCCCGTCCCGCCACCCCCCAAAAATCCGCTCATCCCGACGAAAGTCGGGACCCAGGCAAAGGTATCAGCAACGCCAATGGGCCAGTTGAAACCACAAAGCACACGAAGAGATCGCGCCCTCGGCCCGGCTGGCGCGGCGCCTTTGTGTGCTTTGTGTGCTTTGTGGTTGGGCCTTCAGCCCACGCCGAGTTGACGGGCGATCAGGGTTCGAGCCGGCTTTTGCCTGGGCCCCGGCTTTCGCCGGGGTGAGCGGGGAAGTGAGAGGCGAGGGCCTTTGGATTTCCCGTTCCCTGCGCCAAGTTGCGCCCGCCAGTCCACACGGAGTCCCCCATGCGCCATCGCCGCCTCTTCGAACCCGCCCCGGCCGGAGTCGCCGAGGCCGCGGCGCGGACCGACCTGGAGCGGCCGGACATCCGGGGCGGCGACCGCATCGACGGGGCGGCCTGGGCCTCGCGCTCGACCGCCTGGGGCGCCAATGGGGCGGCGGCCACGGCCCACCCCACGGCGACGCTGATCGCCATCGATACCTTGCGCGCGGGCGGCTCGGCCGTGGACGCGGCGATCGCGGCCAATGTCGCCCTGGGGTTCCTGGAGCCCATCGCCTGCGGCATCGGCGGCGACGCCTTCGCCCTCTTGTGGGACCCCAAGGCGGGCGAGGTGGTGGGGCTGAACGGCTCGGGCCGCTCACCGGCCGCCCTGTCGCTGGAGGAGCACCGGCGGCGGGCCCGCAACGGCCTGATCGCCAGCCATGGCGCGGTCAGCGTCTCGGTCCCCGGCGCCGTGGACGCCTGGCGGGCGCTGCACGAGCGCTACGGCAAGCTGCCCTGGGCGGACCTCTTCGCGCCGACCATCGCCCTGGCCGAAGCCGGCGTCCCGGTGGCCCAGACCGTGGCCTTCTACCTCAGGGTCGCCCAGCGCATCTTCACCAGCCCGGCCGCCGGCATCGAGGAGGTGGAGAACTTCCTGAAGGTCTGGGCGCCGACGGGGCGGCCGCCGGCCGAGGGGGAGATGTTCGCCAACCCGGCCCTGGCGCGGACCTTGCGCCTGATCGCCGAGGGCGGCGGCCGGGCCTTCTACGAAGGCGAGATCGCCGAGACGATCGAGGCCTATTTCAAGCGCATCGGCGGCTGGCTCACCGCCGCCGACCTGGCGGCCCACCGCACCGAATGGGTGACGCCCCGCTCGACCAACTATCGCGGCGTCGACGTCTGGGCGATCCCGCCTAACAGCCAGGGCCTCTCGACCCTGCAGATCCTGAACATCCTCGAGCAGTTCGACATGGGGGCCATGGGCTTCCAGTCCACGGCCAGCCTGCACCACCAGATCGAGGCCAAGCGCCTGGCCTACGAGGACCGCGCCCGCTACTTCGCCGACCCGCACTTCGCCGACATTCCCATCGATTGGCTGCTGTCCAAAGACTACGCCGCCGAGCGGGCCCGGCTGATCCGGCCCGACCGCATCCTGACTCCCGCCTACCCCGGCGAGGCGCCGGCTCATGGCGACACCACCTACCTGTGCGCCGCCGACGCCGACGGCATGATGGTGTCGCTGATCCAGTCGAACTTCCGGATGATGGGCTCGGGCCTGGCGCCGGACGGCCTGGGGTTCATGTTCCAGAATCGGGGCGAGCTGTTCCACCTCGCGGACGGCCACCCCAACGTCTATGCGCCGGGCAAGCGGCCGTTCCAGACCATCATCCCCGGCTTCGCCACCGTCGGCGGCGCGCCCTGGCTGGCCTTCGGCGTGATGGGCGGCGACATGCAGCCCCAGGGCCAGGCCCAGATCATCCAGAACCTCGTCGACCATGGCCTGGACATCACCGCCGCCGGCGACGCCCCGCGCTGGCGCCACGCCGGCTCGCCAGAGCCCACCGGCGAGGCGGGGGTCGGCGCCCACGGGGTCGTGCACCTGGAAAGCGGCGTGCCCGCCGAGACCCGCGCGGGCCTCGCCGCCCTGGGCTGGACCTTCGGCCCCTCGGACGGCACCCTGGGCGGCTATCAGTGCATCCAGCGCTGGCCCGGCCGCTACGCCGCGGCCACCGAGATGCGCAAGGACGGCATAGCGCTGGCCTATTGAGGGAGACGGCCCGTGACCCTGGAGGAGATGCGCGAGATCGCGCTGAGCTTTCCCGGCGCCGAGGAGGGGACGTCCTACGGCCAGCCGGCCTTCCTGGTGAACAAGAAGTTCTTCACGCGCCTTCGCAAGGAGGACCAGAGCCTGGTGCTGCTGGAGGTGTCGTTCGACGAGCGCGAAATGCTGATGGAGGCCGAGCCCGGGACCTTCCATTTCACGTCGCACTACAAGGACTATCCGGCCGTGCTGGCGCGGATGGAGCACCTGCACCCCGGCTCGTTCCGGGCGTTCCTGGAGCGCCGCTGGCGCAAGGTGGCGCCGAAGAAGGCCGTCAAGGACTGGGAGGCGGCGAAGGCGTGACCTCCTCTTCCCCCACTCCCTTTGGTCGCGGGGGAAGAGGAAAACAGTCAGAACTCGTCGTGGATCATGGCGTTGAACTGGCTGAGCACCTCGGAGAGTTGCTCTTCCGGGGCGAGGTCGGCCAGTCCCTCGGCCGGCGTGGGCGGGGCCTGTTCGGCGACCTTCAGGCGGGCCACCAGGGCGCCGCCCTGGACCAGCACCAGCTCGTCGTCGTCGGCCAGCCTGGCGAGCACCTGGGCGATACGAGGCGGAAGGTCGTCGAGGTCGATCTGGGGCATGGAGGTATTTTAGCGGGCTTGGGGCGGGGCGGGGAAGGGCGGACGTCAGCGCCCGCCGCCTTGCGCCCCCTCCGTCACGGCTCGCTGCGCAAGCCGCGCCACCTCCCCCGCTTCGCTGCGCTGCGCAGGGGAGGAGGACCATTCGGCTGGCAGCCGAATGGTGGAGGGGGCGCAAGGCCTCGAGCGCTGTACTTAGCAAGCCCCACACCCTAGCTTCCGCCCGCCCAACCCCGGAGACCCCATGGCCTATCGCAGCCTGCGCGACTTCATCGCCCAACTGGAAGCCAAGGGCGAGCTGGTGCGCGTCAAGACGCCGGTCTCCACGGTGCTGGAGATGACCGAGATCTGCACCCGCCTGCTGGCGCAGGGCGGGCCGGCGGTGCTGTTCGAGAACCCCATCCGCGCCGATGGCCAGCCTTCGTCCATGCCGTGCCTGGTCAACCTGTTCGGGACGGTGAAGCGCGTGGCCATGGGGGTCACCCTGGGCGAGGAGGACCGCGCGACGGCGGCGGACCTGCGCTCGGTGGGCGAACTTCTGGCCTTCCTGCGCAGCCCCGAACCGCCGCGCGGCATGAAGGACGCCCTGGGCATGCTGCCCCTGGCCCGGACGGTGATGGGCATGCGGCCCAAGACCGTGAAGAGCGCGCCGGTGCAGGAGGTGGTCCTGACCGGAGACGACATCGATCTTTCCAGGCTGCCGATCCAGACCTGCTGGCCCGGCGAGCCCGCGCCGCTGATCACCTGGCCCCTGGTGGTGACCAAGGGGCCGGGGGACGAGCGCTCGGACGACTTCAACCTGGGCATCTATCGCATGCAGGTGCTGGGCAAGGACCGCACCATCATGCGCTGGCTAGCGCACCGGGGCGGGGCCCAGCACCACCGGCGCTGGAAGGCGGCGGGCAAGCGCGACCCGCTGCCGGCCTGCGCGGTGATCGGCGCCGACCCGGGGACCATCCTGGCGGCCGTGACGCCGGTGCCCGACACCCTGTCGGAGTACCAGTTCGCAGGTCTGCTGCGGGGCTCCAAGGTCGAGCTGGTCAAGGCCAAGACCCAGCCCCTGCTGGTGCCGGCCGAGGCCGAGATCGTGCTGGAAGGCGAGGTGCTGCTGGACGACTACGCCGACGAGGGGCCCTACGGCGACCACACCGGCTACTACAACTCGGTCGAGCCGTTCCCGGTGTTCCGCATCACCGCCATCACCATGCGCAAGCACCCGATCTACCTGACCACCCACACCGGCCGCCCGCCGGACGAGCCGTCGGTGCTGGGCGAGGCGCTGAACGAGGTGTTCATCCCCCTGCTGCGCCAGCAGTTCCCGGAGATCACCGACTTCTGGCTGCCGCCCGAGGGCTGCAGCTACCGCATCGCCGTGGTGTCGATGAAGAAGGCCTATCCCGGCCACGCCAAGCGCGTGATGATGGGCGTCTGGAGCTACCTTCGCCAGTTCATGTACACCAAGTGGGTGATCGTCGTGGACGACGACATCGACGCCCGCGACTGGAAGGACGTGATGTGGGCCCTCAGCACCCGCATGGACCCGGCCCGCGACATCACCCTGATCGAGAACACCCCCATCGACTACCTGGACTTCGCCTCCCCGGAGAGCGGCCTCGGCTCCAAGGTCGGGCTGGACGCCACCAACAAGTGGCCGCCGGAGACCAAGCGCGAGTGGGGGACCGAGATCCGCATGGACGAAGACGTTGTCCGCGCCGTCAGCGACAAGTGGGCGGCCATGGGACTGCCGGGCGCCGGCGCGCCGATCTGGAAATAGCGGCGCGTCTCGACATTCGGCCGAATGTTCCTTATTTGTTCGGCTTCCTTCATGGCGCGGCCCGGAGCGCAAGATCCTTCCAAACCAAGATGAACCGATCACCGTTATCTACGGTGATTCAGGGGGCGCCAAACCGGGCGGGAACGCTCGACCGGGGCAGTTTTCACCCCTTTGCGGCCGTCGGCCCCCGACGGGAGCCTCGCCGCGGCTCAGTCCTTATCGTTGGCCGGGTCGGCGTAGTAGATGATGCCGTCGCGCGCGCCGGCGTTGGGGGCCAGGTTGGCGGCCATGGCGCGCAGGGTTCGCGCGGCCTCGCGCTGCGCCTCCTCCGGAATCCCATTCAGGATCCTGCCGTTGTAGGCCAGCACCACCGCCAGGGCGTCCCGGTGCGCCTCGCGCCCCGCCTCGGTGATGTCGAGGAACACCTGGCGACGGTCCTTGGGGTTGGAGGTGCGGGTCACCAGGCCCTTGTCCACCATGTGGTCGGCGATCCGCGTCAGGCTGGTGCGGTCCATGGCCGTCAGGTTGGACAGGTCGGTCATGCGGCAGACGCCGAAGCGCACCAGCACGCCCAGGACGCGGTAGCGGCTGACCGACAGGCCCAGCGGCTTGAGGCCCTGGTCCAGGGCGTTGTCGCGCATCAGGCCGATGGACGATGTCAGGTGCATGGCGAAATCGAGCGGCGCCAAAGGAAACTCCCCTTTGGGGTCAGACAGGTACGGGGCGGGCGGCTGGCGGTGCGGCATGGCCTAGGCGCGCGCGAAATCCAGCAGGCTGGCCAGGGTGGCCGGGTTGCTGGTCTGGTTGCGGATGATCGCCGTCAGCAGGCGCGCCACCTTGCGGACCTCGCCCTCGGGCACGCCGGCGCCGATACGCCGGTTGCAGTCGGTGATCACCTCGAAGGCCCGGGCGTGGCGTTCGCGCCCCTCGTCGGTGAGCTCCAGCACCACCTGGCGGCGGTCGCGGGCGGCGCCCATGCGGCGCACCAGCCCCTCGGCGACCAGATGGTCGGCCACCCGGGTCAGGGTCGTGCGATCGACGGCCGCGAAGGACGACAGCTCGGTCATGGTGCAGGGGCCACAGCGGACCAGGATCGACAGGGTGCGGAAGCGGCCGATGTTGAGGCCGAAGGGCTTCAACTCCGCGTCGAGGGCGGCGTCGCGGAACATCACGATCGCCGCCAGCAGGTGCAATACATAGTCGGTCGGGGCGAACGGGAATTCGCCCTCGTCATCGGTCGAGGCCAGTTGCGGTTGAACTAACGCGCTCATCCCCACCCTACTCACGCACTTGGCAGATGCAGGCAATCGTGCACCCGCACTGGGTGTGTTTGCATTATTTCGGCGATCAGCGATAGCCCAAACGTGGCCGTGCGATCCCCGTGTCGGGCCTTCCCGCGGCGCCGGGACTCAACCAAGGTCTGGCTCATCGCAACCGGAGGAAGCGTCCTTGGAGCCTCGCCGCCGCTGTCGGCGCCTGCGCCTTTCCCCCCTTGCGGGAGTCGTCCTGCTGGGCCTGTTTCTGGCCGCCCTGGCGACGGCGCGCCCGGGAGACGCCAGGCTCTGGCCGGCCCGGGCGGGCGAGGGGCAGAGCGTCTATCTGGTGGACAACGGCTTCCACACCGACCTGGCCCTGCCGGCCCAGGCGCTGGCGAGCCACCTGGCCGGCCGTGCGGCGGCGGCGGTGACGCGGCGGCCCTGGGTGTTGGTGGGCTACGGCGACCGGCGCTTCTTCATCGAGCAGGGGATGTCGCCCCGGCGGGCCGCGGACGGGCTGCGCAGCCTGTTCTGGCCGGGGAACGCCGCCGCCCTGCGCTTCGACGGCCTGGCGGCGAGCCCGGACAGTCTCTATGCCGACGGCGTACGCCGGATCACGGTCTCGCCCGCGGGCCTGGAGGCCATCGCCGCGAAGATCGACGCCAGCCTGGCGCGGGACGGCGCCGGCGCCCCGATCCCCGTTCCCGCGCCCGCCGAGGCCGACAGCGGCTTCTTCGCCGCCACCCAGCCCTTCAGCCTGATCCACCTGTGCAACCACTGGACCGCCGAACTGCTCAACGCCGCCGGCCTGCCCACGACGCCGGTCCTGGACGTCCTGCCCCAGGGGCTGAAGCTGGACCTGGCGGTGCGGGCGAAGGTCCGCTGACTTGCCAAGGCAAGCCGTGGGGACTAGAGAGCCGCGCTTTCCCGCGCCTTGCGTTCGAACCGCCGGCCGGGGGCCAGTAGATGAAGACCATGTCCCGAAACGCCAGACCCGACCACCGCCGGCAGGCCGCCGCCGGTCCCACCCAGCGTCAGCTCCGCGCCGGCGAGCTGGTGCGCCACGCCCTGGTGGAAATCCTGCGCGAGGAGGAGATCGAGGCCGTGAACGGCGTCTCGGTGACCGTGTCGGAAGTGCGCATGAGCCCGGACCTGAAGCACGCCATCTGCTTCGTCGAGCCGCTGGGCGGCGCCCACGCCGCCGAGGTGGTGAACGGCCTGAACAAGGCCGCGCGCTTCCTGCGCGGACGGCTGGGCCACGCCATCGAAATGAAGTTCACCCCGGACCTGAAGTTCATCCACGACGAGAGCTTCGACGCCGCCGCCGCCATGGACCGCCTGCTGGACGACCCGCGCATCCGCCGCGACGTCGACCATGCGGTCGATGACGCCGACGACGGCGCCGACTGATGGCCCGCCGCAAGAAGGGCGACGCGGTCTCCGGCTGGATCTGCCTCGACAAGCCCCTGGACCTCACTTCCACCAGCGCGGTCGGCCGCGTGCGCCGGGCGTTCAACGCCCAGAAGGCCGGCCACGCCGGCACCCTGGACCCGCTGGCCACCGGCATTCTGCCCATCGCGCTGGGCGAGGCGACCAAGACCGTCCCGTTCCTGATGGACGCCGACAAGACCTATCGCTTCACCATCGCCTGGGGAACCGCCACCGCCAGCTTCGACCGCGAGGGGGCGGTGACGGCGACGTCGGACGTGCGCCCGACCTTGGACCAGGTGGCCGCCGTGCTGCCACGCTTCGTGGGCGAGATCGAACAGGTCCCGCCGGCCTTCTCGGCCATCAAGGTGGACGGCGAGCGCGCCTATGACCTGGCGCGCGAGGGGGTCGAGGTGGTGCTGGAGCCCCGCACGGTGGTCATCCACGCCGCCCGGGTGGTGGGCGCGCCGGACGCCGACCATGTCGAAATCGAGATCGACTGCGGCAAGGGCACCTATGTCCGGGCCCTGGCCCGCGACCTCGCCGAGGCCCTCGGCGCCTGCGCTCACGTCAGCGCCCTGCGACGTTCGCGCGTGGGCCGCTTCACCGAGGATCGGGCGATTACGCTGGAATCCTTGGAAGAGTTGTGCAATAGGGGCGCCGCTCTGGAGGCATTGCTTCCGGTCGAGACCGCGCTGGACGACATCCCGGCCCTGGCCTTGACCGCCGAAGACGCCTTCCGACTGACGCAGGGACGATCGGTCGTTCTCCTCCCCCGCCAGGTCGAAACGCTGAAGGCGCGGCTCGCCGCTTCCCGGACCGTTTCGGCCACGCATGGAGGCAGACTGGTCGCCCTGTGCGAGATGCGCGCGGGTCGGCTCAATCCCACGCGGGTCTTCAATCTCACCTGAGCGGAGAACAGCCGATGTCGATTACGCCGCAGCGTAAGCACGAACTGATCGAGACCCACGCCCGGTCCGCCGGCGACACCGGGTCCGCCGAGGTGCAGGTCGCGATCCTGTCGGAGCGCATTTCCAACCTCACCGAACACTTCAAGACCCACAAGAAGGACAACCACTCGCGCCGCGGCCTGCTGAAGCTGGTCTCGCAACGCCGGTCCCTTCTGGATCACCTGAAGAAGTCCGACGAAGGCCGCTACGCGGCCCTGATCGGCGCCCTGGGCCTGCGTCGCTAGTTGGCCCTTCGCTGAAACGCCGGAACGCGCCGTCTCGCCGCCTCGTGACCGCCCAACAGCGGTCCGCGGATGCGCGAGGGCGCGTTTTGTGCAATTAAGCCGTTAGAAGACGTTCCCGCCGCCGCCGTGACAGGCCGGCCGGCCGGATCGACCACAGGGCCATGTGGCCCGACCTACACGCCGAGGGCTCAAGGACAGTCCTCATCCGCCTGTCGCAGGAGAGGACCTCCGGAACCGCCCTCAAAAGCCAGACCGCCCCTGTCCGCCCCCGAGGGAATGGGCCTTCGGGACCGATAAGAAAGCAAATCCAACATGTTCGATATCAAGCGCAAATCCATCGAGTGGGGCGGCCGCAAGCTGACCCTCGAAACCGGCCGCATGGCCCGCCAGGCCGACGGTTCGGTGCTGGCCACCTACGGCGAGACCATGGTGCTGGCCACCGCCGTCTACGCCAAGAGCGCCAAGCCCGGTCAGGACTTCTTCCCCCTGACCGTGAACTATCAGGAGAAGTTCTACGCCGCGGGCAAGATCCCCGGCTCCTTCCCCCGCCGCGAAGGCGCGCCCTCGCAGAAGGAAACCCTCACCAGCCGCCTGATCGACCGTCCGATCCGCCCGCTGTTCGTCAAGGGCTTCAAGAACGAAGTCCAGGTGGTCACCACCGTCCTGGCCCACGACCTCGAAAATGACCCCGACATCGTCGCCCTGGTGGCCGCCTCGGCCGCCCTGGTGCTCAGCGGCGCGCCCTTCATGGGCCCGATCGGCGGCGCGCGCGTCGGCTTCGTCGATGGCGAGTACGTCCTCAACCCGACCCTGGACCAGATGAAGGAGACCAAGATGGATCTCGTCGTCGCGTCCACGGCCGACGCGGTGATGATGGTGGAATCCGAGATCCAGGAGCTCAGCGAAGAGCAGGTCCTGGGTGGCGTGATGTTCGCCCACAAGTCCATCCAGCCGGTGATCGACGCGATCATCGAACTGGCCGAGCACGCCGCCAAGGAACCCTTCGAGTTCGCCGAAGACGACACCGACGCGGTGAAGGCCGAGATCAAGGCCCTGATCGGCGCCGACCTGGCCGCGGCCTACAAGATCGTCGCCAAGGGCGCCCGCCAGGACGCCGTGGGCGCCGCCAAGGCCAAGGCCCTGGCCCAGTTCGCCAAGTCGGACGCCAATCCGAACGGCGTCGACGCCGCCAAGCTGGGCGGGGTGTTCAAGGAACTGGAAGCCGACGTCGTCCGCCGCAACATCCTCGACACCGGCATCCGCATCGACGGCCGCACCGTCGACAAGGTTCGCCAGATCGTCTCGGAAGTGGGCGTCCTGCCCCGGGCCCACGGCTCGGCGCTGTTCACCCGCGGCGAGACCCAGGCCCTGGTCGTGGCCACCCTGGGCACCGGCGACGACGAGCAGATGATCGACGCCCTCGAAGGCAAATACTTCGAGAAGTTCATGCTGCACTACAACTTCCCCCCCTTCTCGGTGGGCGAGACGGGCCGCATGGGCGCGCCGGGCCGCCGCGAAGTGGGCCACGGCAAGCTGGCCTGGCGGGCGATCCGCCCGATGCTGCCGGCGGCGGAAGAGTTCCCCTACACCCTGCGCCTGGTCTCCGAGATCCTGGAGTCCAACGGCTCCTCGTCGATGGCCTCGGTCTGCGGTTCGTCCCTGGCCCTGATGGACGCCGGCGTGCCGCTCAAGAAGCCGGTGTCGGGCATCGCCATGGGCCTGATCCTGGAATCGGACGGCTTCGCGGTGCTGTCGGACATCCTGGGTGACGAAGACCACCTGGGCGACATGGACTTCAAGGTCGCCGGCACCGCCGACGGCATCACGTCCCTGCAGATGGACATCAAGATCGCCGGCATCACCGAGGAGATCATGAAGAAGGCCCTCGCCCAGGCGAAGGACGGCCGGATTCACATCCTCGGCGAAATGGCCAAGGCCATCGACGGCGCCCGTCCGGACGTCGGCGAATTCGCCCCCAAGATCGAGACCATGAGCGTCCCGCTCGACAAGATCCGGGAAGTCATCGGCACCGGCGGCAAGGTGATCCGCGAGATCGTCGCCACCACCGGCGCGAAGGTCGACATCGCCGACGACGGCACGATCAAGATCGCCGCCAGCGACGGCGCCAAGATCAAGGCCGCCATGGACTGGATCAAGTCGATCGCCTCCGAGCCGGAAGTCGGCCAGATCTACGACGGCAAGGTGGTCAAGATCGTCGACTTCGGCGCCTTCGTGAACTTCTTCGGCGCCAAGGACGGCCTGGTGCACGTCAGCCAGATCGCCAACGAGCGCGTCAACAAGGTCTCCGACGTCCTGACCGAAGGCCAGGCCGTGAAGGTCAAGCTCCTCGGCTTCGACGACCGCGGCAAGACGCGCCTTTCCATGAAGGTGGTCGACCAGGTCACCGGCGAGGATCTGTCGGCCAAGCAGGACGCCAAGGAAACCGAAGAGGCCTGAACCCTCTTCGGACCTTAAGGTTCAGGAACAGGCGGCGCTCGCGAGGGCGCCGCCTTTTTCTTTGCCCCCAGTCGTGTCTGGCGACGCGCACAGCCGCGCCGGGCGCTCGAAATCTACCATGGCGCTCCCTTCAGGTGAGCGTACGATCCGGCCAGGACGTCGAGGGAGGACGCGATGGCCGAGGAACCGATGCAGTACCTGGGGGTCAACCACGTCGCCCTGGTGGCGCGCGATATGGCCGAGACCGTGGATTTCTACGAAAGCGTGCTGGAAATGCCGCTGGTGAAGACCATCGAGTTCGCCAACGGTCGCGGCCAGCACTTCTTCTTCGATTGCGGCGGCGGCGCCCTGATCGCCTTCTTCTGGTTCCCCGACGCGCCGCCCGCGGCGCCCGGCGTCGCCTCGATGCACGAGGACGTGCGCGGCAAGGGCTCGGTGACGGCCCACGCCTCGATGAACCACCTGGCCATCAACATCCCGCTGGAAAGGTTCGACGCCTATGCGGCGCGGCTGAAGAGCAAGGGCGTCAAGGTCTACGTCATCAACCACGACGACTCCCCGGCCGGCGCGGCCGCCGAGATGCACGACGGGGTGTGGATCCGCTCGATGTACTTCCGCGACCCCAACGGCATCCACATGGAGCTGGCCGCCCTGACCCGCGCCTTCCGCCCGGGCGACGTGGCCCACGCCCCGGTCGACGCCCACGGCGAGCACCGCAAGGCCACGAGCCCCGTCGCCGCCTGAACGGCCTACGCCATCTCCGGCGCAGGCTCGAAGCTGACGGCCGGCGACCGTTGCAGGGTCAGGCGGACGCTGAGGCCGTCGGGATGGAAATCGATGCGGGCGGCGCCGTCGCGACCGCCGGCGCCGGCGCGCAGGATGCGCGAGCCGAAGCCCTGGCGCTTGGGCGCCTTGACCGCCGGGCCGCCGCGCTCGGTCCAGCGGATGTCGACCCGCTCGCCCAGGATGGTCCAGGCCAGGGTGACCTCGCCTTCCGGCGTGGAGTGGGCGCCGTGCTTGGCGGCGTTGGTGGCCAGCTCGTTGAAGATGATGGCCAGGGTCATGGCCCGCTCGGGCAGGACCAAGATGGGGGTGGCGGGGCCATCCAGGCGGACAGGACCGGCGGCGGCCTCCAGCGAGCGCTCCATGATCTGGCGCAGGTCGGTGGCCTGCCAGGCGTTGGCGTTGAGCAGGTCGTGCGCGCGGCTGAGGGCCAGGACGCGGGCCTGGAAGGCGTCGCGGAACTCGGCCGGGTCCGGGGTCCACTGCAGGGTCTGGTTGGCGATGGCCTGGACGGCGGCCAGGTTGTTCTTGACCCGATGGTTCAGCTCGGCGGTGAGGAAGGCCTGGCGCTGGCGCGCGGCGACCTCGGCGGCGATGTCGCGCACCGTCCCCATGGCCTGGATCGGCACGCCGTCCTTGAACAGGATGCGCCCGGTGCTCTCGATCCAGCGTTCGGCGCCGTTGTCGGCCAGCATGCGATGCTCGACCCGATAGTAGCCGTCGTTCTCGCCCGCCTCGGCGGCGTCCTGGGCCGCCTGGACGGCGTCGCGATCGTCGGGGTGCACCCGCTCCATGAAGGCCTGCAGGCTCATGGGATCGCCCTTGGCGCCCGTGAGCGCGACGCTGCGGGCGTCCCACGACAGGCGGTCGGTGACGATGTCGTATTCCCATATGCCCATGGCGGCGGCCTCCAGGGCGGCTTCCACCCGGGCCTGCTGGCGCTGGGCCTCGATCTCGGCCGTGCGCCGCGCGCTCATGTCGATGGAGACGAAGGCGGCGCGCAGGGCGCCGTCAGGCCCGGGCGGGGCGGCGGTGAGCCAGACCACGTAGTTGCGCTTCTGCCCGCCGACCAGGCGCGTGGCGGTCGCCTGGCTGGGTCCCTCGGTCTGGCAGCGGCGGATGCCGTCGATGTTGGTGGCGATGGCCGCTTCGCTGACCGCCAGCTCGCGGCCGGTGCGGCCGATCACCTGTTCGGGCGGCACGCCGAAGCGCTCGGCGATGTTGGCGTTGGCGCTGACATAGCGGAAGTCGTCGCCCACGACCTCAAGCACCCCCGTCACCAGACCGGCGGTGTCGATCAGGCGGGCGAAGGTCGCAAGATTGTCGGCCAGCCAGGCGGCAGGGTCGCTCGTGGTGGTCATTCGTCCCGTCCGGGGAAAATCGCGGCGGAGAATACGCCCGAGGTTGGGTGCAAACGCCACCGCGAAACGTCGCATGCACTCAGGTTGAGCCTATTCCCCGGCGGGTTGACCGGCGCGGCGGGCGCGGCGAAAGCTCCCGGCCCATGTGCAACAAGTTCGGCTTCAACGCCCCGCTCCACCGGCTGATCGAGCTGTTCGCCGCCCTGGACATCGATTTCGAGGGCGCCGGCCTGCCCAATTTCCCTGACCTGGAGGAGATCAAGCCCACCGACCTGGCGCCGGTGGTGCGCCGGGAGGGCGAGGATCGCGTGCGCCTGGAGCAGATGCGTTGGGGCTTCCCGCCCGGCCGACCCAAGGCCGGGCCTGTGATCAACTATCGGTCCGAGGGACGGACCTTCACCACCGGGCGATGCCTGGTCCCGGCCACCCACTTCTTCGAGTTTACCGGCGCGAAGTACCCCAAGACGCCCTGGCGGTTCACGCCGGCGGATGGGGATCTGTTCGCCATGGCCGGTCTTTGGCGCGCGGGGGACGACGGCCAGGCGCGTTTCACTCTGCTGACCATCGACGCGGGTCCGGACGTGGCGCCCTACCACGATCGCCAGATCGTGCCGCTGGGGCCGGCCGACTGGAAGGGCTGGCTGGATCCCACGACGGACGGCCAGGCGTTCCTCAAGGCGGGGCCGGAAGGTTCGCTGAAGGTGGTCCAGGCGTCCAAGGGGCCGCCGTTGACGGCGCAAACGGGCCGGCTGTTCTGAGGCAGAGGGACTAGCCGCGCTTCCAGAAGACGCCCTTGCGGGCGACGCAGCGGGCGGGAAGGTCCTTCTCGCCGGCGGCGACGTAGCCGAGGCCGGTCATCAGCTCGGCGACCAGACGCTGGGCCGTGGGGGCGGCGGCGGCGTTGAGGCGATACTCCTCGCCGACCTGGTCGTGCAGCAGGCCATCGACCCCGGCCATGGCGGGCAGGCCGTCCAGGGTGCTCTCCAGGGCCGCCGAACGGGCGGCGGGCGATGAGACCACCTCGCGCAGGCGGGCCATCAGCGGATCGTCGTCGGCCAGGGGCTCGGGCTCGGCGTAGGGCAGGCCCAGCAGCTCGATGGCGCGAGCCAGATGGTTGCCCTCGGCCGAGTGCAGGCCCTTGGCGCGCTTCCACACGGCGTGGCGCTCGTTCTGGCTGCGCTCGCGCAGCTTGGTGCGGGTCCAGCCGCCGATGAAGATCTCTTCGTTCATGGGCCCTGAAATAAGGCGCCGGGCGCTGTTTTCTCAAGAGGGCTATGGGAAGGCCGATGGACGCGCCCCTGACGGACGAGGTTCTGCAGGTCCTTCGTCCCCACGTGGGCGCCCAAACGCTGGAGGCCGAGACGGCGCTTGCCGGGGCGCCGGATGGACCACTAGGCTGACGCCATGGCCACATTTCAATCCGGCGGGTTCAATCTCGCCTATGACGACATAAGGCCGGCGGGGGGAGAGCAGGGGACCGTGCTGCTGGTGCACGGCTTCGCCACCAGCCGGGCCGAGAACTGGCGGCGACTGGGCTGGTACAGCGCCTTTGAGCGCAAGGGATGGCGCGCCATCGCCTTCGACCACCGCGGCCACGGCGAGAGCGACAAGCCGCACGAGGCCGCGGCCTACGCCCGCGACGCCATGGTCGGCGACATCTTCGCCCTGATGGACCACCTGGGTCTCGGGCGGGTCGACCTGATGGGCTATTCCATGGGGGCGCACCTGTCGCTGCGGGCGGCGCTGAACGAGCCGTCGCGGGTCGGCAAGCTGGTGCTGGGCGGGGTGGGGGGCAAGATGCTGCCCGGCCGTCGCGAGGCGCCCCCTTCAAACCAAGCAGGGGCCGGCGCGATGACGATGGCGCAAGCCATGCTCGCCCCGGACGCCTCGGCGATCACCGACAAGACCCTGAAGGGCTTTCGCCTGTTCGCCGAACAGCAGGGCGAGGATCTGGCCGCCCTCGCCGCCTGCAGCCAGGGCCAGGGCGAAGGCGTCAACGAGGCCGAGCTGTTCGGCCTGGCGCCCCCGACCCTGGTCGTGGCCGGCGCCCACGACGAGATGGCGGGCGATCCCCAGGACCTGGCCGACGCCATTCCCGGGGCCAAGGCGGTCACCCTGCCGGGCTGCGACCACTTCAACGCCATCCCGCACGCCCTCTTCAAGGCGGCGGTGTTCGACTTCCTGGAAGGCTACGAGGAAGACGACTTCCCGCCGTTCGAGTAGGGCGGCGCAGAAGACGGATCAGGCGAGGTTGTAGGCTCCGCCCTTTTCGATGGAGGCCTTGAAGGCCGGGCGCGCGTGCAGGCGCTCGACCCAGGCCTTGACGTTGGGCAGGGTCTCCAGCCGGCCGAAGGCGCGGCCCACCTCGCCGGCGAAGCTCAACTGCACGTCGGCGCCGGTGAACTCGCCCAGCAGGTAGTCCTTTCCGGCCAGGGCCTTGTCCACATAGCCCAGGTGGCGGTCGATCTCGCTGTCCACGCGCGGCTTCAGCGGCGCGGCCGCGTCGCCCAGGCGCATGATGTAGAGATTGATCATCAGCGGCAGCATGGCCGAGCCCTCGGCATAGTGCAGCCATTCCAGATAGGCCTCGTGGTCCCAGGTCCCGGGCTTCGGGGCCAGGCGGCCGGCGCCGTACTTGCGCACGATGTAGTCCACCACGGCGCCGGATTCGGCGATGACGTGGCCGTCGTCCTCGATCACCGGCGACTTGCCCAGCGGGTGCACCGCCTCCAGTTCCGGCGGGGCCAGGTTGGTGGTCAGGTCGCGCTGATAGGCCTTGATCTGGTAGGGCGCGCCCAGTTCCTCCAGGAGCCAGAGAATCCGCTGGGAGCGGGAGTTGTTGAGGTGATGGACGACGAGCATGGGGCGTTTCCTCCTTGAGCCTGCCGGCACCTTGTCGCCGCTTCCGGGACGGGAGGAAAGGATTCAATTGCGCGCAATGGAAAAAAGCCGGCCGCGCGCCGCGTCGGTCAGCCCTGGGGCCTGAGACCTTCGAAGACCATGCCGATCTGCTGGTCCATGACCTGGGTCAGGCGCTCGGCGTCGGCGTTCTCGGACGGGGCGAGGCGGTAGTTCCAGGCGTACAGGCCCAGCAACAGGTCGACGACGGCGGGAATGTCTATGTCGGCCCGCAGGTCGCCCCGCTCGACGCCCTCCTTCAGCCACTGGGCCATCAGGTCGCGGAACACCTGATTGGCGCCGAAGGGCCGGGCGGTAGGCTCCATGTCCCAGCGGTAGGCCACGGCGATATGGGCCAGGAACAGTTTCACCCGCCGCGTCTCGAAGGCGTAGAGCACCGCGAACAGCGACCGGCAGCGGTCAGCCGTGGAGCCGCGCATCAGGGGGATGAAGCGGCCGGCCTCCTCATAGAGGGCCTCGAGCCGGTCCTGCATGACCTGGTTGAGGATGTCGGCCTTGGAGGTGAAGGTGGTGAAGACGCTGCCGACAGACACGCCCGCGCGATTGGCGATCGCGCGAACGGTCGCGTCTTCGAAGCCGATTTCGTTAAAGAGATCGCTCGCCGCGTCGAGGACGCGCCGCCGGGTCGCCAGTTTCTGCGCCTCGCGTACGCCCAAGACCGCCTTGCCTCTCGCTCACCGCGGTCTTGACCCGACCGTCGGCGGTGACCCCTAACCGGCGCGGGCGCCGGCCAGAATCACTTGGATCTGTTTGCCCAGCTGCGCGCGCAATTCGCTCAATCCCCACCCCTCGAAAGCGGCGTGGCGGAAGTTTGCAAGGTAGCAATCCCACAGCATCTGAGAAATCAGGGTGACGTCGGTGTTCCGCGACAGTTCGCCACGCTCGATCGAGGAGGTCAGGACCTCGGCGATCAGTTCGGTGATCGGGCGGCGGTTGAGGCGGCCGCGCACCTGGGCGCCCAGGTCCGGAGACCAGGAGACGCTCATGGTCGCCTGCAGCAGGGGCAAGTCGGCCAGGGTGAAGCGGTAGCCCGCGTCGAACATGGCCTTCAGCGCTTCCTCGGCGTTGGCGCCGACGGCCTCGGCGCGCATCACCTCGAAGAGGCTTTCGCGATCGGCGCCGATGATCTCGTTGAAGAGGTCGGACTTGTCGGTGAAGCTGGCGAAGACCGCGCCGGTGGACATGCCGGCCGCCGAGGCGATGTCGCGGATGGTGGCGCCTTCGTAGCCCTTCTCGGTGAAGAGCGACTTGGCCGACGCCAGGATCTTCTCGCGGGTGCGCTGTTTGGCCAGGGCGCGCTGCGTGGGGCGGCGGACGTTGGCGATGCCGGTCAGCGACCGAAGCGGAAGATGGTTCATTGCGCGGCCTCCAGACGGGCAAGGGCGGCGACGGCTCGGAGTTCGAACTCGCCGCAGTATTCTTCGACAACCGACTTCAAGAGGTCGGCGTAGCGGTTCGCGAGCATCCGGCTGTCCCGGGCGGCGTCGCGTAGGTCGGCGACCAACTGGCGCATCTCGGAGAGCGCCGTTTCGTGGTCAATGACATCGGTTTCCGGCTCGAGCGGCCGGAGTGACGCGGTCATCCTGAATCCCTAGCTTCTCAAATCGACTTCGCCGCGGCGCGTCCTGGCGAAGACTTTGGTTGAGCATGTTCACCGAAAACCGTTCCGCGATACGGCTGTCATGTGCGTTTACACGCTGTTTTCCGGACGTGCACCGCATATTGACGTCGCAGCGCCAAAATGACGCACATTTGAGCGGCGTCCCGGGATGCCCCCTCGCGAATCGCCGATTTTCACCTCTCGCGTTCGTTGAGCGCGCTCACTTAACTTGGGTTAATGATTCTCCGTCTGTCCTGTGGCGGGGAAGGGACATGCGGCGTAGTCTGACGGCATGGACATCTTCGACATCCTTTTGCCGGTCGCCCTGGTCGCCGTGACCCTGACGCTGGCGGTGGGCATCTTCGCCCTGTTCAAGGGGGGCGATTTCGGCCGCTCCTATTCCAACAAGCTGATGCGCCTGCGCGTGTTGCTGCAGTTCTGCGCGATCATGATCATTGTCGCGGCATGGTGGTGGCGTTCGCACGTCCACGGTTAGACCGTTCGAAGGCGGTCCAGGCAGGATGACGTCAGTATGGTGACGCTCAATCGCATCTATACCCGCACCGGCGACGGCGGCCTGACGCGCCTGGCGTCCGGGTCGCCGGTCAGCAAGGCCAGCGCGCGGGTCGGCGCCTATGGCGACGTGGACGAGACCAACGCCGCCATCGGTCTGGCGCGCCTGCATACGGCGGGCGAGGCGCCGCTGGACCCGATCCTGGCCCGCATCCAGAACGACCTCTTCGACCTGGGCGCCGATCTGGCCACGCCGCAGCGCGCGGCCGGCGCGCCGGAGCCCCTGCGTATCGTCGCCTCGCAGGTGGACCGCCTGGAGCGCGAGATCGACGCTCTCAACGCCGAACTTTCCTCGCTGACCTCGTTCGTCCTGCCGGGGGGCGCGCCCGCGGCGGCGGCCCTGCACATGGCCAGGACCATCTGCCGGCGGGCCGAGCGCAGCGCCGTGGCCCTGGCGGCCGGCGAGACGGTGAACCCCGAGGCGGTGCGCTATCTGAACCGGCTGTCGGACCTGCTGTTCGTCGCCGCCCGCCACGCCAACGGCAAGGGCGCCGGCGACGTGCTGTGGACTCCCGGGGCGACGCGCTAGCCGGATCAGGGCTTCGTGGGCGCGGCCTTGGCCGCCGGGGAGGCGGCCACGGGCGGTGGCGCGGCCTCGTGGGCCTTGGCGGCGGGGACCAGGGTGCGGCCGGTGAGCCGCCAGATCGGCAGGGGCGTCACGCACTGGCGGTCGCGCCCGTCCCACCAGGCGCCGCGCTGCTCGCAGTCCTGCTGCGGCCAGACGAAGAAGACATGATAGGCCAGCGCCACCAGGCAGGCGACCAGGAAGACGCCCATGAACGCGATCGTGGTGCGGTTGATCATCCGGAACATGGGGCGCTTTTCGCAAGGTCAGGCGGCCTTGGCTAGCGTCGTTAGGACGCGCCCGCGGCGCGGTCCCGGAAGCGCCTTGGGAAGGACCTTGCGCGATCGGGCCGCTTGCATTGCGCGATGAAGGCGTTATTGCCCCTCTCCGCGTCTATTTCGCGCGCGCGGCGCGCCGGGTGAGCTCCACCCGATGGGTCGCGACATTGTCCATTCCAGCCCGCCGCGGGCGCCCGGACCCCGGGCCCGCCGGGCGATCCAGCGAAGGCGGTGAAGCCGATGAAGGTCCTAGTCCCGGTCAAGCGCGTGCTTGACTACAACGTCAAGCCGAGGGTGAAGCCCGATCAGTCGGGCATGGATCTCGCCAATCTGAAGATGGCGATGAACCCCTTCTGCGAGATCGCCGTGGAAGAGGCCGTGCGGCTGAAGGAGAAGGGCGTGGCCACCGAGGTCGTCGCCGTCTCCATCGGCCCGCAGCAAGCCCAGGAAACCATCCGCACGGCCCTGGCCATGGGCGCCGACCGGGGGATCCTGATCCAGACCGACGCCGACGTCGAACCCCTGGAAGTGGCCAAGCTGCTGAAGGCGGTGGTCGAGGCCGAACAGCCCAAGCTGGTGGTCATGGGCAAGCAGGCCATCGACGGCGACAACAACGCCGTCGGCCAGATGCTGAGCGCCCTGCTCGACTGGCCCCAGGCGACCTTCGCCTCCAAGATCGAAGTCGCCGGCGAGACCGTGAAGGTCACCCGCGAAGTCGACGGCGGCCTGCAGACCCTCGAGCTGGACCTGCCGGCGGTGGTGACCGCGGACCTGCGCCTCAACGAGCCGCGCTACGCCTCGCTGCCGAACATCATGAAGGCCAAGAAGAAGATCATCGACGTCAAGACGGTCGCCGACTACGGGGTCGACACCGCCGGGCGCCTGAAGGTGCTCAAGGTGGCCGAACCGGCCAAGCGCACCGCCGGCGTGAAGGTCGAAAACGCCGCCGAACTGGTGAACAAGCTCAAGACTGAAGCGGGGGTCCTCTAATGGCCGTTCTCGTCGTCGCCGATCACGACAACACGTCGCTGAAGGACAACACCCACAAGACCGTCACCGCCGCCAAGGCGATCTCGGGCGATGTCGACATCCTGGTCGCCGGCCAGGGCGTCTCGGGCGTCGCCGCCGAGGCCGCCAAGATCGAAGGCGTGCGCAAGGTGCTGGTGGCCGAGAGCGACCAGCTGGGCAAGTCCATCGCCGAGGCCGAGGCGGCCACGGTGCTGGGCCTGATGGGCAACTATGACGCGGTGCTCGTGCCGGCCACCTCGGCGGGCAAGAACTTCGCCCCCCGCGTGGCGGCCAAGCTCGACAGCGCCCCGATCTCGGAAATCGTCGGCGTGGTCGACGCCAACACCTTCGTGCGCCCGATCTACGCCGGCAACGCCCTGGAGACGGTTCAGTCGTCGGACGCCAAGAAGGTCATCACCGTGCGCGCCACCGCCTTCAAGGCGGCCGGCGAGGGCGGCTCGGCGGCCATCGAGAAGGTCGACGCCGGGGCCGGCGCGCCCAAGACCCGCTTCGTCTCCGAAGAGATCGTCAAGTCGACCCGCCCGGAACTGGCGGCGGCCAAGATCGTCGTCTCCGGCGGCCGGGCCATGGGTTCGGCGGAAGAGTTCCAGCGGGTGATCGAGCCCCTGGCCGACAAGCTTGGCGCCGCCGTCGGCGCCTCGCGCGCGGCGGTGGACGCGGGCTACGCCCCCAACGACTACCAGGTCGGCCAGACCGGCAAGGTGGTGGCGCCGCAACTGTACGTCGCCGTGGGCATCTCCGGCGCCATCCAGCACCTGGCGGGCATGAAGGACTCCAAGGTCATCGTGGCCATCAACAAGGACGCCGACGCCCCGATCTTCCAGGTCGCGGACTACGGCCTGGTGGCGGACTACAAGACCGCCGTGCCGGAACTTATGGACGCCCTGACCGCCGCCGGGAAGTAGCCTTCCCGTCCGCATCGGACGCAAAGACGGCCCCTCTCCCAGGCGGGAGAGGGGCCGTTTCCGTTTGGGCGTCGGCCGGCGCTATTTCTTGGCGTGGTGAGCTTTGCCCGCCGCCGGCGCCGGCGTGGCGGCTGGGGCCGCGGTCACGGCGGCGGCCGGGGCGGCTGGCGCGGGGGCCGCGTCGTTCTGGATGATCCGCCCGGAGCCGGAGATGTCGCTGCGCAAGGACGCCGGGCGGCCGTTCAGGGTGACTTCGCCCGAGCCGGAGATGTCCACCTCGGCCGCGCCCTTGGGGGCGAGGACGGCGGAGCCTGAGCCGGAGATGTCGACCCGGGCGTCCTGGGCGGCGAGCTGGCCGAGGTCGGCGTCGCCGCGGCCGGACAGGCTGAGGTCGACCTTGCGCGCCTTGCCCTGGACCTTGGCGGCGGCATGGCCGTCCATGTCGATCTCCAGGCTGTCCTGGTCGAAGTTCTCGATGGTCAGGTTGCTGTCGCCGTCCAGCTCGAAGCGGTCGACGTTGGGGGCGGTGAGGGTGATCTGCAGGCGCGGACCATGGCCGGGGCCGTCGTAGTCGACGTCGCCGCCGGAGACGCTGATGGCGTTCACGGCGCCGGCGGGGCCGGTGACGGTGAGCTTGGCCGGACCGGCCGCCTGGACGTAGCGGACGTCGGCCGGCGCATCGACGTCGAGGCTGGTCGACCCGTCCCAGGTCAGGTCCCGGGTCGTGGTCGGGCCGCCGTAGTCGCCGTGGCGGTGGTGGCCGTCGACGTCGACGTGAACCCCGTGCGGGAAGGACCAGCCGTGCTCCATCAGGCCGCTGCCGCCGATGGCCATGGCGATCGACAGGCACAGGACGCAGACCCCGAGACCGGCGGCCGTGGTGAGGACGAGTACGCGGATCATGGCATGCCCCTTGGGAGTGTCTGTTCAGATCAGACTTGAGGATCGATCGCCGGCTTCAGCAGCCGGTAGTGCAGGCGCCCGTACCAGACGAGCAGATTGACCAGGCCGATGCAGACCAGGGTCAGGGAGGCCCCGGCGGCGACCCCGCCGCCCAGCAGCCCCAGGCCCGCGAACACCGCCGCGGCGGGTCCGCCGGGGAAGTTCAGGAACGGTCCGGCGACCATCACCCCCGCCCCGCCGATGGTCCCGACCACCGCGACGGCCAGCCAGCCGAGCAGCACGCCCAGGACCCACATCAGGATCGGCAGCAGGATGATCAGGTCGATGGCGCCCAGGCCCAGCACCGCGAACACCGCCTGGGCGGCCGCCGACGGGTTGCGCTGCTCTTCCCAGCGCTGCAGGCCGGCTTCGGCGCGCAGTTCCAGGGCCAGGCGGTCGGGATCGCCCAGGGCGGCGGCCACGTCCTCCTCCTTGCGCCCGGCCGCGGCGGCCTCGGCGAAGTGGGTGTCGTAGTCGGCGACGATGTCGGCGATCTTGGCCGGCGGCAGGCCCCGCAGCCCCGCACGCAGGCGGGCGATGAACGCGTCGCGCGTCATTGCGCGTCTCCCAGGATGTCGTTGACGGCCTTGGCGAAGGCGCTCCAGGCGGCCTTCTGGCTGGTGAAGCTCTGCTTCCCGGCCTCGGTCAGGCGGTAGTACTTGCGCGACGGGCCGGACGGCGATTCGACCAGGTAGGTCTCCACCAGGCCGTCGTCCTGCATGCGCCGCATCAGCGGGTAGATGGTGCCCTCGCCCATGTCGATCCCCTCAGCCAGGCGGCTGGCGATCTCGTAGGCGTAGCTGTCGGCCCGTGAGAGCAGGGCCAGGACGCAGAGCTCCAGCACCCCCTTCTTCAGCTGAACTTGGACGGCTTCCACCATGACGCCTCGCCTCATTTGCGAGGCCTATGTCTCACAAGGTAGCTGTTATCACAAGGTAGCTTGCCGTACATGACACCGAATTAATCCCCGGTCGCCGGACAGCCGCCACGCTGCATCGCAGCAAAAACTTGGCGACGGGTGCTGGGGTCGTGTTAGAAAGCCGTCATAAGAACGGGCGCGCGGACGGGGACGCGCCCGAATTTGAACGCCCGAGGCGGATTTTATGACGAACATCAAGACGGTCGGCGTGATTGGCGCGGGCCAGATGGGCAGTGGCATCGCGCATGTCTGCGCCCTGGCCGGCTACGACGTGCTGCTGAACGACGCCGCGCCGGACCGGATCACCGAGAGCCTGTCGCTGATCGACAGGAATCTCTCCCGCCAGGTGGCCCGCGGCATCGTCAAGGAAGAGGACCGGGTCGCCGCCCTGGCCCGCATCCGCCCCGCCAAGGGGCTCGAGGAGATCGGCGCCGCGGACCTGGCCATCGAGGCGGCCACCGAGAACGAGGAGGTCAAGAAGCAGATCTTCCGCGCCCTGCAGCCGCACCTGTCCGACACCACCCTGCTGGCCTCCAACACCTCGTCCATCTCGATCACCCGCCTGGCCTCGGTCACCGACCGGCCGGAGCGGTTCATCGGCCTGCACTTCATGAATCCCGTGCCGCTGATGAAGCTGGTGGAGATCATTCGCGGCATCGCCACGGACGCCAAGACCTACGACGCCGCCGTCGAGTTCGCCCGCTCGCTGGGCAAGACCACCGCCAACGCCGAGGACTTCCCGGCCTTCATCGTCAACCGCGTGCTGGTGCCGATGATCAACGAGGCGATCTACACCCTGTACGAGGGCGTCGGCACGGTGGACGCCATCGACACCGCCATGAAGCTGGGCGCCAACCATCCCATGGGGCCGCTGGAGCTGGGCGACTTCATCGGCCTGGATACGGTGCTGTCGATCATGAACGTGCTCTACGAAGGCCTGGCCGATTCCAAGTACCGGCCCTGTCCGCTGCTGGTGAAGTACGTCGAGGCCGGCTGGCTGGGCCGCAAGGTGGGCCGCGGCTTCTACGACTATCGCGGCGAACACCCCGTCCCCACCCGCTAAGGCTCCGCGCCGGCGCCGTCGGAGCGGACAGGACAGTCCTCGCCGGGTTCAGTATCGGCCCGGCCCGACTCGTGCGAAAACATCGCAGGGGGCGAAGGTCGAAGAGATTCGACTTCACCGGTCCCATGTGCCGATAATTTTGCACGAATCGCTTTCTTCGGGTCGCTCATGCGAACTCTGATCCTCTTGTTGCTCGCCGGAGCCTACTGCTGCCTGGCCACCATCGTGGGCCTGGTGCTGTGGCGCGTGGCCGGCGACGCCGGCTCGGGCGTCGCGGGCGGCATCGCCACCCTGGGCCTCTGCTTCGCCTTCCATGGCCTCTTCGCCCGGGTGCTGGAAGTCGGCGGCCTGAGGGCCGAACTCACCAGCCTGCGCGAGGCGCACCTGATCCTGGCCGGCCAGATCGAGAAGATCGATGCGCGCTTCACCGAGACGGTGGAAAGCGTGCACGACGACGCCCTGCGCCGCTCCGAGGAGCTGGAGGTCGAGGTGCATCACCTCGAGGATCTGGTGGCGCGCATGGGCCGCCAGCTCGAGGACCGGCTGACCCAGCACGTCGCCCAGGCCCAGATCGCCCAGCCGGCCACCACCCTGGCCGCGCGCCAGTCCAACGCCCTCCTGGAGACGGTGCGCGACGCCCTGGCCAACAACCGCGTCGACCTCTACCTGCAGCCCATCGTCTCGCTGCCGCAACGCAAGACCGTCTTCTACGAAAGCTATTCGCGCCTGCGCGACGAGACCGGCCGGGTGATGATGCCCGCCGAGTACCTGACGGTCGCCGAGCCCGGCGGCCTGGTGACGGCCATCGACAACCTGCTGCTGTTCCGCTGCGTGCAGATCGTGCGGCGGCTGGCCAAGCAGGACCGCAAGGTCGGCATCTTCTGCAACATCTCCCTGGCGAGCCTGGGCGACGAGGACTTCTTCCCGCAGTTCCTGGAGTTCATGACCGCCAACCGCGACCTGGGCGGCGCCCTGTTCTTCGAACTGGGCCAGGCCGCGTTCGACCAGCGCGGACCGGTGGAAGCGCGGCACATGGCCAAGCTGGCCGACCTCGGCTTCAACTTCTCCATCGACAAGGTCTACGACCTGGACCTGGATTTCCAGGACATGACCCGCGCGGACGTCAAGTTCGTCAAGATCGGCGCCGAGATGCTGCTGGACGAGCTGCAGGACACCGAGGACGGCGCGGTGGTGTTCCGCGACATGCCGGACCTCGCCGCCGCGGACTATTCGGCCCTCGCCCGCCGCTACGGCATCGAGATCATGGCCGAGAAGGTCGAGAGCGAGCGCCAGGTGGTGGACGTGCTGGATCTCGATATCGCCTATGGCCAGGGGCACCTGTTCGGCGAGCCCCGCGCCATCCGCGACGCCGTGCTGGCCGAGAGCGCCCCGCCGCCGGAATTCATCCGCTCGAGCCTGCTGCGCCGGGTCGGCTAGAGCCTGCCGCGTTTTGATGGATCCATCAAAACGTGATCAGCAGGCTCGCCTCTTTAGTTTGCGAGCACGATTCAGCCTTTTGTCGATTCCGACGAAAGGCATCGTGCTCTAGGTGTCGAAGCTATGAAGGTTGTTCACCCGGGATCGGGTTGAGAGAGTGGGGTTGCGAAGCTCCAACCTCTAGCCGGGAGACCCCGGATGAACGTCCATAAGAATGCCCGCCTGACGCCG
>Ga0265327_10000281_pt1 | contig 100389 bp, 86 predicted proteins | sample 41621metaG_FD_202089 | JGI IMG/M metagenome (GOLD analysis project Ga0265327, IMG submission 202089) | Rhizosphere microbial communities from Carex aquatilis grown in University of Washington, Seatle, WA, United States - 4-16-21 metaG | ecosystem: Host-associated > Plants > Roots > Rhizosphere...
ACGATGCTCCTGCCGCCGTCGGCGGTCCGCAAAATGCGGATCTTATCTTCCGTCGTGAATTTTACTCCTTTCATGGTCTGGGTCCTTTGCTTGTGGCCCAGACTAACTCCCTTGGCGGCTTAAAAATTCGAGGTCAGGTCAGAGGCAATACGTGAGAAACGAGCGCGTATAATTAAGGCAGAGGCTGAATTGGAGGCTTCCCAAAAACTGTCGGCGGCGGCGATGCAGATGGCGGAGAACCCGGCGGCCCTTGAACTGCGACGGTTTCAGATGATTTCGGAGGTCGGTGCCGAGAACAACAGCACTACCGTTATTATGATACCCTCTGATTTTGTTAGCCTCGCAAAAGGGCTGAACGACTATTTGCGAGAGCGCGGGGCCAATGCGCCGAAATGAACACAAATCCGTCTAACCAATCTCCGCAACCGATGCTGGCCTCCGGCCTGCTCGGTTGAGATCAATGTTCGGCCACGATAATTTCATGCGCGACCCAGCACGAATCACCCAGGTGTTGAAGACTCTTGAAGAGGTTTGGCGTTCAGATCCGGACTTGCGCCTTGGTCAGATCGTCGTGACGGCGACGAACCTGAGTGGAAAGAACGCGATTAGTCCCGAGGTTTTCTCACTCGAAGATGAAGATGTTCTCCGGGGACTCGAAGAACTAGGTGCGCGCAAAAGGAAGGGGCCGAACCAATCATCGCAACCGCCGCGGGCCTCCGGCCCTCGCGGTTATCTCTATACGGCAAAGGCGACTTCGCGCAGCACTTGGTGGAGTCGATCTTCAGCTATTCCAACATGCCGTAAAGGCCTTTGACGGAGCTAAAGGAGCAGGTGCATGGCTTACCCAGCCATCCGTGGGACTTGGCGGCAAGATCCCGTTATTGCATGCACAGAGCGAAAAGGGGAAGGCTGAGGTGAACGCTCTAATCACGAGGATCGATCGCGGTGTTTATGCTTAAAACGAGGCGGCAGAATATCCCCGCGTCGCATTTCGCGATCGGCATCTGCGGGCAGTGACCCACTTGGGCTTGTCTAGCGGGATGCCAAGGATGCGCGCGATTTCGGCAAAAGCGCTGTCGGGGCGATGAGGGTATACCGATTACACATGGCCGCGCCGATTAGCCGTCGTCATCATGCACCTGACGTTCCGCCTCGCGCCGGTAGGTATCGGCGAGGCCGCGCATACCGGCGGCAAGCTGCGGGAATCCTGCCGTGTCCGCTTCCTGGCCCATCTTCTCGTAGCGCGCCGCCAATTCGCCTTCGGCCTTACCGCCGCTGGGTGAATAGACGCCGCGCTGGCTGAAATATTCGGAGACGAGTCCGCCGATCATCCCTCCGTTCCCCTTGGCGTCGAGTACCTCGGCCGCCGCCCGGTGCAGCCAAAACCCGTCCGGGTCCTTGGGACCATACGCCAGGACATGGCCGATATAGGCTTGGGCCACCTCCCAACGTCCGCTGGCTTCACAAAGCTTCTGCGCCTCCGCCACCCAGCTCCGAAACGCGGCTGGGTCGAATTCGCCCGCGGTCGAGCCGGGCACGGTTCGCCAGCCCCGCAACAGGCGCACCGCCCGCGTCGCCGTTTCCTTGGCTTTCTCGTCGAGGGGCTCCGCGCGCTTGGGCGTCCCTTTCCGCCGATAACTGAAACTTAGGAGCTCGGCAAAAAAGGCTGGCTGCCGGGCCAGCGACTTCTCCAAGGCCACCGGCGCGCGGTCGTGCAAACGGTCAAGGATTGGCAGGAGGCTCCACTCCAACCGGGCGAGCGCCTCCTGGTCGGTTTCCGGGTGCTCCTGCAGGTATTTGACGACTTCATCCAGTTCGAAATGGTCGCCCTGTCCGCGCAGTTCAGGCGACCTGAGATAGGCGTCCACGGCGCGGAGCCCCAGCGCGGGCGCGAACTTGGACTTTTGATAGAGCAGCGTGTTGAGCCCGTGAATGGCTGAAACGCCACGCCCGAAAGCAATCAGCTTTTCCACCGCCTCGGTTATTTCCGTTTCGGTCCCACGCGGACGCACCTGAATGCGGTGCCAATACTCCGACGGGGCCGGGCCGAGCAGCTTTTCGGCGCGCGTCCACACGTCCCGACCGAAAGGCACCAGTGCGAAGAACATTCCGATCCGGGCGGGTGACCAATCAGACAGATTCAGGCCGTCGAGCCAGTCCATGCCCGCAACGTGGTGACGGGCCCAGACGTAACCGCGGACAAGGTCGACCATCACGCCGTCGGCTGAATCAACGAATGAGGGCAGCAACGCCCGGTCGGTCGCGGTATCCCCAATGCGGCCCAACGCCAATCCGACGTCCCATGGAAATTTTACTGCATGGGCGAAAGTGATGATACCTTCGATCCCCACTTTCTCGCGGATCTCTTTCAGCGCGGCATCCCGGCGCCCGGCGATCAGCCGGTCGTTCTCCGTGTAGTCCTCGGATTCGTAGAGATCGAAGTTTTGAGAATTAAAGAGACGTTGATACCGCACTTCGGGCTGCACCGGCTCGAGTTCCGTTACCAGGACTGCCAGCAGGTCGACGATGTCCGGCGGCATCGCCCAATCCGTCTTGGTAAACCGACGATGCCGGCTCACCAGGCGGCCAAGTTCCTCCCACACGGGCGCGCGCTCCGCCTCGGTCCAAGTCTCGGACTCCAGATCGCGAATCCGCGCCACCATCGCGTGGAACGCCCGTACCGGCAAATAGGGCAAGTGCTCCAGCAGTTCCTTCATCCGGCCGGCGTCCGTGCCGGCGGCGGCCAGCGCCAAGTCGCCGTAAATCTCTTCCTGCTGGCCCCGTTCGCCTGGCGCGCCACCGGCCCGCCAGTCCCGCGGGATCCAACGCCGCCAGAGCGGTCGCTGGTTCGGGCTGGTCGAGCTGTGGCCTTCGGGCAGAAGGGAAAGGAGCAACTGCCAGCCGGCCGCGGGGTCGGCCCGAACCACATTCTGCACGGCCACCTTCCGTTGCTCAATGGATGCGATGGTCTGTGGCATCCATGAGAGGAAGATGCTGCGAAGGACGCTGAGCGGGTTGTTGGCGATGTTACCCGGCAGTTTGAACTTCGCCAGTGCGGCGAGCACGAGCGCCACCCGGCTGAGGTAATCGGGGTTCCACGCCAGTACCTCTAGCGACCAGAGCAGGCCGGCATGGTAGAAGCCGCCAAAAACACCGCCTCGGGTCTCGGTAAATAGGTGTTTCAGCTGGCACGTCTCGGGATCCCGGAGATCCTGCTCGATGATTTTCAGGTAGGCGTCCGGGTCGGCTTCGGCGAACGAGGAAAGCATGGACCCGAGGCTGGCCCAGCGCTTCCAATCGGCGCCGGCGAGCACGTCATGCACGACGCTGTAGACCGTATTCCGGACTTGGTGCGGGTGACAATGCGTCAGCGCCTCGCGCTCCGCCCCCATGAGGGCCAGTGTCGCCGCCAGTCCCTCGCGCAAAGTGTCCGAATACTCCGGCCGCTTCCCATGTATCGCCGAAAACGCCCGCTGGTCCTCCTCGAGGTCGAACTTGGCGTCGGAAGCCTGCAGAACCTTGGTCGCCGTCGCTTGGAACCGGGCGAGATCATCGTCCGCAAGGTATCCGCCGAGAAGCTGCCAGTTTTCATAGCGGGACACTGGCCTGAAAACGTTGACGCTATGGACGAACGGCGGCTCAGCGCCGTTGAGCACGGGGAAAAGCGTCGAAACCCATTCGTGGTAGTCCCGACCGATGAGCCCGCTGACGGCCTCGATGTCGCCGGGCAGGTCGGTTCGCCAGCCCCCGAGCAGCGCCAGCGGCCGCAGGGCCGCGGCCTTGTCCTCGGCGGCCCACGCCGGGCGCTCGGGCGTGCCGGTCAGATATCGCAGAAGCAACGGCAGGTTGCCGTTGGAGCGGGTCGCGAGGCTGTCGGCCTCGATTTCGGGCACGGCATGCTTCTTCAGGATTTCCGCCACCTCATGGCGGGTCGGTTCCGGTAGCGGCACCACGGCGTCGTCATCTGTCCGCTTGGCAAGAGTCGGAAAAACGACGGCGTGACCACCTGACCGGGCCAGTTGGGTGAACTCACCCCGGTTGGCCTCGAATTGCAGGTTCGGGTGGGCCACCAACACCCGACGGCCGTCGCGGGTTCCAGCGACACGGAGCCAAGACTCACGGTCACGGACGATGGTCCATTGCTGGACCACCGTTGCGTCCATGATCGCCTTGTCCGCCAGATACGCGGCGATGAAGCTGATCACCTCGCGAGGAAACCTAGTTTGGAGGCCGAGTTCGTCCGAAGTCGCGTTAGAAATCCGGTCCAATGCGCTCGTCGCGGGTCCGCGATGCGATAGCAAGAGGTCCTTCATCAGGGCCGGTTGGTGCGTATTCGTCACGAGGTTCCACTCTGCGCCGAAATCCGAGCTACCACCCGGCGCCGGCGCGGGCGGCGGTGGGGTTGGCACGAGCGGTGGCTGCCCGCCAGTCTTGGCCAAGCTTTCCACGAACTCTGCTAGGTCCTCGTATTTCCGGCCGTAAGCGATGGGGTGAAGCCATGGGGGAAGCTGCTTGCGCAATGCGTTAACCTCGCTCTCCCGACACAGGATGAAGTGCGGGTTGCCGGATATGCTGAGCAACGGCGTCGCGGTGGCCATGAATTGCGCGAAATTGGGATCCCGAAGCGTGCCCCCGCAACCCACCAGCAGCATGGTGTGGCCCATCACGAACACCTGATTGACCGCTTTGGCGTGGCCGCTCGCAAGCACCGCCTCGTAGGATTTCGAGCCGAACACGACGGAAGCGGGTTCCTGCCAGTGCCCGTGGAGGTGGAGCACGCCGGCGACCAGGTTGCCCGCGGCCTCGATCTCGCGGCCGTTGATGACGGCGCTGACGTTATACTCGTTGGTCCAGGTCACCGGGGTCCGCTTGGTCCGCTTTTCCAGCAAGCTGTCGTAGCACAGAGTGCCGGCGATGCCGCCGAGCGCCACCAGCGCGTCGATGAGGCGCGGTTTGCCCACCTCGAGCTTTCCGACCGTGTCAGCCAGCCAGTGCTGGTAGGTGGCCGGGGACTTGCCGTGGAGTGCCTTGGTGACGATTTCTGCGACCTGCACCATTTCCTCCACGTGATCCCATTTCACGCGCGTCCGCAGTTCGGCGGCCCGCTTGGCCGTGATTAGCTTGAGGCTGACGCAGCGCCGGATGCCGTGCAGTAACAGGCCGGGCCAGGTGACGATCTCGCAGCCGTCCAGTATAAACGGTTTGGCCACCTGTCGCGACACTCCCGTCCCCGTGATGAAAACGAGCTTCCCGCGCTGAATGGCGTCTTTCAGCTCAGCGATGCGTAAATCATTTGTCGTCTGCTTGTCATGGGCTGCCGACACGGTTGAATGGTTGCACCTTGTCCGGCACCCCGCAAGAGAAGAGGTTTCCCCCTGCGCTGGACGATGATCCCGACCAGCACACGCCCGTTTTCCTTGGCCTGAGCGGATTGGCGCTGGGCTTCGACGAGTTCGATTTCGGCCATGGCGTGAAATTGAAGCAAACCTACGCGCACCTGATGGCGCCGTTTCTGATGGCCTTCGCACGACCCATCCAGGGCAGCCACCACCCGGGCCCGTTGAAGGCGGCCGGCGGCGGCTTCGGTTTCGACATCTTGGCCGAGTTGGTCCTTCCGCCGATGCCGCAATTCGCCCCCGGTGTCACATCTTTCCATTGGCCGCAACCTGGTCGCGCTGCTCCGCATGACCGCTCCGCCCACCATCGTTGCGCCAGTGGTCTCAACCGCCGACTTCAAGAGTGCCGTGCAGGCCGCCACGCGCGCGGAATTTACGCCGTTGGAGGTTGAACCGCGCCGCATTGCATTTCAGCGCGCACACGGCTTGGCGGTCACCGTTGACGACCTGCAGTGGACTAAGGTCCATTGGGAAAGGGCGCTTCACCTGCTGTCGAAGAATGCCGAGTTGCGCCTGGCGCTCGACGCGGTGGACCGCGTCCAGTTCCTTCCGAGCCCAGCCCTTGCAATGGTCTCCATTTGGGGTGCACTTGAGTCGCTTTTTTCGCCGGCTAAGATCGAGCTCCGATTCCGCATCTCCTCTAACATTGCCGCTTACATGGAGCCGCCCGGTCCTAATGCCAGGGTTTAGAAAACGTTTCGATGGAATAGTGTTTGCGTTGCAGATTACGCCGAACGAATTTTGCCCATTCCTCGGGTAATGGGCCGCCCGTGGATAAACAACAAATCCATGAAATTCGTTAATGCTAAATCCGGGTCCCGCACGCTCCTCATCAACCTGGCGAACGTTACTTACGTTGAGATTAATTCCAACGGCTCTTTGAACATCCACCTTGTCGACATGACTTCTAGTGCGACGTTGGGACATACAAGTATCCATGTTGAGAAAGGTGACGCAGATAGTTTTCTGGCGCAGTTGAGCAGGTCGACGTAGCACGATGGGCCATTTGACTGCGCGCCTGTAGACACCGGCACCGCAAAGGAGGACTCTTTTCCCTTCCCTGCCCGTAAGGGCGATGGGAAAGAGTCCGTCTCAGGCGGCATGGTCCTCGTAGTTGCCCCGAGGCCTGAGCAGCCATAATCGCTGTGCTTCATAGATCGCTGCGGCGTGGAGCGCCTCAAGATGTCTCTTTCGCTGGTTTTTGGCCCTGCGCGGCAGTTTGGTGACTCTTCTTGTAAGCGGAGTTTGAATTTCGCCCGAATTCGCGAATTCAAAAAAAAACGCGCCCCGATTAAGAGGCGCGTTTTGATGCAAATTTTGGTCCAACTAACGTGTAACGCGATTCAGTGAGAATTAAGCAGGTTGTATGGTCAAGTTACTATTTGTGGAATTCACAGTTGGTTTTTCTGATGACTCCACTGTTTGAGTTGCTAAGGCCAATTCTTTCTCAACGAGGGCCTTGTATTTGATGGTTTCTAGAGCAGGGAGAGTTAGCTCGTTGTATCTCAGGTTTGATACATCGAGTGCACAAATGATTTTACCTTCTTTCACCCTGGATGCTGACCATCTCCAAAGCGCGACGAGATTTGCGTAAAACTCCCGATGCGAAGTAATTTCAGCCTCCGATTCAAAGGCTTCTATTTCATTCGCTAGGAGTTGCGATATTTCGAACTGGATTCTGGTAGTTTTATTGCTCATGGCGGCAGCTTATCTGTGGTCTGTAGTGCGGATTACTAACACTTAATCAGGACATTTTATGTTACTAAAGGTAACGGATTATCTCCGATAACCTTTAGGACGGAAGTAAGAGAAAAGCATTTAACGAGTTTCAGTCAAGATTAAATCGAATAAATAGATACTCTAAACTTAGCCGAGAATAAGTGATAAACAAGTAATTCATTGACGGCTGCCACGGGAAGTGTAAATATTTGGATGCTGGCCCGCAAATCCAGCAAAACTAAAAGTGAAAGGTCCAACTAACAAGCTAGCTTCGGTTTTCCCGAGCCCCTCTGGGGCTAAGAAGCAGCTTAGTCAGGGAAAAATCGTCGGGGGTCCGCTTAAACGCGAGACCTGCGACTTGGTTCAGCCAGATCTAGGCTCTGTTCACCAGGGCGAGATGAAACCCGTAGACTCGATCAGGGAGGGTATCGCCCGTTGGGCGTGCCCCCTTAACTTGGGGATCGGGTTCGGCAATCTAGTGACAGGAATCGCCGCATGGCAAAGTCCGTCCAAGGCAAATCTCGCATTTGTCTTGGCGATGGCGCTTACGTCGACCGTCGCGAAGGTCGTCCACGGTCTGAACCGTCGCTGACGCGATAGTGGGAAGAGAGAGAATGGAAAATGAGAGATAGAGCTATTCTTAGTTATATCTCGAATCGAAGTTTACCCTTCCACCCCCTCGAGTCGGAAGACTCGGGGGGTTTTCTTTCACCTTAAAGCATCTGTTCTAGAGTGCCGCCAAATGTTTCTTTAACCGCTCCTCAACGACTCCCTTCGGATTCTTCGTCTGTGTAAGCCCCTAGTTGGCAAAACGTGGAGTAAGCCCCTAGCTGTCAATTTGTGCCAAGTTAGGGCAACCCGGACAATAACGAGTTTATTCACGTAAGTGAGAAATGGTGGAGGTGAGGGGAGTTGAACCCCTGTGTCCCTGGCCTTCACGCGCCGCATCTACCTGCATAGCGTCTGATTGGATCTCGCCTCCGGGGCGCGATGACGCGCGCTCCTCCTTTGGCCAGCCGTGGTTTGAAGATACCTCGATGACGTCACGACGGCCGTCACCGATATTCCTGCTGTCGATGCTCCTATCCCCTAGCAGGTGTCAGGGTAGGAACATGGCTGCAATTTTTAGGCAGCCAGAGGCATTTCTTCGAATGTGCCGTTTGTTTGTTTTGAAGGGGGATTCACGAGAGTCCTTCGCTCTCGACAGGCAGCTGCGCGCTCTAACCAAGGGTCGAATCCGGAACACCCCCAAAAGTGGGTCGTAACAGGCAGACCGGTGCTTGAGCACACCGTCAAAGAACGTGTCCTCCCCGACTGGCTTGGGATGCCGAGTTCAGCCGAGGGGGAGGGCAACGTGCCACATCGCCGAAGGAATGCAAGCTGGGCCGCGAACGCCGGCCGAGAGGTCTTAGTCCCAAAGGGTTAAATGGCACGCGGGGCCGCCGCGTCCGTTGACGGTTCAGGCCGGGGCGAGTTTATTGGTGCAAATCAACCCCGCGCCCGCGCGCCGTCCGCCCCATGTCCACCGCCACCGAAACCCCGCCGGCCAAATCCAGATCTGATGACGGCAAGTCCGTCATCGACATGTCCAAGATGAACGAGGGTCAGCGTGCGGCGCTGCAAGTCACCGAGGCCGCCCGCGAGTCGCACGATGACATCAGCTTCGTCGCCAATCTTTTCATGGGCCGCTGGACGCCGGAGAAGCTTTATCCGGTGACGGAGATCGGGGCGGAGGAGAAGGCCCGTGCCGACAAGTTCGTGGCGGAACTCACCGCGTTTCTGAGAGCGAAGGTCGACGCCGACCTGATCGACCGCACGGGGGAGATTTCCGACGAGGTGCTGGCCGGGCTCGCGCAGCTCGGCGTCTACGGCATCAAGGTGCCGCAGCAATACGGCGGCCTTGGTTTCTCCCAGACGACCTACTGCCGCGTGTGCATGCTGATCGCCAGCCACTGCATGAACGTGTTCGCGCACATCTCCGTCCACCAGTCGGTGGGCGTGCCCCAGCCGCTGATGCTGTTCGGCACCGAGGAGCAAAAGAGGCAGTTTCTGCCGCGCCTCGCGGGCGGCGAGATCTCGGCGTTCGCGCTGACGGAGCGGGGCGTCGGTTCCGACCCGGCGCGGCTCACGACCGAGGCGAAGCCCGAGGGCGACGAATTCGTGATCAACGGCGAAAAGCTCTGGTGCTCCAACGGCACGCGCGCCGGCCTGCTCATCGTGGTGTGCAAGACGCCGCCGAAGCTGGTCGACGGCAAGCCGCGCACGCAGCTCACCGCCTTCGTGGTCGAGGCGAAATCACCGGGCATCGAGGTCGTGCACCGCAGCCAGTTCATGGGACTGCGCGCGCTCTACAACGGCGTCCTGCGCTTCACCAACGTCCGCGTGCCGCGCGCCAACATCATCGCCGGCGAGGGCCGCGGCCTGAAGGTGGCGCTGTCGACACTCAACGCCGGCCGCCTTTCGATTCCAGCCTCATCCATCGGCATGGCCAAGCGCTCGCTCCAGATCGCGCGCGAATGGGGCAAGGACCGCATCCAGTGGGGCGCGCCCATCGGGCAGCACGCCGCCATCGCCGAGAAGATCCGCCGCATCGCGGCCCATGCGTTCGCCATGGAGGCCATGCTCATCACCACCTCCCGCATCGTGGACCGCGACAAGAAGGCTGACATCCGCCTCGAGGCCTCGATGTGCAAGCTGTGGGGCACCGAGAAGGCCTGGATGTGCCTGGACGACGTCATGCAGATCCGCGGCGGCCGCGGCTACGAGAACGTCGAGTCGCTGACGAAGCGCGGCGAGACCCCCTATCCGGTCGAGCGCCTGATGCGCGACAACCGGGTGACCACCATCTTCGAGGGCTCATCCGAGATCATGCGGCTCTTCATCATGCGCGAGGCGCTGGACCCGCACCTCAAGATCGCGGGCGTCGCGCTCAACTCCGAGCGGCCGTGGGGCGAGCGGATCAGGAGCGCGTTCAACGCCGCCGGCTTTTACCTCTGGTGGTATCCCAAGCAGTGGCTGCCGATCGGCGGCGGGGCGCCGGCGGACATGCACGCGCATCTGGCCGGCTACATGGGCGAGGTCGCCGGGCTCAGCCGCAGGCTGGCCCGCGCGCTGTTCCACCAGATGGTCAAGTTCGGACCCAAGCTGGAGAAACGCCAAGTGCTGCTTGGCCGCATGGCGGACATCGGCGCGGATCTCTTCGCCATCGCCGCCTCGTGTGTCTTCGCCCAGAAGCTGCTGAAGGATGGCGAGCCGGAGGCGAAGATCTTCGCGCTCGTGGACGACTTCCATGCGCAGGCCATGATGCGGATCCGGCAGAACTTCGACGGTATCGGCAACAACGCGGACCAGCACGGCTACGAACTCGCCCAGCAGGTGATCGGCGGCGAGCACCAGTGGGTCGAGCGCGGAATCGCCTGAATCGGCGACTGGGACGGCTACTTGCCCAGAGATTCGCGGTAGCTCGCCACGACCGGCAAATCGGCGGCTGCCAGGTCGTAACCGAGGAGCGCTTCCACCTGCACCCAGGCCAACGCGACGTGTTCATGCGCTTGCGGCACCGGAGAGCCGGGCCCCAGGTGACAGACAAATGGAATCATCTCGATCGTCGCGCGCTCGTAGTGATGCACGAAGCGCGGTAGCGGGCGTCCGATGGATATCAGGCAACCGAGCTCCTCGCTGATCTCGCGGATGATGGCGGCAACGGGGTTTTCACCCGGCTCGACCTTCCCGCCAGGGAATTCCCACTTGAGTGGGAGATGTTTGTGCGCCGGCCGCTGGGCAATCAGCACGTTGCCACGCTGTTCGATCAGGGCACAAACGACGGGAATGGGGGAGGTTGCGGCCACGGCCCGCTGTTCAACAAAGTCTCGGCCGCCCCTGCAACTTTTCTCGGAGTGCCGTGTTTTCAGGGTATGAAAACCTTTCTCAAAGTCTTCCTGATCGTCGTCCTCTCCCTGCTGGCCATCAAGTTCGTCCCGTTCATGTTCCTGGGCGCCATGGTTGGTCTGCTCATCGCCGCCTTGCTCGGTATGCTGGGACTCGGTCTGGTGGCTGCCTTGCTGGCCGTGGCGATCGCCCTGGCCTTGGCGCTGTCCCCGATCTGGATCCCGATCCTGATCGTCATGGGTGTGATCTCGCTCTTCAAGAAACTGAACGATCGGCCGGCTCCTCCCGTCATCCCCGCCTGAATTGATCGTCCCGATCAGCGCCACCGGCGATTCCTCCCTGGAGTCGCCGGTTTTGTTTTGGGCAGTTTCCGCACGGGCCCACTTGCCTCAGGCCGCGGAGCCTGACTCTATCAACCCATGGCGAAGCCGGCGGATCATCCGCATAAATATGTATCCCGCATCAGTCTCGTCGGCCGCGGCGGCGGCGCGGTCAAGAATCTGGCCGGTTTCAAGAAGCCGCACCACACCGTGCCGGATGCGGTCAACGCGGCCACGACTGCGTTCCTGGGCAAACTTTGCGCCACCGAGCTGGCCGCGGAGGGCGAGCAGCTGTTCCAGCGGACGAAGGCGGCGCTCGGCTACAAGCGGGCTGACCTGGCCCTGGAGGTGGCTTCCCCGAACGTCGTGCTTACCGCGAGGGACTTCACGCTCGAGATCGCCTACTCGCTCGAGACGGGCGATCCCGCGAGCTACGTCGTCACCCGCACGCTGCACGGGCTGCGCAGCGGCGAGCTGGTGGAGCTGGCGGAATTCAACGAGCTGTTCGCGGCGATGTTCGCGAGCGTGGTCTTTTCACTGACCAAGCCGGTGCGGGTCGAGGCCGTGGTCGATGCGGTGGAGGCGGGTGCGGGTGACGGCCTGAGTGTGCATTATCCGTCGGACTGCCGGCACTGTGTGTTGTCGGTCGCCGGCGTCGCGGCCGAGGTGGTCTGTGACGGGGCGACGCTGGAGCTGCGCTTTCCGCGGCACGGTTCGCCCGCGGAGCTGGTGACGACGTTCGCCGCGGTGCGGGCGGCGTTCGCCCTGACGAAGAACCGGGTGCTGGCCGGCTTGCTGTAAGGCAGGGTCGCGGCCCGTCGCCGGACCTCGGCGCGCGGTCCGGCGCCGAGCCCCAACCCCACAAAAAAAGCGGCCCACGTGGGCCGCCTCGAAAAAGAGACAGAGCGGAAGAACGCTTACTTGATCATGTCGGCCACAAAGGCGCGCTCCTCGGCGAGCTCCTTGTTGGTCGTGGCGATCTTGGCCTTGGCGAAATCGTCCATGGCGTAGCCGGTGATGACCTCATAGCTGCCGGGCGTCGTGGTGCGCACGGGCATGCCGGCCCAGACGTTGGCGTCGAAGCCATAACGGCCTTCGCTCTTCACCGCGATGGAGTGGATCGCGCCTGGTGTGACGAGGCTGCGGACATGATCGACCAGCGCGTTGGCGGCGGAGGCGGCAGAGGACAGGCCGCGGGCGGCGATGATCGCGGCGCCGCGTTTGCCGACCGTCTCGCAGAAGGGGCCCTGGAGCCAGGCGGAGTCGGTGATCACGGAGGTCGCCGGCTGGCCGTTGATGGTGGCGTGGGCGAAGGCCGGAAACATGGTCGGGCTATGGTTGCCGTAGATGAAGATATCCTTCACGGCGGTGAGATCGACGCCGGCTTTTTTGGCTAGCTGCGTCTGGGCGCGGTTCTGGTCGAGGCGGACCATGGCGGTGAAACGGTCGGCCGGCAGGCGCTTGGCCTGGCTGGCGGCGATCATGCAGTTCGTGTTGGCGGGATTGCCGACGACGGCGATGCGGGCGTCAGCGGCGGCAACGGCGTCGATGATCTGGCCCTGGGCGATGAAGATCTTGCCGTTGTCCTTGAGCAGGTCGGCCCGTTCCATGCCGGGTCCGCGGGGCTTGGCGCCGACGAGGAGGCACCAGTTGGCGTCCTTGAAGCCGACGCTCGCATCGGAGGTCTGCACGATGCCTTTCAGCAGCGGGAAGGCGCAGTCGTCGAGCTCCATGGCGACGCCCTCGAGGGCCTTCAGGGCCTTCTCGATCGGGGCTTCGATAAGCTGGAGGATGACGGGCTGGTCAGGTCCGAACATCGCGCCGGACGCGATGCGGAAAAGAAGCGAATAACCAATCTGGCCGGCGGCGCCGGTGACTGCGACACGGATAGGGGTCTTCATAAGGAGGTCCTGTTTAGCAGGCGCGCGGCCAAGCGCACGGATGAAATGGGGCGGGGGCGAGGATTAAGCCGGAACGGGGCAGGCAGACAGAATTCTTAATTTGATCACCGGCCGGATCGCCTCAGGCGAAGCGCGGCGCAAGCGCCGCGTGAATCTCGCGCACCAAGGTCTCGGTGGTCGGCCAGTCGATGCAGGCGTCGGTGATGGAGACGCCGTAGCGGAGCTTGTCCTTTTGCTGGGGGAACGCCTGGTTGCCCGCCACGAGATTGCTCTCGATCATGGCCCCCATGATCGACGTGTTGCCCGCGGCAATCTGGGCCAGCAATTCGCGCATGACCTCGGGCTGGCGTTCGGGCTGCTTGGCGGAATTGTCGTGGGAGCAGTCGACGAGGATCGACTTGATGAGGCCGGCCTTGGCGAGCAGCTGTTCGGTCTGGGCAATGTGGGCGGGCGAGTAGTTTGGTCCGCTCCCGCCGCCGCGCAGGACGACATGGCAATCGGGATTGCCGCGGGTGACGATCGCCGAGGCGGAACCGTCCAGGTTGATGCCGAGGAAGGTATGGGGTTGGGCGGCCGCCTTGATGGCGTTGATGGCGGTGGCGACGGAGCCGTCGGTGCCGTTCTTGAACCCGAGTGGCATCGAGAGGCCGGAAGCCATCTGGCGATGGGTCTGAGATTCGGCGGTCCGGGCGCCGATGGCCGACCAGCAGATGAGATCGGCGATGTATTGCGGCGTGATCGGATCCAGCAGCTCCGTGGCCGTGGGCAGGCCGAGGTCGAGCACATCGCTCAGGAAATTGCGGGCCAGCCGCAGGCCGGTGGCGATGTCATGGGAACCGTCGAGATGAGGATCCATGACGAGACCCTTCCAGCCGACAGTCGTGCGGGGTTTCTCAAAATAGACGCGCATCACGATCATCACGCGATCCGACACGGCGCGGGCCAGCGCGGCGAGCCGGCGGGCGTAGTCGCGGCCGGCCTCGAGGTCGTGGATGGAGCAGGGCCCGATGATCAGCAGAAAGCGTTTGTCATCAGTGAAGATTACCCGATGGATTTCGCGGCGTGTCCGGGTGACGAATTCGGCCTGGGCCTCGGTTTTAGGCAGCTCAACCAGCAAGGCGGCGGGCGAAGGCAGGGCGCGGGTCTCGACAACATTGATATCCGAAGTCTTCTGCATGAGGGCTCAGCTTGGGACGGACGGCAACGGGGTATCAAGTCCTTGCTGTGTGCTAAGAATCTGGGCAAAGAAAAGGCCGGTCGCCTACCCCTAAGCGACCGGCCATTGCTTTCTTAGTTACCCCAAAACTCCCCGCTAGGCGGGGAGAAGTGTTAGTTGACTGCTGTATATCTACGCAGTTCCATTCGTTCGTCAACCAGAAGATCATAAGTGTTTCAAATCCTGCACTAGTTATTATGGTTAAATAAGTTAAGATTGATAAATTTTATGAGCGGTAGCTTGAGTTTCATTTTTTGGCGTGCCCCGAAGACCGTTTTGAGGGTCACGGGGGAAGATGCGTTCACGTTTCTGCAGGGTCAATTCACCAATGAATTGCGACAACCACCGGGGAGTTCGACCTATGGGCTGTGGTTGAACCAGAAGGGCAGAGTTACGGCCGACAGCGTTGTGCTGCGCTTGGAAGAGAACGAATTCCTGCTGTTGAGCGCGAACACCGGGGTTGCCGTGCTCCGGCATCGATTGGAGGACTACATCGTGGCCGATGATGTGGTCCTGCACGACGAGACCGAAGGCGCCTGTGGGCTGGTGATCGGTGGGGTGGATTGCACGGCCGCGGTGGGGGCGGTCTTTGGGGTCGTGCCGGCGCCAGGGCATTTTGTGCGCAGAGGTGAAGCGGTTATTTACCGGGGCCGGCGGCTCGCGTCGGAGCACTATGAGGTGTTTGGTCCGGCCGGCAGCCTAACGCCTGCGCGCGAGCAACTGGAGCAACGAGGGCTCATAGCCATCGGAGTGGATGAAATGGAGCGGCGGCGCATTGCGGATCGCATTCCAGCGGTGCCGCAGGATCTGGGACCGGTGGATTTGCCGAACGAAGGCGGCTTGGACGGGTCGGCGATCTCGTTCACGAAAGGCTGTTATCTGGGCCAGGAGGTCATGGCGCGGCTGAAAAACCTGGGGCAAGTGCGCAGGCGGCTTGAAGTGGTGTGCGGCAAGGGGCCACCACCCGAGGCGGGGACTGCACTGTATCAGGGGCTGAAGAAATCCGGTGAGGTGCGCTCGGTTGTCCGCGTGGCCGACGGTTTCGTTGCATTCGCCATGCTCTCGCTGATCAATCAGAATCCGGAAGCCGGCTTCAGCCTCACCCCGGACGGGGTGCCCGCGATCTGGATCGGAAGCCATGAGTGAACTCGCGCAGCTGACCAAACTATGTGCGGGGCTCGGGGCCCCGCCGGCACAAGCGGAGGCGATGGCGCGGCAGCTCATGAAGCGGGCGGATCAGCTGGTGGCGGAGCGCGGACAGACACGGGAAGAAGCGATGGCCTACCTGCTTCGTCTCGTGGTGGAGGGAAAGAGAGGAGAGGTGCCCAGGGAATTCCGCCCCCCCGCTTCAGTTGACGGCAAATCAGAATAGGCCCGAGAGGTTGTCGAAGTAGGCATCCATCCAGCGGTGGGCGCCGAAAAAATAAATGAGCGCCGCCACGCCGAGCATAGGACCGAACGGCACGTGCACGCCCATGCCAAGCTCGGCCGGCTGGCCGTCGGGCGTCTCGGCCGGCGGAGCGACCGGGGCGTCCCGGCCGGTGATCTTTTTCCAGGCATAGGCGCCGAGCAGCCAGGCGCAGCCCAGCACGGCGCCGCCGAACATGCCGAAAACCGCGCCCTTCCAGCCGACGAAGGCACCGAGGGCGCCGAGGTATTTCACGTCGCCGAAGCCCATCGCCTCCTTCCGGAGGATGACCTCGGCGAAGAGCGCGATCCAGAGGACCAGCGCCGAGCCGACGAAAAGCCCGAGCACCGAATCGCGCGCGGCGTGCAGGCTCGCAATCACGAACAGGTCGTGGCTTTGCCCGTGCAACGCCGGCACCGCGAGCGAGAGGACAAGCCCGGCCGCGGCTCCGCCGATCGTGAAGACGTCGGGGATGATCATGTGGTCGAGGTCGATGAAGAGCGCGCAGATCACGATCGAGCAGAGCACCATGCCCACGACCGCCTTGGCCGGCGGGAACTGCACCCAACAGGCGAGGAAGAGGCCGGCGGTGAGCAGCTCGATAGCGGGATAGCGGAAGCTGAAAGGCCGCCCGCAGCAACGCGCCCGGCCGCGCAGGATCAGCCAGCTCAGGATCGGGATGTTGTCGTAGGGTGCGATCGGTCGGCCGCAGGCGCAGTGTGAACCGGGCCGGACCACGGACTCGTTCTTGGGTATCCGGTAGATGCAGACGTTGAGAAAGCTGCCGACGCAGGCGCCGAAAGCCGCGGCGAACACGGGGAAAAACCAAGGCGCGAGGCGGTTGATTTCGTTGAAGGTGTCCATGATCAATTGGGCCCGAGCGCGGCGCGGGCGGCCTGTTGCATGACGCGCAGGGGTGCGGAGGTGCCAGTCCAGATTTCCAGGGACCGCGCGCCCTGGTGGATCAGCATCGAGAGACCATCAGCCCGGGGAAGGCCCAGTTCCGCTGCTTGGCGGAGCAAGGCCGTGGGGGAAGGCCGGTAGATCATGTCGTAGACCCCGGCGGGGCGGTGAATTTTTTTCAAGTCAACGGGTGACGCGTCGCCAGGCTTCAGGCCGAGCGAGGTGGCATTGACCACGATCGCCCCGGCCGGAAGACCGGCGGGATCGTCGAGGCCGAAACCACGCAGCGAGGCCGACGAGGCGACGGACTGAAGGCTGCGGATCAACTCGTCCAGGCTGGCCCGGGTGCGGTTGCCGATCCAGAGCGAGCGGCATCCGGCCTGCAGGCATTGCATGGCGGCCCCGCGCGCTGCGCCGCCCGCACCCAGCAGGATCACGTCGGCTCCGGCCAATTCCGCGGCCAGGGTTTCGCGGAGCGCCAGGGCCAGCCCGATGCCGTCGGTGTTGTTTCCACGCCAGCCGGTTGCGGTCCGGCTCAGCGTGTTGGCTGCGCCCGCGGACAGCACAAAATCATCGTGGGACTCGAGCAGGTCGACGGCGAGGGTCTTGTGCGGCACCGTGAGGTTGAGGCCGTGGAATTTCTTCGCGTGAAAAAGCCGGAGCGCCCGCGGGAGATCCTCGGGCGGGACGTCGAACTTGAAGTAGCGCCAGTCCTGGTATCGGACCCGGTCCCGGGCGAGGTCCGCCAGCGCGGCGTTGTGCATCTCCGGGCTCAGCGAGTGGGCGACAGGGCGGCCGACCACCGCCAGGGCGACGCCCGCAAACGACCAGTCGGCCAGATCGGCCAGGGTGTGGGTTTGCTCGGCGGCTACGCTCATGGGCGCGGGCAGCAAAGCCCAGATCGCCGTGCAGAACGAGCCCGATTTTTTACGGCTGGGCGTGGCGTTCGTGGGTGGATTCGAACTCGGCCACGAAGCCCGCGAAAAGCGCCGCGTTGTCGTGCTGCTCGATCATGCTGTAGTGGTTCGCAAGATTCCGGCAGCACCGGCAGAGCACCTCGCGCACGGGCGTGGGGGCGAGATCGGCGATCGACGCCTGAACACTGCCTTTTCTCGCCAGGAGGTAAACCTCGCCGGCGGTCATGAAGAGGCCCGCGTTGAAGGGGTCGACGAAGAAAGGCACCGCTTCCTCGTAGCAGCCGACCATGAAATGACCAGGGAGGGCGATCGGCTCCAGCTGCAAGCCGATGCGCTCGGCGACCAGCAGATACACGATCGACAGGGAGATCGGGATGCCCTTGCGCCGGATCAGCACCTGGTCGAGGAAGCTGTTGAGCGGGTCCGTGTAGTGCTCGGCGTTGCCGCGCAGGCCCTGCTCGTGGAAAATGACGCGGTTGAGCACGCGGCATTTCTCGCGGGCGGTGGCCGGCTCGGCGATCAGCTCCCGGCAGCGGGCCGCCATGGCGTCGAGCTGCGAGCAGCAGGTGCCGACGTCGAGGTGGGGGTTGACCGTGCGGCTCAGCAGGAGCGCCCCGGTTTCCAACTCGTAGTTGAGGGATTGGATGAAAGCGCGGAATTCACCCACCGGGTCGGGAAAATTGAGCTCGCGCAGGTAGGAGGCGGCATGCAGCGCGAGCCGGCGGTCCGGCTGGCGCGCGAACTCCTGCAGCAGCTCGACGCTTTCGCGGCCCCGGGCGGAAAAATAGTTCACGAGGGACTGCCGGACGGCGGGCGCGGTGTCATCCAACAGCTGGGCAAAAGCCTTTTTTTGCTGGATCGTGAATGGAGGAACTTCCACGGAAAAAAAGCCAATGCGGTTCCGTTCCCGGCGCAACGCGGAAAGCTTCCAGCGGAAAAAAATAACGCGGAACCGCTCCTACTCGCGGGCGCCGAAAAGCGCGGAGCCAACCCGCACCAAGGTGCTGCCCTCCGCGATCGCGGCGGGGAAGTCGCCGCTCATGCCCATCGAAAGCACCGCTAGCGGTCGGCCGAAGCGGAGGGCGAGATCGTCGCGGATGATCCGCAGGTTGGCAAAGGTCCTGCGGGCCACGGCCGGGTCGTCCGACAGGGGCGCGATCGTCATCAGGCCGTCGACGCGCAGATGAGGCTTGGCGAGGGCTGCCTCAAGAAGGCGCGGAGCCTCAGCCGGGTCGGCGCCAAACTTTGCCGGGTCATTGCCGGCGTTGATTTGCAGCAGCACGGACAGGACTTTGCCTGTTTCACCGGCGGCGCGGTCCAAGGCAGTGAGTAGCTTTACGCTGTCCACGCCCTGAATCCGGGAGAAATGGGCCGCGGCCAGCCGGGCCTTGTTGGACTGTAGGTGACCTATGAGCTCCCACTGCAGGGCGGGGTCAACGAGAGGGCGTTTCTCCACGGCATCCTGCACCCGATTTTCCCCAACCGCCGTAAAGCCATAGCGGAACGCATATTCGGCGGCTGCAGCCGGGTGGGTCTTTGTTACCGGCAACAGGGTAACCTCAGCGGGCGTGCGGCCGGCATCGCGACAGGCGTCAGCTATTCGCTGTAACAACGCATCAGCTCGTTGGCGGAAGATTTCGTAATCGATAAACATCTATACTCGGCGCTTTTAGGATGGCTTGCTGATAAGCAATATTTATACTGAACCCAACATCAAAAGCCGCATGCAAATCGAAAATTTCAAGATCTTCGCCGATTTGGTGGAAACCAAAAGTTTTTCCAAGGCCGCCAAACTGAACGGCATCACGCAATCCGCCGTTAGCCAGCAGGCGCGGTCGATGGAGCGCAATTTCAAGACCCTGATGGTGGACCGCAGCCAGAAGCAGTTCAATCTCACGCGCGAGGGGCAGCGGATTTACGAGGCGGCGAAGGAAATCCTCCACGTCTACGAGAAACTGGAAAGCGAGCTGCAGGAGATGAAGAAGGTGATCAGTGGCACGATCCGCATCTCCACCATCTACTCGATCGGGTTGCACGAGCTGCCGCCCTACATCAAGAAATTCCTGCACGACTTCCCGTCGGTGAATGTCCGGGTCGAATACCGGCGTTCCAACCTGGTCTACGAGGACATCCTTCACAATTCCGTCGATTTCGGCCTGGTCGCCTTCCCGCAGAAGGTGCGGCAGATCGACATGATCCCTTTCCGGAACGACCGCCTGGTCCTCATCGCGCACCCCAATCATCCGCTGGCGAAGGCCACCGAGGTCGACATGAAGGTGCTCGCGGCGCACAAGTTCATCGGCTTCGACCCCGACATCCCGACGCGCAAGGCCGTCGACCAGATCTTCCGTGACTTCAAACTCGAGATAACCCCGGTCATGGAGTTCGACAACATCGAGACGGTGAAGCGCGCGGTCGAGATCGACCACGGCATCGCGATCGTGCCGCAGGCCACGGTGGTCCAGGAAGTCCGGCAGGGCACGCTCGCCACGATCACCTTCAAGGGCAAGGAATTCACCCGGCCGCTCGCCATCCTCCACCGGAAGGGCCGCGTGCTCACGCCGGCCATGAAGAAATTCATCGAGATCCTCAGCATCGAGCCCACGGAAATCACGGCGCAGGCCGGTTGAGGCCCGTTTGCTTTTCCCGGGAACAAGGCGGAGGTTCGCTGCTCCCACCCGCATGAGCATACACCAGCTTCGTCTTCCCGTTCCGTTTCGTAATGTTGCCGCCGTGGTCGCTGCGTTCTTCCTGCTGCACGGCGTCGTGCTCCGGGCCGATTCCGAGTCACCCTTGGTCGGACAGGCCGCGCCGGCTTGGAAGCTCAAGGATCTCGATGGCAAGGAAGTCAGCTCCGAGCAGTTCAAGGGCAAGGTGGTCGTGCTGGATTTCTGGGCCACCTGGTGCCAGCCGTGCCTGTCGGAGATCCCGGGCTATGCCGAGCTGCAGAAAAAATATGGCGCGGACGGGCTCGTGATCGTCGGGGTTCTTTATCGCGATCCGAAGACGACGGCTTTTGTGAAGAAATTCGCGACGGACAAGGGCGTGAACTACATGATCGTCCTGGGCGATGATACGATTTCCGACGCTTTCGGCGGATTGGAGGCACTGCCCACGACATTCCTGATCAACCGCCGCGGGCGCATCGTGAACCAGAAGGTCGGGGCCGTGCCGCACGAGGAGTATGAAAAGCTGGTCAAGCAGGCGTTGAATTGAATGCGGCAGCGGCGAATTGAGTTGAAGCCCGGCCCTTGGGTCGGGCTTTTTGTTTCGGCTCGCCCATGAAATTCCAGTTCGGCCTCCTCCTGCCCCTTGCCTGCGCGCTGCTGTATGTTTTCGGCGCGCTGGCGGTGAAGCGCGCCGCCGTTCTTGGCGTGGGCGTCTGGCGCACGGGCTTTCTTTCCAACTGGGCCATCGCCGTTTTTTTTGTGCCGGTCTGGTTCATGAGCGGTGGAGCGCCACATTCCTGGGCCGACTACGGCCAGCCGGCGACCACCGCTTTGCTTTTTCTGGGCGGACAGGTCCTGATGTTCGGCGCCCTCGGGGCGGGGGACGTGTCCGTGACGACGCCGGTCATGGGAACCAAGGTCATCCTGGTCGCATTGTTCAGCAGTGTGCTGCATGTCGGCGCGGTGCCGCTCCAATGGTGGGTCGGCGCGGTGCTCAGCACGGCGGCGATCGTCCTCCTGCATCTCGGGGAGGGAGCGAAGCACCGGCGGGTCGGCCGCACCGTGCTGCTCGCGTTCTGCAGCGCGGCGTCATTCGGCCTGGGCGACGTGTTCCTGCAAAAATGGGTGCCGGCCTGGGGTCCCGGCAACTTCTTCCCGCCCATGTTCCTGCTGGCGGCGCTGTTCTCCTGCGCGTTCGTGCCCATGTTCTCGGCGCCGCTGACGGCGCTGGACCGCCGGGCCTGGCGCTGGGCGGCGCCGGCAGCCGTGGTGCTGGCGCTGAACAACGCCGGCATCGTGCTTTCGATCGGACTCGTGGGCAGCGCCACGGCGGTCAACATCGTCTACAGCCTCCGCGGGCTGTTCAGCGTCGTTCTCGTGTGGGCGGTCGGCCACTGGTTCTCCAGCGAGGAAAAACACCTCGCGGGCAGCGTGTTCCGTAATCGCCTGATCGGGGCCGGGCTGATGATTGCCGCCATCGTGCTGGTGCTAATCTGATCGCTGCAACGCGTCCCGGGCCCGTTGCTTGGCCGGCTCGTCATGTTTGCCGCGGGATGGCATGGCCAGGCCGCGCTTCCACTCGGCGCGGGCCAGATTTTCCTGGCCGGCCGCGGCGTAGGCGAACCCCAGCTCGAGCACATGGTTCAGCTCGTCCGGTTCAAGCTCGACGGCCAGTCGCAGGTGCCGGATGGCCTCGGTGAACGACGCGTCGGGCAAGCCGCCATAGAGAAGCCGCACAAACAGGCGGGAAGTGGTGCCGAGCGCGGCGACTTCGTAGTGCCAGCGGCCGAGCACGTCGTGCGCCCAGGCATAGCGGGGGTTGAGTTGCAGCGCGCGTTCTGCCTCCTCGCGGACCTGTCGTGAATAGGCGATCTTCGTCTTGGTATCGCTGTAAACCGCCAGTGTGCCGTGGCAGACGGCGAGCGAGAGCACGTTTACTGCGTCCATCGGGTCGAGCGCAGTCGCGCGCTGGGCGTAGTCGAGGGCCGCCTCCGCAAGCCGTTTCTTTTCCGCCACGGTCACCTGTTCAGGCACCAGGTCGGAATACTGGCGGGCGATTTTTTGCAGGATAAAGGAATTGTCGGGCCGCAGCCGATCAGCCTGCCAGAACAATTCCAAGGCGCGCTTCGTATCGAGGCGTGATTCGGCGGCCTGGGCCTCCCGCAAGATCGCTTCGGTATCAGCGGCGTGCAGGGAGGGTAACAGCGCCAGCAGACAAAATGAAAGCCATCGCAACATCCCGGCAGTCATACGGGCGAACCGGGCCGGCGGGTGCAAGCGACCCCGATTTCCGGTGTCTTTCCGGGCACGGCAGACCCTACCCACGCGACGGAGGAGATCAGGGCCTGCGGAAGAGGTAGTGGCTGACGTGCCACTCATGACCTTCCCGGAACTTCCACAGCTCGGCGCAGGAAAGGTAGAACACGCGCCAATAGACCCACCACTTCACCGCCTGGCTTTCGCCGTAGGTTTGCCGGAAGAGGGGCAGGATCTCCGCCTTGTGGGCGTCCATGTTTTGCAGCCAGTGCTCCGACGTCCTCGCGTAGTGCGTGCCGTTGACCCGCCAGTCCTCGACCAACTCCAGGTCGTTCTGGAAGCGGCTGAACAGGTCGTGCGACGGCATCATGCCTCCGGTGAAGAAGTATTGGCTCATCCAGTCGGTCTTGTCGCGGACGACGAAGTGGTAGGCAAAGCGCGAGTGCACGAACACGTGGGCGAAGAACAGGCCGCCGGGTTTCAGCCACCGGGCGATATTCGCCATCAGGCGCGGCCAGTTCTTCATGTGCTCGAACATCTCGACGGACACCACGCGGTCGAACCGGCCGGCGCCGATGTCGAAGTCATTCATGTCGCAGGTGATCACGGTGACATTGCCGAGCCCGCGCCGACGGGCCTCGCCGGTGATGTGTTCGCGCTGCGTCCGCGAGTGGGAGACGGCGGTGATGCGGGCCTGCGGGTATTTTTCCGCCATCCAGAGGGTGAGCGAGCCCCAGCCGCAGCCGAGTTCCAGGATGTGAAGACCGTCCGCGAGGCGCGCTCGCTCGCAGGTGAGGGCCAGCATCAGATCCTCCGCTTGGGCCAGGGTTTCCCGGCCGGACTCATAGTAGCCGCTGGAGTATTTCAGCCGCGGGCCGAGGCAATTTTGATAAAACGAGGTCGGCACCTCGTAGTGCTGCTCGCGCGACTCGGCGGTGTTGACCGCGATCGGCCGGTTATGCAGATCATCCGCAAAATGCTGCAGCCGGGCGGCGGTGTCCGGAGCGTCCTCGTCACGCAGGCGCTGGCGGAGGAGACGACGTATGCCGATCCGGATGAGCCAGTCGGGCAGCAGATCCTTCTCGAGGAGGAAATCAATCATGGGAGTTTCTTCGGAAACCAGGGCACGAAGGCACTGGTGGTCTTCTGATACTGGCGGTAGGCGTCGCCCTTGGAGCGGAGCGACTGTTGCTCCGTGAGCGGGATGCCGGTCACGCGAAGGAGGAGAAAGAGGATGCTGCCGGGACCGATCACCGCGACCCAGCCGTGCGGCGAGGCCAAGGCGAAGACGAAGTAGGAGACCCAGATGAGCCACTCGAAGAAGTAGTTCGGATGCCGGCTGTAGCGCCAAAGCCCTGCGTTGCAGACGAGACCCCTGTTCGCGGCATTGTTTTTGAAAGCGGCCAGCTGGGCATCCGCCACGGTTTCGCCGGCCAGCGCTAGCAGCCAGAGCGCGGCGCCCGCCACCTCCAGCGGCTGAAGGACAGGTGCCGGGTTAAGGCAGCAGAACAAGAACGCCACACCGAGCAAGACAACCGAAACGGCCTGCAGTTGGAAGAAGCCGAACATCTTCGGGGCGAAGTTGCCGGCCCAATCCTTGCGCAGCTGGACGTAACGGCCGTCCTCGATGGGATGATGCCCCATCACGCGCCGGTAAAGGTGCGTGCCCAGCCGCAGGCTCCACAGGCCGCCCATGGTCGCGATCAGGGCACGTCGCACCGGCCAGCCGCTGGAAAAGCACGCGTAAAACAGGACCAGCGCGGCGAAGGCATATGACCAGGCGATGTCCACGATGCCGTAGTTGTCGATGCGCTTGGCGAGCACGTAGAGGGCGGCGAAAACAAGGCAGAGGCCAGCCAGCGCGGAGAGAATGAGAGGGAAAGCGGACATCAGTCGCGAGTGTTCAGGCCAGAAGGACCACCAGGACCCCGAGCCCTGCGAGGATGAGGCCAAGCCAACCAGGCCCGGCGCGCCGGGCACTGAGCAAATCGGCCAGCCGGCCATCAGGCGGCACGCAGAAGAGTTCGCTGAGACAGTAGGCGGACATGGCGATGTTGCCGAGGAGCATGATGGCGACGAACCAGGTGATACGCGCCGGCCACGATACCTGTTTGAAGCAGACCCAGACAAAGAACGTGGTGAAGCCCCAGTAAGCGTCGAACATGGTGGCGATGAACCATGGGTGGGTGAGGACCTCGTGGGGCACTGCAAAGAGCGGACAATGCAGGCTGGCCCACGTCGTTACCCAGAGCATCGAGGCAGTCACCACCCCGAACAGGATGCGCAGGAACCAGAGCATGGTGGTCAGAATGACAGATTGTTCGGACGCGTGTGGACGGTCTGAACCACCGAGATGTGGCGCATCGCGAAGGCGGCTTCGCAGTAGCAGAGGTAGTATTCCCACTTGCGGATGAAACGGTCGTCGAAGCCCAGCGCCCGGACCTGATCGAGCTTCGCTTGGAAGAGGCCGCGCCAGCTGAGGAGCGTCCGAGCGTAGTCCCGGCCCTGATCTTCCATGTGATGGAGGACAAAACCGCCCTTTTCAGTGAGGAGCTGGTTCACGCGGTTAAGGGAGAGCAAAAGCGAGCCGGGGAAAATGTGCTTCTGGATGAAGTCGACGCCTTGGCGCAGCTGCTCGTAGCGCGAGTCCGCACAGGTAATGAACTGCAGGGCGATCAGCCCGTCGCGTTTGAGCACGCGGCTGCACACCGCCGCGTAGTCGGGCAGGAAGCGGTGGCCGACGGCCTCCAACATTTCGATGGAGACGATCTTGTCGAACTGGTCGGTCAGTTCCCGGTAGTCCTGCAAGCGCACGGTGATGCGGTCGCTCAATCCGGCGGCGGCGATGCGTTGGACGGCGAGGTCGTATTGCTGTTGTGAAATGGTGAGCGTGGTCACGCGGCAGCCGTAGTTCCGGGCCGCGTGCAAGCACCAGGCGCCCCAGCCGGTGCCTATCTCCAGCACATGGTCCGTGGGCTTGAGACGGAGTTTGCGACACAGGGCGTCGTTTTTCTCCACCTGCGCCTGCTCAAGGGTGGCGGCGCCGGCCCAGCGGGCACCAGAATACATCATGCTCGGGTCGAGCCAGAGCGCGAAGAACTCGTTGGAGAGATCATAGTGCGCCTGGATGTTGCGGCGGGCGTTCGCCCGGGTGTTGGGCTTGAGCAGGTGGCCGAGGCGGTTTCCGGCGCGCAGCAGGTTCAGCGCGATGGATTTCGCCCTTTGGGATCCCGAGAGAGTGGGAGCCTGATCGAGGTTGAGCACAAACCAGCCCAGCAGTGACGTGAGGTCGGGCGTGTCCCAGTCGCCGTCAATGTAGGATTCGGCGAAGCCGATGTCGCCGTAGAGTGCGCTCTTGGTGAAGAAGGCCGGCCGGCGCACGCGCAAGTGGACTGTGTTGCTGACCCCGGGGGCGACCTTCTGTGCGATGGCGGCGGGGTCGCCGAAGTCTCGCACGTCGCCGTCGGGCAGATCAATGCGGAGCCGGCCGAGCTTCATTTCGGCAAACGCGCCGAGCACGGCGCCCAGGAAGAGCGAACTGGACGCCGTGGCGGACGGTGCCCGTGACGCGGTGGCGGTGGAGGTGAGTGGCTGGCTCATGCTTTGGGTTGGGTGGCGATGGAAGGGTGGGGACGGTAGAGGTCGCGTTGGGCTTCGGGCCGGGCGGCCTTGGCGAACCACGGCAGGTCCTTGAGGTAGAGCCGCAGGGCGTGCCAGTGAATGAGGGTGATCACCTGCAGGGTGATGAAGGGATACTTGATCGCATACCAGGCCAGCCGCCGGTCGTTGAGCGCCTGGCGCGAGCCGGTAAGCATGCTCGTCAGCGTGCGCTGGTCCGCATCGTAGTCGTCGATCTGCACGGCCAGCTGTTGTCCTGGGGTGCGCAGCGTGAAGTCGAAGGCCACATCCATGTCGGTGAACGGAGAGACATAGAAATATTTCGGCAGCCGCAGGGCAAAGGTGGCTCCGGCCTTGGCAACCGTGCGCGTGTCGGGCCCGAGCACAAAAGGTTTCATCTCCTTGAACGTATTGGTCACCTCGGCGATCGACGCGACCGGCTGGCCGTGGCGGTCGTAGCAAAAATAAAACGAGACGGGGTTGAAGAGATAGCCGAAGACCCGCGGCAAGGTCACGAGCAGCACACGTCCGTCTGTCAAATCGATGCCGCGCTCCGCGAGGTAAGCGGTCACGCGCACCTTGAGGCTGGCGGCCGAAGCGGCGGCTTTTTGAGGCGGCGTGGGGTTGTGCAGCGATTCGCCGGAAGGGAGGAAATCCTGCTCCCGAAAACTGTAGGCGTTGGCGCGATTCAGGGAGAATAGCCGCAAACGGCTGTTAAGCGAATCGAGCTCGTCCAGGTCGAGGGCAAACAGGAAAATGCGATACACGAAGCGGTGTGCCTTGGGCAGAAACCGCTGGTGCACGATCTGGCACTCGTAGAGACAGGAATTCACTGCAACTGGCTACGGCTCAAGTGGTGGGAAGGATGCCTCAGCGAGGAAAGTATTCCCGCGCGGCGGGCTCAGGCCGTGGCCGCAGTCCAGGGATCCCGGCCGAGAATCTGCCAGCTGAGGTTTACCGCGGAGAGCAGGCCGTCCTCGTGAAAGCCGTAGCGCTGCCAGGCGCCGGCAAAGTAGGTCTTGGTGCCGCTGAGGGCCGCCTCGTTGAGCCGGGGGATTTTCGCCTGGGCCTGCACGGCGCCGAGGCTGAAGAGAGGGTGTTCGTAGTGGATCGTCTTGATCACCTTTGCCGGGTCGAGGCGCTCGGAGCCGTTGATGGACACGAAGTAGTTTTCGCGGTCCGAGACCCCCTGGAGACGGTTCATCCAGTAGTGGGTGGCGGGGGAAACCCGGCCGGAGGCATCGCGAGCGATGGCGTAGTTCCACGCGGACCAGGCGAGCCGGGCGCGCGGCATGACGGACGCGTCGGTGTGCAGCGTGGCGATATTGGGCTGGCAGTGAAATTCAGCGAGCAACCGGGCTTCATCAGGTGTCGGATCGGCCAGCATCTGCCGCGCCTGGTTGCCGTGACAGGCGAGGATGACGTGGTCGAAGCGCGCCGTGAGGCCCTCGGCGGTGGTGAGCACGACGCCCCCGGGCGTGCGGTGCACCCGGGCAACCCTGGTGTTGTGGCGGATGCGGTCGCGCCAAGGGAGGGTGACGCGCCTGACGTATTCCTGCGCGCCACCGTCGACCGTCCACCACTGATGCTGGGTGTGCAGGCCGAGGAACCCATGGTTGTGGAAAAACCGAAGCAGTGTGGCGGCGGGAAACCCCAGCATTTTTTCGGGTGGAGTGGACCACACGGCCGAACTCATGGGGACCAGATAGAGATTGAGAAAATCGTCTCCATAGCGGCGCAGCCGCACGTAGTCGCCGAGCGCAACGCCGGCCCAGGCCGGGTCGTCGAGGGCGGTGACGGCCTCGCGGTTGAAGCGGTCGACGGCGAGCAGCATCCGGATGAAACTTGGCCGGAAAATGTTCCGGCGCTGCGCGAAGAGGTGGTTGAGCGACGATCCGGCGAACTCGAGGCCGGTGTCGTGGTGGCGCACGCTGAACGACATGGCGGTTTTCTTTACGGGCACGTCCAGCTGGCCGAAGAGCCGCGTGAGCTGTGGGTAGGTCTGGTAGTTGAACACCATGAATCCGGTGTCGATCGGCACGGGCCGCCCAGTGTCCTTTTCCGGCACGGTCACGGTGTTGGTGTGCCCCCCAGTATAGTCGTTCTGCTCGAACAGGGTCAGGTCGAAGTGCCGGTGGAGGAAATGGGCGGAACCAAGGCCGGCTATACCGGTGCCGATAATGGCGAGTGAGGGCATGGGAAAGGAGACGCCGCCAGGAAGCCGGACGGTCTCCCTCCCTACGCGTCGGTGCGAGCGGCGGATGCCGCCGAGTGGTCGCCGGTGGCGAGCCCGCCCACATCCTTGTGCATTGCGGGGCCGTCCGCTTTCCTCATCTGGGCGGCGACCTCGGGTGAATTGACCGTGGCGATGGCGATGGCGGCGGCGGTCGGCACGACGCGCCGGAGGGTGTTGATCTCATGCTGCACCGACGACATGGAGAAGCGGGCCACCGTGTCCTGGTGGTTGCGCTGCTCCACCTCGCGATAGATGGATTCGGGGACGGCCTTGAGGTTCCAGATGAACCCCGTCCAGGAAAGTCCTTTCAAGATGTAGTAGGTGATGTCGAGCTCCCACCAATAGAAGCCCTGTCGCGTGGCCGACATGTAGCGGTGGTGATTATTGTGCCAGCCTTCACCCAGCGTGACGAGCGACAGGATAAAACTGTTGCGGGAGTCGTCCGCGGTCTCGAAACGGCGGGCGCCCATGAGGTGGGCCAGGGAGTTGATGCACGAGGTGCCGTGAAAGAGCGCCGTGGTGCTGATGAAGAAGCCCCAGACGAGTAATTGCGCGCCGCTGGTGTGCAATGAAGGCGCGACATGCCCGAGGATCCGGCCGAGCAGGAAAAGGCCGGTTGCGAACGCCACCGGCACCACTACGTCGAAGCGGTTGAGGAATACGAGTTCGGGGTATTTCGCGAGGTCACGGACCTTGGAGTAGTCGGTCGGAAAGTTCCTCCGGCTGGTGATCCAGCCGATATGCGACCACCAGAAGCCGTGCACGTGGGGCGAGTGGGCGTCTTCCGGCTCGTCGGAATGCTGATGGTGATGACGGTGATGATAGGCCCACCAGAGTGCCCCTCGTTGCACGCAGGTAGCGCCGAGCAGGGCTAGGAGAAACTGACCGAACCGGGAGGTGCTGTAAGTCTTGTGCGAGAAATAGCGGTGGTAGATTCCTGTGACCGCAAACATGCGGATGAAATACAGGGCCACGGCGACCCCGACGGCAAACCAGCTCCAGCCAGCCCATAAGACACCGAGGCAGCCCAGGTGGAGAATCACGAACGGAATGCACCGCACCAGGTTCACCCCGTCGGGCTGGGCGCGGATGACCTCGGGGGATTCGGAGGAATAATCCGAGTCGATCCATTGCAGAAGCGATGCCAGCAGGCGGCGGGCTTTGTTGGAGTGTGGCGTGATCACGGAGAAAAGACGGGCGATGCAACCCCGATGTGGTTAACGGCACTGAACGAGAGCCGGGCTCCCGGTCAGGCAAGCGATTGCAAACTGATTACGGCGGGGCTGGGCGCCGGGATGCGTGTTTCTGCAAGCGAGGACTATTTCCGAATGATTGCGCGACAGCTCATTGCTCGGGGTCTGTGGCCACGAGTAGCGATAAGAGGGCTAGGATGATTGCGGAAAATATCATTGCTTGGTGTTCCCTGCCGCTGGGTCAGAGCTGGTCGGGATCGGTATTGTTCCCTTTGCGGGCAAGGGAAGCCTGTAACCTGGGCGTGGTCGGCGCCCAGATTGCTATCGGGAAGAGACCTGATTCTTGGGCCAGCGCAAGCTGACCGGGTAAAAAAGAGTCTGTATCAATCCACAACAGTCCCAGAATAAGAGTGACTGCTGTCTTCCGCGAATCAGTCCGGACGTGGACGGTGATCAGGCTGGAACCGGAGCGGTTATGGCACCTACGGCAAAATGGACGAAGCGGTGCAGCGCTCCTTCGTAATCATCATTCAGGCAAATGCCTTGCGTGCGTTCCTTCATATGGTGGAGGGTTGCCAAGGTGTGATGAAGCGCGCCCATGATGAAATTCAGGTGCCACACGAAATCCTCGGGTGAAAGATGTGGAGTATGCCGTCGCAAGGCCCTCCCGAAGCTTGTAATGACAGGCTGGAATTCCTCACGGAACAGCTCGTCCATGAACGGATGTGGCTCGATCATGCTCCGCCCGATGATGCGGAGCAGGTTGGTTTTGCCATTGGTTGCGGCTCCAAGTTGGAAAAGCGGTCGCACCAAGATGTCAAAAATCAATCCGAGTGGGACAGGCTGTTCACCAGCAATATTTTCCGCCTGCGAGAGGTTCTTGAGTCGGACTTCATTGATCGGGCGGAGTCCACGAATTATGACCGCGCAATACAGCTTCTGCTTATTCTCAAAGTGGTAGTTGATCGAGGCCAGGTTTGTCCTCGCGGACTTGGTTATCTCCCGCAACGATGCTCCATCGTAGCCTTTTTCAGCGAACACTGCCTCACTTGAGGTTACTATCTGATCAATAGTGTTATCTGCCATTCCAGTTATTAAAACGAACGTTTGTTTATCAAAATAATGTTAGTCGGCAACGAGAACGCGAGCAAGATTTTGAGGCCCCAAAAAACCGGCGGCCTGTGCCTACCCGCGGCATGAAGTCCACCGAGGAGCGGCGTCGGAGATTGGGCACGACCGGGAGCGATATGAATTAACGCCAAACAATGCGGCCTGATTGGCAGGCGATTGAAAGCGGTTGGTAAAGAAGGTCGATCTGACGTGATGCAGTGAACCTTCGCCGCGCATCGATATTCTCGCATGCGGGTCGTGTGCGTCGTCCATTGTATGGGCGGATTGCCTCACTCTCTGCTGATCGCGCCGGGCTTTCCGGCCGACCTATTTTCTTTTGACCACCATAGCAGGCTGCGCGCACGCTCGCGGTTGTGAGCGAAGAACCACCGAGCCATCCGGGTGCCGCCGCAACCGAAGCACCTTCAGTTTACGCCCGCTTCGAAACAGAAATGCAGGTGCGCCCGGACGACATCGACATGTATCAGCATGTGCACAGCAGCCGCTACATGGACTACGTGCTGGCCGCCCGCTTTGATCAGATGGAGAGATGTTATCGGATGCCGATGTCGGCTTTCCAGGAGATGGGATATGGCTGGTTCATGGCCACGGCTCAGATGAATTTCAAACGACCGCTCGGGCTGGGAGACCGTTTTGTCGTGCGCACCTGGATTGAAGCGTTCACCTCGATTGGGGTGAAGGTGCAGTTTCAAGTGGTTCGTCAGCGCGATGACAAACTGAGCGCGGACGGTTGGTTCGACTATGTGCTGGTCTCTCTTGAAACCGCCCGCGCCGTCCGCTTGCCGGTCGAAATCAGGGCGAAGTATTCGATTTAAGTGGATCGGGGACGTCTTCCAATACGCTGATAAATGAGCACTTGTCGAAGTGGCTTCCAGAATTCACTTGCGTTGTCCGCTTGTCTGAGCGTTCTTAGCCGCCTCGTTAGAGATAGCGTTTGATGACAGGATCTGGTGAGTCGTTGGCTGAGCATGAGCTCAAGTGATGATTTCGAAACCCATAGTGGGAACGGACTGGCAGATGGCGAAGGATCTACGATTTATCACATGAGCAATTCCAAACTCTACGTTGGAAACCTATCGTTCAACACCACTGAGGGCGAACTCCGCGCTCACTTCGAGCAGTTCGGTTCTGTTACCGACACCTACGTCGCCATGGACAAGATGACCGGCCGCCCCCGCGGTTTCGCGTTCGTCACCATGGGCACCCCTGATGAGGCCAAGCTGGCCATCGAGAAGACCAATGGTGTCGATCTCGGCGGTCGCGCCCTCCAGGTCAATGAGGCCCGTCCGAAGGAAGAGCGTCCTTCCGGTGGCTTCGGTGGCGGCGGTCGCGGTGGCTTCGGCGGCGAGCGCCGTGGCGGCTTCGGCGGCGGTGGCGGTCGCGGTGGTCGCGGCGGCTACGGCGGCGGCGGTGGTGGTGGCGGCGGTCGCTACTAATCAACCGTTCGCGTTCGCGAACTAACTTTCAAGGCGGAGCCCAAGCGGCTCCGCCTTTTTCTTTTCCATAATTTCCGACTCGGCCGGTGGTCGATCAATTGACCCGGTTCCAGACCGGCTGGCCTAGAAGGGCGGCGCGGGCGATCCGGGCAGAACTGGTCCGCATCTCGATCATGCCTTCCGGGCTGCAAAATGCGGCGTGGCAGGTGACGATGAGGTTGGGCGTTGCCGCCTCTTCGGCGGAGCGGAGCGGCTCGTTTTCGACCACATCGAGGCCGGCGCCGGCCAGGCGGTTGTCCCGCAGGGCCTCCAGCACGGCGGCTTTCTGCACGATGTCGCCGCGGGCGGTATTCACGAGAAAGGCGGAGGCCTTCATCCGGGCAATCTCGCGCGGGCCGATCAGACCGCGGGTTTCCGCCGTGAGAGGGCAGTGAATCGACAGAACATCCGCTTGCGCGAGCAACTCGTCCAGTGAGTCGGCTCGTTCGACTCCCAGGGCCTTCCTCACGCCCCGCGGCAGATAAGGGTCGTGGAACATTACGCGGAAACCGAAGGCCTTCGCCCGCAACGCCGTCGCCGTGCCGATTGCGCCGAGGCCCACGATCCCGAAGACCTGCCCGCGCAGCCGGTGCATCTTGCTGGCCGTTTTGATCTTCCAACCAAGGCCCTTTGCCTCGGCATCAAGCGGGAAGAGCTGGCGGCAGAGCGCCAGCGTCAGCGCCAAGGCGTGGTCGGCGACCTCCTCGGTGCCGTAGTCCGGCACGTTGCACACCGGGATGCCGCGCTCGGCGGCAGCTTTGGTGTCCACGCTGTCGTAGCCGGTGCCGTTGCGGATCAGGACGCGGCAGTTGTTTAGTTTTCCCACGGTGGCGGCATTGATCGGGACATTGTGCCAGAGTAGCAGCACATCTGCGGCGAGTGCCTCGGCGGGCAGGGGCTCGTTGAAATCGAGCGCGATGGTCCGCACCTCCGCGGTGCCGTCCAGCACGCCGCGCTCCACGGTGGCCGCCGGATCGCTGAAAGTGAATTCCTTGGGGCAGATGATGGCTACCAGGGGCAGTGGCATGCCCTGAATGAATATTTCTCGCGGTCGGGTGCCGCAAGCCGGCACTCACGGGAAATTTGGTTGCACGACCCCGGCGGGAGCGCTCCCTTGGCGCCTTCCATCCACCATGATCAAGCTCCACAGGCTCCTCGTCGCCTTCATCCTGCCTTTCGGCCTTGTCGCCGCGTTCGCCCGGGAGAAACCCGTGGCGAGAGGGGAAAAGGGCTACACCGGCGCGATCGTCACCGATGCGGCCACGGGTCAAACCCTGTTCGAGGACAATGCCGATGTGACCAACCCACCGGCGAGCATGGCCAAGCTGATGACGTTTGCCGTCCTGCAGGACAAGATCGCCAGCGGAGCCATTACGCTGCAAACACCGGTCAAGATTACGAACGAGGACGCCAGGATGGGCGGCACGCAGGTGTATCTGGATCCGCGCGAGACCTTCCCGGTCGAGGAGCTCATCTATGCCATGATGATCCAGTCCGCCAACGACGCGGCGCATGCGCTCGCTCGCGCCGCCGGCGGTTCGGTCGAGGCCTTTGTCGAGCTGATGAACGCCAAGGCCCGCGAGCTGGGGATGAAACACACCACCTTCCGCTCCCCCCACGGGTTGCCGCCGGCGAGCCGCCGGATCGAGGACGGCGACCTTACCACGCCGCGGGATTTCGCCTTGCTGTGCCGGTATCTGGTGACGAACACCGATGTCCTGAAATATACCGCGGTCAAGGAGCGGGACTTCGGGACCGGCGTTCGCGCGAAGCCCATCAAGATGGACAACCATAACAAGCTGCTCGGCCGCGTCGCGGGCGTGGACGGCCTGAAGACGGGTTACACCGTCGGCGCCGGCTATTGCCTGAGCGCCACCGCCGAACGCAACGGCCGCCGCGTCATCGCTGTCATCATGGGCTCGTTCGGGCCGAACGGCCAGATCGACAAGGGCAAAACGCGGGACCTGCGGGCGATCGACCTCATCGAACGCGGTTTTGCGGCCCAGCCTGCGGTGCCCTCGATGAAGACCGGGCAGGCGGAGAATGCCGCGCCCGAGAAACCGGGTGCCGTTGCCACGATCAAGACGGATCGGCCGCCGGCCGCCACCAGCGAACAATCCTCGACGACGGCGGAGCCGCTCTTTAAGTTTCGCGTTGTCACCCCCGACAAAAAACCATGACCGCCGCTACGCCTCGCCGACTTGCCTTCCTCGCCTTTGCCCTGCTGACCCTCGGTGCCGGGCCCCTGCATGCCCAGCGGGAGAAACTGCCGATGGAGGACTTGGAGATCGTTGAAAAGAAATGGCCGGAAGCCAAGCGGACCTACACCGGCTTGCGCTACATCGTGCTCAAGCCCGGCAAGGCGGGCGGCCCCACGGCCGCTCCCGGCATGATAGCCAAGGTTCTCTACAAGGGTATGCTGCTGGACGGGACGGTCTTTGACAAATCACCCGATACCGCGCATCCGCTCGTAACGCGGATCGGTCGCGGCGAGCTGATTGAAGGTTGGGACGAGGCGCTGCAAAAGATGCACGCCGGCGAAAAGTGGCTGCTTATCGTGCCGCCGGAGATGGCCTATGGGGCGCGCGGCAAGCCACCGACGATTCCGCGCAGCGCCACCCTGGTGTTCGAGATGGAGCTGGTGGAGTTCGGCAACGACCTGAAGTAATTGCCCCGCCGGGCGCACGGCAGCGCCCGGAGCGGTTCAGCGCAGCATTTCCGTCAGCAGCGGCTGCATGGCCTCGGCCCAGAGCTGGTAGCCGGCCGCATTGGGGTGAAGCTGGTCAGGCATGATGATGTCGGGAATCGTGCCGTCGTTGCCCATGAAGTGGGCGTTGATGTTGAGGAACCGGACATTTTTCCCGTCATCCAGCTTGGCGAGCTCGGTGTTGGCGGCGTTGATCACGGCCATGCGCTCTGCCCAAGGCTCGGGCTTGCCGCCGCCCTTTCGCGGGCCGCGCGGGAAGATGGCCAGCACCAGGACCTTGGTTCCGGGTATTTTGGCGCGGATCATCTCGACGATTTTTTTATCGGCGGCCGCAATTTCCGCGCCCGTGTGCTGTCCGGAGTTGTTGGTTCCGAGCATCAGGACGACCACCTTGGGGCTGATGCCGTCGAGCTCGCCGTTTTCAATCCGCCAGACGACGTTCTGGGTCTGGTCGCCGCCGATGCCGAAGTTGGCCGGATCGTATTTGGCGTAGTAATGCTCCCAGATGTGCGGCGCCTTGGTCCAGCCCTCGGTGATGGAATCGCCGAGGAAAAGCACGCCGATCGGGCCGCTCTTGGCGCGCGCGAGGAAGCTCTCGTGCTTCTTGAAGAAGGTGGCGTTGCCGGTCTTGGGGATCGCCGCCGAGGCGTCTACGGCGGTCGCGGGCGCAACGGCCGGAGCCGGCGCGGCGGCGGGCTTGTCGGCCGGCGCCGCCGTCTGCGCGACACAGGCCGCGGAGAGAATTGCAAACACGACGGAAAGCAGGGCGGAGATTTTTTTCATGGGGGTGATTTCACCCGCATGAGTATCCCGGCGCCCGGTGGCCCACAAGGAATTGTTGGCCGGACCGTCAGACGGTCTTGAACAGCAGGCGGCGCTGCGCCCAGAGGCCGTCGGCGCTGTAGACCACGAGCCCGCACCAGATCAGGCCGAACGCCTGCAGCCGCCCCGAGTCGAACGCCTCGTGGTAGACGAGCAGCCCGATCAGGAACTGCACGGTGGGCGCGATGTATTGCAGGAGGCCGAGGGTCGCCAGCCGGATGCGCTGCGCACCGTAGGCGAAGAGCAGCAGCGGGATCGCGGTGACTACGCCGACCGCCAGCACGAAAACATGGGTCCGCACGTCCACCCGGCCGAGCGCGCCGGCCCCCGTGTGGTGCCACCAGAGGAGCAGCGCCGCGGCGATGGGGAACAGCAGGATCGTCTCGACCGTTAGGCCGGCAATAGGGCCGAGGGCGGATTTTTTCTTCAGCAGGCCGTAGCCCGCCCACGTGAAGGCCAGGCCCAGCGCGATCCACGGCACATGGCCGACGCGCAGCAGCAGCACGGCGACGCCCAGGGCCGCCAGGGTGATCGCCACCCATTGCACCGGCCGCAGCCGCTCATGCAGCAGGAGCGACCCGAACGCGACGTTGACCAGCGGCACGAGGAAATACCCCAGGCTCGACTCGATGACGTGACCGCTGTTCACCGCCCAGATATAGATCGTCCAGTTGGCCGCGAGCAGGAGGCTGCTGACCAGATTCAGGCCGATCAGGCGCGCCTGGGCGAAGGCCGGCCGCAGGTCGTCGAATTTCCGCTGCCAGGCCAGGATGCCGAGCAGGAACAGGAGCGACCACACGATGCGGTGCATGATGAGCTCGATCGCCGAGACCGACTGCATCTGCTTCCAATACACGGGCACCAGTCCCCAGATCAGAAAACTGCCGGTGGCCGCGAGGGCACCGCGGGCGGCATCGGGATGAGCGGGTGTTTTGGACAAGGTCGCAGAAGGTGGGCCCGGACCGCCCGGGCGTCAACCGGCCGGTCCGTCAGTAGACCCGAAAATCTCCCGGCACAGCACGGTGTCTGCCTCGACGTTGCGGCAGGCGCCCACGGCTCAGCGGTGCACGGGATGCGGCCGGCCGGCGTCGTCGATCGCGACGTAGGTGAACACGCCCTCCGTCACGCGAAGCAGCTTGCCGTCGCTGCCGCGCTGCACCCAGGCCTCGACGTCGATCTTCATCGAGGTGCGGCCGACCTTCAGGAGCGAGGCGTGGCAGTTGACGATGTCACCGACGTTGACCGGGTTCAGGAAAGACATGCCGTCCACCGCGACGGTCGTCACGCGGCTGCGCGAGAGATTGCGGGCGTAGATCGCGGCGCCGAGGTCCATCTGGGACATGAGCCAGCCGCCGAAGATGTCGCCGTTGGCGTTGGTGTCGGCGGGCATCGCGATCGTGCGGATGACGAGTTCGCCATGCGGCTCGGTGGGTTGGGCGGAATCGCTCATGCGGGGACGCTATGCGGGCGGCGGGCCGACTGGCAAGTGCGCCCCTCCGACCGGTGGCGCGACCGAATTTGGCGTTGTTTTCGGGGGGCTTTGACCGGATAGTGCGCGAACCATGTCAGCCCCAGCCCAGGCCGCGTTCAGGCGGTTGTTCAACGAAATCGGGACCGTCGACTACATCGGCATCGAGGAGCGGGTCGCCAAATACGGCACCCGCAGCATCAAGAAGGGGGCGAAGCTGTTCGGCCTCAAGCTGGCGACGTCCATGATCGACCTCACCACCCTCGAGGGCAAGGACACGCCGGGCAAGGTCGAGTCGCTTTGCCAGAAGGCGATCAGCCCCTCCGAGGATCCCGATGTGCCCCAGACCGCGGCCGTGTGCGTCTACCCGGCGATGGTGAAATATGCCGCCCGCCATCTCGCCGACACCGCCATCAAGGTCGCGTCGGTCGCCACCGCCTTTCCGTCCGGCCAGGCCCCGCTCAAAACCCGGCTCGCCGAGGTGAAGGCGGCCGTGGCCGACGGGGCCGACGAAATCGACATGGTCATCAATCGCGGCGCCTTCCTCGCCGGCGAGCACCAGCTCGTTCAGGATGAGATCGTCGCCGTGCGTGACGCGTGCGGCGAGGCCACGCTCAAGGTCATTTTGGAGGTCAGCGAGCTCGAGACTTACGACAACATCCGCGCCGCCTCCTTCCTTGCCATGCGCGTGCTGCGGCCGAACGACTTCATCAAGACCAGCACGGGCAAGACGTCACTGAACGCCACCCTTGGCAACAACCAGGTGATGATCGAGGCCATCCGCGACTTCTACCTGGAGACCGGCACTCCCATCGCGATGAAGCCAGCCGGCGGCATCCGCACCGCGAAGCAGGCGCTCACCTTCCTCGTCGCCGTCAAGGAGACACTCGGTGACGAGTGGCTCAACAACACCCGCTACCGCTTCGGCGCGTCCTCCCTGCTCAACGACCTCCTCCGCCAGATCGCGAAGGAGAAATCCGGCGCCTACCAGGCGCCCTATTACTTCAGCGAAGCCGCCGAGTCCTATTAACTTGCAGGGGCGCCGCTCGCCGGCGCCCGCGGGCGGCCACCGGAGCCGCTCCTGCGAATACCAATCAGAAAATGTCTACGCTTACTCCCGCGAAAAAACCTTCCCGCCCTGCCGGTCGTCCCGCCCCCGAGCTCATCTTCGGCGATCTGTGGGAATTCGATCCCGCGCCCGAGACCGCCGACCCGAAGCTCAAGCCGCGCTACGAGCTCTTTATCGACGGCAAGTTCACGGCTCCGTCTTCCGGCAAGTATTTCGATTCCATCAACCCGGCCAACGAGACGAAGCTGGCGGAGATCGCGCACGCCAACGCCGCCGACGTCGACGCGGCCTACGCCGCTGCGAAGAAGGCCTACGACACGGTCTGGGGCAGGATGCCCGGCAAGGAGCGCGCCAAATACATCTACCGCATCGCGCGCCTGCTGCAGGACCGCGCCCGCGAGTTCGCCGTGGCCGAGACGATGGACGGTGGCAAGCCGATCAAGGAGTCGCGCGACTTCGACATCCCGATGGCGGCGGCGCATTTCTTCTACCACGCCGGCTGGGCCGACAAACTCGACTACGTGGCACCCGGCCGGAAGGTCGCACCGCTCGGCGTCGTCGGCCAGGTCATCCCGTGGAATTTCCCGCTGCTCATGATGGCGTGGAAGCTCGCGCCCGCGCTGGCGATGGGCAACACGGTCGTCATCAAGCCGGCTGAGACCACCAGCATCACCGCGCTGAAGCTTGCCGAGATCTTCCTGGACGCCGGCCTGCCCGCGGGCGTCGTCAACATTGTCACCGGCTTCGGCGACACGGGGGCGGCCGTCATGGGCCACCCGACCGCGGCGAAGGTCGCGTTCACCGGCTCGACCGAGGTCGGCAAGATCATCATGCGCTCGCTCGCCGGCACCGACAAGAAGATGACCATGGAGCTCGGCGGCAAGGCGGCTAACATCGTGTTCGACGACGCGCCGATCGACCAGGCGGTCGAGGGCATCGTCAACGGCATCTTCTTCAACCAGGGCCATGTCTGTTGCGCCGGCTCGCGCCTTCTCGTCCACGAGCCCGTTGCGGCCGAGGTGCTAGCAAAACTGAAGAACCGCCTGAAGGTCCTGCGCGTCGGCGACCCGCTCGACAAGAACACCGACGTCGGGGCCATCAACTCGAAGGAGCAGCTCGGCACGATTGAGCGGCTCGTCGCCGCCGGCGTAAAAGAGGGCGCGAAGATGTATCAGCACGCCTGCAAGCTCCCGACCAAGGGTTATTATTTCCGCCCGACGCTTTTCTCGGGCGTATCGATGAGCCATCGCATCGCCCGCGAGGAAATCTTCGGGCCGGTGCTCAGCATCCTGACCTTTCGCACCGTCGACGAGGCGGTCGAAAAGGCGAACAACACCGCCTACGGCCTGAGTGCCGGCGTGTGGACCGACAAGGGCTCGCGCATCCTGAAGATGTCCACGGAGCTCAAGGCCGGCGTCGTCTGGGCCAACACCTACAACAAGTTCGACCCGACGTCGCCTTTCGGTGGCTACAAGGAGTCCGGCTTCGGCCGCGAGGGCGGCCGCCAGGGCCTCCTCGACTACTGCCAGCTCGTCTGAGCGCATGGCCCGTGCGTCCTCTTCCCCAGATTCCTGTCCCGTCTGCGGCGAACCCGTGCCGCGCGGCGCGAAGGCCTGCCCGCACTGCGGCGCGGACGAGCGCTCCGGCTGGAACGAGGATGCTGCGCGTTACGACGGCCTCGACCTACCCGACAGGGCTTTTGACGAGACCGATGGCGCTCCACCAAGCAGCGGCACGCCGCGGATCTTCTGGCCCGTCGTCGGCGCGGGCCTCGTCTTCCTTCTCATCTACGTCCTGATTCTCCGCTAACATCCCCATGGCTGAAAAAACGTTCATCACCGCGCCAATCAAAACCGACAGGATGCCCCCGGGCATTCCGTTCATCATCGGCAACGAGGCCGCCGAGCGGTTTAATTTCTACGGGATGCGCGCAATCCTCGTCGTGTTCATGACGAAGTATCTCATGGACCGCAGCGGGGCGCTTGCCCCGATGAGCGAGAACGACGCTAATAAGTGGTATCATGTCTTTCTCTCGGCGAATTATTTCTTCCCGATGCTCGGGGCCATCGTGGCGGATGCTTTCCTCGGCAAATACCGCACAATCTTCTGGCTTTCGCTTGTCTATTGCGCCGGCAGTCTCGCTCTCGCGCTTGACCACACTCGTCTTGGCCTGACCGTGGGTCTCACGCTGATTGCACTCGGCTCCGGCGGCATCAAGCCGTGTGTCTCGTCGAATGTCGGCGACCAGTTCGGATCGGACAACCAGCACCTGCTTTCCCGCGCGTTCGGCTGGTTCTACTTCTCGGTCAACTTCGGCTCCTTCTTCTCGATCCTGCTCATTCCCTGGCTGCTCGAGCACTACGGCCCCATGCCGGCCTTCGGCGTGCCGGCTATCCTGATGCTGTCGGCGACGATCATCTTTTGGTCTGGCCGCTACAAGTTCACCCACATTCCTCCGCGGAGTGATCCATTTCAGCGGGATTTCCTCAGGTTCCTGGGCATTTTGATAAGCGCGGTTGCAGTTACGGCCTGTTGGGTGGTGTTCGCGTCACACCATGGCTGGGTATTTTTCAGCGTTCCTACACTCACTGGCGTCTTGGTGATCATACCTGGAGTTTTCTGGCCCCTCCACAGAATGCTCCCCCGGCCACCCTTTACTCCTGAGTGCAGGGAGGGATGGCTGGTAATAGGCAGGCTTTGCATAATCTACGCGTTCATCGCCATCTTCTGGTCGCTATGGGACCAGAGCGGCGGTGAGTGGGTCACACAGGCGGAGAAGATGAACCTGCACTTCGTGGGCATCAACTGGCTCTCGTCCCAGATTCAGGCGCTCAACGCCATCATGATCCTGGCGTTCATCCCGCTCTTCCAATACCTCATCTATCCGGCGATCAGCAAGGTGTTCCCCTTGACGCCGTTGCGGAAGATCGGGCTCGGCCTGATCGTCACCGGGTTCTCCTTCATGGTCAGCGCCTGGATCGAGACGCAGATCGCCGCCGGGCTGAAGCCGAACATCGGCTGGCAGATCCCCGCCTACGCGCTGCTGTCTGCGGGCGAGGTGATGGTCTCGATCACCGGCCTCGAGTTTGCCTACACCCAGGCGCCGAAGCCGTTGAAGGCGATTGTGCAGTCGCTCTACTTGCTGGCCGTCTCGGCGGGCAATCTGTTCACCGCGCTCGTCCACTGGTTCATCGCCAACCCCGACGGCTCGGTAAAGCTCCACGGTGCGTCCTACTACAACTTCTTCGCCTACCTGTCGATCGGCTGTGTTGCCGTCTGGGTCTTTGTCGCCAAGGCCTACAAGGAGAAATCTTACCTGCAAAGTGACACGCCGGTGCCGCTGGCCGATGCCGCTTCGGAAACCTGAACCCGCCCTCCGCCTCACTCCCATGTCACGCCTTCCCATCACCAAAACGCCCAAGGTCTACGTCGGTGGCGCGTTCATCCGCTCCGAGAGCGCACGAACCTTCCCGCTGAAGGATGCCGCGGGCAATTTTTTCGCCAACATCCCGCAGTGCACCCGCAAGGATGTGCGCAACGCCGTCGAGGCGGCCGCCAAGGCCGGCCCGGGCTGGGCGAAGCGCACCGCCTACAACCGCGGCCAGATCATCTATCGCCTCGGCGAGATGCTCGAGGCCCGGCAGGCCGACATGCTCGATGCCTTGCTTGTGGGCGGGGTGCCCTCACCCCGCGGGAAAGCGACGGCGCAGCGGGAAATCACCACCGCCATCGACCGCCTCATCTACTACGCCGGCTGGACCGACAAATACGAACAGGTCCTCGGCAACGTGAACCCCGTCGCGTCACCTCATTTCAACTTCACGGTCACCGAACCCATGGGCATCATCGGCCTGCTCGCGCCGGAGGAGGCGCCGCTGCTCGCGCTCGTGTCGCTGTTCGCCCCCGCCATCGCCTGCGGCAACACCGTCGTCGCCCTTGCGTCGACCGCGCAGCCCTATCCGGCCATCGTGCTCGGGGAGATGCTCGCCACGAGCGACCTGCCCGGCGGCGTGGTCAACCTGCTCACGGGGTTCCGCAAGGAGATGGTGCCGACCTTTGCCACGCACACGCACCTCCGCGCCGTGGCCGGAGTCGCCAATGCCGACGAGCGCAAGGCGATCAAGCTCGGCGCCGCCGACAGCGTGAAGCGCGTGAAGCTGTCCAAGGTGGAGGAGCCCGTCGATTGGTTCTCGGACAAGGCGCAGGGCCTCTACGAGCTGCGCGACCACCTCGAGTTCAAGACGACGTGGCATCCCATCGGAGCCTGACATGCGCGCCGATCCCGACGCCCGGCGCATCCGGGCGCAGTTGATGGTCTGGTGGATCATCTGGGCCAGCATCCTGACCGGCCTGGGCATGGTCTACTTCGCGCTCGGCCGCGGGCCGGCGAAACCGCTGCTGCCCGGCGCGAGCCCGTTCACGGGCCTCGCGGGCCTCGTTCCGCTGTTCGTGAGCATCATCATCCGCTGGCTGGTGCTGCCGCGCTTCACCGATCTGAAGCAGGCGTTCCCTCTCTTCATCGTCGGCCTCGCCCTCGCGGACGCCTGCGGCTTCCTCGGGATCTTCCTCGGCGGCGCCTACAAGGACGAGATTGTCGTCCTGGGCGTCCTCGGGGTCGCCCAGTTCATGCCGTTCTTCGCCCGGCAATACCTGGAGCCGAAGCCGCAGGGTTACATCCCCAACAACTAGGCGCCGGCATCCTCAGCAGCGCCGGCTGATGTCCGGATGCGGTTGGCGGCTCCTGAGCTCGGCCTCGAGGGTGTTGAGCGGCAGCATGTGGGTGTGGTCCACGGCGACGCTGCCGGCGTGGCGGATGATGAAATCCAGCCACCCGGACTTCGGGCGGACGGCCGAGTGGCGGCTGAAGTGCGAAGGGAGAGCGGAAGGGGTTTCGAGGAGACGGTTGGTGTTCATGGTCTGGTTGGGTTCGCAAGCACCCTAGCCATGAAGCTTCATTCCGCCATGGGCCGGCCGGCTAATTCCCTCTGTGCGGATGCCGATTCCTACGAAGTGTGCTCCTTCGTGCGTTCCCCTCGGCCTATTGGTGATCTCGCTTCTTGAGAAAGCGCGCGATCTCGCGGGCGAGCGGCATCGCGGGCGCCGTGCCGGGCTGCATGACGGAGAGGGCCGCGACGGCGTTGGCATAGTGCGCCGCCTCGAAGATGTTGTGCCGGAACTTCACCAGGCCCGCGGCGAACCCGCCGACGAAGGCGTCGCCCGCCCCGGTGGTGTCGACGACCTCGACATCGTGGGCGTTGATGCGCATGTAGACGTCGGGCTGGGACACGAAGCAGCCGCGGGAGCCGAGCGTGACGATGACTACCGGGACCTGGAGGCAGCGGCAGAGCCGGTGCAGGGAGTCGGCCGGCATGCTGCGCAGGGCGGCCTCGTTGAAGTCGGCCGCCGGGCCGAACGGCGCGGAGCGCAGCAGCGAGGCGCAGGACGGGCATTTCTTCACCAGCGCGACGAACTCGCTCTCGTTGGGAATGACGACCTCGGTGTGCCGGAGCAGGTCGAGGCTGAATTCCGGGCGCATGGGCGCGGGGTTCAGCACCGTGATGGCGCCGTTGCGGCGGGCCGTGCGCAGCACGAAGCCGACCGTGGCGTAGTCGGACTCGCCCTGGCAGACGACCACCTGGGCCGGGTCGAGCAAGGGGAGGGGAATGTCGCGCGGGCGCAGGCCGAGGTTGGCGCCGAGGGCGATGATGATCTGGTTCTGTCCCGCCGCATTGACCGTGATCGCGGCGGTGCCGGTGGCGTGCTTGGGTTTCTCGATGAAGTGGGCGGCCAGTCCGGCGCCGCGCGCGAATTTCCGCGCCCCCGCGCCGAAGGCGTCGCGCCCGACGGCGCCGACGAACTGGGTGCGCACGCCGGCGCGCGAGGCGGCGACCGCCTGGTTGAAGCCCTTGCCACCGGGGCCGGTCCGGAAATCGCCGACCACGGCCTCGCCCGGCCGGGGGAAGCGTTCCGTGTAGAACGCGAGGTCCTGGTTGAAACTGCCGATGACGACGACCGGATACTTCACGACCCGGCCAGCTTGGGGAGGGCGCGCGGGTTGGCGAATTATTTTGTCGCGACCTGCGTCAAAATTTCGCGAAGCGCATCGGCGCTGAACGGCTTTTGGAGGAAGCCGTTCAGGTTCTGGCCGGCGAAGCGCTGGCGGGCGTCGTGCGCGCTGTAGCCGCTGAAGATCACGATGCGCTGCTCGGGCTTCACCTCGCGGAGAGCGGTGAAGGTCGCGAAGCCGTCCATGCCCGGCATCGTGAGGTCGAGCAGGACGAGGTCGAACGGCGTGGGCCGTTCGCGCACGAGTTCGAGCGCCTGCTGCCCCGACTCCGCCTGTTTCACGTCGAAGCCGTAGTAGGCGACCATCTGGGCGGCGATGCCGCGCACCGCCTCCTCGTCGTCCACGATCAGCACGGAGCCGTGGCCGCGCCAGTTGCGCCCGGGCGCCGGGCGGGCGGCTTCCGGCTTCGGCGGGCTGCTGCTCCGCACGGGAAAGGCGAGGGTGAACGAGGTGCCGTGGCCGGGCTGGCTGGTGAGCCGGAGTGCGCCCTGGTGGCTGCGCATGATGCCGAGCGCGGCGGCCAGGCCGAGTCCGCGGCCGCTGCCCTTGGTGGAGAAGAAGGGGTCGAAGATGCGCGCCTGCGTCTCGGCGCTCAGGCCGGGGCCGTTGTCCGTGATGTCCAGGCAGACATAGTCCCCGGGCTGGAGGTCGTGCCCGGTGCGCGCCTCGGCGAGCCAGGCGGCATCGGCCTTCTGCCGGCGGGTGGAGATCTCGATGACGCCGTCGCGGCGGCCGAGGGCCTCGGCCGCGTTCAGGACGACGTTGAGCAGCACCTGCCGGATCTGGGAAGTGTCGGCGAGGACGGCCGGCAGGTCCGCCGCGAGCGTGAACTGCAACCGGGCGTGGTTGCCGACGGTGACGCGCAGCAGGTCGGTGGTATCCCGCACCAGCTGGCTGAGATCCAGTTCCTGGGCGTTGAGCCGGCTGCGGCCGGCGTAGGCGAGGAGCTGCTGGCAGAGGCCGGCGGCGGTGCGCGAGGCCTGCTCGATCTGGTTGAGGTTGCTCAGGACGGCCGGGTTCTCGCCCAGCTCGAGTCGCATCAGGCTGGCGTTGCCCAGGATGGCCGTGAGCAGGTTGTTGAAATCGTGGGCCACGCCGCCGGCGAGCACGCCGAGGCTCTCCAGCCGCTGCACTTCCTGCAGCTTGCGCTCGATGTTCTTCTTTTCCCGGCCGGCCTCGACGTGCGCGGTGATGTCGAGCGCGACGCCGATCACGCCCGAAACCCGTCCGTCGGCCTCGCGCAGCGGCGTGCCGCGCAGCTCGAAGACGGCGCCGTTGTATTCGCGCTGGCTCGTGAAGGTCTCGCCAGCCAGGCCGCGGCGGAAATCCGCGATGATGTCGGGCCGCGAGGCATAGAGGTCGAAGGCCGACTGGCCGACCGCCTCGCCGGGCCGGCGCCCGAGGGCGGCGAGCCCGGCGCCTTCGCACAGGGTGTAGCGGCCCTGCGCGTCCAGGGCGTAAAGCACGATGGGGGTGTTGGTCAGGATGGTGTCGAGCTGGTTCTGGCGCGCCTGCAGCTCGGCTTCCGTGCGGCGCCGCTCGGTGACATCCGTGACCTGCCCCACGAAGAAGCGCGACGCCCCGGCGCCGTCCCGGATTAGGCCGATGCTAAGCGAAGCATGGACGATCCCACCGTCCTTGCGGATGTAGCGTTTTTCCAGCACGCCCGGGTCGGTCTGGCCGGCGAGGAGGCGTTCGACGAGAGTCAGGCTGGCGGCTACGTCCTCGGGATGGGTGATCTGGCGCGCGGTCAGGCCGATCAGTTCGGACCGGGTGTAGCCGAGCATGCGGCAGAAGGACTCGTTCACCTCGACCAGCCGGGAGTCGAGGTCGCAGAGGACGACGCCGCCGGGGGCATGGTTGAAGGTCATCCGGCGCAGCTCGCTTTGTTCGCGCAGCGCGACCTCGGTGCGACGGCGCTGCGCCAGCTCATGGCGCAGGACCGTGATTACGACGGCCGGTCCGGTGAGCAGCAAGATTACGCCGGCCAGGAACCACAGGCGCGCCAGCCGGGCGCTGTCCCTCTCTCCGAGCCACTGGCTGGCCTCGAAATCAACCCCGAGGACCGCCTCGACGGCGCCGGCGGCATTGTGGAGCGGCACATAGGCGCTGACCCAGGTGCCCCATAGATCGGTGTAGACCGTCTCGTCGAAGCTGCTCTGCCCGTCCAGGGCCCGGTCGCGGGCGGCGGTGTGGCTGATGAAGAGCACGCCCGGTGGGTTGCGTTGCTCGCGAGGACCATCATATCGGCCGTCGTGGTTGTAGTCCGTCTCGGAGTCGACGACGACGACCAGCCGGTTGTCCGGCAGCTGCCGGAAGGTGTAGATGTCCGAGATGAAGGGGTTGAGCTTCTGCCACTGGATCTGGGTGTTGACGAGCGGGAGGTAGATGGCGGGATCACCTTCGCTGTCACTGGGCACCTTGGTGTGGCCGAGGCGCTCGAACTCGCGGGCGTAGACTGGCAGGAGCAGCTCGATCTTCTGCCGGGTGTTGGCCTGGGCCTCGCGGCCGGCGCGATCAACCAGGAACCAGCCGCCGACCAGCACGAGGACGATCCCCAGCCAGATGATCCTGGGCAGCGACCGCAGCCGGCCGGTGCGATGCAGCCAAAGCACCAGTCCGGCCCACAGTGCTGCAACCAGCGCGATAAAGGCGAGGTAGTCGGTGTTTTGGGCGAGCCAGCCGGTCATGACGGGTGGCCAAGAAAGGGTATTCCGGGTCCCAACGCAACCCCGGCCCGCTCATCCTGCGCGGGGGCCGTTTGTCCTTTTCTCCCTGCGCCACGGGCTGTTTTCCGGTCTGTTGCACGCATGGCCGCCGAACAGGTTTCGTCTCTTCCCTTGGTGCGTCCCGCAGACGGGCTTGCGGCGGCGCGCGCCGGGCTGTTTGGTCGAGCTATGCCGATCAACGCCGCGCAGGATGCCGCCGCCAAGCTGCAGCGGGCCAAGGAAAGGCTCTACGTGCTCTGCCAGGCGGCGGGCTGGGGGATATTCCTCGTCTCGCAGTTCGCTTTTTCCCAGGCCTTTGCCGACAACGACAACGGGGCCCGCGCGGGCCGGGGCCGCCTGACGGACGTGGCGGTCATCCTCATGGTGGTCCTGATGGGCGTCGTGCTTACGCACTATGCGCGGCCGTTCATGACCCGCTGGGGGTGGAAGAACATGGGCTGGCGGATGCTGATCCCGCGGGTGCTGCTGATGGCGGCCGGGCTTTCGTTCCTCTGGAGTGCGTTGGGCTACGGTTATTCCTACGGTGTGGTCGGCATTCCGTGGACCTCCAAATACAGCAAGACCCTGATCTTCTCCGTGAGCTGGCTCAACGGCACCGGCCTGCTGGTCGGCTGGCTCTGCCTCTATTATTTCTACCACATCTTCGAGCGGCTGAACCGCCTGCAGGTCGAGCAGCTGCGCCTTGCCGCCAACGTCAAGGAAGCCGAGCTCCGTGCGTTGAAGTCGCAGGTCAACCCTCACTTCCTCTTCAATTCCCTCAACAGCCTGCGCGCCCTCATCGACGAGGACGCGCCGCGCGCCCGCGAGGCCGTCACCCGGCTCGCCAACATGCTGCGCTACTCGCTGCAGTCAGGCCAGCTCGAGACCGTGCCCTTCGAGGACGAGCTCCGCATCGTCGAGGATTACCTGGCGCTCGAGCAGATCCGCCACGAGAACCGGCTGCAGGTCCGCTGGGACATCGCCGAGGAGGTCCGCGTTGGCGCCGTCTCCGTGCCGCCGATGCTGCTGCAGACCCTCGTCGAGAACGCCGTCAAATACGGCATCGGCACCCGCCGCGAGGGTGGCGAGCTGCGCATCTCGGCGCGCTACGAGGGCGCGGCGCTGTGCATCCGGGTCACCAACCCCGGCGACCTGGCGGCCCCGGCCAGCGATTCGGCGGCGCGCGCCGGTTCCTCCACCGGCGTCGGCCTGCGCAACGCCTCGGAGCGGCTCAAGCTCCTCTTCGGAGACCGCGCTTCGCTCTCGCTGCTGTCCGAGCCTGCGGGCTGCGTCACGGCGAGCGTGCTCATCCCGCTCAATCCCCCGGCCAAATGAAAGCCGTCATCGTCGACGACGAGCGCCTCGCGCGCAACGAGCTCCGCCGCCTGCTCGCGGCCCACGCTGACATCGAGATCATCGGCGAGGCCGTGGACGTCGAGGACGCCCGGGAGAAGGTCGCCGCGCTCAAGCCGGACCTGCTCTTCCTCGACGTGCAGATGCCGGGGGCCGACGGCTTCACCCTGCTGGAACAACTCGAGGCCCCGCAGCCCGCCGTCATCTTTACGACCGCCTACGACGAGTTCGCCGTGAAGGCCTTCGAGTTCAACGCGCTCGACTACCTGCTCAAGCCGGTCGACCCGAACCGCCTCGTCGCCGCGCTGGAAAAGCTGCGTGGCCGCGGCCCGGTGGGCGGCCCCGCCGGCGACAGCACGCCCGCGCCGTCGCACCGGCTGACTCTCGAGGACAAGGTTTTCGTCCGTGAGGGCGAGCGCTGCTGGTTCGTGCCCGTGAAGAACATCCGGCTCCTCGAGTCCGAGGGTAACTACACGCGGCTCCACTTCGACGATCAGAAACCGCAGCTCTTCCGCTCGCTTACCGCGATGGAGGAGCGGCTCGACGGCCGGCACTTCTTCCGCGCGAACCGCAAGCAGGTCATCAACCTCGCCTGGGTCGAGGGCATCGAGCCCTGGTTCAGCGGCGGACTCCTCGTCAAGCTGAAGGGCGGCCTCAAGGTCGAGCTCTCCCGCCGCCAGGCGCAGGACTTCCGCGAGCGCATGAGCCTGTGAAGCCCCGCCATGAACAACCGGCCCAGTCTGCGTTTTAACCCCGGTGGCTTCGTCATCGCCGTCGCGGTGGGCATCGCCATCGGCACCTCGAACCACCTGGCCGTCGGGATCGCCGTGGGCGTTGCCCTCGCCGTCGCCCTGGCTTTCCGCCGGCCCAACTCCCGCCTCCCATGATCGAAGCCCGCAACCTCACCAAAACCTTCAAGGATAAGAAGCGCGGAACCATCACCGCGGTGGAGAACGTATCCTTCACCTGCCGCCCCGGGCAGATCTACGGCCTGCTCGGCGCCAACGGCGCGGGGAAGACTACGACGCTCCGCATGCTCGCTACGCTGCTCCAGCCGACCAGCGGCACGGCCACGCTGGCGGGGCACGACGTGACGACGGCCGCCAACGAGGTGCGCGCCAACGTCGGCTTCCTCGCCGCCAGCACCGCCCTCTACGGCCGGCTGACCGCGCGCGAGATGATCACCTACTTCGGCCACCTCAACGGCCTGACGGATGCCGCCCTCAAGGCCCGGATCAAGGTCCTCGCCGAGGAGCTGGACATGACCGAATTCCTGGACCGCCGCTGCGAGAAATTCTCCACCGGCATGAAGCAGAAGACCTCCATCGCCCGCACCTTGATCCACGACCCGGCGGTGATGATCTTCGACGAGCCCACGCTCGGCCTCGACGTCATGACCGCGCGCGCCATCGTGAAGTTCGTGCGCGACTGCCGCAATCGCGGCAAGACGGTGATCTATTCCACCCACATCATGAGCGAGGTGGAGAAGCTCTGCGACGTCGTCGGCATCATCCACGGCGGCCGGCTCGTCGCCGAGGGCACCCTCGCCGAACTGCGCGCGCGCTATGGCGAACAGGACCTCGAGGAGGTCTTCGTCAAGGCCGTCGGCGGCGAGGCGGCCCTGGCTGCGGCACTCAAGGATTAATCGGACAACACACCATGAACTGGAAAAACATTCTGACGGTCTACCTCAAGGAGCTGAAGGATACCCTCCGTGACCGCCGTTCGCTCATCTCGATCATCGTCATCCCCACCTTCGTGATGCCGGCGCTGTTCTTCGGCGTGGGCAAGATCGCGGCCGGCATCGTCTCCAAGGCCAAGGAGGAGATCCCGTCCGTCATGATCCTCGGCGGGGAGGACTCGCCGGGCGTCGTCGGCGAACTCAGGCAGTCCAAGAAGCTGCGGATCGTGACGGCGGTGGACGACTGGAAGCAGCAGATCTCCGACAAGAAGGTTCGCGCCGCCGTCCGGATCCCGACCGGCTTTGAGCGCGGCCTGCAGGCCGGCGCGGCCGAGCCGGTGGTCATCTACAACTACGAGGGCGAACTGAAGTCCGGCTTTGCCGTGAACGAGCTGGAGAAATTCTTCCGCGACCTCCGCGACCGGACGGTGACCGCCCGCCTGGCCGAGCGGGCGCTGCCGGCGACGCTGGTGAAGCCCTTTGACTTCAGGCGGGAGAACGTGGCGCCGCCGGAAAAGGTCGGCGGCAACCTGCTCGGCGGGATCGTGCCCTACATCATCATCATCCTCTGCTTCACGGGCGCGATGTATCCCGCGATGGACCTGACCGCGGGGGAGAAGGAGAGGGGGACGATGGAGACGCTTCTCTGCAGCCCCGTGCCGCGCGTCGACCTGGTGCTGGGCAAATTCCTGATGGTGCTCACCGGCTCGCTGTCCGCGATGCTGCTCTCCCTGACCTCGATGGGCATCAGCGCGATGGTCGGCGGCATGATCTACGCCGGCGGCAGCGGCGCCACGAAGCTCGCGGCGACCGCCAATCAGGCGAAGGCCGCGGGGGACGTCATGCCGATGATCGATCCGATGGGGCTGTTCGGCGTGGTGGGGATGGTGCTGCCGGTGGCGGTATTCTTCTCGGCGATCATCTTCACTGTCGCGCTGTTCGCCAAGAGCTACAAGGAGGCCCAGAGCTACGTCGGGCCGATGATCTTCATCGTGATCATGCCGGCCGTGGTCGGCATGCTGCCCGGCATCGACCTCAACCTCCGCCTCGCGCTGGTGCCGATCCTCAACCTCAGCCTCGTGTGCAAGGAGATGCTCTCCGGGGTGTGGCATTGGGACTATATCGCTCTGATCTTCGGCTCCTCGTGCCTCTACGCGGCCGTTGCGCTCGGCTTTGCGGTGCGGATGTTCAATCGCGAGGACGTGATGTTCCGGACCTGAGGGATTGTCATCGCGAGGTGCGCGAAGCGCGCTGTGGCGATCCACGCTAGCTGGATTGCTTCGTCGCGGCGCTTCTCGCAATGACCGCGCAGCTTTTATATTTAGGTAAAAGCCGGACCCGACGGGGGGTGCCGGGGTAAAGGCCGGGTAAATGGGCCCTCCGGCCCTAGGCGTAGGGCCACAAGGCTGCTATGTTCGGGTCGCACACCAAACCAACATGATCACCTCATCCGACAACAGCCACGAGGCCGCGCAACTCGAGAAACTGCGCACGCAATTGTCCACCGACATCGAGGCTATGCAGCAGAAGGAGGCCAGCTTGAAGGAATATGAGCAGCGGCTCCGCCTGCTGGTCGAGCATTCGCAGAGCAACCGGCCGCCGCAGGCCTCCAACCAGTATTTTGTCACGTCTCCCGCCGCCGACCGCACTGAGCTCGACGCGGAGTGGGAGAAATACGAGCGGGCCCACGCCCTGCTCGAGGCCGCGCGTCGCGGGCTTTGCGACGACCGGCTGGCGGTGAAGGACCGCGAGGAGCGCGTCCAGCTCCGCGAGACGGAGGTCGCCCGCCGCGAGGCCTGGCTGAAGAACCGGGAGCAGGAACTGGTGGCGCTGGCGGAAGCCAAGGCGCGCGAGCAGGCCGTCGTGAAACCGAAGCCGACGTTCGCGTCGTCGCCGTTCCTGGCCGCCCGCAACCTGCTGTCGCGCCACAGCTGATTTGATTTTGGCCATCTCTCCGGCCCGGGCCCGCAGGGGTCCGGGCTTTTTTGTGTAGGGGCGTCGCTTGACGACGTCCCTTGGACAGCCCGCGGCGGGCGTCGTCAAGCGACGCCCCTACAGGGCATGAGGCCCGTTGCAATTTTCGCTTGCCGCGGGCCGCGCCGCGCCGCATCAAGTCGTCCGTGATTATTTCCTCCCTCCTGCGCAACTTTCGTTCGACCGCCGTCGTGGCAGTCGGCATGCGCCGTTGGTCCAAACACCCCGGCTCGGCGAAGATGGAGAGCAGCGCGTAGCGCACAGACCCCAGGTCACACTCTAAAAAACAAACCATCCCACGCCGAGCCCGACTCCTTCCGAGTCGGGTTTTTTATTTTCCCACCACCAACCCGCCATCCGCCATGCCCACGCTCCAACTCGCGCCACCCTCGTCACCCCCCGTGATGGACCTGCCCGCCGTGTCCTTCTTCGGGCGCAGCCTCGACGAATACTGCCGTTTCTTCTCCATTGACCCGTCCGCCTTGAAGCGGCGCGCGGTGTTGGATGTCGCGGCCGGACCGTCGTCATTCACCGCGGAGGCTGTCCGTCGCGGCATAGATGCCGTGGCGGTCGACCCGCTGTATGACCGCTCGGCGTTTGCGCTCGGCGAGCAGGTCAAGGCGGACTACGGCCGGATGTTCGCGCAGATGCGCGCCAAGCCGCAGCTTTTCCGGTTCAAGTCCTTCCGCTCCTTCACGGAGGCGGAGTCGTCGCGCCGCGCGGCCGCCTCGGCCTTTCTCGCCGACTACGAGGGGAACGTTCGCCACGGGCGCTATGTGCGCGGCGCGCTGCCGCAGCTGCCGTTCCTCGACGGGGCTTTCGACCTCGTGCTCTGTTCGCACCTGCTCTTCATCTACGCGGCGCGCTTCGATTTCGGCTGGCACCTCGCGGCCTGCATGGAGCTGGCGCGCGTGAGCGCGGGCGAGGTGCGCATCCACCCGCTCTGCGGGGCCGACGGCCGGCCCTACACGGAGCTCGGGCGATTGCGGCGCGAGCTGTCGTTCCGGGGCGTCGAGAGCGTCATCGTGCGCGTGGACTACGAGTTCTTCGCCGGCAGCGGCCGGATGCTCGTGCTCAAGCGCCGGCGGTGAGGTCGGTTACGGGATTCTTCCGTGATGCATAGGGGCGATCCGGAAGTGGCGTGTCGTAAGCTTAGAGAGAGTGCGCCCGCCCGCCATGCTGCCGTTCAACCTTATTTTCCCGGTATCCGGACTTGTTGTCCGGCACGACGGGATTTAGCCCGAAGGAATCCGCGTCCGTGAGCCTGCATCCAAATGACCCTGCCGCCACACCCCCGTCTTCCCCGGTGCGGGACTTCGGCGCGTTCTACCGCGTCACGGTGCAGCCGCTGCGCGCCTACCTGTCCCGCCTCCTCGGCGACCGGGTCGAGGCGCAGGATATCGCGCAAAACGCTTTTGTCCGGATCCAGCCGTCCATGGACGACGGCCGCGCCCGCGAGCCGCGCCTGTTGCTTTTCGCCATCGCCCGTCGGCTGGCCCTCAATGAGATTCGCCGCCGCCGCAACCAGCAGATCGACGGGCAGGGCTCCGCGGCCATCGACGATCTCCTGAGTGCCGAGCCCTCCGTGGAACGGGTGGTCGCCGCCCGCCAGGAGCTGGCGCAATTCGAGGAGATTCTCCTCCGCATTCCGCCCGGTTGCCGGCAGGTGTTCTTGCTGCGGAAGGTCGAGAACCTAAATCACGACGAGATCGCCCGGCGCCTCGGCATCTCGACCAAGACAGTGGAAAACCACATGACGCGCGCCTACCGCCTCCTGCGCGAGGCCTACCAGGCCGCGGAGCTGGCCGCGCCCAAACAGCAAAAACTCCCTTAACCCCATGACCGCTTTCCCCCTTTCCGACCGCATCGACGACGAGGCCGCGCGCTGGACCGCCCGGCTTGACGGCGGGGCGATGACCCCCGCCGACCGCCTCGCACTGCACGCGTGGCTTGATGAGGACCCGGCGCACCGCACGGCCTTCGAGCACTACCAGTTGATCTGTGACGATACCGCCGAGTCGCTGCCGACGCTCGCGGAGATCTCCCCGGTGGCCCGCCCGGCCGCGATCCCGCGCCGGCGGCGGCCGCACTGGTGGTCAGCCGCGGCCGGTCTCGCGGCGGCGGCGGCCATCGTGGCGTTCTGGATCGTGCCGTATTTCCGCGACACCCAGACGGTCGCCACCGTTGCCGCCCAGCGCTCCACGCTCTCCTTGCCGGACGGTTCCCGCACGGACCTGAATGCCCAGACGGCGATCTACACGGACTTCCGCCACGGCCGCCGTTTTGTGCGCTTGGAAAAAGGCGAGGCTTGGTTCTCGGTCGCGAAGGACAAGGTCCACCCGTTTGCGGTCGAGACGCCCGGCGGCACGGTGCGCGTCACCGGCACGCAGTTCAACGTGCGCCTCGCGGCCGGCGGACATCCCGAGGTGACCCTGCTCGAGGGCTCCGTGGCCTTCGAGAACGCGGCCGCGCGGTTGCAGCTGTCGCCCGGCGAGCAGATTTCCCCGGACGGGGAGGTCCGGCGACTTTCCGCCGCGGAGATCGACAATGTCACCGCCTGGCGCGAGGGCCGCATCGTGCTCAACGGCCTCACGCTCGGCGAGGCGGCGGCGCGTTTCGCGGCGTATCACGGGAAGACGATCAGCGTCGCGCCGGAACTGGCCGCGGTGCAGATGGGCGGCAGTTACGCCCTGGACGACCTGCCGGGTTTCTTCGACGCCCTGTCGGACGAGAGGTTCGCGCTCCGCGTCGTGCGGCGCGACACGGACAATTTCTCCATCGTCCGCCGGTGAGAAATTATTTTCGCGAAATTAACCCGCGCATAGGGGACGGCGGGAGGCGGCGTGTCGTGCAGCATAAGGGCCGGACAAGCGGCCCGTCACCTACGCACACCCAATGATCCCGTCGTCCTTCCTTCCCGGCCGAGTATTCCGGCGCCCGTTCCTGTTCGTGGCTCTCGCCACCGTCGCCTTCGCCGCTCCCGCCGATTTCGACATCCCGGCGAAGCCCGCGCCCGCGGCGCTCGACCTCTTCATCAAGCAGTCCGGCGCGCAGGTCGTCTACCTGCTCGCCGACGTGAAGGACGTGCAAGCCAACCCGGTCAAGGGCGCCTACGAGCCGGCCGCCGCGCTCGGGCTGCTCTTGAAGGACACCGGCCTCAGCTTCACGGAGCGCAAGCCCGGGCAGTTCAGCGTGGGCCGCACTGCCGCCATCACAACCGGTTCCGTGAAGGGCTCGCTGGTGGGGGAGGGCGGCCGTGGCCTGCCCGATGTGCTCGTCTCGATCCGCGAAACGGCGCAGAGCGCCCCTACCGACCGATATGGCGTCTACGTTTTCCCTAAGGTGGCGGCGGGCACCTACGTGCTCGTCGCCACCGCCCCGGGCTACCAGCCGATGCACATCACCGACGTGGTGGTCCGCGCCGGCCGCGACCTGATCCTGGGCAAGGAGGACATGCGCAAGGCCCAAGAGGGCGTGCTGGCCCTGGAGCCCTTCGTGGTCCACGCCGACACCGTGACGGAGCTGGAGAAGTTCGAGGTCACGGGCACGAAGTCGAAACCCTTCACCGCCTCGAACGTGGACCTGCCCCGCACGATCGACGACGTGCAGCCCTATTACGTCTTCGACTCGACGACGATCGAGCGATCCGGTGCGACCAATGTGGAGGACCTGCTCAAGCAGCAGTTGACGATGAATGCGGTGGCCGAAACCAACGCGCAGGCGTCGGATCGCGTGGGCGGGGTCTTTGGCAACACCAGCACCGTCAACCTGCGCGGCTTGGGCACCGACAAGACCCTGATCCTGGTCAATGGCCGGCGCCTGCCGACCATCAGCTATGGGGCCAACGACCAGCAGCCGGACCTCAACGGCATCCCGCTCAGCGCCATCGAGCGGATCGAGGTGCTTCCCTCTTCGGCTTCGGGCATCTACGGCGGCAGCGCCATCGGTGGCGTGGTCAACATCATCCTCAAGCGGAATTACACGGGCGGAGAGATTCGGGCGACCTACGACAGCGCCATGGACACGGACTCACCGACGCGCACCGTGGCCGTGACCTACGGCCTGGGATTTCCAGACGGGAAAACGCATCTCATGGTCAGTGTCCAGGCCTCGGACGCCAATCCGCTGCGGTTGCAGGACCGCCGCGAGGTGTTGGATCGTAACGTCGCCCGGATCCTGGCCAATTCCCCGAATTTCTTCGTCAACTCGCAGAACCCCTGGCTCGGCGCGCTGCCGAACATTCAGGCTTCCGGAACGGTGCCGTCGCTTGTTTTGGATGACGGCACTTCCCTGAATTCTCGCACCACGTTTATCGCCGCCGGCACTTCCCCGACTACGTCCGCCGCCGCGCTGGCCGCCTCCCTGGTGGCGAACGCCGGGAAGTGGAACATGGATCTGCCGACGTCCACCCAGCAGTATACCGGCTTGCTCCAGCAGCTCGGCACCGCGGCGAAGATCCGAAGTTTCACGGCGAACCTCCGGCGCCAGATGCTGGCCAGCCTGGAGTTGTTCGCCGACGTCGCCTATCTCGACAACCGATCGACCCTGCTGAACAACCCCTTCACTGCGACCCAGACGGTGCCGGTGACCGCGCCGAACAACCCGTTCCAGCAGGCGGTGCTGGTGCGTTTTCCCAATGCCACGGATTTGCCGCTCTTCACCTACTCCACGACGCGCAGTGCGACGGTGGGGGCGGTCGTCCAACTGCCAAGGGACTGGAGCGGCGAGCTGGACTACACCTGGTCGGAAAGCCGTTTTGGCTACAGCTACTTCAATCCGGATGGTCAGGGTCTGGCGGCGGCGCTGGCGAGCGGCGCAGTAAATCCCTTCGTCGATACCCTCCTCTATCCGGTGGACTTCTCGAAATACGTTGCCACGTCCGCCTCCGCGTTCTCCTCGACGTTGGCGGATTTCGCGCTGCGCGCCTCCGGCCCGCTCAAGGCCCTGCCCTGGGGCAAGCCCGAGCTGACGACCGGGCTCGAGCACCGGACCGCCGAAACACCGCCCGGCCTGACGGACAATGCCTATCCGATCACCACGACAGCCGACAATCGCACCTACTTTTATGACCGGCGGCAGGTGACGGACAGCGCCTATGCCGAGACCACGATCCCGCTGGTGAAACGCGGCTGGCTCCCCGCGCTCTATGCGCTGGACCTCCAGCTCTCCGGCCGCAGCGAGCGTTATGTGGTCGATGCCGGCACTTCCTCGCGCGTCGAAAACTACGGGCTCGCGACGCCCACGGTGACCTACAACGGACCGACGCGCAACGGCCTGCCCTACTTCGAAAAAGCACGCTACAGCTCGAACAATTTCACCGTGGGCGGGAAATACCAGCCGGTGCCGGAGCTGACGCTGCGTGCCTCCCGGGCCAGCGCCTTTTTGCCTCCCACCCCGATCCAGCTCGCCCCGGTCAATACGGTCAGCACCACGACCACTGGGATCACCGATCCCAAAACCGGCACCGCTCGCGCCGTCACCACGGTCTCCGGCGGTAACGCCGGTCTCACGCCCCAGAGTTCCAAAAGCCTTAACCTGGGTCTGATTTGGGCACCGCGCTGGCGGCTGCTTCAGGGCCTGCGGCTGGATGCGGAATACTACGAGATCGAGCAGTTCAACTACATCGGCACACTGAGCGCCCAGCAGATCGTCAATCTCGAGAGCGTGTATCCCGACCGAGTGATCCGCGACGCCTCCGGGAACATCACGACCGTGGATATCAGCTATTTGAACCTGTATCGTCGGAAAACGACCGGCTGGGATCTGTCCGCAGGCTACACGCGCAAGACCGCGGTGGGAACCTTCAGTTTGCGGGCGGTGGAATCGATCATCGCCGAGCTGCGCACCCAGTATTCCCTGACCCTGCCCGAATATGAGGCCGTGGGGTTTCATCCCATCGAGGGTGGGGCGCCCAAATACAAGAGCACGGTAAACCTGGCTTGGGAACTGCGCCAATGGACCCTCGGCTGGACATCACGGTATGTCAGCGACTACAAGGTTTATGGCGCGACCGACGGCCCCACCGCGCTCCAGCTCGGCAGCACCGTCAACAACCTCCTCAACGCGGGCACCCGCTTGGCCCAGGGCTCGGACCACATTCCCGGGCAGATCTACCATGACGCGTTCGTGAGCTACGCGTTCGGCCAGAAAAAGTCCGGGCCCGGCTCCCGGCTCTCGACGCTCGGCCCCAAGCTGCTTTCGGGCCTCACGGTCCAGGTCGGCGTGCGCAATCTTTTCGACCGCGTCCCGCCGTTCGACGTCAAATACGACAACAACTATTACCTGAGCCCCTACGGCGACCTGCGGCTGCGGAGCTACTGGGTGAGCCTGAAAAAGGAATTCTGAGTCTGCCCGCCTCTCCGGCCGGCCATCCCCGTTCGTTATCACTGCCATGCGCTGCCTTCATTCCGTCCGTCGTTCCCTCGTTCCGTTCCTGCTCGCGTTCACCTTCGCCAACGCCGCCAGCCCTTTCGCCGGCCTCGCCGCCGAGGCGGCCGCGCGCTCGGCCGAGCTGGCCAAGGACGCCGACTACGTGGCCTTCGACCAGAGCTTCACGGCTCCGGGCGAGAGGCCCAAGGGCCCGGAGTCGCCGGAACAGCTGCGCTGGGAGTTCGTTGCGCTCGACCACTTCCTGCGCGCGGGCGACGACTACCTCGCCCGCCATCCCGACAACCCGAACCGCTGGCGGGTGGCCATGCGCATGAACGGCACCTTCGCGCTCCGCATCGGCCGGCTGGTGACCGAGGCGGACCGCGCGGCGGTCGCCGATCTCTTCGACGAGAAGACGCTCGCGGCCCGCACTGCGATGCTGGCGAAACTCCGCGCCGCGGCGGTCGCTTCGTCGGATCTCTCCATCACCGAGAAACTGCAGCTCGAGCTCTCGCCGTTGCTGCGCTACGGCACGGCGTCCGCGCGGTTGAAGTCCAAGTTCAAGGAGTGGGACATCTGGCGCGCCGACCTCGACCGGCTCGCCGCCGCCTATCCCGACGAAGCCACGATGGCGGCCCAATACGACATGTTCTTCCGCACCCGGCTGGACCGTGATGCCACTGCGACCCGGACGGCAATCCGGTCGGAGTGGGCCAGGCTTGCGACCAGCCCGAACCATGAGACCGCCGCCCTGGCGGCGAAGCGGATTACCGTGCTCGATTCGGAGCTTGCCCACGAGTCGGGGCTCCAGAGCGCGCCGCTCACGCTGGCGTTCACCGCCGCCGACGGCCGGGCCGTTGACCTCGCGAAACTGCGCGGCAAGGTCGTGCTCGTGGATTTCTGGGCGACGTGGTGCGGGCCCTGTGTCGCGGAGCTGCCGAACGTGAAGAAGGTCTACGCCGCCTATCACGACAAGGGTTTCGAGGTCATCGGCATTTCCCTGGAGAACGGCAAGCTGGCGCCCAGCGACACACCGGAGCAGGCGGCGACGAAACTTGCGGCTGCGAAAAAGATCCTGACGGACTTCACGACAAAGAACGAGATGCCCTGGCCGCAGTATTTCGACGGCAAGTGGTGGAAGAACGAGGTCTCGTCCAAGTATGCCATCGACGCCATCCCGGCGATGTTCCTCCTCGACCAGGAGGGCCGTGTAGTCACCACCAATGCGCGGGGCGAGAAATTGGAATTGGCGGTGAAGCAGCTGCTGAAGCTGTGAATTTTTGTGGGTCGAGCTTTACGCCCGACATGAGCGTGCACCGTCGGGCATAAAGCCCGACCTACAGGAAACGCAGGCTTACGACTTCTCCAGTTCAGCCAGCTTCGCGGCGGCGACTTCCCAGGCGGCGGTCGCGGTCTGGAGCTGGTCGACGAGGACGCTGAGCTCGCGGTTCAGGTGCTGGGCCTTGCCGGGGGAGTTGTAGGTCTCGGGCGCCTCGAGGGCGGCGGTCAGCTCGTTCTGCTTCGTCTCGAGCTGGGCGACTTTTTCCTCCAGGTGGCCGACCTCCGTGCGGAGCTTCTTGATCTCCGCCGGATTGGGCTTCTTGGCGGAAGAGGCGTTCCCCGGGCCGTTAGGGACAACGGCCCCTACCTTCTCTTGCTTCGGCCGGGCGTCCGTGAAGCCGGCGGTCAGCGCGGCGCGGGCGTTGCTGGCCTTGGATTTCTCCAGATAGTAGTCGTAGTCGCCGGAGTAGGGCGTGAGCCGGCCGCTGTGGACGTGCAACACGGTCTTCGCGAGCTGGCGGATGAAATAGACGTCGTGGCTGATGAAGATGAACGTGCCCTCGAAGGCCTTGAGCGCGTTGACGAGCGAGTCGATCGAAGGGATATCGAGGTGGGTCGTCGGCTCGTCCATCAGCAGCAGGTTCGGCGGATTGACGAGGAGACGGGCGAGGGCGAGGCGGGACTTCTCACCGCCCGAGAGGACGGAGACCTTCTTGTGGACGTCGTCCTTGCGGAAGAGGAAGCCGCCGAGCACGGCGCGGGCCTGCTGCTCGGTGAGCTGGTTCTCGTTCGTGCGCAGCTCCATCACGTTCTCAAAAACCGTCAGGTCGAGCTTCAGGTTGTCAGCGCGGTTCTGCGCGAAGTAGCCTGGCACGACGTTGCTGCCGAGGTCACGGAGGCCGCCCTGGATCGGCAGGTTGCCGGCGAGGATCTTGAGCAGCGTGGATTTGCCGGCGCCGTTCGGGCCGACGAGCACGATCTTCTGGCCGCGCTCGGCCTCGAAGTTCAGGTCCTGATACACGACATGGTCGCCATAGGCCTGCTGGACGTGCTCGAGCTTGATGACCTTGAGCCCCGAGCGCGGGGGCTGCGGGAAACGAAAATTGATCTTCTTGAGGTCCTCCCACGGCTCCTCCACGGCGACGTCCTTCAGGCGCTCGATCTGCTTTTCCTTGGATTTCGCGCGCGAGGCCATCGAGGCCTTGGCGCCGAAGCGGTCGACGAACTTCTGCAGGTGGGCGATCTCGCGCTGCTGGTTCTTGAACTGGGCGGCCTGCTGCTCCTTGCGGGCTTCCTTCTCGTTTAGGTAGTCGTCGTAATTGCCGGTGTATTTGTTGAGCGTGCCGCTGCGCAGCTCGAGGATGCCGTTGCAGAGGACGTTGAGGAATTCGCGGTCGTGGGAGATGATGACCAGGCCGCCCGGGTAGCGGGTCAGGTAATCCTGAAACCACAGCAGAGCCTCGAGATCGAGATGGTTGGTCGGCTCGTCGAGCATGAGCAGCGCGGGCTCGCTGACGAGGAGGCGGGCGAGGTGCGCGCGCATGACCCAGCCGCCGGAGAAGGACTTGGCCTCCTTGTCGTGGTCGGTCTCGCGGAAGCCGAGGCCGGCGAGGATCTTCTTGGCGCGCGGCTCGAGGGTCCAGTCGATGTCGTAGTCGTCGTCATTTTCCGGGACGAGCTTCTTGCCGCTGGTGGCGATGGCGAGGATCGTCTCGTCGCGCACGGGCGCGCTTTCCTGCGGCAGGTAGCCGAAGTCCGCGCCGCGCTCCCACTCGATGGTGCCCTCGTCCGGCGTTTCCTCGCCCAGGATGAGGTTGAAGAGGGTGGATTTGCCGGCGCCGTTGGGGCCGACGAGGCCGAAGCGGTCGGTGCGCGCAACGAAGAGCGACACCTCGGAGAAGAGCTCTCGGGTGCCGTAGGACTTGGCGACATCGGCTAGGGTCAGCATGGAAAACCCGCGAGCAAGCAGGGTTGGCCGGCCGCCGTCAATGGCTTTGCTCAGGCCAGCGTAAGTGCCACGGCCCCAGCGACCGCGAGGGCGCCGCCGATCAGGGAACGCCGTGACGGCCGCTCACCTTCGAGCCAATAGGTGATCGGGATCGCGAGGAGCGGGGTCGTGGCGGCGATGGGCAGCACGATGCCGCTGGGGGTCGTGGCGAGGGCCCACTGGTAGCAGCCGACGCCGAGGACCGGTCCGACGAGGCCGTTGGCCAGCAGCCAGAGGTAGCCGCGCCGGCGCACGCGCGGGTCGGCGTCCTGTTTAGGGAGCGGCGGCAGCCGGCCGATGAAGTGCAGCGTGAAAAACCACAGCACGGTGAACACGAGACCGGCGATGATGCGGTGGTAGGCGGCGTTCACGCCGAAGGTCGCGTTGTGCGCGGCCTCGCCGGCGGCGGTGGCGACCTCGACACCCTTGCGGCTGACGAGGGCGCCGAAGCCCTGGCCGGCGGCCGCGAGCAGGCCGAAGAGAAAGCCGGCCGGTCGCACCCGCACGCGCGGGGGACTGGCCTTGCTCGGCATGAGCGCCAGCATGACTCCGCTGATGATCACGGTGCCCCACAGCATCTGCGCGACAGTAAGCCGCGTATCGAGCCAGAGCCACTCGCCCAGCGCGGCGATCGGTGCCGCGAGGCATTGCGTCATCAGCACCGTCAGCCGAGATCCGAGCAGCGGCAGGGCGCCGTAGGTGCCGAGGTCACCGAGGCCCATGCCGATGACGCCGCTGAGCAGAAACCAGCCGGTGCTGGCGCTCGCGAAACCGTGCCCGAGCGTGTGAGCGAAGAGGCCGAGCAGCACGGTCGCAACGATCAGCCGGCCGATGTTGGCGCGCAGCGGCCCGGACGCCTGCACGCTGCGGTTGGCGCAGGTGGCGTTGAGGGCGAAGAAGAAGGCGGCGAGGCAGGAGGCGAGCACGGCGAAGCGCCAGCCTCGCACCCCGCCGCCGCGATGGGCAACGTCCGTTTCGCGGGCTCAGAACGCCGCGGCGGCCACCAGCGGCAGGATCAGGGTGGCCCGTGCCCGTGCGCTGTCCTGCGCGAGCACGAACCGGTATTGGCCCGGGTAGTGGCGTTCGAGGCGGGTGCGCAGCTGGTGCAGGCTGCTGCCGGCGGGCGGCTCATCGCCGTCAGCTTCGGACAGCCGTCCCGTGCGGGCGACTTCCAGCAGCACGTCGCCGGCGAACGTGCGCTGGGCCGTGATCGTTATTTCCAGGTGACGTGGCGAATCCGCGAGGCCGGCTTGCACGGCCTTTTCCGTGAGCGGCAGCAGCAGCAGGGGTGGCAGGGGCAGCGACAGCAGGGTCTCGTCCACGGCAAACTGGATGCTGAGGGCGTTGCCCAGCCGCAGCCGCTGGATCTCGAGGTAGGCGCGCAGCAGTTCCATCTCCTCCCGCAGCGTGGCGGGCCGGCCGCTCTCGTTGTGGCGCAGCGTGGTCCGGTAGAAACTGGTCAGACGCACCGTCATGGCGCGGGCGATGGCCGGGGCCTGATCGATCTCTTCCGCGATGGTGGCGAGGGACGTCGCGAGAAACTGGGGGTTGAGTTGGTAGCGCAGCGCCTGCAGCCGCAGTTTCTCGTCGGCGATGGCGACCTCGAACCGGCGCCGCTGCTCCGCCAACCGGCCCTTGATCATGAAATACAGCAGGCTCCAGATCACATAGATGGCGATGCGGAAGGCGAACAAGCCCTTGCCGAGGATATCCGCGGGGCCGAAGAGGCCGTAGTAATGGTTGATCGGGATGCTCACCAGCACGTCGACCGAACTGGCCGTCACACAGCCGGCGATCACGAGGGCGGCGGCCGTCAAGCCCCGGCGCTCCGCGGCGAAAGACCGCCGGTAGAAATGCCGCAGCAGCGTCGTCAGGACCAAGCTGAGCGGAAGCTGATAGGCCGTGATGAGCAGGCTGCCCAGGGTGGAGCCGTAGACGGCCTGCTTCAGCGGGAAAACCGCCAGCGCAAAGAGTCCCCAGCCCCCGAGTTGCAGCTGCCAGAACAGCGGGACGCGGGAGAGCGGTTTCGACGAGGAGGTGGGCGTGGAGTCAGGCATGGCGTGGTTAGCCCGAACGGGAGCCATGACGCGAGCAGCACGCCGGGATGACAAACAAAATTGGCCCGGGCGTTTACCCTAGGGACGGCAGGCGGGATTTGCAAAGTTTCCCCGGTTCCGGTTCCTTGGCCGCCCATGCCCAACCGCCTCGCGTCCGAGAAATCGCCCTACCTCCGCCAGCACGCCGAAAATCCCGTGGACTGGTTCCCGTGGGGCGAGGCGGCCTTCGCGAAGGCGCGGGGGGAACAGAAACCCATTTTCCTCAGCGTCGGCTACTCGACCTGCCACTGGTGCCACGTCATGGCGCACGAGTCCTTCGAGAGCGCGGCGGTGGCGGGGGTGCTTAACCGCGACTTCGTGCCGGTGAAGGTGGACCGCGAGGAGCGGCCCGACGTGGACCGCGTCTACATGGCCTACATCCAGGCCACCACCGGTCAGGGCGGCTGGCCGATGAGCGTGTGGCTGACGCCGGACCTGAAGCCGTTCTTCGGCGGCACCTATTTTCCGCCGGCGGACCGCGGCGGCCGGCCGGGCTTCGTCACCGTGCTCAACACCATCGCGCGCCACTGGCGCGACGACCGGGCGAAACTCCTCACGGGGGCGGACGAGGTCGTGGCCGTCCTCCGGAGGCATGCCGCCGAGGGTGGACCGCGCGCGGCCGGAGAGACGGACGCGCCGCTGCACGAGGCCGCCGGCGAGGCCTTTGAGAAGGCCTTCCAGTATCTCTACGAGGCCTTTGATTCCGCGCACGGCGGCTTTGGCGGCGCCCCGAAGTTCCCGCGGCCCAGCACGCTCAACCTGCTGTTTCGCGTCGCGTCGCTGCAGGGTGTGGACTCCGAACTCGGCCGGCAGGCGGTGCAGCTGGCGACCTTCACCCTGCAGAAGATGGCCGAGGGCGGGATGCACGACCACGTGGGCGGTGGCTTCCACCGCTACTCCGTCGACGAGGAGTGGTTCGTGCCGCATTTCGAGAAGATGCTCTACGACCAGGCGCAGCTGGCGGCGAGCTGCCTTGAGGCGAGGCAGGCGACGGGCCGCGAGGTCCATGCGTGGCTGGCGCGCGATGTCTTCGACTATGTGCGGCGCGAGCTGACGAGCCCGGGCGGCGGGTTTTACTCGGCGGAGGACGCGGACAGCCTCGTGCGCGCCGGCGGCGCCGAGCATGCCGAGGGTGCGTTCTATGTGTGGACGCCGGAGGAGCTGGAGCAGGTGCTGGGCGGGGACGCGGATTTCTTCTGCACGCACTATGGCGTGAAGGCTGGCGGGAACGTCGCCAGCGACCCGCAGGGCGAGTTCACCGGCAAGAACATCCTGATGCAGCGGCGTTCGCTCACGGTCACGGCGGCGGAATTCGGCCTCGGGATCGAGGCGGCGAGCGAGAAGCTGCTATCGTGCCTCGACCGCGTGCGCTCTGCGCGGTCGGCGCGCCCGCGTCCGCACCTCGACGACAAGGTGCTCACGGCGTGGAACGGGCTGATGATCTCCGCCTTCGCGAAGGGCGCGCAGGTGCTTGGCGACGAGTCGTGCCTGCAGGCTGCGACCCGCGCGGCCGAGTTTATCCACCGGGAGCTTTACGACGAGGCGGCCGGCCAGCTCTATCGCAGCTGGCGCGACGGACGGAGCGACATCGCGGCGTTCGCGGAGGATTATGCCGCGCTGATCCAGGGGCTGCTCGACCTCTATGAGGCGGGCTTTGAGATCCGTTGGCTGCAGTGGGCGGAGCAGCTGCAGGCGCAGCTGGACGACGGGTTCTGGGATGAGGCGGCCGGCGGTTACTTCAATTCGCGGGCGGACGACGCGAGCATCGTCGTGCGGCTGAAGGAGGACTACGATGGAGCGGAGCCGTCGCCGAATTCGCTCGCAGCCCTGAACCTGCTGCGACTGGAGCGGATGATTGGCGGCGAGGCCTTTCGTGAACGCGCCCGCCGGACCATCGGGGCGCTGCGCCGGCAGTGGAGCGGTGTGCCGCACGCCCTACCGCAGATGCTGTGCGCCGTCGAGCTGGCGCTCGAGGCGCCGCGCAGCGTGGTGTTGGCCGGTGACCCGGCGGCCGCGGATTTCAAGGCGCTGGCGGCGGTGCTGCACGCCCGGCTCGGGCCGCGCCGCGCGATCCTCGCGGCCGACAATGGCGCGGGGCAGCGCTGGCTCGTGGCCCGGCTGCCACACCTGGCGGAGATGAAGCCGACCTCGGGGCGGGCCACGGCCTACTTGTGCGAGGGTTTCATCTGCCAGGCGCCGGTGACGGATCCGGCCGCCTTGTTCCGCTTGCTGGATACGTCGGGTCCGCTTTAGTTTTGCCGCGGCAGGCCGAAGGGATAGTTTGCACCCGTGCCGGAGACCCAGAATCAAATCAAGCTTGGAACCCGCCGGCTGTGGCTGGCCTATGGCATTGTGCTCACGGTCGCATTGGTCGCGATCGCTGGCTGGGTGACCGACATGCCGGAGTTGACCCGCTTCTTCCCTGGCGCCCCGTTCATGGTGATGAACACCGCCCTGTGCGTGGTGCTGTGCACGCTCGGGTTTGCCGCCCTGGATCTCGGTTACCGGCGCGTCGCGGTGGGCAGCGGCGCCTTGGTGGCGGTATTTTGCAGCCTGATCCTGGTGCAAAACTCACTCGGGACGCCGTTGGGGCTCGACGAATTGTTTTGGAAGCACCAGCACGTCACGGAAGCTGCGGAGCCGGGGCGAATGGCGCCCAATGCGGCGGCCGCGCTGGGCCTGGTGGGGATTTCGCTGATGCTCGGCAGCTGGTGGCCGACCCGCTACTGGCCGCGACAGATCATGGGCGGCGTGGTCTTCGCGTTCGCCGTGATGCCGATCCTGAGCTTTGCGATCGTTTTCTTCCAGACCGGGAACAGGAGCTTCAATGTCGGCATGGCCCCGCCCACGGCCCTGTGCCTGCTTCTGCTGGGCGGGGTGATGTTGCGACGGGCGGCCGGGTCGGATGACGCCGCCGCCGTGCCATTCCTGGCGTCGGCATTCGGCATGCTGCTCTCCATCGGCGTGGTCGGGGTGCAGGGCGGGGCCACGCTTGACGAGGCCAACCGATGGGTGCTCCACACCTACCAGGTGCGGGCCGAGATCGACCAGTTCGTCTCGGAGGTGGCGCGGCTTGAGTCGTCGGTGCGCGCCTACGCGCTATCGGAGATGGAATCCTTCAGGCAGCGCGACAACTTTCATCGCGACGAGGCGCGGCGGCACCTGGACCAGATGCGTTTCCTGGTGTCCGACAACCCGACCCAGATCGGTCGCGTCGAGGAGTTGCGGCGTCTGGCGGGGCTCAAGTTTGCCCAGAACGAGGCGCTGCTGGGCGCCGTCCGGGAGGGCGGCCCCGCGGCCGCCGCGCGGTTCATGCAGGCGCAGGACACGGCGCGGACGAGTGCGCTGGTCAACCTGGCCGGGGAGATCCAGGCCGAGGAGGCGAGACTCCTGGAGACGCGCGAGTCGGATTACCGGGAGGAAGCCAGGAAGATGCGCACCACCGAGACACTGGGCGGCCTGCTGGTGATGGTGCTGATGGGACTGGCGGTGATCACGGCCAGCCGCGCCGCGCGCGCGCGCCGGGTGGCGGAGATCGCCTTGCAGGTGGCGAACCGCTTCCAGCAGGCCGTGCTCGACGGCACGGTCTACAGCATCATCGGCACCACGCCGGCGGGCGTCATCCAGGTTTTCAACTCCGGCGCGGAAAGAATGCTCGGCTACACCCGGGAGGAGATGATCGGCCGGCAGACCCCGGCGGTCATCCATGTGGCGGAGGAGGTGGCGGCCCGCGCGGCGGAGCTGACCACGGAACTGGGACGGCCAGTGGCCCCCGGCTTCGAGGTCTTTGTCGCGCGCGCCCGGCTCGGCGAGGCCGACATGCGCGAATGGACCTACGTGCGCAAGGACGGCTCGCGGCTGCCGGTCTCGCTCAGCGTCACGGCCCTGTTGGGCGAATCCGGCGAGATCACCGGTTTTCTCGGGATCGCCAAGGACCTCACGGAGCGGCTCCAGGCCGAGGCGAAACTGCGCGAAAGCGAGGAACGGTTCCACAGCGCCTTCGATTACGCGGGCATCGGCATGGCCCTGGTCGGGATGGACGGGCGCTGGCTGCAGGTGAACCGGAGCCTGTGCGAGATCGTCGGCTACGACGAGGCCACGCTGCTGACGAAGACTTTCCAGGATGTCACCCATCCCGAGGACATCGCGCGCGACCTCGAGGCTGCGCAGCGGCTGGTGAACGGCGAGATCCGGTTCTACCACATGGACAAGCGCTACCTGCACCGGGACGGTCACGAGGTCTGGGTCCGGCTGACGGTCTCGCTCGTGCGCGACCCCGCCGGCAAGCCGCTGAACTTTGTCTCGCAGATTGAGGATATCTCCGAGGCGCGGCGGATCGAGCAGGCGCTGCGGGCGAGCGAACAGCGCCTGCAGGGGGTCCTGGGCCAGGCTGACTGCCTGGTCTGGGAGGCCCGGGTGCGGATCGATGAGCGCGACTGGGACTGGCAGTTCGTCTTCCAGCCTTCCGGACTCTTCGAGCGGATCTGTGGCGAGCGCATCCCCGCGCCCAACGTCGGGCTGTGGTATCGCTTCAACATACCCGAGCAGGCGGACATGGACCGGCGCTGCCGCGAGGCCATCCTGTCGGGGCAGAAAGGCTACACGCAGGAGTTCCACCTCATCGGCGCCAAGGAGGAGACCTGGCTCAGCGAGGCCGTGTCCGTCACCCCGCTCAAGCCGGGCGAATACTGGCTGGTCGGCGTGGCGATCGACATCACGCCGCGCAAACAGCTGGAGGCCAATCTCGCGCTGGCCCGCGACCAGGCGCTGGAGGCCTCGCGGCTCAAGTCCGAGTTCCTGGCCAGCATGAGCCACGAGATCCGCACGCCGATGAACGGCATCATCGGCATGACCGGCCTGCTGATGGAAACGCGCCTGACGCCCGACCAGCGCGACATGGGCGAGGTCGTCCAGCGCAGCGCCGAGCACCTGCTCACGATCATCAACGACATCCTCGATTTCTCCAAGATCGAGGCGGGCAAGCTGCGGGTCGAGGCGACGGACCTGGAACTGCGGCCGCTGGTGGACGAGGCCGTCATGCTCCTGACGGCGCGCGCGCAGGAGAAGGGACTGCAGCTGGTCTCCGAATTTGACGCGCGGCTCGACGGTCTGCTGCTGGGCGATGGCGGGCGCATCCGGCAGGTGCTGGTCAACCTGCTCGGCAACGCCATCAAGTTCACCGAGCAGGGCACCGTCACGCTGCGCGCGCGCTGCGTGGAGGAACAGGCGGAGCACCGGGTGTGGCGGATGGAAATCACCGACACCGGCATCGGCATTCCGGCCGCCGCGCAGCGGCTGCTGTTCCAACCGTTCATCCAGGCGGATGGCTCCACGACCCGCCGCTTCGGCGGCACGGGCCTCGGGCTGGCGATTTCGCGGCAGCTCGTCGACTTGATGCACGGTGAGATAGGTTTCAGCAGCACCGAGGGTCGCGGCTCGACTTTCTGGTTCCAGCTTCGCCTGCCGAAACACACCGGACCGTCGGTGGTGGCCGTGACGCGGGAGACCGCCGCCCTGCCCGGCCGGCGGAAACCGCAGCTGCTGGTGGTTGAGGACAATGAGACCAACCGCCTCGTGGCCACCCGGTTTCTGGAGCGGATGGGCTGCGAGGTCCATCTGGCTGTCGACGGCGCCGACGCGCTCCGCGCGCTCGCGGGAGGCCGGTTTGATGCGATCTTCATGGATTGCCAGATGCCGGTGATGGATGGTTACACGGCGACCGGGCACATCCGGGCCGGCGAGGTGCCGGGCCTGGACCCGCGGATCCCGATCATTGCGCTGACCGCCTTCGCGATGCCGAGCGACCGGCAGAAATGCCTTGATGCCGGCATGGACGATTACCTGGCGAAGCCCCTGCGGATGGAAAGTCTCCAGCAGGTCCTGGTGCGCTGCGGCCTGTTCGTTCCGGGCCCCGCCCCGGAGGCGGAAATCTTCCTGACGGGGACGGCCGGGCCCCCGCCCGACGAGGCGGTGCAAGTGGCGCATCTCCGGCAGTTACGGGAACTGCCCGGCCGACAGCACCCCACGCTCCTGCAGGACGTGGTGGAGATATTTCTCCGTGACACCCCGGGCACGCTGGCCTCGCTGCGCGGCCTGGCGGAGCGTCGCGAGGCGAAGGAAACCGGCATGCTGGCCCACCGGTTGGCCGGCGCCTGCGCCAATCTCGGCGCCGCGCCAATGCGCCAGGCGGCGCACGCGGTCGAGGAAGCGGTCGCGCAGGCCGCCTGGGCCGAACTCCCGGCCAGGCTTACGGCGCTTGACCGCGAATGGGAACGCCTGCAAAGCGCTCTGCAGCGGATCGAAACCGCACCCGACTCATGAAAGTGCTGATTGCCGAGGACGATGATATAGCCAGCCGTGTGCTGGAGGCGGCGCTGTTGAAACTCGGCCATGAGCCGCTGCTCGCGACGGATGGCGAGGCCGCCTGGTCGATGCTGCAGGCCCAGCCGGCGCGTGTGATCGTGAGCGATTGGCGGATGCCGCTCCTCGACGGCCTGGAGCTCTGCCGGCGCGTCCGGGCCCGCCGGGGCGAATACGTCTATTTCATCCTGCTGACGCAGATGGCGGCCACCGAGAAAAACCTCCGGGAGGCGATGGAGGCGGGCGTCGACGATTTTCTCGGCAAGCCGATCGACCCGAGCCAGCTCTGGATGCGGCTGCGGGTGGCGGAGCGCATCCTGGGTTTCACGACGGAGGTCCAGCAGCTGGAGTCATTCCTGCCGATCTGCGGCTACTGCAAAAACGTGCGGGACGACAAAAACTACTGGCAGCGGATCGAGCAGTATCTGAAAGATCGCACCGGCACGGATTTCAGCCATGGCGTCTGCCCTGATTGCTATGATCGCGTGCTGGTTCCGCAGATGATCGCCGCGGGCATCACGCCACCGCCGCACGCGGACCGGGTCAAGTGACGGCCGGAATCACCTCGCCAAGGCGGCGCGGACGAGGCGCTCGTCGCCGTCGTTGGGAGCCGGAGTGATGCCGAGTGCGGCGCAGAGCAAATTGTAGACCTGGATGTTTTCCACGTCGGGAAGCTCGACGCCGTGCCGGAAGGCCGGCCCGCTCGCGAGGAAGAGCGCGCCCATGTTGGGCGAGGCGGGGTCAAACCCGTGGGCGCCGCGCTCGAAGGTCAGCCGGTGGACCCGGAGGAAATCCCGGGTCGTGATATACCAACCCGGCGCGGCGCTGAGGATCACCGGCGCGATGCGGTCGCTGGCGCGGTAGTGCAGGCGTTCCGGCACCTCCGCGCGCAGCCAGACGCTGAGCTGGGGATGCTGGCCGCGGAATTCCGCCGCCAGCTCCTCGGCGGTCCCCGTCTTCGGACGCAGGCCCGCGTTCGGGCCGGCGAAATCCATCTCGAACGAGGCGGGGCGGGCGAAGTCGTCGAGCAGGATCACGCGGTCGGGGCTGACGGGTTCCATGCCGTGGTCGGCCACGATCACCAGGTTCGCCGTGCCGCCCAAGCCGAGTTTGCCGAGGCCCTCCAGCAGGCGCGCGACGGCGTCGTCCACGGTCTTCAGGGCGGCGGCGGTTTCCGGCGCGTCCGGGCCGAATTCATGGCCGGCCGAGTCGACGATGTCGAAATAGAGCGTGGCCAGGCGAGGCCGCTGGGCGTCGGGCAGGGCGAGCCACGCCAGCAGGCCGTCCACCCGCTGGGCGCAGGTGAGGTTTTTCTGGAAGGTCTGGTAAAACGACGGATGCAGGCCGTGGATCGGCGCCTCGGAGCCGGGCCAGAAAAAGCAGGCGCTGCGCACCCCCTGTTTCTCCGCCGTGATCCAGACGGGCTCGCCACCTTCCCACCAGCGGCTGTCGATGGAGGACTCGTGGGACTTGTAGTTGAATCTCGCCTGCAGCGCGGGGTCGTAGAAGGAGTTGGCCACGATGCCGTGGTGCTCGGGGCGCAGGCCCGTCACCAGGGTGTAATGGTTGGGGAAGGTGAGCGAAGGGAAGCTCGGGGTCATCCGTGTGGCGTGGACTCCGGCGGCGGCGAGCCGGCGCAGGGTGGGGGCGGCGTATTTCTGCAGGTAGTCCCAGCGGCAGCCGTCGATGGAAATAAGGATGAGCGGGCCGGATGCCGCCGGCTTCGCGGCGGGTGGCGCCGAGCACGAGGGGAGGAACAGGACGGCCAGGAGCAGGGCGACAGCGGAGGTGAAACGCTTCATGGCTGCAGTGTTGGTGGGTTGCCTCCATTCGCGCAATCTGCTTTCTGGGCCGGATGAACGACGCCGAGCGCCTGACCAAGCTGGAGGAGCGATACGCCCACCTGCAGCGCCATAGCACCGAGCAGGACAAGGTCATGCTCGAGCTCAGCGAAGAGGTCGCGAAGCTGCGCAAGGAAATCACCAGCCTGCGCGCGCAGCGTTCGGGCGACGCCGACGGCGGCGATCTGCCGGACGAGCGGCCGCCGCACTACTGATCAGAACAGCGCGGTGACCTCGACGTGCTTGCCGGGTTCGAGGAGCACCTCGCCGGTGAGGGCGGCGGTGTCGTCGTTCTTGTAGAGCTTGCACGTGACGGGGGCGGTCGCGTCGTGCGTGGCCCAGCCCCACTTGCCGATGGAGACGAACTGCATCGGCACGCCCTTGTCCCAGCTCAGGCCCGGGCCGTCGCCGCGGATGAAGAGCTTGTTGCCGATCCCGATGTAGGCGGTGGCGAGCAGCCGGGTCGCGCCGTCGGAGGAGGCGGAGGACTCGGCCTTGGCCGGGGCTTCGGCGGAAAGATCGGGAGACTCCTCGCTTGGGGCCGGTGCGGGCACGGTCGCGGCGGGCGTGTCGTTGAAGGCGGGTTCGCCGTCGGTCGTGCCTGAGTTTTCCGTTGCCGGCGCGCTTTCCCCGGTCTTCGGCTTGCGGGGAGCGCGAGGTTTCTTCGGTTTGGGTTCCTCGAGGGCGGTGGCGGAAGCGGACGGCTCGGTGATGGTCACCGACTCAATGATCGGCGCGGGCGCCGGCTCGACGTGAGGCGGATTCGGGTCGCCGTCGTCGGTGAGGACGGCTTCCTCCTTGCGCTCCTCGATGGCCTCGGCGGCGGCGCGCGCGGCCGGCTGGCTTGCGATCCGGAAAGGCGGGGCCGTGAGGTCGGCGGGCGCAGGTTTGGCCTTGGCCTCCAGGCTGGCCAGGGCGGCGGTGACGCGGGCCTCGAACTTCGCGGCGGCGTCGGTGGTGGCGGCCTGCAACTTGGCCAGGGCGGCGTCGGCGGCACCGAGCTGCTTGCGCGTGGCGACCTCGAGCGCGGCCCAGTCGGCGGCGGCCTTGTGGATCTTGTCGGCCGTGGCCTGCAGGCGCTCGCTCTCGCTGGAGCGCAGCGACTCGAGCTCCTCGGTGAGGCGCGTCTTCTCCTCGTCGTCGGTCTGTGCGAGCTGCTGGTTGAATTCCGCGAGCTTCTCCTGCATGCGGTAGGGCAGGTTCTCGGCGGCGTGGGCGGTCTTGTGGACGGCCTCCTCGACCGCCTTGATCTGGGCGGCGGCGCGCGCGAGGCTTTCGCTCGCGGCGTGCAGGCGCTGCACCTGCTCGGCCACCTTGTCGCGCTCCTGCTGGACGTATTCCGCGGAATCCGCGGCGTAATCGATGAGGATCGGGATCATGATCGCCGTGATGCTGGCGATGAGGAACCCGACGGCGGTGAGGAAATAAAGAGGGGAGAATTTGTTCGGGGCAAAGAGGCCGATCAGGATCACTACGGCGAGGCAGCCGGCGGCAGTGAGGACGAACGTGTTTTTGTTTAACCGGGGGGCAGGTTCGAGGTTCATAGGCGATTCGCGCGCAGGCAGGTTTTCGCCCGGAAGCGCCGTTTTCTCAAGGCTAAAGCAGGCCGGGCCGCGGGCGGCAGATGGGCCTTGAGCGGCCGCCGCGATGTGTCACGCTGCGTCCACACAGCCGATGAATTTTTCCCACTTTGTGCGGATTGATCGGGAGCGCCGCGGGCTCGGGCGGCATTACGTGGTCCACACGCACGACCCGAAATTCACGGTGGAATTGACGCCGGACCACGAGGCCCCCGATCGCGTGGGCCAGGGCGTCATCAAGCGCGTGTGTGTGCCGAACTCGTGGGCCGGAGACTACGGGCAATATGCAAAAATGCTGGCGGCGGCGCAGGAGTTTTTTGCGCATTCGGGCCGGACGGGGCCGGCGCCCAGACGGTAGGGCAGGGCGGTGAGTCCCTTCACCGCCGAATCCGGCGCGGAACGGAGTCCGCGCCCCACCTCAGTGCGCCAGCTGCCGCCAGGTCATCCCGAGCAGCGAGATCAGCATGCCGACGCGGATCGAGCCCTCGAAGGTGAGCACGACGAGGACCCACTTGAGCCCGCAGGAACTTCGCACGGCGTGGCCGAGGACCGTCACGATGAGCAGCACGGCGCCCTGCGCGCGGCCGACGGGATGCAGCAGCAGGGTGATCATCCAGAGAAAATAGATGAGCAGGCCGCCGGCCCAGGTCGCGGCCATCCAGTCGGGCATCGGCAGCTCGCGCGGGTCGGCGTTCACCCGGATCTGCTTGATGCCCATGTAGCGCTCGCTGATCACCAGCTGCCAGATCTCGAAGACCAGGAAAACAGGGGCGAGGAGCGAAAAAGGGTTCATGGATGGGCGACGGCGGTTGCGGACGAGCAAATCCGCAACGGCCGCCGAGGCCAGAAGTTAGTGCGTGTGATTCGCCAGTCATCGCGAGGGGCGCGAAGCGCGCCGTGGCGATCCATGCCGGATGGATTGCCACGGCTTTCCGCCAGGCGGGAAGCCTCGCACTGGCAAAATAAGGGTGCACCGGCGCCGGCGAGAAACAAGTGGAGTTTCCGCGACGGTTGCGCACACTGATGGCAACGCCAGCCGTGACCCAGTCCGGGCCCGGCCATCCACGCAACCCCGGAGGCTCCATGTCCACGACCATGTTTCTCCTGAAATACCTGTTAACCTCGCTCGTCGCGGGCGTGCTCGGCGGCCTCGCGATGGAGTTTGTCATGTGGCTGATCAGCCGCGCCGGCCTGGTGAAGGGCGACATGATCCTCGCGCTCGGCAGCCTGCTGACCAAGACCCGCGAGAACGCCTACCGCGTGGGCTTCTTCGTCCACGTAACCGCCGCCATGGGTTTCGCGCTCGTCTACACGCTGCTCATGGTGACGCTCGGCTACACGCACATGCCGATGTCGCTCATGATCGGGCTCGGGGTCGGGGTGATGCACGGGCTGCTCGTCAGCCTCATGCTCGTGTGGGTCGTGGCGGACCATCACCCGCTGGAGGAATTCAAGGAGGCCGACCTGCTGGTGGGCGTCAGCCACGTCGCCGGCCACGTGGCCTACGGCGCGGTGATCGGGTTGGTGGTGGGGCTGTCGCCGCTCTGAGCGGGGAGGGAGACTGCTCACAAGCCACACCCCGTCGCTTCGCGCCACCCCTCTCCAGAGGGCAACTATCCCTTCTAAACAAGTAAGGTCCCCTTACCGATTGTTGATAGACTTGATGCTGGCGAAGTCACTTCACCCTAGGGACGAACATGGAGAAGGAGTAATTAGTGGGTTGGGCGAAGCGGCTGCGGTATTTCGTCGCTATAATCCGACCCTTCCCGATGCCACTCGGATAGAGACAATGGAGGCCGCATGGCGGGTTGAATGTCCCCCAACGGGTGAGGAGGTAAACGCCCTCCTGATGCAACGGCAGCGGCTCTTTTATCGGATTCCCACATATTCAGGGGAAGGCGTCCTTGCTCGGAATGTATGAGAGACAGCCGCCACAATTCATCGGTCGGTGAGTTTTCAATCACCCATTCCCCGAATCCGGCTACTTTGAACGAATAAGTAACGAGCTTCTTTTTCATGTCTTATTTTTCTCCTCTCGCATGACCTGTAAGACGAAATCGGAATTAAGGGGTTGGCCTAGTTGGTCGTCGGGCATCGCCACTACAATTCTAAATAGCGCCCGCGCTAGTGGCGGATAAACCACGGAACCCGATGCACCTTGCACAAAATAGTCCTTCACGGCCGAATCCTTTTCCCGGTTCCAAAGGAAAGACAGAGCGACAATTAGCCGCCGAGCAAACCGCTCGGCATCTCCGCTATCGGGAAATCTTTTTAGCACAACGGCGTCCACCTGACCGGACAATTCGGGAAATTCCGGTTCTGCCGGCAGGCGTTGAAGAAGTTGATTTAAGTCGGCTTCCCATTCCGACATCAAATAAGGTGTGCCTTTCGGGGTCATCGAGCTACAAAGGACAGCGAATGAAGCCGAAACCCGAGACCGAGCCAACCACGAACAAGCAGGCTTTTTTCGACCTGCTTAGGTGTGCTGCTCAGCCACTCGCTTCAAAATCACCGGGAAAATCGGGGAAGGGTGAATCTTCGGGCGGTGATTATAACGGAAAGCAAACTCGTTCACATAAGCCTGCAAATGCTGCGGTGAAACGTGGTGGAAAGTCCCGTTGATTGAGCGTTTCAGTTGGCCCCAGAAGTTCTCAATGGAGTTAGTGTGAACCGTGGCGCGGACGTATTCCCCTTTGCCGTGGGCGATGCGGTCATGTTTGAAGCCAGCCTTCGTTAGCAGATCATAGGCTGAATGTTCATCGGTGAAGATTTGGGCTCCCTTCTCAACCATTTGCAGGGTGTGTGGCAAAACGGTCACGCGGTTAACGATGAGGGCAACGTGGGCGCGAACCTCGCCACCCCGCTCCACAACACCCAACACAACGGCTTTACCATGCCCGCCCGTAGGAGGAAGTTTAGCCCGCTTATGCTTGTGCATATTGCCAGCTTTGCCGCCGATATACGTTTCATCAGCCTCAACCACGCCACCCAGCAAAGAGCCCCCTTGCTGCATCAGCTTGCGAATCTGATGCGCCATTCTCCAAGCCGTCTTATACGTCACGCCCACCTGACGCTGTAGCTCCAAGGCCGCCACCCCATTCTTAGACGCACTCATCAGGAACATGGCGAAAAACCAACTACGCAGGCTAGTCGTGCTCTTGTGGTAGATCGTGCCCGCTGTGGGGTATTCCTGATGGCCGCAGATGCACGCATAAGACCGCCGACCCGACACAGGAGAGAACTTATCCACCCGTGAACATTTCCGACAGGTAACAGAGCCACGGGCCTCCCAGATGAAAGCCAAGCAAGCCGCGTCATCCTGAAACAGCGTATTGAACTCTTGGAGGGTATAGCGTGTGCTTTTCATATGAAAGAAACGTTGAGTTATGCGGGCTTTGATTGGGCTTTAGAGGAAATCACTCTGGATGGTTTCAAACCGCCAAAGTGGTATCTTTATCTGAAGGTGAATGGGAAACCGGAAGGCATTGGGATTTTTGAAGGGCAGGAAGAAGCGAAAGCCTCTCTGCGAACAGACGCTTATGCTCATTGGTCGTGGTCACCTCCACCCCCGGAAGTTCAACTCCTTTGGCTTCTGGAAGGGCAGGAAAGAAACGGCGCAAAATCTTAGCGCACTCCAACGCTTCGCGCCCTCGCAACCGCGTGCCATGGCTGTTCGCCATATGAAAAAAAACCGCCCGCGAAAGCAGTTCGTAATACGCTTCCTCAATTAAATTTTCGTCTTTCATCCCCTACCAATACGCCCTCCCCCTACTTGTCTTCAAGGGATACTTACCCTCCAGAGGGGACCTCAAGACAATCGCCTGCGTAGGTTGGGTCCCCTCTGGAGAGGGGTGCCCGTTAGGGCGGGGTGTGCGGGAGATCCGCGCGGGTGGCGCCGCCTTACTTCTCTCCGGCCGTGAAGTCCGCCCAGGGCTGGGAGGCGCGGCTCATCAGGACCCCTTCCATCCAGTCGAACTGGGGGTGGTCGCGGAGGAATTGTTTCGCATCGAAGGCCACGCCGTCGGCCGAGCCCCAGCGGGCGGCGAAGCTCATTTTCCGCGCCATCACCGTGTCGACGACCTTGGCGTCGATCGTGCCGGCGGGGTTGAACGGGATGCGATTGGGGTTTGCCAGCTGCGCGGCGAGTTCGCCGCGGGCGTTGAGCGCGAGCGCGGCGGGGCCGCTGTCGGTCAGGAAGCAGGTGTCGACGCAGTCGGCCTCGAAGGCCTTGGCCTTGGCGAGGTCGATCTGCCCGGCGTTCTCCTTCATGAGCTGTTTCCAGCGGACGCGGCGCGCCACGGGGGAAGAGCGGATGTCCGTGTCGTGCGTGTCGGTCTCGAGCCGGAGGATCTTCAGGTTCTCCGCAATGTTCGAGCCGACGTAGAAGCCGTCCTTGGTCCGCTCGAACCCGGTGTATTTCAGGCCCTGCTCGAGCCGCGCGATCTCCTTCGTGTTGATGTCGCCGACTAGCCAGGCGTTGGCGTAGCCGCCGTTGTTGCCCTTCCGCATGATGTCGCACCACTGGTCGATGCCGGCGGCGTCCTGCGTGGCGCGGCGCATGCGGACGAACTCCGGGATGCCCTTCTCGGTAAAGCCATGGAAATTCCCGATGGTCGTCTCGGAGCCGACGAGGCCGGCGTCCGTGACGAAGAAGTCCGTGCCGCTGTGGATCCAGCCGGCCTGCGTCTGCATGAGGATGCGGTGGCCCTTGGCCGGGACGAGATCGAGGACGACGTTGCAGACCGCCAGCGTGTAGTCGGACATCGTGTTGTGGCCGAGGACCACACCGCCGTCCCTCGTCATGCTGCCGGTGGCGATGAACGATGAACAGGACTCCTTTGGCGTCGTGATGATCGTGGCGGAGCCGTCGAATTTCTTGGCCACTTCGGGCCACCAGTAGCCGGTGAGCTCGATGGAGGCGTTGTAGGTGACGATGTCGTCGTAGGTGGTCGGGACGCCGGCGGCCTTCATGCCCTCGACGATGCCCTCCATTTCCTGGCGGTTCTCGGCGTCGATGGCGGGCTTGATGAAGCCCTTTGTGTTCTGCTTGAGCCAGGCCCAGTCAAAGCTGCTGTCGTGCTCCCACTGTGCGGCGGTGACGCGGATCGCCTCGGCGATTTCCTTGGCGAGCAGATAGCCGTGCTGGAAGCCGCGGGCCTGGGGCTCGCCCTCAACGTGGAGGTAGATCCAGCCGGCCTTCTCGTGGCGGTCGGCCTTGGCGAGCCACTGCTGCTGTTGCGGGGTGAGGGTGGCGGAGCAAACCTGGGCGCTGAGCGCCAGCAGGAGACAGACGAGCGTGGATTTTCTCATGGCCGGCATTAAGGCGCGCGGCCGGCACAGGCCAAACAAAAAGCCGGTGGGTGCGCGCGGAAAACGCCGCGCCGGCCCGCCTTCAGTAGCCGACTGTCTTGCTGTCGGGTTTGCGCAGGTCGGAGACGCCCAGGCGGAGCCCGGTCGCCGGGTCGATCGCCACCGTTTCTCCGTCGCCGACGATGGCGCCTTCGCGTTCCTTGAGGATATGCCCCTCGGCGGTGAGCAACGCCACGGTGTCGGGACTGAAGCTGAACCGATCGTAGTTCAGCACGTCGGGCTGCCATTGGTGGTGGAAACGCGGCGCGTCGACGGCCTGCGTGATCGTCATGCCGTGATCGATCACATTGGTGATGATCTCGAAAACCGTGTTGATGATCGTGGGCCCGCCGGGGCTGCCGGTGGCGAACGCCAGCCGGCCGTTCTTGAGGACGAACGTCGGGGTCATGGAGGAGAGGGGGCGCTTGCCCGGGGCGATGGAATTGGAGGGGCCTTGCAGCAGGCCGAACATGTTCTTCTCCCCGACCTTTGACGTGAAGTCGTCCATCTCGTTGTTCAGCAGAATACCCGTGCCGGGGATGGTGACGCCGGAGCCGAAGGCGCCGTTGAGCGTGTAGGTGTTGCTGACGGCGTTGCCCGCCGCGTCGATGACGGAGAAATGCGTGGTCTCCGTCGATTCCGCGACCAGCTGGGCGTGCAGCCGCTCCAGTTCGCCGACTTTGGGCGGTTCCCAACCGGCGGGCCGGCCTGGCGCCAGGCCTTCGCTCGGGGTGGCCTTCGCGGGATCATAGTTCTTCATCAGGCTGGCGATATAGGCGCGGTCCAGCAGGCCGGTCACGGGAACGCGCACGAAGTCGGGGTCGCCCAGAAACTCCGCGCGGTCGCGAAAGGCCCGGCGCATGACTTCCGTGAAGAGGTGGTATTTGGCCGCCGAGTTGAAGCCGAGCCGGCCCACGTCGAACGGCTCGATCATGCCGAGCATCTGCAGCAGGGCGATGCCGCCCGAACTCGGCGGGGGCATGGTGACGATTTCGTAGCCGCGGTAGGTGCCGCGCAGGGGCGTGCGCTCGACGGCGCGGTAGTTCTTCAGATCTTCGAGCGTGATGGTGCCGCCGTTCTGGGCCATGGCGGCGGCGATGCGTCGCGCCGTTTCGCCCTCATAGAATTCGCGGGGGCCGTCGTGCTGCAGGCGCGCGAGCGTCTCGGCCAGCTCGGGCTGGCGCAGGATGTCGCCGGCCCGCAGGTAGGCGCCGCCGGCCAGGAAGATGCGCTTCGACTCCGGGAACTGGGCCAGGTGTCTCGCAGCCCGCAGGCTCGCGGCGGTGCCCTGGGTGACCACGTGGCCCTCGGCGGCCAGCCGGCGCGCGGGCTCGATGACCTCGGCCCACGTGACCTTGTGGGAGCCGTATTTCTCCAGCGCCAGGGCGAAACCCGCGACGGAGCCGGGCACGCCGCCGGCGCGCCAGCCCACGGTGGAGGCGCCGGGGATGAGCCGGCCGTCGGGGCCGACATACATGTCGCGCGACGCCGCGGCCGGCGCGACCTCCCGGTAGTCGATCGCGACATCCCGGCCGTCGACGAGATGAATCATCATGAAACCGCCGCCGCCGACGTTGCCCGCGTAGGGAAACACGACGGCGAGGGCGAACCCGGTGGCCACCGCCGCGTCGACCGCGTTGCCGCCCTTCCGCAGGATTTCCACGCCGGCTTCGGAGGCGAGACCATGGACGGAGGCCACGATTCCATGCTCGGCCTCCACCGGTGCACGCTGGGCCTGCAGGACGCCGGGGGTGCTTATGACAGAGACAAGGGCAAGGGCAGTCAGGGGCTTGAATCGCATGTTTCCCAATGGTGTCGCCTGCGGGGGCAAAGGCAAATCCCGACCGGCCGGCCGGCGGGATAATTTTTCTTGTTTGTCACGTGATGCTGAATTGGGTGGTCAGGCATGAATTCACCAAAGCTTGCCGGCTCCCTGTCCGCCCCGCGCGGCGTGTTCCGGTCTTCGGCGGCCCCGACCACGGCCGCCTTTGCGCTCATCGTTCTGCTGGGCGCCGTGCGCGCCCAGCCCGTCTCCCCCGCTCCGGCGGAGGCAGACAAACCGAAGGACCAGGCCATCCAGCTGGAGAAGTTTGTCACCGTCGGTTCCCGTTTCAACGACCGCACGGTCATCGATTCGCCGGTGCCGATCGATGTCATCTCCGGCGGCGACCTGCGGCAGACGGGTTACACCGAGCTTGGCCAGGCCCTCTCCGTGCTGGTGCCGGCGATCGACTTTCCGCGCCCGGCCAACACCGACGGGACCGACTCGATCCGCCCGGCCGCCCTGCGCGGCCTCGGCCCGGACCAGACCCTCGTGCTGCTCAACGGCAAGCGCTACCACACCAGCGCGCTCGTCAACCTGAACGGCAGCGTGGGCCGCGGTTCCGCCGCGGTCGACCTCAACTCGATCCCCTCGTTCGCCCTCGCCTCCGCCGAGGTCCTGCGCGACGGCGCCGCCGCCCAATACGGCTCGGATGCCATCGCGGGCGTCATCAACCTGCCGCTGCGCCGCGATTTCGGGGGCAGCACCTCCTTTATCTACGGTGGTTTCTACAAGGGTGACGGCACGACTTATAGCGGCAGCGCCAACTACGGCGCGGCACTCGGGGACAAGGGCGGGTTTGTCAACGTGACGGTCTACGCCAAGGCCAGCGACAACACCAACCGCTCCGGCCCTGATCTGCGCCAGCAGTATTTCGGCGTCAACGCCGTCACCGGCGCGCCGGTCACCCCGGGCACGACCGCCGGCGTGATCAACGGCAACCCCGATCCCCGCGAGGCCACCTTCAACCGCAACCGCGTGGTTTTCGGCGACCCGGAGGACCATGAGCGCGGGTTCTTTGTGAATTCCGAGTTTCCGCTCCAGGGCGGGCTGGACTTCTACTTCTTCGGCGGCGCTTCCGGCCGGGAAACCGTCTCCTTCGCTTCCTGGCGCCGGTCAGCCGACAGCACCAACGTCCGGGCCATCTATCCTGACGGTTTCCAACCCTCCATCAATCCGCACATCTTCGACACCTCGCTCACCGGCGGCGTCAAGGGCGAGGCGGCGGGCTGGAAGTGGGACCTGAGCGAGACGTGGGGCCTGAACAGCCTGAGGTATAACACGATCAACTCGCTCAACGTGACCTACGGCACCGCCAGCCCCAGGAATTTCTACGATGGCGAGCTTAGCTTCTCGCAGGCCACGACCAACCTCGACCTCACCCGCGAACTGAACGTCGGCCTGCCGGCCCCGTTGAAGACCGCCGTGGGTGTGGAATACCGCTATGAGGGCTACAAGATCATGCGGGGCGACAACGCCTCCTGGGACAACGGCGGCGCGCTGATCCTCGACGGCCCGAGCGCCGGCGGGACGCCGGCCTACGGCGCCCAGGGTTTCCCGGGCTTCCGGCCGACCGACGAGACCGACTCCTCGCGCGACAACGTCGCCGGCTACGTCGATTTCTCGAACCAGCTGACGAAGAAGTGGCTGGTCGATGTGGCGGGCCGCGCCGAGCGCTACAGCGACGCCGGCTCCACCGTGACCGGCAAGCTGGCGACCCGCTATGAGCTGACCCCTTGGCTCGCCGTCCGCGGCTCCTTTAGCAATGGCTTCCGCGCCCCCGCGCTCCAGCAGGAGTATTTCACCACCACCTCTTCGGTCATCCTCACCGTCAACGGCCTGACCGGTCCCTACCAGGTCAAGACCTTCCAGGTGAACAACCCGGCGGCCGTGGCGCTCGGCGCCACGCCGCTCAAGCCGGAGCAGTCGACGAACTTCAGCGGCGGATTCACCGTCACGCCGACGTCCGCGCTCGCGCTGACGCTCGACTACTACAACATCGACATCACGGACAAGATCGTGCTCTCCAGTAATTTTGCGACGACCTCCGTGGCGACCTACCTGACGGCCCAGGGTTATTCCGGGATCGAGGGCGGGCGTTACTTCACCAACGCCGTTGACTCGCGGACGCAGGGCCTGGATTTCACCGCCCGCTACACCTGGAAGCTGTTCGCCCGCGACCGCCTCACGCTGACCGGCGCCTACAACTACAACGACACCGTCGTCGATTACATCAAGCCGACGCCGGCCAACGTGCTGGCCCTGACCGGCGGCACCCCGATCTTTGACCGGCAGAGCACGCTGCGCTATGAACGCGGCACCCCGCTCAACAAGATCGTGCTGTCCGCCAATTACGAACTGGGCGAACGCCTGGCCTTCCTCGTCCGCGAGGATCGTTACGGCAGCGTGCTCAGCGCCGGCACGGCGGCGGCGACCGACCAGATGCTCAGCGCGAAGTGGCTGACCGATGTCGAGCTGTCCTACCGCTTCGGCAAGAAGTGCAGTTTCGCCATCGGGGCCAACAACGTCTTCGACGTGTATCCGGACAAGTTCAACGCCGCCAACAATACCAGCGGTCTGGCGCTCTACAGCAGCTTCTCGCCGTTCGGCTTCGACGGCGGGTTCTACTACACCCGCCTGAACGTCTCGTTCTGATCCTGGCTGAGGGATTTCCGGCGCGGGGCCTGCGGGCTCCGCGCTTTTTTTTGCCCGACCGGAGCCGGGAAAGCACTCGCCAATCGGCGGCGGTCCCGTTTCGTTGGCCGACATGAGGTTGTTTCCCCTGAGCCGTGTGCTTGCCGTCCTGTTGCTTGGCAACGCGAGTTTTGCTGCCGAATCCGGTCCGGCGCCCGACCCGCGGGTCCGCGACCTCCTCGGCCGCATGACGCTCGAGGAAAAGGTCGGCCAGCTCGTCCAATATTCCTCGCGCGACGACATGACTGGCCCCGCTTCCGCCGCGTCGCTTTCGCCGCTCATCGGGGCCGGCGGCGTGGGCAGCCTGCTCAACATCCACGGCGCCGCGGAGACCCGCAAGTGGCAGAAGCTGGCGGTCGAGTCGTCCCGGCTGCACATCCCGCTGCTCTTCGGCCTCGATGTCGTCCACGGCTACCGGACTATCTTCCCGATCCCGCTCGCGACGGCCGCTTCCTGGGACCTTGCCGCCATCGAGCGCGGCGAGCGCATCGCCGCCGTCGAGGCTTCGGCCGGGGGCATCCACTGGACCTTCGCCCCGATGGTGGACATCGCCCGCGACCCGCGCTGGGGTCGCATCGCCGAGGGCGCGGGCGAGGATCCGTTCCTCGGCTCCGCCATCGCCCGGGCCCGGGTCCGCGGTTTCCAGACCGACCATCTCGGCGGCGAAGGAACGATTCTGGCATGCGCGAAACACTTCGCCGCCTACGGCGCCGCGCAGGCCGGCCGCGACTATTTCACGACGGATGTCAGCGAGCGCACGCTCCGCGAGGTCTACCTGCCGCCATTCCGTGCCGCCGCGGAGGCCGGGGTAGCCACCTTCATGGCCGCCTTCAACGACCTCGACGGCACCCCGTGCTCGTCGAATGCATTCCTGATGCAGCGCGTCCTGCGCGGTGAGTGGGGCTTTGGCGGTTTTGTCGTCTCCGACTGGGCCGGCATCGCCGAACTCCTGCCGCACGGCAGCGCCGCCGACCTTCGCGACGCCTCGCGTCAGGCCTTCCTGGCTGGACTCGATGTCGACATGGAAAGCCACGGTTACGAGCAGCATCTCGCGGATCTGGTCCGTTCGGGCGCCGTGCCCATGGCCCGGCTCGACGCCGCCGTCGGCGCGGTGCTCGCCGCCAAATTCCGCCTCGGCCTCTTCGAGGATCCCTACCGCTATTGCGACGAGGCGCAGGAGAAGGCGGTCCTGCTCGCCCCGGCGCACCTCGAGGCTGCGCGCGACCTGGCGCGCCGCTCCTGCGTGCTGCTCCAGAACAACGGCATCCTGCCGCTCACGGGCGCCGGGTTGAAGGTGGCCCTCGTCGGCCCGCTGGCGGACGAGCCGTGGGACCAGCTCGGCTGCTGGTCCGGCCTCGGCCGGAAAAAGGACACGGTCACGCTGCGCGCCGCCTTGGCGCAGGAATTTCCCGGTGACCGGCTCCGCTATGCTCCGGGCTGTCTGACTACGGGTGAAGATACCTCGGGTTTTGCCGCGGCCCGCGCGGCGGCGCAGGGCGCCGACGTGATCATAGCGGCGCTCGGCGAGAGCGCCGACCAGAGCGGCGAATGCACCAGCCGCACCTCGCTCGACCTTTCCGGTCCCCAGCTCGCGCTGCTGCGTGAGCTGCATGCCACCGGCAAGCCCGTGGTCCTGGTGCTGATGGCCGGCCGGCCGCTCCTGCTGGAATCGGTCGCGCCGCTCACCGCCGCGATTCTCGTCGGCTGGCACCCGGGCACGATGGGCGGGCCGGCGCTGGTCGACGTCCTGACCGGCGCCTACAATCCGGCCGGCAAGCTGCCGTTCACCTGGCCGCGCTCGGTGGGCCAGATCCCGATCTTCTACGCGGCGAAGAATTCCGGCCGGCCCGCGCCGCTCGATGCCAAGGACCGGTATTTCTCGCACTACATCGACTCGCCCAACACGCCGCAGTTTCCGTTCGGTTTCGGGCTGAGTTACACTACGTTCGCCTTCGACTCGCTCCGGCTCAGCGCGCCGGTGCTGACCGCCGACGGGCCGGCGCTTAGCGTGACGGTCCGGGTCACGAACACCGGCAAGCGCGCCGGCGAGGAAGTCGTCCAACTCTACGTGCGCGACCGCGTCGGATCCGTCACGCGGCCCGTGCGGGAGCTGAAGGGCTTCAGCAAGATTTCCCTGGCAGCCGGCGAGGCGCGCGACGTGGCGTTCTCGCTCACGTCCGCCGACCTGGCCTTCTGGCGCGCGGACATGACCTTCGGTTCCGAGCCGGGGGCGTTCGACGTGTTCGTGGGCGGCGACGCGACGGCCAGCCTTACCGCCGGCTTCCGGTTGGAATGACCGGCTAGGACGGCCAGGCGGAGCCCGGCGGGCCGAAGCGCGTGCCGGCGGGAAAGTGCAGGCCGAAGTGTTCCGCGAGGATTTCCAGCAGCTCCTCGGGCGTGGCAATGACACGCTGTTCCAGGATCTCCGCGCCGCGGCGCCGGGTGAAATCGCGGTTGAGGATGCTGCGGCGCGTGCCGTCGAGGCCGGCCCGCGCGGCGGTCAGGCGCTGGCGGAAGTTCGACTCGGGATTCGTGCTCGTCCACCAGTTGCCGAGCTCGCGGTCGATGAGCGGCATCTCCTCGCCGGTGAACTCGCAGACATCGAGCCACTCGTCGCCGGCCTTCACCTGATGGAACACGCGGCCCTCCTCGCGCACGAATCGCCGTGGCTCGTGCGGGGTCGGTTGCTCGATGTTTTCCTCGAGCCGGATGGCGGCGGTCAGCGAGAAGCTGCCGACCCCGCAGTCGACGATCCACGGCACGCCGCCGAGATCGGCCTTCACGAAGAGGTGTGTGCGCGGCGGGATGAAATCGCGCGGCCGCTGCAACCGGACGCGGGCGGACAGGGGGGTCACCTTGAAGCCGAGCGCTCCCAGGATGTGCAGCATCAGCCCGTTTTGCTGGAAGCAGTAGCCGCCGCGGCGCGCGTGCACGAGCTGTTGCTCGAGCGCGGCCGGGTCGAGCTTGGGCGGCCGGTTCAGCAGGATGTCGAGATTCTCGAACGGGATCGCCGCGGCGTGGTGCGCGGCGATGGCGTGCAGCGTGGCGAGCGTCGGCGTCCGCGGGCCGGCGTAGCCGATGCGGGTGAAGTAGGCGTCGAGGTCGGGCGTGGGCGACATGCTGGAGGGCTAGCAGATTTCACGGGCCCGGCCATGCGCGATCGACCCGGTGAAGTTTACCGCTTCAACGAACCGACCGGCACAGTCACGACCGTGACGCCCCACGGCGCGGATCAGGCCTTCGAGGCCACCCAGCTGTTGACGACCTGCTCAAGCACGGCGAGCGGGACGTTGCCGGTCTGGAGGACGAGGTTGTGGAATTCCTTGATGTCGAACTTGGCGCCGAGCGCCGCCTTCGCCTTCGCGCGCAGGTCGAGGATCTTCAGCTGGCCGATCTTGTAGGAACAGGCCTGGCCAGGCCATACGACGTAGCGCTCCACCTCCGAAGCGGGAATGCCGTAGTCGATCGCCTGCTGGCGGGTCCACTTCATCGCGTGCAGGCCGGTGTCTACCACCAGGCGGCGGGCGCGGAAGAGCTCGTCATGGAGCTGCCCGAGGCGGCCGACGATGTCGTCGCCATACCAGTTGTTTTCGGCCGCCAGCTGCTCGGCATAGAGCGCCCAGCCTTCGGCGAAGGCCGAACCGCCGCCGAACACGCCGTCGCGCCGGAAGCGCGGCAGGCTGTCGGTCTCGCGTTGCAGCGCGATCTGGAAGTGGTGGCCCGGGACGCCCTCATGGTAGACGAGCGTGCGCATGGTCGCGATTTCGAACGTCGGGCCGGGCAGCGGCGCCCAGAAGATACCGGGACGCGAGCCATCCTTGGCCGGGCCGGTGTAGCGGGCGGCGGCGGTCTTCTCGGTGAAAGGTGGCTCGCGCTTCACGATCACCGGGGCCTTCGGGGTCAGGTCGAAGACGAGCTTGGAGCGCTGCTCGGCGTCGCGGAGGATGCTCTCGAAACGAGCGAGGAGGGCCTCGCGCGGATCGGGCTCCTTCGGCTGTTGGTCGGCCTCGAGCTTCTCCATCCGCTCCTTGATCGTTCCCTCGGTGTAGCCGAGCTGGCGGAAGTAACCCTCCATCTCCTTCTCGATGCGGGCGACCTCGGTCAGACCCAGTGCGTGGATCTGCTCGGCCGTCATATCGGTGGTCGTATTGCGGCGCAGCGCGTTGGCATAGGCGTCGCTGCCGCCCGGCAGCCAGCAGATGCCGGCATGGTCGGTGGTGCGCGGCAGCTGTTCCTGCAGCAGGACCTGGGCGCGCTTGAAGGCGGGGATGATGGATTCCGTGGTGATCTTCTCCGCGGCCGCGACGAACTGCGCGCGCTCCTCCGGCGTCACGTCCTTGAGCTTGGCGGCGCGTTCGTCGAGCGAGGCGACGAAGCGGTTCTCGCGCGGCGTGCCGGCGAGAAAGCGGTCAAACTGGCCGAGCGCGGACTTGGTGATGAAGTCCGGCATCAGGAAGCCGCGCGCAGCGGCGTCCCTGGCCTGGCTGACGCCCTCGTCGATCTGACCGGCGACCAGCGCGAGGCGGGCGAGGTAGTTCTCGACGTCGCGCTTGTTCCGGATCGGGTGGGTCTGCGTCATGAAGTTCACGATGTTCACGTGCAGGCCCTGAAACTGGTTGAAGACGTAGTTGTAGTCGCTGAACGGCTCGGCGGCGACGATGCCCTTGAGCGACCATTCGATGACGGCGGCCGAGGTGCGCTGCTGCGGGTCGAGCTTGCTGCGGTCGAACTGGGCCAGCTCGGCCAGGCCGGCCTTCGCCGCGGCAACGCGGCTGGCGCGGTATTCCTTGGTGATGGGCGTGAGCTGGCGGTCGAGACCGTCCTGCTCGGCGGGCGGAAAATATTGCTGGACGGTGGAGAGCGACGGGCTGGCGCGGACCCAGCCGGCGGCGAAGGTATCGGCCCACTGGTCAAAGGCGGGATCGGCGGCGAACAGCCCGTTCGACAGGCTCAGGGCGAGGAGAACAAACAAGCGTGGTGTTTTCATGGGGATGGCTGCGGATGTTGGCGCGGCCTGCCGCGAAGTCCAGTTCAGGCCCGCAGCGCGAGCCACGTGTAGGCCGCCGCATACGTGGCGCACTCGATGAGCAGGAGGACATAGCCCAGGCGAAGCGCGGGAGTCGTGAGTGCGGGCTGCACCTTGAGCCATGGCAGCACGGCCAGCCGGCCGCCCCAGAAGAGGGCAGTCAGGCCGCAGACGGCGCGGGCGAGCGGCGCGCCACCGACCAGTGTCGGGGCGAAAAACAGGCTCAGCAGGCCGAGTGCGGCGATCGTGGCCCCGATGGAAATGTTCTGCGCGGTCGAGAACCGCCGGTGCATCGGCGGCAGCTTGCCGAGGTTCGCCTCCCAGTCCGGCGGGATGGGCGTGAAGCACGCCAGCGTCAGCGTGACGAGATGAAACCCGCCCGCCAGCCGCACACCGAGGATCAACAGTGAATCCGACATGGTATCAGCCTTGCCCGCGTCTGCAGCGGAAGCGACCCGCTTTTAGACCCGGACTGTTTGTAACGTATTATGTTACAAACCGGATTGGGCGGGCGGGCTCAACGGTTGCTCGGCGGCCGCCACGATCTTCTCGAGCTCGCGGTGGTTGGTCTTGCCGGTGCCGAGTTTCGGGATGCTGGGGACGACCTTGATCTCGCGCGGGGCGCAGAGATTGCTTAGGCCCTTCGCCTTGATGGCCGCGCGGAGATCGGTAAGTTGGAGCTTCGGCTCGTTGGTTATGGCGATGAGCTTCTCGCCCTTGTCCTCGTCGAGCCGGGCGATGACAGCGACGGCACAGCGGAGCCCGAATTGCGGGAAGGCGCCAGCCAGGGCGTCCTCGACCGCGGTGAGGCTGACCATCTCGCCGCTGACCTTGGCGAAGCGTTTCATGCGGCCGCGGATGTGGAGGAAACCGTCGCTGTCCACGTGCACAATGTCGCCGGTGTCATACCAACCGCCGAGCGCCTGGAACTTGGCGTTGGGCTCGGCGTTGAGGTAACCCTTCATGACGTTCGGCCCGCGGACGAAGAGCCGGCCGCCCTCCTCGACGCCGTCGACCGGCTCCAATTTGTATTCGAGTCCCGGCACGAGCCGGCCGGCGGAACCGACGCTCGGATCCATGCGGGTGTTGAGGCTGATCATCGGGCTGCACTCGGTGGCGCCGTAGCCCTCGAGGATGCGAACGCCGAACTTGCGGGCCCAGGTGTCAAGCGTGGCGGTCTGGACCTTCTCGGCACCGGCAATGAGATAGCGCAGCGAGTTGAAGTCGTAGGGATGGGCCTTGCGCGCGTAGCCGTTGAGGAACGTGTTCGTGCCCATGAGCACCGTGCAGACGCGGTCATAGACGAGTGTCGGCACGACGCGGTAATGCAGCGGCGAGGGGTAAAGGAACGTGTAGCAGCCGCGCACGAGCGGAAAGAGCGTGCCACCGAGCAGGCCGAAGCTGTGGAACATCGGCAGGGCGTTGAAGAACCGGTCGTGGTCCGTGACGTCGATTACGGCCGTCGCCTGGCGGATGTTGGCGAGCAGGTTGCCGTGCGAAAGTTCGACCCCCTTCGGCACACCCTCGGAACCGCTGGTGAAGAGGACGACGGCGGTGTCTTCGGAACGCAGCGGCGTGTCGCGCAGGCCGGCGCCAGTCGAGAACGAGTGCTTCAGGAGCGCGGTGAACTTGGCGAAACCACCGATTGCGGGGCTCACGTCCTCCAGATAGATGATTCGGACGCCGGTGGCTTCGATCGGCACGAGATTGAGCCGGGCTTTCTCGAGAAACTGCCGCGAGGTGATGATATGTTTCAGGCCGGCGAGCTGGACGCAGAGCAGCATGACCGGAATGCCGGTGGAGAAATTGAGCATCGCCGGCACCTTTTGCGCGGCCCAGAGACTGAGGATCGTGACTGGCTGGCTGTTGACGTTCGGGAGCAGCACGCCGACGTGTTCACCGACCGCCGGGCCGAGCCGGCGGCGCCATTCGGCGGCGAGGAGATCGGTGCCGACCATCAGGCGGCGGTAGGTCATCTCCTTGAAACTGATATCCTCCAGTGCCACGCGGCCGGGAATGTTGGCTGCGGTCTCGGCGACGGCCGCGAGCACGTTGCGCGGGCCGAAGGCCATTTCCGTTTCGAACTGCTGGAGCGTCATCCGGTCGCGCAGCCACTGGGTCACCTTCTGCCGCGCGACGGTGTTGGAGATATTCTCGAAGGCCGGCGCGGTCAGCGCGGGGCTGAAGTGAGCGGTGACCTTGGGGAACCACCGGCGCCAGCCGCCGTGCTTGACGAAGCGTCCCCGACTCGCGCCGCGTAGGTAGCAGGTGATGACCTTGGCGCCGGTTTTCCGGATGAGAAAGCCGGTGCCGTCGAAGACTTTCATGAGGCTGCCGGTAAGAGTGATCCGCCCCTCGGCGAAGAGGACCAGGCGGCCGCCCTTTTCCAGGTAGTCCGCCATGTCGCGCACCGCGTAGGGCGAGCTGTTGTCCACGGGGAAGGTCCGGCCGTTGACCATCATCTTCCGGTGAAACCAGCTGACCTGCGCCGTCGTGGAGGAGGTGACGAACTTCCAGTCGTCGTCGAGGACGGTCACCAGAAAGAGCCAGTCGAGCCACGAGACATGATTGGGCACGAGGAGCACCGGGCCCGGTGTCGTGAGAGCCGCCGTTTCATAGGCGCGGAACCGGAAGCAGAGACGGGCGAAGAGACGGAGCAGGGTCTTCATCGGGAACTGAAATCAGGCGGCGTTTTTGCGGGCGGCGAGCCGCAGCCAGACGACCAGAGTGGCGACGCCGAGGGCGAGGCCGAGGAAGACGCCGCTGGAGCTGAGGCCGGCCTTGACGCTGATGAACACGTAGGCGCCGGCCGTGAGCATGCCGAGGTTGTCGCCGAGATTCTGCACCGCAATGGTCTTGCCGAGCTTTTCGGGGTCCGACTCGGCCTGGAGTGCGGCGTTCAGCGGGATGAGGAAGAGTCCGGCGGTCACACCGGTGGCGACCAGCAGCAATACGACCGGCACGACGAGCAGAAGGGGTCCGGCCGGCACCACGGGGTGGCGCCAGAATTCAAGGGAATTGACCGTATAGAGCAGCGCCAGCATGGCGGCCAAGGCGAAGCCGTAGGTCTGGGTGCGGCGCAGGTCGCCCACCGCGTGGAGTTGGCCGGCGAGGACGCTTCCGATCATCACGCCGACGCTGAGCCACAGGCCGAGCAGCGCGATCTGGGTGTTGTCTGGTAGGTGCAGGACATCGAGGCCCCAGGGCTGGAAGTTGATCTTCATGGCCGCGCCGCAGACCCAGAAGAGGGCGGTGCCGATCAGGATGCGGCAGAGACGCGGCGCGGTCAGCAGGTCGCGCAGGTGGCCGGCGAACTCGCTGACGCTATCCGCGAGCTGGACGTGGGCCTTGTGCGGCGACGGCGTCATGAGGAAGTTCAGCAGCAGCGCGGCGAGGAAAATGCAGGTGACCACGCTGTAGGAGACTAGCACATGGTCCTTGAACTTGTCGGCAAGGACCGAGCCGGCGATGGCACCGCCAAGGATGGCGACGAGGGTGAGCAGCTCGACCATGCCGTTGGCCTTCACGAGGCGCTCGCGCGGGAGGATCTCGGGTAGGATGCCGTATTTGGCCGGGCCGTAGAAACACGCGCCGATGCCGACGATGAAGTAGCCGATGCCCTGCCACGTCGGTCCATGCCACACGCTGACGGCGCACAGCGCGGTGCCCAGAAGCTTCAGGGCGTTGCCGCCGACCAGCCACTGGGTCTTGGCGTAGCGGTCATTGAGGTAGCCGGCGAGCGGCGAGAGCAACACGTAAGGCACAAAGAGCAGGCTCGTGTAGACGGTATTGCGGGTGCGCAGCTCGGTGTCGGTGATGGCGCCCGCCTTCTGAAGGTAGGTTAGCTGGCCGACGATGACCGCGAGGATGGCGTTGTCCCCCAGGGCGCTGAGGAACTGGCCGGCGAGCAGGAGCGGATAGTTGCGGTTGGATTTCATCGGGGAAGTTGTCCGGGGGTGTCCAAGCTGACCGGGTGGCTGCCGGAGAAGGGAAAGCAGGAGCCTTTCCGGTGCGACAGAAAAAACACCACGGCCAGGACGGCACCCGCGAAATGCGCGAGGGCAGAGACCTGGATTCCAACACCGGAAAAACTGCTGAGCAACGGGGTCGCGCGGGTGGCGTCGACGGCGAACTTCCCGGCGACCAAGGCCAGGACCGCGATCCAGCAGGCACGATTCGGGTCGCCGTCGTTGAGTTTGACCAGAGCGAGCAGGGTGACGGCGCCTGTCGCCAGCCCGGAGAGGCCGCCGTAGGTTTTCATGGCCGGCGCGATTACCAGGAATGCTGCGCTCGAGAGCGGGGCGGCGAGGAGGGTGTAACGCAGTAGCAACCCGGGGCGCGCTTCTTCCAAGACGGATCCGGCAAGGACCAACACGACCAGATTCCAAAGCAGATGCGAGGGGGAGAAGTGAACCCAGTGGCCGGTCCAGAGACGCCACAGTTCGCCGCCCAGGATTTGACCCCGCTCATAAAGCAAGACTCCGTGGATTCGCGGAAAAGCGGCGGCGAGAAGGGCCGGCAGCGCGTAGAGCACCAACGTGGGCCGGAGTGATTTCATCGGCGGGACTGCAGGAGGGCGCCCAACAGCAGGAGGCCGAGCCCCGCGGCGAACCAGCCGTCGAGGGCGCCGCCGCCGGTGTAGCCGGGCTTGTGCTCGATATGGACGGACTGGGGCTCCTCCTTGGCGCGGACCTTGAAGAGCTCGAGCTCCTGCGCGAGGTTGGCGGTCATCTGGGCGGAGGCGTCCTCGATACCCTTGGCCGAGGCCTCCTGCAGGAAATAATCCGCGCGGAACAAGGTGGAGTGGTTCTGGATGGTGCTGGTGCCCGGGGCGCGGAACAGGAGGCTGCGGCTCGGGATGTCGTAGACGACGGCCTCCATCAGCGTGCTCGTGCTGTTGCGCTGGGCCGGGACCACGTAGGCTCCGACGATGGTCCAGTAGGCGATGCTGGCCTCGGTTTCGCTGGAGTTTTGCGCCTGATCATAGGCGATGAGCGCGATCACATCGATGCCCATCATCGCGCGCAGCTGGTCGAGGTTCTCGAAACCGCCGCCCGGGCGGAGATAGGTCGTCGGGATGATCTCGATGGACTGGACGAACGGCAGCGCCTTGAACTGGCCGGCCACCTTCCGCAGCAACTCGGTCTTCTGCTGTTCGGTGAAGTTGGCCTGCACCCGGTAGAAACCGCCACGGCCGTCGCCCAGTCCGGAGGGAATGAAGGCGACGCCGACGCGCAGCGGGAGCCGGAGGGTGGGAATCTGCGGCTGGACGAAGGGTTGGTTTTTGTCGGGGTAAAGGAACTGGACGACGCTGCTCGCCTCATGGTGGTGACGGCCGTAGAGCGACATGCAGCCGGTGAAGGCCAGCAGGAGCAGCAGGGCGAGGGCGCCGAGGGCCACGATTCTGGGCAGGTCGCGGGTCGATGAGGTTTTCATGGGCCCACCCTACCGCAAACGATCCCCGCCGCGTTAATTGATAAACCTAATGCGGGCATTGAGCGGCGTGATGCTTCCATCCCAAACTACGTTGCATCGTCGTGCGCCGGATGCAGTGTGTGGGCGAATCATGAACATCCACCACTTGGAACTGTTCTACTACGTGGCCCGGCATGGCGGCATCAGCCGGGCGGTGCGCAACATGCCCTACGGCATCCAGCAACCGGCGGTGAGCAGCCAGATCCTCCTGCTCGAGCAGGACCTCGGGGTGAAGCTGTTCGACCGCAGCCCGTTCAAGCTGACGCCGCCCGGCGCGGAGCTCTTCGACTTTGCCCGGCCCTTCTTCGAGAACCTCGACGCGACGGCCAACCGGCTGCGCAAGCAATCGGCGCCCCAGTTGCGCATCGGCGCCTCTGAGCTGGTGCTCCGCGACTATCTTCCGGCGGTCGTGGAACGGCTGCGGCGGCAGGAACCCAAGCTGCGGCTCGGGCTGCGCTCGGGCTTCCAGGCGGATTTCGAAAAATGGCTGCTCGACCGGGAGATCGACCTTGCGATCACGCCGCTGGACGCCAAGCCCCCGGTCCGGCTGCGCTGCCTGAGCCTGTTGCGACTGCCGCTCGTGCTGCTAGTGAACAAGAAATCCAGGATCAAGTCCGCGGCCGAGCTCTGGGCGCGCGGCGAGATCGAGGAGCCGCTGATCTGCCTGCCGCAGACGGAGGCGATGAGCCGGCTGTTCCGGGAGGGCCTGCAGCTCCGCCACGTGGACTGGCCGCAGTCGATCGAGGCGAGCTCGATGGACCTCGTGACGCGCTACGTGGCCAACGGCTACGGCATCGGCCTGAGCGTGAACGCGCTCGAGGTGGTGAAGCATCCGGCGGTTCGGGTGCTGCCGCTGGATGATTTCGAGCCGGTCGAAGTCGCGGCGCTGTGGAATGGCGAACCGACGCCGCTCATCCGCTCGGTGCTGGCCGAGGCGCAGCGCTACGTCGCGCAGACTTGGCCGGATTGGGCGAGCGGGGAGAAGCTCCCTGGGTAGGATTTCAGGAAATCGCGGAAACGCGGAAGAGCTGAAACGCGGAATAGTTCTTCCGCGCTTCCGTCCTTTCGTGTTTCCGTGGTTTTTTCCGGCCTTGCCCCTGTTTCCTCCTGTGCAAAATTTCCGCCATGCCACGCGTTGAAGGATTCCGTTCGCCCTACGACAAGACCCTCGGCGGCCTGCACCACCTCGGCCGCATGCTCGACAAGATCCGGCTGATGCAGGCCGGCATGTTGCCGGAGCAATATCACCGCAACTATGGACTCGGCATCGGGCTCGACGGGCAGCTGTGTGGATTTCTCGGGGTGGGTTTCGAGGAAATCGAGGCGCAGGTGAAGGGCGGCGGCACCGATGAGGACGTGGCGGAGTGGATCTTTTCCCGCGGCTTCCGGCCCAATCGCGTGCAGACCCAGGTCTGGAACGAGTATTCGCGCAAGCTCGGCTGGAACGACCGCATTGCGGGTTTCATCGCCAAGGTGAAGCAGGAGGCCGGCCTCACGGCGCATCCCGCCTGCACGACCTTTGAGCTGATCGACCTGGGCGAGGAGCGCAAACCGCCCGCGCCGCGGGGCTGACCGGACAATGCTATTTTGAGATCTTGTTGCCGGCGGCCAGGCCGATCATCAGCGCGACAAGGAACAGCACGAGGAAGATATAGAACAGGATCCGGGCGATACCGATGGCGGTGCCCGCGATACCGGTGAAACCGAGGAGGGCGGCGATCAGGCCGAAGACGAGAAACATGAAGGCCCAGCGAAGCATGGTAGGGAGGAGTTGAGGTTGCGGAGCTGCGGGTGGAAGCCCGCTCACGCTATTGGACTCACCGCGGGCGGAGGCGGTTCCCGGCTTTCAGTGGACGGCTGAACACAAAGGCTCGCAGGACCCGCAAACAGGCCGGGTCCGACCCTGTCGCGGAGTTCGCTTGCCTTTGCCCTTCCGGGCTTCGGCGATTGACGGGCCTCGGGCTACTGCGGCTTCTTCCGGGTGAACGCGATCTCGTCACCGTAGAGTTTCGGGTTGTTGAGGTTCGCCCTGATCAGGCCCTGGGCGTCGGCCTGGGTCTTGGTTTCCTCGGGGACGATATGATTGCTGACGCCCCACAGACTCAGGTGCTCGTGGTCGGCCGCGAGCGCGTAGCGATAATATACATACTTCCCCTCGTCGCCGCCGGACTGGAGGTTTTGGACGCTCAAGAGCGTCACCCCGGCGTAGTCCGAGTGAAAGGCCCGGTAGATGTCATTGTCCAGCGCGACGACATAGGTCGAGTCATCGAGCTTGCGCACGCTCATGCGCTCCAGTTTCTGGTCGTCCTTGTCAAAGGACACCCAGTCGCCGAGCAAAGCGGGTTCGACCTTGCGGGTCGGCTTGGTGGTGAGAGGGAAGTCATAGAGGCAACCGGTGACGAGGAGGCTGGTCACGACGAGCAGGCAGGCGAGGGAGGAGCGTGATTTCATCGGAGTGAATTTGAATCGAACGTGGCATGGCCGCCCGGCGGATGCGGGGCGGTTTTGGCTGATGAGACGACGCGCGGGTGGATCCGAACTTAGCCAGTTTACACCCGATGGCCGTGATCTCCAAGAATAGTTCAGTTGGACGGACTGTGCGCCGGCTTGCGCCGGCTGATGGCACGGGTCAGGCTGCGGGCAGTTCTTCCCGCCCATGCCCACACCCACGCCGCTCAGCCGCCGTCAGTGGCTGATTTCCAGCGGAGCCACCCTCGCGGGGCTCGCGCTGTCGTCCCGCCTCATGAACCTCGAGATGGCGGCGCAGATGACCCCCGAGCGGCTCGCCGCCGTCGCCCCGGTGAAGGCCCGGCTTTCGCTCAACGAAAATCCCTTCGGCCCCTCGCCCAAGGCGCTCGAAGCGATGATCCGCAACCTCTCGGCCGGCAAGGCCGCGCGTTATCCTTATGGCGAGGTGAACGAACTGATCGACCTCATCGCCCGGAAGGAGGGCGTGACGCCCGACCATATCGTGCTGGGCGTGGGTTCGGGCGAATTGCTGGAGACGATTGGTGTCATCCACGGCCTGCAGAAAGGCGATGCCATCTACGCGTCGCCGGGCTATCTGCAATTGCCGCGGGCGGTCGAGAGCGTCGGGGGCCGCGCGGTTCCCGTGCCGGTCAACGCCAGGCAGGAACACGATCTCGACGCCATGGCCTCCAAGGTCGGCGGCCCGGCCACGGTGGTCTACGTCGCCAACCCCAACAACCCGACGGGCACCGTGGTGGATCCTACGGCCTTGGCGGCGTTCGTGAAGGAGGTCTCGGCGAAGGCGTTCGTGCTGTTGGACGAGGCGTATCTCGATATCGCGGGCAACTATGCCGGCCGCACGTTGGTCGGCTTGGTCAGGGAGGACCGCAATCTCCTCGTGGCGCGGACGTTTTCCAAGATCTACGGCCTGGCCGGCATGCGTATCGGCTACGGCGTGACTTCGCCGAAGATCGCCGCGCAGCTGCGCAACTACGGCCTGGGCACGCTGACGAGCCCGAGCATCGCGGCGGCGGTCGCAAGCCTGAAGGACGATGGTTACGTCGCGGCGACGCGCGCGCAGATCCTGGCCGAGAAGGGAAAGCTGCTCGTGCTGCTCCGCGAGCTTGGCCGGCCCTATGCCGAGTCGCAGACCAACTTTGTCTTCTTTCAGACCGGCCGGCCGCACGCGGAGGTCGCGGCGGCGATGATGGCCGAGAGCGTGTCGATCGCGCGCGCGTTTCCGCCGATGCTGGACTGGGCCCGCATTTCCATCGGTCTGCCGGAGGAGAACGCGCTCGCCCGGGCCGCGTTGCGCAAGGTGTTGGGGTGACCGTCCGGTTCGTTTCCTTGGGTAAACCTACCCAGGAAACCGCCCCCTCGTAAGGGGGATGAATTTGGCCGGGGCTCTCGGGTAAATTGACACACCCCGGAAAACCCCTGTCCGTCCTGCCGGCTGCGCCTCGCGTGGTCGCGCGGGCCGGCGCCGTCCGGGGATCCACATCCACGCAACCCCAACATGAAATCGCATCACATCGCCTGCTTCCTGGCCGCTGCCGCTTTCTGCGCAGTGACGTCAGTTTCCCCCGCGACCGTCTGGTTCCACAACACGGGCACGACCGGCTCCGGCTGGGACGGCACTAACCTCGACGCCAACTGCAGCATCGCCGACTCGACGAGCGTGGTCTACAAGGGCACGACGTCGATCAAGGCCATCGCAAACTACAACGGCAGCTACACGGGCCGCTATCACGCGATGATGTCGAAGAACAACGTGTATCACCTCGGTGACACGGGGTTCTACGGCTTCGCGTTCTACCTGCAGAGCGCGTGGGACTTCTCCGGTTCGCAGCAATACCAGCTCTTCCAGTTCATCGCCGACTACTCCGACACCGGCTGCGACGACTGGCAGCCGTCCACCATGGTCTGGGTTTCGGGCAACCAGCTGGCCACGCGCCGCAACTACGGCAGCAGCGCCTGCAACCGCACGACGCAGTCCTACACCGGCCTCGCCACCGTCTCGGCGGGCGTCTGGCACCGCGTCGAGATCCAGGCCCACTGGACCGACGACTCGACCGGCTACCTGAAGCTCTGGTTCGACGGCACCAAGGTGCTCGAGCAATACAACATCGCGACGACGATCAACGACGGCCGCGGCTACCGCATGGACGTGGGCCTGTATGCCAACAGCTGGCACGACCAGGGTTACTGCGTCGGCTCGACGAACCGCCAGGTGTGGTTCGACCAGGTCGGCACGGGCAGCACCTTCGCCGACGCCGATCCGCTGCAGTGGTGAGCCAGTAGCAATCCCTGGTTTCGGCGGGCGAGCGTCGCCATGACGCCGCCCGCCTTTCCCTTTCTCTCCGCCATGAACCGCTTTCCCCTAAACCAGGCCTTCCGGTGCGGCCTGACCGTGCTGGCGCTCCTCCTCGCCGGCCGGTTGCAGGCGGACGAATCGCGCCGGCTCTTTGATTTCGCGCCGGTCTCGAAGGACAACCCGGTGGTCGCGACCATCGACGGCATGATCGTCGTGCCCCTGAGCGAACTGCGCGGCTACCGTGACGCGGAGCGACCAAAGGCGATCATCGACCCGGCCAGCCTGGCGCAGAAGCGGGCCGTGCTCGACGACCTCATCAACGAATACCTCTTCGTCGACGACGCCTATCGCACGGGTGTCGTCCAATCAGAGGGTTTCCAACGACGGATGGACGCGACACGGACGATGGTCCTCAGTGATTTCATGGCCGCGAGAGCTGGCGGGGAAAAGTCCAAGCCTGCGGCCAATGCCCCTATTCCGGGCGCGGAGCTCGCCGAGCGGCTTTTCGAAAAGGAATCGATCGAGGTGTCCAACGAGGCCTACGCCCTGCTGAGGAGCGCCGTGCGGGCGGCCGATGCGGCTCGCGCGCCGCCCACGTTCGGTCCCATCGAGGAATCGGCGCAGGAAGCCTCGGCGCGGCTGCGCGCGGTCATCAACGCCACGCCCGAGGCGGTGCTGGTGCGTTATGCGGACCGGAGCATCTCGGTGCACCAGATCCTGGTCATCTACGCCGGGCTCCCGGGGGCGCGGCCGCCGCTCGACACCCCGGCCGGGCTCACGCAGATGATCAAGCCGCTGATCCTGCCGGAGCTGATGGCAATCGAGGCGGTGAAACGGGGCGTCGCCGCCGAGCCGGAGTTCCAGCACAAGCTCATCCAGAATCAGAACGCCCTCCTCCGTTTCCACATGCAGGACCTGATCGGGCGCGAGGCCAATGCCCTGCTGCACGCCCCGGGGGCGGAGGCGCGGCTGCACGCCTGGTATGAGGCCCACAAGACCGAGTATGCGGCAACCGGTGCCGACGGCAAAAAGCGGATCCCCTCCTACGAGCAGGCGCGGCCGAGGGTCGAGGGCGACTGCTCGGTGGCGCTGCGCGACCGGTTGCTGGCGGAGAAGGCCGCGGCCCTGCGGGGGACGCACACCGTCTTGATCGACGAGGCGGTGCTCGGCCGGCTTTGATCGCGGACAAAAAAGGCCGCGGCGGATGCCGCGGCCTCGAGGGATTGGTCCGGGCGTGAAACCCGCCCGCCGGACTCAGATGCCGGCGCTATTCTCGTCGGGAATGCGCATGCAGTAGAAGCTGCGATACACGAAGACGAGCGCGACGGCGAAGAAGAAGCAGCCGATGCCGGTCTTCAGGCCCTGGTTGGTCATCGTCACCGCGATCTCGACGGCGAGGAGGCCGAAGAGGGTGGTGAACTTGATGACCGGGTTCATCGCGACGGAGGAGGTGTCCTTGAAGGGGTCGCCCACGGTGTCGCCGACGACGGTGGCGGCATGCAACTCGGTGCCCTTCTGGCGGAGCTCGACCTCGACGATCTTCTTGGCGTTGTCCCAGGCGCCGCCGGCGTTGGCCATGAAGATGGCCTGGAAGAGGCCGAAGAAGGCGATGCCGATCAGGTAGCCGATGA
>Ga0265327_10000282_pt1 | contig 100324 bp, 95 predicted proteins | sample 41621metaG_FD_202089 | JGI IMG/M metagenome (GOLD analysis project Ga0265327, IMG submission 202089) | Rhizosphere microbial communities from Carex aquatilis grown in University of Washington, Seatle, WA, United States - 4-16-21 metaG | ecosystem: Host-associated > Plants > Roots > Rhizosphere...
TGGCAGGAGATGGAACAACTCGGCTGGGACTCCTGCGATATCATCATCGTCACCGGCGACGCCTACGTCGATCATCCCAGCTTCGGCATGGCGGTGATCGGCCGCACGCTGGAGGCGCAGGGCTTTCGCGTCGGCATCATCGCGCAGCCGGACTGGCATTCGAAAGATGCGTTCATGCAGCTCGGCAAACCGAATTTATTTTTCGGCGTCGCCGCCGGCAATATGGATTCGATGATCAACCGCTACACCGCCGATCGACGCCTGCGCCACGACGACGCCTATACGCCCGACGATGTCGGCGGCAAACGTCCGGACCGCGCCGTCATTGTCTACTCGCAGCGTTGCCAGGAAGCCTATAGCGATGTACCCGTGATCGTCGGCTCGATCGAAGCGAGCCTGCGTCGCATCGCCCACTACGACTATTGGAGCGACAAAGTGCGACGCTCCATTCTGCTCGACAGCAAGGCCGATTTATTACTGTACGGCAACGCCGAGCGCGCGATTATCGAAGTCGCGCATCGCATCGCCAATGGCGAACCGGTCGAGCAGATTCGCGATGTGCGCGGCACCGCATTTGCGCTCAATGAAATTCCCGCCGGCTGGACCGTGATCGACTCGACCGAATTCGATCAGCCCGGCGCCGTCGACTTCCATAAAAATCCGTACGAAATGGTCGAGGAAGCGAGCGTCTGCGCCACTAAAAAAGCCGAGCCCGATAAAGCCGACGATCTTACCCAAGTGGTGCGCATTCTCGATCCGCTCAGCGCGCGCAAAGCAAAGCTCGACCCAAAGCGCACGGTTATTCGACTGCCCAGTTACGAACAAGTAAAAGACGATCCGATTTATTACGCGCACACCGCGCGCGTGCTGCATCTGGAAACCAATCCCGGCAACGCCCGGGCGTTGGTGCAGCGCCACGGCGAGCGCGAAGTGTGGTTGAACCCGCCGCCGATACCTCTCGAAACCGAAGAGATGGATGCGGTGTTCGAATTACCGTATCAGCGCGTGCCGCATCCGGTGTACGGCGATGCGAAAATTCCCGCCTACGACATGATTCGTTTTTCGGTGAATATCATGCGCGGCTGTTTCGGCGGCTGCACGTTCTGTTCGATCACCGAGCACGAAGGCCGCATCATTCAAAGCCGCTCGCAGGAATCGATCGTGCGCGAAGTCGAAATGATTCGCGACAAAACGCCGGGCTTCACCGGCGCGATTTCCGATCTCGGCGGCCCCACCGCCAATATGTGGCGGTTGAACTGTAAAAGTAAAACTATCGAAGAAAATTGCCGGCGCTTATCCTGCGTCTATCCCGGCATCTGTAAAAATCTCGATACCGATCAAACGCCATTGATCGCGCTGTATCGCGCCGTGCGCGCACTGCCCGGCATCAAGCGCGTGCTGATAGCCTCGGGGTTGCGCTACGATCTCGCGGTCGAAACGCCGGAATATGTTCGCGAACTGGTAACGCATCACGTCGGCGGCTATTTAAAAATTGCACCGGAGCATACCGAGGGCAGTCCGCTTTCGAAAATGATGAAGCCGGGCATCGGCACCTACGATAAATTCAAAGCGATGTTCGACAAGTTTTCGAAGCAGGCCGGCAAAGAGCAATTTCTGATTCCGTACTTCATCGCCGCGCATCCCGGCACCAGCGATGAAGATATGATGAACCTGGCGCTGTGGCTAAAACACAATGGCTTCCGCGCCGATCAGGTACAAACGTTCTACCCGTCGCCGATGGCGAATGCCACCGCGATGTATTATTCGGGCAAAGACCCACTGCACAAAGTCGATCGCAATAGCGAAGCGGTTTTTTCCGCGAAAGGTTTAAAACAACGGCGCCTGCACAAAGCATTCTTGCGTTACCACGACCCGGAAAACTGGCCGCTGCTGCGCGAGACGCTACAAAAAATGGGCCGCTCCGATTTAATCGGCTACGGCAAGAAACAATTGATTCCGACGCGGCAGCCGGCCAACTGGCAGTCGACGAAAGCGCAATCGACAAAATCTCAGCCGACCAAAACGTTCTCGCCTAAACACGCAACGGATCGCACCCCGGCGAAACCGGCCAACAAAATCAAACCGGGCCGCATCCTGACGCAGCATACCGGCCTGCCGCCGCGCGGCGATGTAAAACCTCGCGGCAAATCAGCCACTACACCGAGAAGACCCGCCAAAAAGCGCTAGAAAAATTCTCGACATCGATCAAGAAAATGTAGCCGTAGGGTGGGTCATTTGACCCACCATGCGAGCGTGCAAGATCGCGCACGAAGACAGATCGAAATCCGCCCTTCGAATTAACGCCATAACCAAATTTTGAATGACGGTTCGGCACTATAAAGCGAGCCCAATACTGGACACATGTTCGCTTCTCGGACGTAGCAGACGGTGGCAGAATTGAAAAGCGAACGTTTAGAAGTTGTTTTTAACGCCAAAGTTAACCGGCGGCTCGTGCGCGGCACGTGACGTCCGCGCTGAACGACCAGTTAGCCATGCTGCATGGAGACCGTTGCTTGCACGCCCTCAATTGCGTACGGGGCGTAATTTAAGAACATAACTTGCACAGTCGCTGTGGCGTTCTGTGGATCGGCGGGGCCTTCGTGTGGCACTACCTTGCCGACGAACTTTTGCCATTCCTGCCAAACCTCAGGTGACGATGTTGACTCGTTTTTGAATTCAATGGCTTTATGGTCGGTTACTTGTTGGAGATTTCCATTCCGATCTTGCATGTGGATTTCAAGGAGCACGATTGGTTGTACTTTTAGGCCCATCGTTTGAATCCACTTTGGCTGCAAGTCAGGGACAAAGGTTCTCAGTACCTCGTGGGCAACTTGCCTAGCAACAACTCGAGCCAGATTGATGTCAAATTTGTACTCGCTTACATTGACCTGCGTTATGCCTATCGCGCCTTTGTAGGAGATTGCTGCATATCCGGGGTCCAAATCTCCGTCTGAGTGCGCATCCTCTTGGTCACGCATGGTTTCAATGATTTCTCTGCGAGAGAACTCATTGCCACCCCCATCACGAATGATCGGATCGTTCCACCATTTTTCAAACAGTGTAAGTCGCGGGGTAATAAGGTTGCCCTGCTGGAAGCCGTCAAGTAGGGGAACAAATCCGGCTGCGCCTGCGACGTGAAAACCGAGAATAAATAAAGGGCCATGAAGGTTTTCTCTATCCATAGCACCAGGCAGTGAGGTGTCAACCATTTGCTCAGGTTTTATGCCGAGACGAGTGGATAAGGAGATGAAGTTCTTGTTTTCCTGTCCGCACTTTTTCTTCCGGTCACCTATTATTTTTACAATTGAACCGGCCAATCGGATGGCTTCCGCGTAATCGCCTTGATCGTATGCCTCGGCTGAACGCATAAGCATCCGTAACCGATCATTCAAGTGCTCCGCGAATTGCTCTTCGGTGAGTTGCATAATCCTCTCGGAGGGGGCTGGCTAACGATGAGCACAGTGGCGGCGGTACGCCGTCCACTGCTGTGATTTGTTACGACGGATAGCAATGGCGCTGGAGAAAACTGTTGTCATCGTCGATCCTTCTGCACTTCATTCGTCCAACGAAAAGGTGGATGCCAACGTTCAATTGATGCTTTACCGTGAAGTGAACCGATGTCAACTACAGTGTGCTTGCTTAGTTGCAGCGCAGCTGCTTCACGGTACAAGAAAAAATTTCAATTGAAAATTGGGCAATCTCCTATTCATTGGGCGATTAATTCATGTAAAAAATTTATTGATTTCTGCATTTTATTTCTTCGCACAATTCCGCCTATCCGTCCGTAACTAATTAGATGCAGACGCGTCCGCATTTAGAAATTAAACGAGAAGCGTCGGTTGATCTTGGCTTTTGGCCGTTAATGTGGAATGGTCGGCTGATGTAGTGCATTAAAGCGGCCTTTGCTCTTAGTCTGGAAGCCGCACCAATACTGGAGTTGGGGCAACTTTCCCTAATTGTCACATAAATTAACCCGACGGCTGTGTACTGTCCAGCGGAAAGCGCATACCGCCTTTTTTGACCAATATACCGGCTACGGGACAGCAAACTCGATCAACCATATTACCGACACCACGTGCTACGAATGTCCGCTAAAGAGGAGGTTTGGGTGTCCAAGGATTACGTCCGCTAAGCACCGAAAAGCGGCTACCCGCAAATGTACCGCGAAATAGTAACTTATTCGTTCAGCGATTTAATTCATACAAGCAGATATTCACCACCGACGCCACATTCAACGATTCGATGATGCCGGACCCAGAAATAGTAAACGATCGTGCATTGAGTGCCGCTAATTGCTCGCGCGGTACACCGCGAGCTTCATTGCCGAACAGATAGCAATCGAAAGCTTTAAATGCGGCTAACTGTAGGCTTTCGCCCTGCATATCCAAACAGGCAATGCGCGAAAAACGCGTATTCAATGTGAATAATTGCACATCGCATTCGATCGGCACGTGAAAAATAGCGCCCATGCTGGCGCGCACCACCTTTGCATTATACGGATCGACGCAATTGGGGCTGAGCAGGCAGCGGCCATTACCGAACCACGCCAGCGTGCGCAGGATGGTGCCCAAATTGCCGGGGTCTTGAATTTCGTGCAGATAAATAACGCGCTCACCGGGTACCGGCGCCACCGATAAATTCGCGACGGCGCGCAGCGGCACCAGCGCAATAATTCCTTGCGGCGTTTTGGTATCGGTGATCCGTGCCATTTGCCGGTCGTCGATCAGATGCGTTTTAAACGGACTCTGCCAATCCTGGTAAGCGCTCGTCACATACAGTTCGCACTCCAGCAACCACGGATTCTGCAAAGCCGCTTTTTGCAGCTCCAGCGCCAGGTGCTCGCCCTCCACCAGAAAATAGCCGAACTCATCGCGATATTTTTTTTGATGCAGTTTTTTTATGTCGTCGAATTTCATAGCGCGCTCAGCCAGCTTGTTTAGTCGTTTGGTTGGTAGTCGACAACAGCGATTTAGCGACAGCCTCGGCGACTTTAATACCATCCACGCCGGCCGACAAAATGCCGCCGGCGTAACCGGCGCCCTCGCCTGCCGGATAAAGACCGCGGACATTGAGACTCTGCAGCGATTCGTTATCGCGCGTAATGCGCAGCGGCGAGGACGTGCGGGTTTCGACGCCGGTCAGCACCGCATCGTCGCGATCGAAACCGCGAATTTGTTTGCCGAATGCCGGCAGCGCTTCGCGAATTGCCGCAATCGCATAATCGGGCAGCGCCGCTGCCAAATCGCCCAGCCGCACGCCCGGTTTGTACGAGGGCTCCACTTCGCCTAATGCACTGGATGGTACCCCGCGCACGAAATCGCCGAGCAATTGCGCCGGCGCGCAATAATCGCTGCCGCCCAATACATACGCATGCGATTCCAAACGCTCCTGCAGCTCTATGCCGGCCAGCGCGCCGCCCGGAAAATCCTGCTGTGGATTGATGCCCACCACAATACCGGCATTGGCGTTGCGCTCGTTGCGCGAATACTGACTCATGCCATTGGTCACCACGCGCTCCGGTTCGGAGGTCGCCGCCACCACGGTGCCGCCGGGACACATGCAGAAGCTGTAAACGGCGCGGCCATTTTGCGCGTGATGCACCAGCTTGTAATCGGCCGCGCCCAGATCGGGATGACCGGCATATTTGCCGAGCCGCGCGCGATCGATCAACGACTGCGGATGCTCGATGCGAAAGCCGATGGCAAACGGTTTAGGCTCGATAAAAACATTATGCCGATGCAACACGCGAAACGTATCGCGCGCGCTGTGCCCCAACGCCAGCACGACATGGCGACTATGAAGCTGTTCGCCATTCGCCAGCACCACGCCTTCGATCTGTTGCTCATTTGCCGATTGGCCGGGGCCGAGCAATAAATCGCTGACCTTGCTCTCGAAGCGCACTTCGCCACCGAGCGCGATAATCTCCTCGCGCATCGCGGCCACCACACCGGTCAGACGGAAGGTACCGATATGCGGTTTGCTGACATACATAATTTCGGCGGGCGCGCCGGCGCGCACGAACTCGTGCATCACTTTGCGGCCGTAGAATTTCGGATCCTTGATTTGGCTATACAGTTTGCCGTCCGAAAATAAACCGGCGCCGCCCTCGCCGAATTGCACGTTGGATTCCGGCGTCAGCGTTTTTCCGCGCCACAGCGCCCAGGTATCCTTGGTGCGGCGTCGCACATCTCTGCCGCGCTCCAGCACGATCGGCTTGAATCCCATCTGCGCCAGCAGCAATGCCGCAAACAAACCGCACGGACCGAAACCGATCACCACCGGCCGTTCGCGCAGCGCTGCGGGTGCCTGCCCGACCGGATAATAATCGGTATCCGGCGCAGCGCGCACATTGCGGTCATTGGCCAGGCGTCGCAAGATTTCCGCCTCGTTGCGAGCTTTTAAATCGATGATGTAGATAAAGGTGATGACGCTATTTTTCTTGCGCGCATCGTAGCTGCGTTTGAATACGGTGAAATCCAGCAGATCGTCGCTGCGAATCCGCAGGCGTTCGACGATGCTGTTGCGCAGCGCCTCGGCGGGATGATCGAGCGGCAGCGATAGTTCGGTGATGCGAAGCATGGCGGTATCCCGACCGGTGACCCCGGCAAAGGAAGTTATAGAAAGCGAAACGTGGCGAATTGTACCGCCATCCGCCGTCTTACGCTGCCTGTTACGGGCGGATATCGCGTTAATTTAAACCGCGCCTCCTTCGAGCATCTAGGAAAATTAAAGTCGGCGTTCGTTGTTGGCGCAATGCGGCAGGTCCTTCCGGGGAACGCCAAAAACAAACGTCCTGTTAGGCTCGGGCGCGCGCATCCATGCGCGCTCACGTCCCCAGAAGGACCTGCCGCATTCCGCCTTGTCGTGCGCAGCGCCAGTTCATTTTGTTACAAGCTAAAACCTCGCCCCTTTAAATTCTTAAGCTACGTTTGGGGCGCGACTGCTTTAGACTGGTGTTTTATACTACGCGGCACCATCGGTTTATGATGACCGCCGATCTAGGGAGTATTACTGCCGCTTCCGTATCCACTTTTTTCTGCTTTGGTTTTATGTATGGCACGCTCGAAAAGCAGCCGCAACTGGCTGGATGAACACGTCAACGACCCCTACGTCAAACAGGCGCAGAAGGATGGTTATCGCTCGCGCGCCAGTTATAAACTGCTCGAACTAAGCGAAAAAGACCAATTGATTCGACCGGGTATGTCGATCATGGATTTGGGTTCGGCACCGGGCGGTTGGTCGCAGGTCGCAGGCCGTTTGGTCGGCGCGAAAGGCCGGGTATTGGCCACCGATATTCTGCCAATGGAGGCGGTGGAAAACGTCGAGTTTATTCAGGGCGATTTTACCGAGGAAGCCGTGTTCCAGCAGATTCTGGCGGCGCTCGCTGGCGAGCGGCCCGATCTCGTCATTTCCGACATGGCACCGAATATCAGCGGCGTCGACGCGGCCGATCAGGCGGCCTCCATGTATCTGGTGGAACTGGCGCTCGACATGGCGCGGCAAGTCCTCAAACCGAAGGGTAATTTTGTCGCCAAAATATTTCAGGGCGAAGGCTCCGACGTTTATATAAAAGAACTGCGCACTTCGTTTGCAACAGTCGCGATTCGCAAACCCAAAGCCTCGCGGCCGCGCTCGCGGGAAGTGTATGTGGTGGCAAAAAATTTCAAAGGCTAACGCTCGTCGCTCGACCCAATGAATTCGATGCAATAAAAAAGCCGGCAACTGCCGGCTTTTTTACGCTTCCGATTACCGTTAAATCAGCGGTCGCATATGCGGGAACAGCAATACATCGCGAATCGATGGCGAGTCGGTAAACAGCATCACCAGGCGATCGATGCCGATACCCTCGCCTGCCGTCGGCGGTAATCCGTACTCCAGCGCAGTCACGTAATCGGCATCGTAGTACATCGCTTCGTCGTCGCCCGCTTCTTTTTCCAACACCTGTGCTTGAAAGCGTTCGGCTTGATCTTCCGCATCGTTCAACTCGGAGAAGCCGTTGGCGATTTCGCGGCCACCGATAAAAAACTCGAAACGATCAGTGACGAAGGGATCGTCGTCGCTGCGGCGCGCCAGCGGCGACACTTCGGTCGGGTACTTCGTGATGAACGTCGGTTGTTCGAGGCGATGCTCCACCGTCGCATCGAAAATCTCGATCTGTATTTTGCCGAGACCCCAGGTATCCTTGAGATGAATATTCAAGCGCTTGGCGATCGCCTTGGCGCCTTCCATCGTGCTCAATTGCGCGGCGTCGATATCCGGATTGAAATGCAGGATCGAGTCGAACACCGAAATGCGCAGGAACGGCGCGCCGAAATCGATTTTCTTACCTTGATAGTCGAGCAGCGTCTTGCCGAGAATACGATTCGCCAGGAAGCGCAGCATATCCTCGGTGAGATCCATCAGATCGTTGAAATCGGCGTAGGCCTGATAGAACTCGATCATGGTGAATTCGGGATTGTGGCGCGTCGATAAACCTTCGTTGCGGAAGTTGCGGTTGATCTCGAATACGCGCTCCAAACCGCCGACTACTAAACGCTTCAAATACAGTTCGGGCGAGATACGCAGAAACATTTCCAGATCGAGCGCATTGTGGAATGTGACAAACGGCTTGGCGCTGGCGCCGCCTGGAATCGCCTGCATCATCGGCGTTTCCACTTCGAGGAAATCGAGATCGGTCAAATAATCGCGAATACCGTCGATCAATTGCGAGCGAATGCGGAACGTGCGGCGCACTTCTTCATTCATGATCAAATCGATATAGCGCTGACGGTAGCGCGTTTCCTGATCCTGCAGACCGTGATATTTATCCGGCAGCGGACGCAGCGATTTGGTCAGCAGTTCGACCTTATCGAGATAGACATATAGATCGCCCTTGCCGGATTTATGCACCGGGCCTTCGGCACCGATGATATCGCCAATATCCCAGGTTTTGATTTCCTGCAGCAGTGCTTCGGGCAAATGTTTTTTATCGACATAAGCCTGAATGCGGCCCGTCATATCCTGCAATACGAAGAACGGGCCGCGCATCGCCATGATGCGACCGGCGACTTTGGCGCGATGACCGAGCTCCTCCAACTCTTCCTTGGATTTTTCCGAGAAGGCTTGCTGCAATTGCTCGGCGTAGCTATCGCGCCGAAAACTATTCGGGAACGCATTGCGCTGCTGGCGAATCGCCGTCAGTTTGGCGCGGCGCTCCGCGATCAGTTTATTTTCATCTAGCGGAGCTTCCTTGGAAACTTCGTTTTGTTCGTCGCTCATGCTTACAAACCTTGTTTGAGAGAGGCCACAATAAATTGATCGAGCGCACCGTCCAGCACTGCCTGGCAGTTGCTGGTCTGCACGTTGGTGCGTAAATCCTTGACGCGCGAATCGTCCAATACGTAGGAGCGAATCTGACTGCCCCAACCGATATCGGATTTGGTGTCCTCCATCGCTTGTGCTGCGGCGTTGCGTTTTTGCATTTCCAGTTCGTACAACTTCGCACGCAACATCTTCCAGGCGCGATCGCGGTTTTGATGCTGACTGCGCTCGGTTTGGCATTGCACGACGGTGTTGGTCGGCACGTGCGTCAGACGAACCGCGGAATCGGTTTTGTTGATGTGCTGACCGCCGGCGCCGCTGGCGCGATAGGTATCGGTGCGGACATCGGCTGGATTGATATCGATCTCGATATCGTCGTCGATCTCCGGCGACACAAACACCGCCGAGAACGAGGTGTGGCGGCGATTGCCCGAATCGAACGGCGATTTGCGCACCAACCGATGCACGCCGATCTCGGTGCGCAACCAGCCAAACGCGTATTCGCCCTGCACATAAATGGTCGCGCCTTTAATGCCGGCGACTTCGCCGTCGGACACTTCGACCAGTTCGGCTTTGAAACCTTTGTCCTCGCACCAGCGCAGATACATGCGCAGCAACATGCTGGCCCAATCCTGCGCCTCGGTGCCGCCCGAGCCCGATTGAATATCGAGAAACGCGTTATTCGCATCCATTTCGCCGGAAAACATGCGGCGAAACTCCAGCGTTTCCAACTGCTGCCCCAAGCGCTCGAGATCGGCGGCCACCGCTTCGACGGTAGCTTCGTCATCCTCGGCGGCGGCCATTTCAAGCAGCTCGGAAGCATCGCCTAAACCAGCGTCCATCACTTCGATAGTATTGACCACGACTTCCAGCGCGGCGCGCTCCTTGCCGAGCTCCTGCGCGCGCTGCGGGTTATCCCAAATGCTGGGTTCGCCGAGTTCTAATTCGACTTCGGCGAGCCGCTCCTTTTTGTTGGCGTAGTCAAAGATACCCCCTGAGCACGTCGGTGCGCGCGGCGTAATCTTTGATGGTATTTCTGAAAGGATTTACTTCCAACATTGTTTGAGCCGGCTATTGTCCAGAGGTGAATAGTGATGCAGCGAAGGGCGCCAATTCTAACCGATCGCCGGACGGGTTCCAAACTTGGCGAGCCGCGGCAGCTAGGCCGGCTCTAAATACTCGACCAGCAGTTGCACGCTCTCCTTGCCGCGCCATTCGTTGATATCGAGCCGATAGGCGATGCGCACCTTTTCGACGTCGAGATTCGGCCAGCGGCGCGGGTCGATCGAGAAGGCGATCGCGTCGATAATTTGTTGCGGTGCGTTTGGGTGCGCCAGCACCATTTTCAAATGACGCTCGCCAACCAGGCGCTGCTGCACCAACAAGAACTCGCCGTCGAATAACGGTTCGGGAAAATGCTGGCCCCACGGCCCGCCGTCGCGCAGTGCCTGCGCCAGCTCCAGCGTCATATGCTCGGCGAGCAGCTCGCCATCGCTCCATAACACCGCGGTAAGATTTTCCTCGCTCAGCTGCGCGCGCACCACGGTATCGAAAGCGCGCTCGAATTCGCCAAACTGTTCGCGCCGCAAACTCAAACCCGCCGCCATCGCATGGCCGCCGAATTTACTCAATAGCCCCGGATTTTGCGCCGCGACTACGTCGAGCGCATCGCGAATATGCAGACCGGGAATGGAACGCGCCGAGCCCTTGATGGTGACGCCGTCGTCGGCGTTCGCAAAGACAATCGCCGGCCGGTGATAGCGATCCTTGATGCGCGACGCCAGAATGCCGATCACGCCCTGATGCCAATCGGCTCCGTATAGACATATTCCCCACGGCAGCGCATCCGCGGCGCCGAGATGGATCGATTCCAGCGCCGCCATCGCCTCGCGCTGCATATCCGCTTCGATCGCTTTGCGATCGTGATTTAATTCGTCGAGTTGCTGGGCGATTTCGCGCGCGCGATAGGGGTCGTCGGTCAACAGACATTGAATACCGAGCGACATATCGTCGAGCCGGCCGGCAGCATTTAAACGCGGCCCGATCGCAAACGCGAGATCGGTGCTGACCACGCGCGCCGCTGTGCGTTTGGCGACGTCCAACAAAGCCTTGATACCGGGGCGCATACGGCCGGCGCGAATGCGGCGCAACCCCTGCTGCACCAGAATGCGATTATTCTGATCGAGCGACACCACGTCAGCGACGGTGCCGAGCGCGACTAGATCGAGATAATCGGCCAGATTGGGTTCGGCGATACCTTGCTTAGCAAACCAATCGCGCTGCCGCAATTCGTTGCGCAACGCGCTCAGCACATAAAAAATTACGCCGACGCCGGCGAGATTTTTCGACGGAAAATCGCAGCCGAGCTGGTTGGGATTAACGATAGCGGCAGCCTGCGGCAATTCGCGGCCCGGCAAATGATGATCGGTAACCAATACGCGCATGCCGGCGGCATTGGCGGCGGCGACACCATCGATGCTGGAAATGCCGTTATCGACCGTGATAATTAAATCCGGTGCGCTTAGCGCCGCGACCGCGACGATCTCCGGCGTCAAGCCATAGCCGTATTCGAAACGATTCGGCACTAAAAAATCGACGTGCGCGGCGCGCATTGCCCGTAGCGCCAATACCGATAACGCGCAACTGGTCGCGCCATCCGCATCGAAATCGCCGATCACTAAAATATGTTCGGCGCGCTCGATACTATCGGCAATCAACGCCGCGGCAACACTCAGACTTTTAAAACCATTCGGCGTATTGAGCCGCGCCAATTCGTGGTTCAACTGCGCTTCATCCAGCACGCCGCGCGCTGCATAGATATTGGTGAGCGCGACCGGCAGCGCCGCGGAAAAATTGCGCGGATTATTGGGAATATCGCGTCGGCGTATTTGTTTTTGCATCTATTGTTTTACCCGGCACGCCACTTTGTAATTCCCCACCTTTTCAAAAGGAGGGTTAGGGGGGATTTTCCACCAGCCTATCGCAACTAAATCCCCCGCTCGCGTTGCTCGCCGCCCCCTTTATTAAAGGGGGCTGACATTCAACAATGCGCGACATATCAGGCCTTAATATTCGCGACCATAAACTGCTGCACCTTGGCGATATCGTGCGGCAATACGGTGCAGCGCTCTTCGCGCTCGAACAAATCCGCCATATGGTGCGGCAGCGGCGGCACCGTCGGATAGCCGGCCTGCATCACCGCATCGGGGAATTTCGCCGGATGCGCGGTCGCCAGCGTAATCATTGGCGTAGTGCTATCGCGGCGGCATTCGCGCGCCGCTTTTACGCCGATCGCCGAGTGCGGATCGAGCAGATATTCGCAGCGCTCCCAGACATCGCCGATGGTTTTCACGGTCTCGACGTCATCGACCGCAGCGCTATCGAACAGCGCGCGCGCCTTGGCGATAGCGGATTCGCTGATGCCAACTTCGCGCCTGTTGAAATCGTCCATCAGTTGCGCGATGGCTTTGCCATCGCGATCGTAGCAGTCGAATAACAGGCGCTCGAAGTTGCTGGAGATAACGATATCCATGCTCGGCGACAGCGTATGTTTGAGTGGATTTTTTTTGTATAAATTATTACTCATAAAACGATGCAGGATGTCGTTTTCATTGGTGGCGATAATCAGTTGATCGATCGGCAGCCCCATTTGCTTGGCGAGGTAGCCCGCATAGATATCGCCGAAGTTACCGGTCGGCACCGAGAACGATACCTTGCGCTGCGGCGCGCCGAGCGCCAGCGCCGCGTAAAAATAATAAACGATCTGCGCCATGATGCGCGCCCAATTGATCGAGTTCACCGCCACCAATTGGCGTCCTTCCGGCAGAAATTGTTGCGCCCCGAAACTCGCTTTCACCATCGCCTGACAATCGTCGAAGTTGCCTTCGATGGCGATATTGTGAATTTTTTCGCCCAGTACCGTCGTCATTTGGCGGCGCTGCACTTCGGAGACGCGCTGATGCGGATGCAGAATAAAAATATCGATATTCTTGCAGCGCTTGCAGCCCTGAATCGCCGCCGAGCCAGTATCGCCGGAGGTCGCTCCCAGCACCACCACTTTTTGATTTTTCCGCTCGAGCACATAGTCGAGCAACCGACCCAGCATCTGCAGCGCAAAATCCTTAAACGCCAGCGTCGGCCCCTGAAATAATTCGAGCACCCACTCGTTGTGACCGAGCTGCACCAACGGAGCGATCGCCGGGTGCCGGAAATCGACATAGGTATCGTCGATAATCGCTTTTAAATCGGCGGACGGAATACTTTCCGCGACAAACGGCTGAATGATTTTGTAGGCGAGATCGGTGTAACTCAACCCGGCCCAACTGGCGATTTCCGTGTGCGAGTATTTCGGCAAACTTTCCGGCACGTACAAACCGCCGTCGGGCGCCAAGCCGGTGAGCAAGACTTCTTCGAAGTTAAGCGCGGGCGCTTGGCCGCGCGTGCTGATGTATTTCACTCTCAATACCTTCCGCAAATAAAGTTCATGTTCCGCCAATTAACACATCGGCCGGAATCGAATACAAAAATTGCTCGAGAAGCGTAGCGAGCGATGGCAGGGCAAGGCGTGGGTTCAAAAACAACCGGAGTCTACATCAGTAGATGAGGATTGTTTTAGAACCCGCAACGCCGTCCTGCCGAGCGCAGTAGCTTCTCGATCGATTTTTTATCCTGCAAGAGACTCGACGCGTATGCGTACAACCTCTCCATCGATGCTATCGAGCGCCTCGAGTTGCGCGATCGCCGCAACCAATTGCCGCTCCAAGGTGCGGTTAGTCAAAATAATAACCGGTACGTGATCCTGGTCGGCGCTCGGCTCTTTTTGAATCAATGCTTCGATGCTGATCCCCGCATCGGATAACACCTGAGCGATGCGCGACAAGACGCCGGGCTTATCCAAGGCGGAAATACGCAAGTAATACGAAGTGATCACATCGTCGATGGTCAGCACCGGCGTATCGTTCAACGCATTTTGCTGGAAGGCGAGATACGGCACGCGATGGCTGGGATCGGCATTCAAGGTACGTGCGACATCGACGATATCCGCAATCACCGCCGAAGCGGTCGGCTCGGCGCCCGCGCCCGGGCCATAGTATAAGGTCGGCCCCACCGCATCGCCCTTGACCAGCACCGCGTTCATCACGCCATTGACGTTGGCGATCAGGCGCTTCTCCGGAATCAGCGTAGGATGCACGCGCAGCTCGATACCTTTTTCAGTGCGGCGCGCAATGCCCAGATTCTTGATGCGATAACCCAGTTGCTCGGCGTATTCGACATCGATCGGCGTGATGCGCGTAATGCCTTCGGTATAAATTTTATTGAACTGCAGCGGAATGCCGAACGCGATCGAAGCGAGGATCATTAATTTATGCGCGGCATCGATGCCTTCCACATCGAAGGTCGGATCGGCCTCGGCATAGCCGAGCGCCTGGGCTTCTTTCAGCACATCGTCGAAGGCGCGATTTTTTTCGCGCATTTCGGTCAGAATAAAATTGCTGGTGCCATTGATAATGCCGGCCAGCCATTCGATGCGATTGGCCGCCAGCCCCTCGCGAATCGCTTTGATGATGGGAATACCACCGGCTACCGCCGATTCAAACGCGACCGAGACGCCGCGCTGCTCGGCAGCGGCGAAAATCTCGTTGCCGTATTGGGCGATCAATGCCTTATTGGCGGTGACGACGTGTTTGCCGTTATGAATTGCCCGCAACACCAGTTCGCGGGCGGTGGTGGTGCCGCCGATCAATTCGACGAGTATTTGCACATCGGGATTGTCCGCGACCGCGAACACATCGCGGCTTACCGCGACCGAGCCGGTGGCACAGGCGGGATTATCGCGGCGGGCGCCGATCTGCTCGACCAAAATATCGCAGCCCGCCCGCGCCGCGATCACTTCGCGGTTGCGGTTCAGCACGTTGAACGTGCCGCTACCCACCGTGCCCAGGCCACAAATGCCCACTTTTACCGGATTCACGTTATCGATTCCATACGCTGCAATAAAAGGCGAATTCTATTGCAGTGGCGCCGACAATTAAACTTGTTCTTCAGCGGGGGCTTTCTTTATTGCGGCGCGGCCGCCGCTTTTCGGGTGCAGCCGCTATTTTTTTAGGATACGCGCGCCGCTTTTAGCGTACGCCCAAGCGCTGCGCCAATTCCTGCGCCGGCATATAGCCCGGAATCAACTCGCCCTTGGTCGTGACCAGTGCCGGCGTACCGTTCACGCCGATGCGCTCGCCCAAGGCATACTCCGCTGCCACGGGATTATTGGCGCAGGTGCTGATGGGAATATTTTCGTGGTTTTTATAGCGCGTCAAAGTGCCCTGCCGGTCCTTCGCGCACCAGGCCGTCACCAGCTTCTGGTAGGCTTCCGAACCCACGCCGGCGCGCGGATACGCGAGATAACGGACTTCGATACCCATCGCATTGAGCTGCGGCACTTCTTTATGCAGCTTCTGGCAATAGCCGCAATCGACGTCCGTGAATACGTTGACCACTGCTTTAGTGGGGCCAGCTGCTTTAAAAATAATCATGTCGCCGGATTTAACCGCCGCCAACTCTTTAACCCGATCGCCATTGCGCTTCTGCTCGCCGAGATTGACGAAACCCTTGCCTTGCACCTCAAATAAATCGCCGACCACGAAATATTTGCCATCCGGAGTCGCGTATACGAGCGGGCCATCGTCGATCTGCACGGCATATAAACCGTTAATTTCGCTCGCCGCGACGGTTTTGACTTTGACATCCGGGCGGCTGCCCTCGAGCACGCGCTTTATGACTGCCTCCGGCTTTTCGGCGGCCGGCGCAGAGTTATCGGCATGTACGGCGAAGCCTGACATGGAAATGGAGATTGCTAATGCCACCATCTGCAAAACTTTCATATTTGCTCTCATGCAAGATTCAATAATGATTCGAGTTTGACTCGATACTGTAGTTCAAAACATTAGTTCAAAACATTAGTTCAAAACATTAGTTCAAAGAAATGGTTCGAAACTGTAGCTCAAAACCCGCTAACCACGCGGATGATGGCGCTGATGCAATTCCTTCATGCGCGCTCTCGCCACGTGGGTATAAATCTGCGTTGTACTTAAATCGCTATGTCCCAACAACAACTGCACGACGCGCAGATCGGCACCATGATTCAATAAATGTGTGGCAAATGCATGACGCAGGGTATGCGGCGACAAACTGGTCTTGATACCGGCACGCAACGCGTAATGCTTGATACGATACCAGAAAGCCTGCCGCGTCAGAGCGGCACCGTGTCGATTCGGGAACACCATCGCACTCTGCGCCTTATCCAGCAGCAGCGGTCGCGCTTCGCGCAGGTGGCGCTGCAGCCAAAATAGCGCTTCTTCGCCGAGCGGCACCAGCCGCTCTTTGTCGCCCTTGCCGATCACGCGCACGACGCCCTGCGTCAGACTCAGTTGATCGAGCCGTAAGCCAACTAACTCGCTCACCCGCAGGCCCGCCGCGTATAACACTTCGAGCATCGCCTTATCGCGTAGCTCGAGCGCATCGGTCGGATCCGGCGCATTCAGCAGAGTTTCGACCTCTTGCTCGCCCAGACTTTTAGGCAGCGGTCGCCCCAGTTTCGGCGCATCGACCTCGGCAGTCGGATCGACCGTTAACTTTCCCTCGCGCACTTGATGGCCGTAAAAGCCCCGCAGACAAGATAATAGGCGCGCCATAGAGCGCGTGTTAGTTTTGCCGGCCAAGGCACTTTTTATCGCGGCTTTGTCCGCGCGCAACAGCTCCGCACCATTGGCGGCGAGCAGCTTGCCGAAAGCACTCAAGTCGCGGCGATAGGCGGCCAGGCTATTTTCCGCCAACCCTTTCTCCAACCACAGCGCATCGAGATAACGATCGATCAACGCAGCGTCGCCAGCAGCCAGCGATTCAACAAAAAAGGCAGCCGAAGCTGCCTTTTTTGATTTTTGTAGCACCACTTGGGGAGCGCTGCTTAGTTAAGCTTTTCCTTGATGCGCGCCGCTTTACCGCTCAATTCGCGCAAGTAGTACAATTTGGCCTGACGCACATCGCCGCGACGCACCACGGCAACGCTATCGATCAACGGGCTGTGGGTCTGAAAGGTACGCTCGACGCCTACGCCATGCGAGATTTTACGCACGGTGAAAGCGGAGTTGAGGCCGCGATTGCGCTTAGCGATTACCACGCCTTCAAAGGCCTGAATACGCTCGCGATCACCTTCCTTCACTTTTACCTGCACGACCACGGTATCGCCGGGGCTGAACTCGGGTACGTTCTGTTTCAGTTGTTCGACTTCCAGCGCCGCGATGATTTTGTTGCTCATGGCCAAATCCTCAATCAAAAATAATGTCCCAGTAGCTCTACGACTAACGGTAGCTTTACAGCTAACAGTAGCTTCAGACCTAATCGGGTAGATCGTGTTCGTTTTCAAAAAGATTCTGCTCGCGTAAATATTCATCGAGCAATATCCGTTGTTCTTTACTCAACGCTAAGCGTTCCAGCAATTCCGGGCGCCTTGCATGTGTGCGCCCCAGCGATTGCTTGAGCCGCCAGCGGCGGATCGCCTCGTGGTTGCCACTCAGCAACACATCTGGCACCGCTCGCCCCTGATAATCCTCGGGGCGCGTATAGTGCGGACAATCGAGCAGGCCGTCGGAAAAAGAATCCTGCGTCGCCGATAACTCATCGCCCAATGCGCCGGGCAATAATCGCGTCACCGCGTCGATCATTACCATCGCCGCCAATTCGCCGCCGCTGAGAACATAATCTCCCAGCGACCACTCCTCGTCGACTTCCATCTCCAGCAGGCGCTCGTCGATACCCTCATAGCGCCCTGCCACCAAGATCAATTGCTGTCGGGCGGCTAACTCCACCACGCCAGCCTGATCGAGCGGCCGACCCTGCGGCGACAGGTAAATCACTCTCGCCGCACCTAACTCTGTCCGCGCCGCCTGAATCGCAGCGCGTAGCGGCTCGATCTTCATCACCATGCCGGGGCCGCCACCGTAGGGGCGATCGTCGACCGTATGATGGCGATCGTGGGTAAAATCCCGCGGGTTCCAACAGGACACCGCCAACAAACCCTGATCGACCGCGCGGCTGGTAATACCGTAATCGATTACCGCGTCGAACATATCCGGAAACAGCGTAACGACACCGATCTGCATGCTGCCGCCACCCGTTGAAACTTCAATCCAGCCTTGAAAACCTTTTACAAGAGCCTTCAGCGCTACCCAGCATTCTCAGTCCGGCTGGCGCTTTCGCCAGTACCCAGAGCTTTCAGCGCCTATTAAAAGTCTGGATCCCAATCGACGCGCATAATTTGCGCAGTCAGATCGATTTCTAATACCACCTGGTCCGGCAGGTAGGGCAATAAACGCTCGCGGCGATCGATGCTCTGCTCATCGCCGCGCACCACCAGCACATCGTTGGCGCCGGTTTCCATCAGATGATCGATCCGCCCCAGCGCCAATCGACCGCGCTCGGGGTGATCTACGATCACTTGCAAGCCCACTAATTGACGCCAGTAGTACTCATCCTGCGGCAGCGCCGGCAATTCGGACAGTGGTATCGCCAAATCGCAGCTGGCATAGGTCGCACCCGTTTCGGGGTTGTCGACACCGCGCAGCTTCAACACCAAGCCTTTACCATGCGGACGACCCGCTTCGATCTCGATCGGCTGCCACTGCCCCTGCCGATTGACCAGGCAGGTTTTATAATCGAACAAATTTTCCATTGGGTCGGTATAGGAGTAAACCTTCAACCAACCCTTGAGACCGTAAACCGCCGTTAAGCGACCAATCACCAATAAATCGGCTGGCACCAACAAATCGGCAGGAGTGGCCGTCATCAGGCAGGCTTCTGCGCCTCTTTCACCAGACTGGCAACGCGCTCCGACAATTGCGCGCCACAGCCGACCCAGTAATTAAGTCGCTCGAAGTCGACGCGCAGACGCTCTTCAGCACCGCGCGCAACCGGATTGAAAAAGCCGATGCGCTCCAGAAAATTTCCGCTGCGGGGGCTACGGCTATCGGTCACTGTCAGGTGATAAAACGGGCGCTTTTTGGCGCCGCCACGGGCTAAACGAATCGTTACCATTACACTGTGATCCCAGTTCAGGGTGGCCTCGGGCTCCGCTATTTGCGTCGACCCGCGCGCCACGTTTTCATGCTCCAGCCCGTTACCCGGCCAGAAAGGCGGCGAAGTATAAGTGAAAGTTAGATTTTTTGAAACCCATCTTATGCGGCCTTTTTATCGACTTTAACTGCGGCTGAAAGCCGACTCAACGCCCTGGGAAACCTCGGCCAGCACCCATCGCACCGCCCATGCCGCGCATCATGTTCGCCAAACCGCCCTTCTGCGACATCTTCTTCATCATTTTTTGCATCTGCTTATGCTGCTTCAGGAGGCGGTTGAGATCCTGAATATCGGTGCCCGAGCCCAGCGTGATGCGGCGTTTGCGCGAACCATTCAACAACTCGGGATCGCGTCGCTCGGCGGGTGTCATCGAACCGATAATGGCCTCCATCCGCGAGAATTGTTTAGTGTCGACCTGCGACTGCGCCATTTGCGAGAGATTGCCCATGCCCGGCAACTTATCGAGCATACTGGTAATGCCACCCATATTTTTCATCTGCTGCAATTGATCGCGCAAATCCTCGAGATCGAAGCCCTTACCCTTCTTGATTTTTTTAGCGAGTTTTTCGGCCTTATCTTTGTCGAGCTTCTGCTCGGCCTCTTCGATCAGCGACAGAATGTCGCCCATGCCGAGAATACGCGAGGCGATACGCTCGGGATGGAACGGATCGAGCGCGGTAGTTTTTTCGCCTACGCCGAGGAACTTGATCGGCTTGCCGGTGATATGTCGCACCGACAGCGCGGCGCCGCCGCGACTGTCTGCGTCTGCCTTAGTCAAAATCACGCCGGTCAACGGCAGCGCATCGCTAAACGCTTTAGCCGTGTTGGCGGCGTCCTGACCGGTCATCGCATCGACCACGAACAAGGTTTCGATCGGATTGATCGCCGCGTGCAGCGCCTTGATTTCCGCCATCATATCGCTATCGATATGCAGCCGGCCGGCGGTGTCGACAATCACTACATCGTTAAATTTAATCCGCGCTGCATCGATGGCCGCGCGCGCTATCGCCACCGGATCCTGCTCGATATTGCTCGGATAAAATCCCACGCCCACTTCGCTAGCCAGCGTTTCCAACTGCTTGATAGCCGCAGGGCGATACACGTCGACGCTAACCAGCATGACCGATTTTTTTTCTTTCTCTTTCAGGTAGCGCGCAAGCTTTGCCGCCGAGGTGGTCTTACCGGCACCCTGCAAACCCGCCAATAAAATAATCGCCGGCGGTTGTGTCGCAAAGCTCAGAGCCTCATTGCTCTGCCCCATGACCCGCTCGAGTTCATCCTTGACGATTTTGACGAACATTTGGCCTGGACTCAGACTCTTACTGACCTCCTGGCCGACCGCGCGCAGCTTCACCGCTTCGACGAAGTCCTTCACCACCGGCAATGCAACGTCGGCCTCCAGCAACGCCATGCGCACTTCGCGCATCGCCTCTTGAATATTTTCCTCGGTGAGCCGCGCTTGACCGGTGATATGGCGAAGCGTTTTTGACAGGCGTTCGGTTAATGTTTCAAACATAGCGATGATCCGACGGGGAGAGTTGGCGCGCAGCGCGCTTGCATTCAGATAAGTAAGCTGTTGAAGTATACTCGATTCGTTTTTCACCCCCAACTACACATTTGCCATTGGAATTTGCCCTCGCGCCATGATTCACACTGTTATCAGCATCGCCGCAGTGGTGTTTTACTTGGCCGCCGCAACCTACCAGGGTCTGTATCTACTCGATCGCAATCGCGTGAGGCCATCGCGCCGCCGCTTTCTCATTCTCGGCGGTATCGCCGTGCTCGCCCATGGCTGGAGCGCCTTCGGCATCATCTATACCGCGCACGGTATCGATCTAGGCTTCTACCGTGTGCTATCGCTGATTTTCTGGTTCGTCTGTCTGGCGGGCCTGCTGAACAATTTGCGGCGACCGCTGGAGAGTGCGCTGGCCCTGCTGTTTCCGCTGGCTGCGCTGTCGATCTTCATCTCCATGACACTGCGCGGCCCCGACACCCACCTACAACCGCTCAACGCCGGCGTGCTCAGTCACATTATCTTTTCGATCCTGGCCTATAGCGTATTTTCGCTGGGCGCTCTGCAAGCGATCGTGCTGGCGCTGCAGGAGCGCGAATTGAAACATCGACATTTGAGCGGACTGCTGAACGCGCTGCCGCCCCTGCAAACCATGGAGGCCATGCTATTCGAACTGCTCTGGGTCGGCCTGGGCCTCCTCAGCATAGCGATAATCAGCGGCGCCATTTACATCGAAAACCTATTCGCACAACATCTCGTACACAAAACCGTATTTTCGCTGATCTCCTGGCTTATCTTTGCCATTTTATTATGGGGCCACCATCGCCTCGGCTGGCGTGGACACACCGCCGTGCGCTGGACGCTGGCGGGCTTCAGCTTATTGGTGCTGGCCTACTTCGGCTCCAAATTCGTGCTGGAGCTTTTGCTGCATCGGATCAGCTAGCGACCGGTTGCCTGGCGCCCGCTTTTTCTTCAAGATAAACAATCATCGCCCGTAGAGGATCGACTTTTTTTGGACGAGGTACCGTTAGAACTGCTGTTTCTGCTGCTCGCCGCACTGATCATTCTCTCCGCGTTTTTCTCCAGCTCAGAAACCGGCATGATGGCGTTGAACCGCTATCGCCTTAAGCATCTCGTGTCCAGTGGCCACAAAGGGGCGAGGCGCGCCAGCGCCCTGCTGGAGCGCCCCGAGCGCTTGATCGGCTTCGTGCTGATCGGCAATACGCTGGCGAACGTACTCGCCTCCGCCGTCGCCACCGTTATCAGTATTCGCCTGCTCGGCGATAATGGTCTGGCGGTCACTCTCGCCAGCTTTCTGGTGGCGGTATTTCTGCTCATCTTCAGCGAGGTAGCACCCAAGACGGTCGCCGCTTTATACCCGGAGCGCGTCGCATTTCCGTTGAGTATTGCGCTGAAACCATTGTTGCGCGCGACTTATCCGCTGGTATGGCTGGTCAACACCGTCGCCAATAAATTATTGCGCCTGATCGGCATCGACCCCGACAAACACAGCGAAGAGCCGCTCAGTCAGGACGAATTGCGCACCATCGTCAACGAGTCCGGCGAATTGATACCGCAGCGCCACCAGGGCATGCTGCTGAACATTCTCGATCTCGAGCAAATGAGCATCGACGATATCATGGTGCCGCGCAATGAAATGGTCGGCCTCGACCTCGACGACGACGATGAAACCCTGATTAAACAGCTCAGCGAATGCGAATTCGCGCGCGTGCCGGTCTACAAAAACGACATCAATAACATCATCGGCATTTTGCCGTTGCGGGTGGTTGGCCGCTTGATCGACAACGGCGGTAAACTCAGCCGGCGCGCACTGATGAAAGAAATCGATGAACCCTATTTTGTGCCGGAGGGCACTGCGCTCCATACGCAATTATTCAATTTCCAAAAACAAAAGCGCCGCATCGCCATCGTGGTCGACGAATACGGCGCCGTGCAGGGACTCATCGCACTGGAAGATATTCTGGAAGAAATCGTCGGTGAATTTACTTCTAACCTGGCGACCGAATCGGAAGATATCGTCGAGCAGAGCGATGGCTCGTATGTCATCGACGGCAGCGCGGCGATTCGCGAAATCAATCGCGCGCTGGATTGGAAGCTACCGACCGACGGACCAAAAACGCTGAGCGGCTTAGTGCTGGAAAATCTCGAGGCATTTCCGGACGGCGCGGTCGGGCTCCACATCGGCGATTATTATTTTGAAACGCTCGAAGTGCAGAGCAATATCGTCAAGTATGTGCGCGCCTATTACGACCGAGACGCGCCTTAACCGCCCATCGCCAGGCGCCGCTCGCGGGCCCGCTCGATCACTATCCGCTTAGCTTCGCTCGACAAATCCCGCCACGCGCTTATTTCGGCAACGCTGCGCCCGCAGCCACTGCAAATATTTTGTGCGTTCAGTTTGCATACTGAAATACACGGCGACGCAATTGCCAAAGTGTCGCTCATCGTAAAATTACCGCCGCCACGCTGCGAGAATATTACTGCGTAAAGCGCGTATCGGGACGCAGTCCGGCGCGATAGCGCTGCCCGTTCGCAACGTAGTGCGCAGCCATCATTTCCAGCGTCTGCCGCTGCTGCTCGGTCAACTGTCGAACGATGCGACCCGGCGAGCCGACCACCAACGAACCATCGGGAATCACTTTGCCTTCGGGAATCAGGGCATTGGCGCCGATAATGCAATAGTTGCCGATTTTGGCGCCGTTCAATACCACCGCACTGATGCCGATGAGGCTGTAATCGCCCACGGTACAGCCGTGTACCACCGCTTTGTGGCCGACCGTGACGCCACGCCCCAGCGTCGCTGGAGAGCCGGCATCGACATGCACCACCGCACCGTCCTGAATATTGCTATCGGCACCGATCACAATACTATCGCCATCGCCGCGCAATACCGCGTTGTACCAGATACTGACGTTGTCGCCGAGCGTCACGGCGCCGATTAAGGTGGCATTGTGGGCAATAAAACAACGCTCGTCATTCAAGATCGCGCGGCGCTCATCCAAGGTAAAAATCATGATCCCGTCTCCGAAAATAATTGTTTGGCACGCTCGGCGACATCTAAATCCGCGCCGTATAAACGATTCACCAACTCGACGATAAAACCCGCGGTGATGCCCCAGATCGTGTAGTTTAAATATTGATAGCGCGCGGCGATACGATAAGTGCCGTTGCGCATCACGCGATCGGTGCGCAAATTATTGGGGTCGGCAAAAAAAGCCAGCGGCACTCGAATCAATTCGTCGACCTCGCGCGCGTCGGCGCGCAACGACACATCTTGCGGCACCAACCCCACCACGGCGGTCACCGCCAGGCCAGTCATGCTGGTGCGCGGCGTCAAATTGCCGCAGCAGCGAAATTGCGCGGCGGGCAACGCCACCTCTTCCCACGACTCGCGCAATGCGGTAGCCAATAAATCGCTATCCGCCGGTTCGACTTTGCCACCCGGCAAGGCAATTTCGCCGGGGTGGGTTGGCAATTGCAAACCGCGCCGTATCAGCAATAATTCCGGCTCCGGCGTATCGCTCAACGCCATCAACACGGCCGCCTGGCCCGCGCCGTGCACCAAAGGATTTAAGTCGTGCTGTAAACAAGCCTGCAGGCGCTCGTACAAATTTGCGTCGATCGCGGATGAGCTAGACATACGAAAAACCTTCCAAAATGTTCTAAATCAAACAATATACCGACTCGCCGCCATTGGGTAAGATTAAACGACAGTCACGCTCCCGGTCGTGGTCGCGGTGGTGATTGTCCCTGTGGGGACGGGAGGATCCGATGGTAAAAGTTGAACTACCTGCATTCGATACATTGCGTTATTTGGCGGAGCACGATCCCGAGCGTCTCGAGCATCTGCGCCTGGCGTTGACCGAGTTATTGATTTCACGCTCACCGGAAGAATCCCGTCAACGCTTGCGCGGCCTGCAATTTCAAGTCAACGCGCGCATCAACCTCGCGCCCAACCCGGTCGCCGCCTGCATCGCCGTGTCATCGATGATGCACGACACGCTGGATATGCTGCAGCAAGTGCTTTGCGAGGGACCGGATTATCCAGTCGCAACAGCGGCATCGGCGCGAGTGATTCCATTTCGCCCACGCGCTGGCGAAGTGCACGAAAGCCATTAAAAATCTTCGAGCTTCCACACCTGATAGGCAGGCTCTTCATAGGGATGGGCCTGCTTCAAACGCGCTACCGAATCGGCGATCTGCGCATCCGCGCAGACCACTTCAACCTTATATTCAGGCACTTTCTCCACCTGCCCGGCACTACCAATAAAGGGCTGACTACCCGCCAGCGGACGAAACTGACCTTCGCCCAAAACCTGCCAGACACACTGATCGTAAGCACCGATACGGCCGGCGCCGCCATCGAATAGCGCCTGCTTCACCAGCTCCAAGTGACTCGCCGGCACATAGAAACATAGCTTGTACATAAACAAACTCCCGCAGGTGCCACTCGACAGCTAATCCCCGTTCGCTTCCACCTGTTGCTGCGCGTAAAAGTCCTCGGCGAATGCCGCCAGCGCACCGCGCTCGATGGCCTCGCGAATCGCCGCCATATGGCGCTGGTAGTAGCGCAGATTGTGGATCGTATTGAGCTGCGCGCCGACCATTTCGCCGCAGCGATCCAGATGATGCAGATAGCCGCGCGAAAAATTCTGGCAGGTATAACAATCGCAGGACTCGTCTAACGGTTTAGTACTGTGGCGATGCTTGGCATTGCGAATCCGCACCACGCCGTAGCCGGTAAACAAATGACCGTTGCGCGCATTGCGGGTCGGCATTACGCAATCGAACATATCGACGCCGCGCAGCACCGCCTCGAGAATATCCTCCGGCTTACCGACGCCCATCAAGTAGCGCGGCTTATCGATCGGCATATGCGGCGACAAGGTATCCAGCACCATTAACATTTCATCCTTGGGTTCGCCGACCGACAAACCGCCGATGGCGTAACCGTCGAAACCGATCTGCTGCAAACCGTGCAGCGACTCGCGCCGCAAACCGGGATACATACCGCCCTGCACGATGCCGAACAGCGCCGACGGATTATCGCCGTGCGCGCGCCGCGAACGCTCCGCCCAGCGCAGCGATAATTCCATCGAGTGGCGCGCCTCGGTTTCGGTGGCCGGATACGGCGTGCATTCGTCGAAGATCATAACGATATCGGCGCCCAGATCGCGCTGCACCCGCATCGAAGTTTCCGGATCGATATACACCGGGCTGCCGTCGATCGGCGATTTAAACGACACACCCTGCTCGGTGATTTTGCGCAACTCGCCGAGACTCCACACCTGAAAGCCGCCGGAATCGGTCAAAATCGGTTTTTGCCAATTGATAAAATCGTGCAGATCGCCGTGCGCTTTGACGACTTCGGTGCCCGGCCGCAACATCAAATGAAATGTGTTGCCGAGAATAATTTGTGCACCGATATCCTCGATGTCGCGCTGCATGATGGCCTTGACGGTACCGTACGTGCCGACCGGCATAAACGCTGGCGTCTCGACGATACCGCGCGGAAAACGCAGGCGACCGCGCCGCGCCGCGCCGTCCTGACGATCGATTTCAAACTGCATGAAGCTCATAGAAAACCTTTAAGACTGGGTCGACAAATTAGGATTGGGTCGGCACATGCTGCGGAAATATCAACATCGCATCGCCGTAGCTGAAAAATCGATACTGCTGCGCCACCGCCTCGCGATAGGCGGACAATACTTGGTCGCGGCCGGCCAGCGCGCTGACCAACATCAGCAAGGTCGATTCCGGCAGATGGAAATTGGTCAGCAATACATCGACGTAGTGAAATCGATAGCCCGGATAAATAAAAATTCGCGTATCGCCGCTGAAAGGCTGTAGCGTGCCCGACTGCGCCGCGCTTTCCAAGGCGCGCACGCTGGTGGTGCCCACCGCGATCACCCGCCCGCCGCGCGCGCGCGCCGCCCGCACCTGCTCGCACAGCGTTGCATCGACCTCAATATATTCGGCGTGCATGGTATGTTCGAGAATATTCGCGACGCGCACCGGCAGAAAAGTACCGGCGCCGACATGCAATGTGACGAATCCCACATCGACTCCGAGCTCGCGGCAACGCTGTAAATAGTCGGCGCTGAAATGCAGACCGGCGGTCGGCGCCGCCACCGCACCCTCGCGCTGCGCATACACTGTTTGATAACGCTCGCGATCGGCGGCGGTATCGGCGCGATCGATATAGGGCGGCAGCGGCATATGGCCGATCGCCTGCATCGTTGCCAGCGCATCGGCCGGCTCAATAAATTCCAATTCGTAAAGGCCCTGATCCTTCTCGATGACGACTACCGTCGCCGCCACCTCGTCGCTCTCCGAGGTCGCCGTCAACAACAACTTACTGCCAGGCTTCGGCGCTTTGCTGGCGCGAATATGTGCCCTGACGCGCCCGGCGGCGAGCAAACGCTCGACCAATATCTCTATTCGACCGCCGCTTTCCTTGCGGCCAAACAAGCGCGCGGGCATCACGCGCGTGTTGTTGAATACCAGCAAATCCTCGGGCCGCAGATAGCTCAATAAATCGGTGAATTGGCGATGCTCGATCGCGCCGGTCGCCCCATCCAACACCAGTAATCGACTGGCCGTGCGCTCGGCGGTCGGATAGCGGGCGATCAGCTCATCGGGCAGATCGAAATGGAAATCGGACAACTTCATGGCTAAATCGAACCAAGTATTTACATAGCGGCGTACCGGGGGGCTGGCAAGGGTATAGCAAACGCGAAAAACTCTCTATATCTGCGCGCTTCCGACACCGGCCCGCGCGCGCCTGACCGGCCCCTTGCGCGCCGGCGCCAGCGGCTGTATCTGCACAAAAATTCAGCGGTAACTCGCAGCCGCCGCCCTCTTGCCGACCGGGTATCGATTTTATTCACTGGTTTTAATTGACCTATGCGGCGCCATTGTTATAATCGCCGCTCGTTTAAACCTGCACGGCCTGGGTGGCGAAATCGGTAGACGCAGTGGATTCAAAATCCACCGATGGTGACATCATGACGGTTCGAGTCCGTCCTCAGGCACCACTATAAATATAACGAGTTTATTATCGCGCCGATCGATGCATGACTCGGCTGTTTCGCGATCAAAGTCCTCATAACTTATTTGTTTTCTCTGCGCGCAATGCAGCGCTTGAGTTGAAGATTGAGCGCTAATACTGCAGTTTAGTTTTAGAGGTGCATGGAATGACTGAAAAGCGACTTTTCATTACGTGGATAGGGAACATCATCGGCTTGGTGGTCACACCGTTATTTGTCATCTGGGGTAAACCCTCCTGGCTCGAATACGCGGAGTTCCAATCGTTATTATTAGGCATCGGCATACTCAGCGCCGCGCCCGCCATTTACTTCATCATTAAATTCAGAGCGTTGGTGCTCAACTCCAATGGCACCGAAGATAGCCTGTTCGATATCAACCAGGCACTATCGCTGTGGGGAATGACCGCATTTCTTCCCTGCCTGCTGGGCGTCGGCCATTATATGGTGACCGGCACCTACGTCGTGTTGGTGGCACTCACGCTACTGAGCGTTGTGCTGACGGCAATGTTTAAACCGACGAAGTGATAGTTTTAGGGTTTAGGTTTTAATGATTTTGCCCTTAACCATTCACTGACAACCAGCAACTAATAAAAAAGCCGCCCTCGGGGCGGCTTTTTTATTGCACTCTTTTCTACTGCGGAACGCTCTGCAACAAATGCCGACTGAGATCGCCGTATAACTTCGGCTGCATCAGACGTTGTACAAAATACCAACCCTGTTCATCGCGTGCAAAGCGATCTTCGTAACCGCCAGCGATAATCACCTGCAACGGAAAATCATCCAGTTGCTGCAATACCGTAAAACGCGAGCGCGCCTGGGCGGTGCCGGCAGTTTCATCCACTTCGATCCAGACGTTACTCATCATATGCTGCGTGCGCGGCGTACCATCCGGATACACTTTAGTGAAAACCTCGTACATGTTCTGTACATTTGCCGCGCCGCGCACTCCTTGATCGCCCGCCGGCGCCAATATCTCACCGCGCGCGAACAATTGGCCGACTCCGGCAAAATCGCCGGCATCGATACGCTCGGCATAAGTACTCAATAAATTCTGAATGGCGCGATAGCTGTCCACGTTATCTCCTCGCTATTATTGATAAAGATCGGGCATTGCCTGCTTAGCATAAATAGTTTTGCCGAATCGCGATTTTCGTGCAGCCACCAAATATTACTTAATCGATAAATCGATTTTAACTTTAGCTAAGCGGTGCGATACCGACCGAGCGCCTTACTTTCGATAGCAGCGCGGACGCTTCGCCGCGCGCTTTTTCAGCGCCCTGCTTCAATACTATTTCAATATGCTCAGCATTGGTCATTAATTCGTTGTAACGCGCGCGCGCCGCACCGATTTCGGCGTTGATCAAAGCGCACAGTTCTTTCTTCGCCTGCCCCCAGCCAATGCCGGCGGCAAACTGCTCGCGCATATAAACGGTTTGCTCCGGCGTGGCGAATGCCTGCCAAATTTGAAATACCGTGGAATCGCCTGGGTCCTTTGGCTGACCGGGTTCAAGCAAATTGGTTTTAACTTTATTGACGAGTTTTTGCAGCTCTTTTTCCGATACGAACAGCGGAATGGTGTTGCCGTAACTTTTGCTCATCTTGCGACCGTCGAGGCCGCCCAACAGCGGGACATTGTCGTCGACCACGGCCTCGGGCAGTGCGAAGGTTTCGCCATAGATATGGTTGAAACGCTGTGCGATATCGCGCGCCATTTCCAAATGCTGAATCTGATCGCGTCCGACCGGTACTTTATGCGCGTTGAACATCAAAATATCCGCCGCCATTAAAATGGGGTACGAAAATAAACCCATCGTCAGCGCAAAATCCTGATCCTCGCCGGCCTCTACATTTTTTTGTACCGCGTCTTTATAAGCATGGGCGCGATTCATTAAACCCTTGGCGGTGACGCAGGTAAGAATCCAGGTCAATTCGGTAATTTCGGGCACATCCGATTGCCGATAGAACGTCGTGTTTGCGGTATCCAACCCCAATGCCAGCCAAGTGGCGGCAATCTCCTTAGTCGATTGGCGCACCAGTTGCGGATCCTGGCATTTGATCAGCGCATGGTAGTCCGCCAAAAAATAAAATGAATCGACATTGCGGTCGCGGCTGGCGTCGATCGCCGGGCGTATCGCTCCCACATAATTGCCGAGATGTGGAGTGCCAGTGGTGGTGATACCGGTTAAAACTCGTTGTTTTGTCAATTGCTTTGTCATGCGCGATAAGACTTCTAATGAATAAGTTTAGGGTTGCGGCAACGCCTGCGTTGCCGTTTGAAAGAAGCGCGTTAAAACCCGCCATAAATACCAGCAATCGCGGCTACCCGCCACCTCGCGGATCGAATGCATCGCCCACTGCGGCACGCCGACATCGACGGTTTTAATGCCGATCTCGGTGGCGACGATCGGTCCGATGGTGCTGCCGCACGCCATATCGCTGCGCACCACATAACTTTGCACTGGCGCCTCCACCTGCTGGCAGATTTGGCGAAATAACGCCGCCGTATCGCTGTTGGTGGCGTAGCGTTGATTGGCGTTGATTTTTATCACCGGGCCCCGATTCAGCAACGGGCCGTGATTGGCATCGTGGCGCTCGGCGAAATTGGGGTGAATGGCGTGTGCGTTATCGCAGGAAATAAACACCGAGCGATCGATCATGCGCGCGTAGTTTTCGTAGCTGCCGGCGATGCGGCGCAATACCGATTGCAACAAGGTACCCTGCGCGCCGGAGGTAGAGGCGCTGCCTACCTCCTCGTGGTCGGTGCATACCAACATAGCACTGCGCTGGCCGTCGGCCGCCAGCAGCGCGCATAAACCGACAAAGCAGGACAACAAATTATCGAGCCGCGCGCCGGCGATGAATTCCTGTTCGACGCCGACCAAACTCGGTGCCTGTGTATCGTAACAACTGATCTCGTAATCCAGCACCGCGGATGGCGCTGCGCTGCCCAGCTGTTTATGCAATTGCTGCAACAGCAATGCGCGGAAAGTCGGCGCGTCGCTCGGCGCGGCACACATCAATACCGGCGGTAATTGGGTCTGCGCGTTGATCGAACGATTGCTGTTAACATCGCGATCGAGATGGATAGCGAGGCTGGGAATGATCGCTATCGGCTGCTCGAAATCGATCAGCGCACTATTCAGTAAACCGTCGCCATCGGTGTAGGTCACACGCCCGGCCAACGATAAATCGCGGTCGAACCAGGGATTCAATAGTGCGCCGCCGTACACTTCGACACCGAGTTGCAAATAGCCGTTGCGCTGCAATTCGGGATTCGGCTTTATCTTCAAACACGGACTATCGGTATGCGCACCGGCGATATGCAAGCCGGTCGCCGCCGGATCTTCGCTACCGAGCACAAACGCAAGCAATGAAGAATCGTTACGGATCACGACATAGCGGCCGCCCGGCTGCAGACTCCAGCTATCGCCTTCGGCCAGGATCACAAAGCCGCGCGCCCGCAGCCGCGCCAGCATATTACCAACCGCGTGAAAAGGCGTCGGTGAACGTTTTAAAAAATCCAGCAGCTCATCGAGCAGCGCTTGCTGTTCACTCACCCTATGCTCCTCTTTACCATATTGTCATATTGCCACGCGTTCAATTCAGCGTGAGCCCGATTACAGATCGCGCTTTTATTTTCGACTTTTTTCCAGTCGCGCCAATAAGCTCGATGTATCCCAGCGGCCGCCGCCAAGAGCTTGCACTTCGCCATAGAATTGATCGACCAGCGCCGTCAGCGGCAATTGACTGCCGTTGCGGCGCGCTTCGCTCAATGCGTACGCTAAATCCTTGCGCATCCAGTCGACGGCGAAACCATGATTATATTCGCCGTCGCGCATGGTCTGGTAACGGTTCTGCATCTGCCAGGATTGCGCCGCGCCCTGACCGATCACCTCGATCAGCGCATCGATATCCAACTCGGCATTGCGCGCAAAATGCAGGGCTTCCGCCAAGCCCTGCACTATGCCGGCGATACAAATCTGATTGGCCATTTTCGCGAGCTGACCACTGCCGGCAGCGCCCAGATATTTTGCGCAACGCCCATAACACTCCAGCAGCGGCGCAACGCGCTGTAAGGTCTCGGCAGCGCCGCCGACCATAATGCTGAGCTGGCCGCGCTGCGCACCGGCCTGGCCGCCGGATACCGGCGCATCGAGAAAGTCGACATCATGGGCGCGCAACAGGTCATATATTTCGCGCGCCAGCTCGGCCGAGGTAGTCGTATGGTCGATCACCGCGGCGCCTGCTTTCAGTGTATGCACAATGCCGTGTTCGCCGCTGACCACAGCGCGCACATCCTCATCGCGCCCCACGCAAAGAATAACGATATCCGCATGCACAGCGGCCAGTGCAGGCGCGACGGCCAATTCGCCACCGAACTCGGCACACCATTGTTGCGCTCTCGCGAGCGTCCGATTAAATACTGTCACAGCATAACCGGCGCGCGCGAGATGCCCGGCCATGGGATATCCCATAACACCGAGACCGATAAAAGCGATACGGGGTTTATACTCGGAGATTTGCGCCATGCTCAAATCCAACTCAGGTAGGCGCAACCGCCATTATTATTTAGTAGCAACTGGTTATTTAGTAGCAACCGGGACACAACGGGAATGTTACGACGAGAACAATAAAACTCAGGCGAACACATCGATGCCGGCCAACTCGACGCCGAGTCGCTCCTGCACGCTGGGGCCATTGCTGAGATAGCTTTGCAGTGCGCCGCGCTGACGCGCAGGTAAATCCTGCAAGGTCTGCTGCGCCTGACTGTTCGCTTGTTGCGCGGCAGCGCTGGCGCGCGTGCGAATACGCGTCACTTCGCGCTGCGGCGCCTGCTCGGCGGTACTATTTAGCTGTTTGCGCTGCTCCGTTGGCGAACGATCGGCCACGTCGTCGCGACGCGGGGTGACCGCGATCGGCAACAGAGCAGTGGTAGAGGAAGAGGCAGCGCCAACTTGCACGATTATCGTCCGACTTCAGGCGGTGGCAGCGAGTATAGCATCGCCTTCCGCCCGATACAGCACCCCGCCATCAGGCGCCGTTCGGCAGCAGTAATAGCAGCGCCAGACCCAACACGATCCGGTAGATGGCGAACGGGATGAAGCGATGCGACTGGATGTAGCGCAGCAACCATTTAACGGCGATAAACGCGGTGACGGTCGAGACGGCGAACGCGATAGCGAGTGCGGTCCAATCCTCTTGCGCGGCACTGCCTTGTTTAACGACATCCAACAATAACTTGCCGCTCGCGGCATACATAGTGGGAATGCCCAGCAAAAATGCGAACTCGGTGGCCGCCGCACGATTGCTGGTGCCCAACAGCATGGCGATAAAAATTGTCGCCGCCGAGCGCGACGTACCGGGAAAGATAGCCGCGACGATTTGCGCCAGGCCGACGGCAATTGCCACCATCCAAGTGATTTGTGTGCGGTCGGGCTTTTTTGCCGCCAGCCATTCGGCCACAATCATCCAGATACCGCCAATGATCAGCGCCCACGCAATCGGCGTTACCGCCTCCGGTAATTTGAAGCCCAGCTTGGTAACGATGATGCCCAACACGCCGGTGATACCGAAAGCGACGAGCAGCTTAAGCGCGTAGTCGCGATTATCGGGGCGGCGTATATCGACGATTAAGCGCCAAATGCGCGGCCAGTAGATAACTGTGACCGCCAGAATTGCACCGGCCTGAATGACCACGTTGAAAACATCGGAGCGTTGCCCGAGCCCCAACTTTTCCGCAATCAGTAGATGTCCGGTACTGGAGATAGGCAGGAACTCGGTGATTCCTTCAATAATACCGAGCAGAATTACTTGTAATAGATCGTTCATCGAATCGTCCAAAGCGAGAAAATGTATTAATTATTTTTGGTTCGTACCACTTTTGGTCCAAGCCACATCGTTGCGCAAGTAAACCGGTAGCGCCTCCGCGGCGGACATTTGTTCGCCCGCCATCCAGCGCGGTAGCGCCAGGCGTAGCGCTGCGCCGGCACGCGGCAGTGCGGCAGCGTCGATCGACTGGCAATCGACAATGGGCAGGCGCTGCGCATAACTCCAGCCGGTGCCCACGCCGTAACAAGCGCCGGCGCGCTCGATCGATGGCGCCGCTTCCGGCGCGCACACGTATTCATCGCTGCGCGCCACCACTAAACCATTCGTGTCGACCTCAAACCACGCGCAATAAACCTCGTCCATGCGCGCATCGATTGCGCTGAAGATATAACTGCCGCTCAGCGCCGGAGTTGCCGCCGTCTGCGCCAGGACAGCTAGCGTCGATACCGGCAATACCGGTAAATTCGCGCCGAAAGCTAGGCCTTGCACCACGCCGAGCGTTATGCGCAGGCCGGTGAAAGAACCCGGACCGCGCGTAAATACAATGCCATCGAGATCGCGTAGCGCCAGTTGGCGGGCCGCCAATACCTCGTCGATCATCGGCAACAACCGCAGCATATGTTCGCGCGGCGCTTCGATATAATGCTCGTCGATAGACTGCCCATCGAACAAGGCGACAGAGCACGCTTCGGTGGATGTATCGATGGCAAGCAGAATAGGCATCGCGACTGCATTAAATGACAAGAGCGCGCATGGTAGCGGGGCGGCGAAAAGACCGCAAACTTTGCCGAGTCGAGTGAAGTGTCGCGCCGCGTATTGTTCGAGCTAAACTACCTACGCTTAGTGAATACCCCTCAGCCAACCCTGCCGCCAATCAGACCTGCCGCGCATAGCTTATGATAAAAACCGCATCGAGTACCGCGAACCCAGCGATAACCGGCGTAGTACTCGCCGGCGGACGTAACTCGCGGATGGGTGGCCAGCACAAAGCGCTACTGCAATGGCGGCAGAGACCGTTTATCGCGCACATCATCGAGCGACTGCGCCTGCAGGTCGAACAACTCGCTATCAACAGCAATCAAACGCAACTTTTTAGCGCCTTCGAACTACCGATTATCGCCGATCCATTTACCGAACAACGCGGACCGCTGGCCGGCATATGCGCAGGCCTGAATTACAGCCACACTCCGCTCACGCTATTTGTGCCTTGCGACAATCCGCAAATTTCAGCGCAATTGACAGCGCGACTCATAGCCGCCCTGCTTAATGCCGAAGCCGATATCGCGTATGCAGGGGTGGGTGCCGACCATCATTATCTGTATGCGCTGATGCGAACCGACCTCTGCGATAGCGCCCAGCGTTTTTTGCAGAGCGGTGCTACTGCGGTTCGCCTATGGTACGAAGAACAACGCTGTTGCCGCGTTGCCTTCGACGACCAGCCAGCGGGCTTCATTAATATAAATAGCGCGGCCGATCTGGCACTGCTCGACTAAGATCAAGCGCCGCGCTCCGCAGCGGCAATCCGTAGCTCCAATTGGCAAAAGTTCCAATTGGCAAAAAACAAAAAGCCCGCCGGTTACTACCGGGCGGGCTTCTTTTCGGACCGTGCTATCGACCGATCCGCAACGGCCAGCGGCTTACCTTCTCGCCGGCTTTTTCGCTACTGCCTTTTTGCGACGAACCGCAACGCGACCTTTAGCTTTCGGAGCCGCCTTGCGCACGACTGCTTTTACTTTCGCTTTGGTCTTGGCTTTAGCCTTGGCTTTAACTTTCGGCTTAGCCTTGGCTTTAGCTTTTACCTTCGCTTTCGGCGCAACTTTAGCTTTGACTACAGCCTTAGCTTTCTTGGCAGCGGGCTTGCGACCGGCTTTTGCCTTTACGGCAGTTCTACGCGCCGCAGCTTTAGCGGCAACAGCACTTTTACGCGCTGCTTTTTTCTCTTTGGCCGCTTCTTTACGCGCGGTGGCCTTCGCTCTAACAGCTGCGCGACGCGCTGCAACTTTAGCTTTCGCGGCGGCTTTTTTCTGGATGCTTCTGAGCTTGGCGCTTTGTTTCTTAGCGGCAACCTTCAGCTTGGCACGCAGTTTCTTCTCGGCGGCTTTCAGCTTTTTATTGTCCGCAGCGGCGCGTTTTTTCCGCCACTTCGACTGGAACGCAGCAACTGCTTTGCTCAGATCACCCTCAGCTTTGCTTGCCAGCGTTTTGGCGCGCGCCTCGGTTTTGGCTTTTAACGTACCTTCGGTGGATTTAACGTTTGCATCCGCTTTGGCAATCGCCAATTTAGTCTTGGCGTCGGCCAGTTTGGCGCGCACCGCACGCAGTTTCACACCGGCTTTCGTCGCCGCAGCAGCGGCGCGTTTCACAGCATTTTTATCTGCAGCCTTGCCCGACTTAGCCGCTTTGGCGCGCGCTGCCGCCACCGCTTTGCGCAGTCCAGCAATCGCACCGCGATCGGAAGTCAGGGTTTTTTGTAGAACGTTTAATGCATCCTGCGCTTTTGCTACAGCAGGTGTAGCAACCGCCGACGCTTTCACCACACGACGTGTTTTTACCGCTCGAACATTGGTTTTAACCGCGCGTTTTTTTGCAGCGGTCGCTGTTTTTTTCACTTTTGCTCGTGGCATTGTGGTTCTCCTCAACAAAGGCCGTATATGCGACAACGTTTTGAAAGTAGCACATAAAATAAACTACGTACAAGAAAGTGCATGAAATTTGTATGTTTTTTTGAAAAAAAACGCTGAAATTTTCTAATTTATTGCGCTTTCGCAATGGCGATGAGGTATTTGCGGCGACAATTCTTCGAATTATTTACTGCCGCATTCCTCGTTGAACTCGGTTTCAACCTGTAAAAATTTCAAACCGGGAAGATTTTCCGCAACGATCGCCGCCATCATGCCGATGTGCGCCGCGGAATCGTTCAAGCACGGGATGTAGCGATATTCGCCGCCGCCGGCACGCTGAAATACGTGTCGATTTTCTACCGCGATCTCCTCTAACGTCTCCAAACAGTCGACTGAAAAAGCCGGACAGATGATGTCGACCGATGCCAATTGCGCGCTGCCCCACTCCGCCAAAATTACGCTGGTGTAAGGTTGCAACCACTGCGCGCGCCCCAATCGCGACTGGAAAGAGACTTGATACTGATCGGCATCGAGCTGTAAACGCGCCGCCAACTGCTGCGCTGTTGCCTGGCAATGTTGAAGATATGGATCGCCGCGATCGACATTGCGTTGTGGAATACCATGAAAAGATAACAGCAGGCGTTCCGCTCGACCGTGCTCGGCCCAATGCGCGCGCACCGATTCCGCCAGTGCTTCTATATAGTGATCCTGCGCATAGTAGTGTTTAACAATGCTTATCGAAGGCACGTCGCGCGCAGCGCGGTACAAATCCGCCACCTGATCGTAGATGGCGCCGGTAGTGGTCGCGGAGAATTGCGGATATAGAGGAAGCACCAAAATATGCTCGACACCCTGCTGTCGCAGTTCATCGACCACGCTCGGCAGTGCCGGCTCGCCATAGGTCATCGCCAACTTCACCAGCGGCGGTTCCGCATACACATTTTGCAAATGCTGCTGCAGCCGTTTCACCTGCCGCTGCGAAATCGCGCGTAGCGGCGAATCGCCAAAATGCCGCCACAACTCCGCATAACCCGCCACCAGCTTGCGCGGCCGCAACAGCAGAATCGGCCCATATAAAATCGGATACCAGATAGGACGCGGTATCTCGACGACGCGCGGATCGGAGAGAAATTCGCGCAGATAGCGCCGAATCGCCGCCGCGGTGGGTGCCGCCGGAGTTCCCAGGTTCATTAATACGACGGCGGTTTTCATAATATTTTCCTTTTGGCAAACAGCGCGGCATTTCGGTCAAGCCAACATAAAATCTTCAATAACCGGCAATCGGCTATTAGCTATTACTAAAGGGCAACGCACGATATGCATCGAGTCGGCGGCAGGTTTTGCCTATTCTCCCACACCGGAAAATCGCCGACGCATTTCGCTCGCGCAAAAAAAAGCCTCGCGACGGCGAGGCTTCGTAACCGAACCCGGGATTAGGCTTCGAGCGCCGCAAAAACCTGCTCGCGGATCTGCTCTACCGTGCCGACACCGTGCACTCGATGGTAGCGAGGCGCATTCGGACCAGGGATATTCGCATAATAATTTACCAGCGGCTTGGTCTGATCGTGATAAACCTGCAAGCGCTTGCGCACGGTTGCCTCGATATCGTCGACGCGCTGAATCAGCGGCTCGCCGGTGACGTCATCGAGACCTTCGCGCTTGGGCGGATTGTTTGTAATGTGGTAAACGCGGCCGGAGGCCTCGTGTACCCGGCGACCACTCATTCGACCGACAATCGCTTCATCGTCGACGGCGATTTCGAGAACGTGATCGATGCTAACCTGCGCGGCGGTCAGCGCCTCGGCCTGCGGAATGGTGCGAGGAAAGCCGTCGAATAAAAAGCCCTTCGCGCAATCCGGCTGAGCGATGCGCTCGCGCACCAGAGCGATAATGAGGTCGTCGGAAACCAGGCCGCCCGCATCCATTACCGATTTTGCTTTAACACCGAGTTCGGTGCCGGCCTTGACGGCCGCACGCAACATATCGCCGGTGGAAATTTGCGGAATGCCATAGCGCTGCATAATAAATTGGGCTTGTGTACCCTTGCCCGCCCCCGGCGGCCCCAACAAAATGATGCGCATGTGCAATGCTCCTACTCTTTATACAAGGTTATATAAGGACCCGAAATAGAAGGCGCACAACCTTACACAGGTCGCCGCGACAAGTCCAGTGGACTCGGTCAGGATTCCAGCGTCTTGGCAGCCGTCCACAAGGCTTCCATTTCAGCTAGCGATGCCTGCTCGGGCGAACGACCCTGCGCAGCGAGCGATTGCTCGATAAAACCAAAGCGCCGCTCAAACTTTCGATTGCAGGCGCGCAGCGCAGCCTCTGGATCGATATCGAGAAAGCGCGCTAAATTGACCCCGCAAAATAATAGATCGCCCAACTCATCGGCTATTCTGTCGCGATCGCCGCCGGCGATAGCCTCGATCAGCTCTGATTTTTCTTCGTCCATCTTCACCATCACGGCGCGCCAGTCGTCCCAATCGAAACCGACGCGCGCCGCGCGTTTTTGCAATTTCGCAGCGCGCGACAACGCCGGCAGCGCCGCCGGCACATCGTCCAGAACGCCGGTCTGCCGCTTGCCGGCGCGCTCATCCTGTTTAATCCTCTCCCAGGTCCTATTGACTTGCTCGACCTCGATCGGCGCGGCAGTTGCGCTACCCGATAAATTACCTGTGTCTAAATCACCATTAGCAAACACATGCGGATGTCGGCGCAGCAATTTTTCTACCAGACCGTGCACTAAGTCATCGAAATTAAACTCGTCCTGCTCGCGACCCAATTGCGCGTAGAAAATCACTTGGAATAGAACATCGCCGAGCTCTTCGCGAATCTGCGGCATATCGCCGCGCTCGATGGCGTCTACCAATTCGTAACACTCTTCCAGCGTATGCGGTGCAATGCTGGCGAAACTCTGCTGTAAATCCCAGGGGCAGCCGCCCTCGGGATCGCGCAGACGCTGCATCACCGTCAACAGATCGGCCAACCCATAGCGCTTTTCACTATCCACTATATTTTTCTCGCTATATTTACCGTCCACTCCAACAACTAACAACTAACAACTAATGACGCTGCTCACCCTCGCGTACGCGACTCGCGGAAATAATATTGCGCAGCCCATTCAATTTCGACAATAGTCCCGACAGCGCATCGAGACCCGTGATTTCGATGGTGAGGCGCATCGTCGCGGTGTTGTTGGCGACATCGGATAGCGTATTCATCGCCAATACGTTGATGCGCTCGGTCGCGAACAATTGTGTGATATCGCGCAGCAGACCCTGCCGATCGTGCGCATGTATCGCCACTTCGACCGGATACGTAGCCTGCTCGTCGCCCCAGCTCACCTCGATAATGCGCTCGGGCTCGGCGTACTGCAGCTGCAAAATTTTTGCGCAGTCCTGCCGATGCACGCTGACGCCGCGCCCCACGGTGATGTAACCGATGATGGCATCGCCGGGTACCGGTTTGCAGCAGCCGGCGATATGCGTCAGCAAATTGCCGACGCCGCGAATATGGACAGCGCCGGCTTGATCTTTACTGGCGCGTTTACGCAACAATTGCGGCGGCGGCTCTACCTGCTCGTCGCCGACCAACAAGGCCTGCGCCGCGTGCAATACTTGCGTTGCGCTGAGGCTGCCGACGCCGACCGCCGCGTACATATCCTCGACCGTTGCGCTGCGCACGCGCTCGGCAACCGCTTTGTAATCGAGACTGGTGAGCGCCAGGCGCTTGAACTCTTTCTCCAGTAAATTGCGGCCGGCGGCGATATTGTCTTCGCGCGCCTGCTGGCGAAACCAGGTCTGCACTTTGGCGCGCGCGCGCGTGCCTTTCAGATAGCCCAGATTGGCCTGCAACCAATCGCGACGCGGCGAATTATCTTTACCGGTGAGAATTTCCACCTGTTCGCCGGTCTGCAAGACATAGGTGAGCGGCACGATGCGACCGTTGACCTTGGCGCCGCGGCAGCGATGTCCAACCTCGGTGTGAATATGATATGCAAAATCCAGCGGCGTCGAACCGTGCTCGAGATTGATCACGTGGCCTTCGGGAGTGAAAACATACACGCGATCCTGCGCGCGACTGAATTGCTCCGTTAGGTCGGAGACCGCACCGGTTTCTTCGTGCCACTCCAACACTTGCCGCAGCCAGGCAATTTTTTCTTCGTAGCTGTTGACGGTCTTGTGTTGCTTATCCGCGCCTTTATAGCGCCAATGCGCACAGACGCCGAACTCCGCCTCTTCGTGCATATCGAAGCTGCGAATCTGCACTTCCAATACTTTACCGACCGGGCCGATGACCGCGGTATGCAACGAACGGTAACCGTTGTCTTTCGGGTTGGCTATGTAATCGTCGAACTCGTTCGGCACGTTGCGCCATAAACCGTGCACGATACCGAGCGCCGCGTAACAATCCTTTACCTCGGGCACCAGCACGCGCACCGCGCGAATGTCGTAAACCTGCGAGAAGCCGATGCCCTTGCGCTGCATTTTGCGCCAGATACTATAGATGTGTTTAGCGCGTCCGGAAAACTCCGCCTTGATACCGGCCTGCTCGAGTGCCGCCCGCAACTCGGCTATCACCTGCTCGATATAGCCCTGGCGATCGAGGCGTTTCTCGTCGAGCAATTTGGCGATTTTTTTGTACGAGTCGGGCTGCAGATAACGGAACGAAAGGTCCTCCAGCTCCCATTTGATATGGCCGATACCAAGCCGATGCGCCAGCGGCGCGTATATGTCCGCCACTTCGCGCGCGACGCGATAGCGTTTTTCCGGGCTGTTTTTTACCGCGCGGATCGCGCAGGTGCGCTCGGCCAGCTTGATCAGTGCGACGCGTACGTCGTCGACCATTGCCACCAGCATTTTACGAACGGTGTCGCTCTGGTCCTCGATCTGACCCAACACCGGACCGCGATCGCCTGTACGCACGCGGCTGATCGCCGCCATGCGCAATACGCCGTCGATCAATTTCGCGATCGGCGCACCGAATTGATCCTCGATCAAGCTGGTAGACAGTTTACCTTCGCGCACCGCGCGATACAGAATCGCCGCCACCAGACCGTCTTGGTCGACGTGTAAATCGGCAAGAATCTCCGCCATTTCCAGGCCGGTGGGAAGACACGAGCGATCCTCGCCCCACGCCACTTCCGGATCGGGTTGCGCACGCTCGTCAGCGGCGCGCGTAACGCCGCAGGCGCGCAGCAATGTGCCGCGATTCACCGATTCCGGCACTGGCAGGCGCCGTACCCAGCGCTCTAAATCGACGCTGCCGTCGGCTTTTTCCGGATGTTCTTCGCGAACCTTAACCATACATCCCTAACCTTCATAACTCGCTTAAGGCGAAGCAGATTATCTGCGCAGGATTAGTGTCGGCAACCAACCGCTGCAATAACTTTGCTTCGTCGAAAGATAACCCGGTCTCTCGATCGGCATGCTATTTCTGCTTTAGCGCTGCATCGAACACACCGGTCGATAAGTAGCGATCGCCGCGATCGCAGATTATGGCGACGATTACTGCGTTTTCCACTTCGCGGCTTAATTGCAATGCCGCCGCCACCGCCCCGCCGGACGATACGCCGCATAAAATACCTTCGCGCGCAGCCAATTCGCGCATCGTGACCTCGGCGGTCTCTTGATCCATATCGACAGTGCGGTCGACGCGTTCATGCTGAAAAATTTTCGGCAGATACGCCTGCGGCCACCGCCGGATGCCCGGGATCGCCGATCCTTCGGTCGGTTGTAGACCGACGATTTGAATCGCCGGATTCTGCTCCTTTAAATACCGCGAGACGCCCATGATGGTGCCGGTGGTGCCCATCGAGGCGACAAAATGCGTAATCAAGCCCTGGGTCTGATGCCAGATTTCCGGCCCGGTTCCCTCGTAGTGCGCGAGCGGATTATCCGCATTAGAGAATTGATCGAGCACTTTGCCGCGCCCTTCCGCCTGCATTTGCAGAGCTAAATCGCGCGCCCCCTCCATACCGGCGGCCTGATCGACCTCGATCAGCTCGGCGCCGTACGCCCCCATCGCCAGCTTCCGCTCCATGCTGGAATGACCGGGCATGATCAAGATCATCCGATAACCGCGAATTGCCGCCGCCATCGCCAGCGCGATACCAGTGTTGCCACTGGTCGCCTCGATCAGCGTGTCGCCGGGATGGATTTCGCCGCGCGCCTCGGCGCGGCGAATCATGCTGATGGCGGGACGGTCCTTGACCGATCCAGCCGGATTATTGCCTTCCAATTTCACCAATATGCTATTGCTAGTGGCTCCGGGTAAGCGCTGCAATCGCACTAGCGGAGTGGAGCCGATATAGTCTTCAATGGTAGGAAAAACCATGCCTCGATCCTGTTGCCCTGCTGCGAGCGGTATATATAAGAAGCGGCCCGATACAACGCGGCCTGCGCCGGGATACTTGGTATCTGGATACGTCGTACCTGAATACTTTGTATCTGAACACTTTGCACCTGGATACTCTCACTGCGAATAAACAGTAAGAATAAATGGCGCTTGTCGACGATGTTTTGCGCCGGATCATACCATTGATCGATTGGCTTTTACCGCTCGCCGCACAGATAATGCTGCTACCGGTCCACCTTTGACGCCTTGCCACCGAAGATAACAATATGATGCAAAGCCGCGGCCTCAAGACACTGATTCTCGCCACTACGCTGGTGCCATCGCTATTGATCGCACTGGTCTTGGGCACCTATCTCAGCACCAGCCGCCAGCACGATCTCGAATTGCTATTGCGCGAGCGCGCGCAGGCCTGCGCCACGCAACTCGCCAACGCGGCGCGCCGCGATATCGTTGCGCAGGACGCGCCCGCGTTGCAGGAGTTAGTGTTATTGGCGCTCGAAGAGCGCGGTGTCGAAAGCATCGATATTTTCGACGGGCATGGCCAGCGGCTCGCGCATGCCGGTCCGCAGCGCGAAAGCTCGCCGGCGACGACTGTGCAACTCTCCACGCAACGAACGTTCACCAAATTCGAAACGACGCTGCGCCTTGCGCAACCGGTAGTATCGCCCAGCAACTTTACATCGACGCAGCAGGGATTGCCCGCGGCGGCCAATCTCGCACCGATCGGCTGGGTAGTCGTCGAATATTCGCAACAAGCTTATCTGCTCGAAAACTATCAGACCTTATTTGTCGGCGGCTTGATTATGCTGCTCGCATTGATCGGCGCCAGTGCAGTAGCGGTATTCGCCGCGCAGCGCTGGGAGCGCGCCGTCGGCATTTTGAGTCTCGGCATTCGTCGCATCGAGCGCGGCGAGTTCAAGGCACCCATCAACTTGCTGCACGACAGCGAATTGCAAGCACTGGCGCAGGACATCAATAGCATGGCGGAGACCGTACAAGCGGATGCCATCGAATTGCGCCGCAATCTGGAACAAACCAACCGCGATTTACGCGAATCGCTGGAAACGGTCGAAGTACAAAATATCGAGTTGGATCTCGCGCGTCGCGAGGCGCTGGAGGCCAGCCGTATCAAGTCCGAGTTTCTCGCCAATACCAGCCATGAGCTACGCACGCCGCTAACCGGTATCATCGGTTTCACCAAGTTATTGTTGAAGGGTTTACTCGACTCGCGCCAACGCGAATATATGGAAACGATTCGCCACTCCGCAGAAAACCTGTTGATTATCATCAACGACATTCTCGATTTTTCAAAAATAGAAGCCGGCAAATTAGTCCTCGATACCGTACCGTTCAATTTGCGCGATTTAATCGAGGAAACGTTGACGATGCTGGCGCCCAGCGCGACAGAAAAAAAACTCGATCTCATCTTGTTATACGACAACGATGTCAACGCCGATTTAATCGGCGATCCGCTGCGGCTGCGGCAAATTCTCACCAATCTCATCAGCAATGGCATCAAATTTACCACCAACGGCCATATCGCCGTGCGCGTTTCATTGGCCGGCCCCAGCGCCGGACGCGTGCCGTTAAAAATTGCCGTCAGCGATACCGGCATTGGCCTGAGCGAAGTGCAGCAAAAACATCTTTTTCATGCTTTCACGCAAGCCGACGCATCCACCTCGCGCGAATTTGGCGGCACCGGCTTGGGATTGGCAATCAGTAAGCGCTTAATCGAACAAATGGGCGGCGAAGTGGGGCTCAGCAGTCAAACCGGCCACGGCGCCACCTTCTGGTTTTCGCTGCGCCTACCCGCGCAATATAATCCGCTGCGCACGCGCGGGTTCGATCAGCTCGCCGGCAAACAACTGTTGTTGTTCGACAACAAACCGCTGGCGCAATTGGCTCTACGACAGCTCTTGGAGAGTTGGCAGGTACGCGTTATCGCCGTCGACGATTGGCAAATACTGCGCGACAATCCGCCGCCCTGCGACGGCTGGCTGCTCAGTATTGGTTACAATCATTCGTTACTGGCGCAATTGCCGAGCACAAATCTGCCGATTTGGGCGCTCTTGGCCGGCGCGCTGGTGCGGGTCGACAAAATATCCGGCGTGCATTTATTGCCGCAACCGATCGGACACGTCCAGCTTTACGATGCGTTATGCCACGTGCTGTATCGGCGCGTAGAGCCCACTCCATTGCCGCAACCGCTGATCGCTCGCACCCATCCATTGCAAGTATTAGTCGTGGACGATAACGCCACCAACCTCAAGCTGCTGGCTATTATGCTCGACGAACTCGGCGCCGGTGCAACGCTTGCCGCCGGTGGCCGCCAGGCGTTAGGACTGTGCGACCGACAATTCTTCGATTTAATTCTGCTCGATCTACAAATGCCAGAGTTGAGCGGCGCGCAGGTAGCGCAACTGCTACGCCAAGGCAGCAGCGAGAATCGCCATACGCGCATTGTCGCGCTCACCGCACATCTCCTGCCGGAGGAGCGCGAAGTATTGCTCGCGCAAGGTTTCGACGGCTGCTTCACGAAGCCGATCAGCGAAAATCAATTACTCCAATTGTTAACCGAGAGCAGCGCGGCAAGCGCGTCGGCGGGTAGCTCTCAACCGGTGCAGATTCAGCTCTGCCTGCAGCGCGCCAGAAACAAACCGGCATTGGCGCAAGAGTTTTTAGCGGAGTTACTACACAGCCTGACAACCACGCGAGCTGCGATCGAAGCGCGGCGCAGCGCCGATCGACGCACCGCGCTGCTCGAAGAAACTCACCGCTTGCACGGCGCCTGTTGCTATAGCGGCGTTATGCGCCTACAGCGCTGTAGCCATCATCTCGAACAACTGTTAAAGGAACAGGGCGACGATGCGTTGATCGATACCGCCATCGATGAGTTGCTGGCGGCTATCGATGAATTGATCGAGTGGCAAGAGCAGCACGATATCGAGGTGGTATTCGAGGATTACGGCAACGCTGCCGTGCCGATTGCCTCCTCATAAAAAGTCGCCGCAAAATGCCCATAAAAAAGCCGCGCTCTCAAACGGTAAAAGCGCGGCTCTACATAACATCGATTATGAACAGCTAATTGACAGCTTCCTATCGATTACTGCCGATCTATTAACCGACTGCACGCAGATCGGTAGGTGCGGCTGCCGGCTCGGCGTAAAATTGGCGGAACCATTTGCGGTATTGATGGATCGGACCATCGCCGTCGCACAATGTCGGCGACTCCAGATACACTTTGTTTTCCCAAATCGGCATATCGCCTTCAACCTGACGCTTCAGCTCGGCTTGTGCCGCGAATACCAAAAACTTCTGACCATCGGTCAAGTTGTTCGGCTGCGTAAAGGCAAAATGCAGCTCCATTTTGTTGGCGGTGATCGGTACCGGCAAGCCCATCAGCACCACATTGAACGCGCCGGTGAAATACTGAATACCTGCGCCTGGGCCATAAGAGATCGTCGTCAAAAACAGATCTTTCATACCACCGGCCGGATCGAATGAACCGTCGTCGGCAATAGCCGGCACCTTGGCGACATATTTGGAGGTACGCTTGATGCCCTCAAATACCGAATCGCCCGCCGGAATATCGGGGGTACCGTGCACATAGATAAAGTGAGCGGCGTCGACGGCATTTTCGGCAGTCTCTTGAATGCTGGTGTTAATGGTCCAGCTCATGCGCTCGATCGGTGTCCAATCTTCCTTGTTATTTAATTCCGGCACGGTTTCGACTTCAAAGGTCGGCGCGATGCGGTTGGGGTGATACCACGCCCAGATCACTTGGTTACGCTCTACAGTTGGGTAGGCGAAGATAGCCTGCTTGTCACCGGCCACTTTCGGCGGCATATTTTTCGCGTACGGTACTTTGGTGCATTGACCGCCGCCGTTGAACTGCCAGCCGTGGAATGGACAGGCGATGCTTTCGCCATCCACTTTACCACCGTGGCCCAAATGCGCGCCAAGGTGCGGGCAGTAGGCATCCAGAACTTTTGCTTCGCCGGACTCGGTGCGGAATATCACTATTTCTTTGTCGAAATAATGAACTGCCTTTACTTCGCCAACTTTCAGATCGGAGCTGAACGCCACAGCGTACCAGCCAAACGGAATGGGTAATGTTTTACCTGCGCTCATGTTATCTACCTCTAATACCTGCATTTAGCATGCAGAAAAGCCATGAAAAAAACCGCCGGATCACAGATCGATGCAATGAGACTCGAGACGATCTCTTTGCAACGGCGCCAAAAATTTCCGATAGGCTAATAATTAGCCAGGAGGGCCGAGTAGGCTACACGATCCAGGCTTTCGTTACAATCCATAATAAGTTGACACATTGCTTAAATCTCAGCGCCCCACCTTTCATTTATATGTTCTTGTAAGCGGACCCCAATCGAGCCACGGATTCGCCGCCCCGCACGGGCTTGACGGCGGGGTGAGGGGGAGGTCTTTTGCGGGACATGAAGGAATACTTATCGAAGCTGCGTTATCCGTGAAGCCGACAAGCTCTTCCAGGCCGATAGCACCGAAGCTACTTGAATGCTTGCCACTGCGTCCCGCAAAAGACCTCCCCCCTCACCCCGCTTCGGCACCCAAGCCCACGCCCCGCTTTTTTAGTTTTATATCGCAGATAGGGTTTAAAAAGTGAGTAACTCAGCGATCAACAGCAAACAATAAACGACTACGCAGAGGCTGATCGCCGAGATGAGGTCGCAGAGCCAGTCGGCACACTTGTTTAAGTGCCCGTCTCGCCTCCGCCGAATAATGTCCTGAATTGAAATCGAGAATATCGCAGCCGCGAAACACCGTTACCTCGGGACGTCCGTAATGTCGCAAAAAGCCGCGCTGCACGTCGAAGCGATACTGATCGTCGGGATCGATAGCGATACCCGCTTCAGCCTCGACCTCCAAACTGACACCGTAACCCAATGCATCCAGCAATCGTAACTCGAACTTTCGCAGCACGATATCGAGCTGAGTGGTGGCGGTTAAATCTTGCAAGACGGTTTCGTAATCGGCAAATAACTCGGGATGCGCGTCTTCGTGTTGCACCACTCGACAAACCAATTCATTGACATAAAACCCGCTGAACAATGCCCGTCCGCGCAACGCCAGCGGCGTAGCGCGCGGCTCACTGGTGCGCAAGTTTTTCAGTTCGCCACGGCCTTGAACCGCGATCCATAACGGTTGAAACGGCTGCAGCAACGCGCGCTGCGCGCCGCTGCCGCGCCGCGCGGTTTTAACGCCGCGCGCCACCGCCGCGACACGTCCCTGCTCGGGTGTAAATAATTCGATTAGCAAACTGGAATCGCGATAATCGCGCGCGTGCAATAAATAGGCGGGCTGCAGTACCGGTAACTCAGCCATAGGGGAGACTACTCTAAATCGGTGTATCCGAGACTGCGCAGCGCGCGCTGGTCATCCGACCAACCGGACTTAACTTTGACCCACAACTTGAGCATAACTTTGTGATCGAATAATTTTTCCATCTCTTTGCGCGCCTCGGAACCGATTTGCCGAATGCGCTCGCCGCCGGTACCAATGACAATTTTCTTCTGGCCGTCGCGCTCGACCAAGATCAACGCATCGATATGCAGAATTTTCCCCTCGCGACGAAAGGTTTCCACCTCGACGGTAATTTCGTAGGGCACTTCATCGCCGAGCTGACGCATCACCTTTTCGCGCACTAACTCCGCAGCGAGAAAGCGCTCGCTGCGATCGGTAATCTGATCCTCGGGAAAAAAGTGCGCATTTTCCGGCAACAGCTTGGCGATCGCGGTTTCCAGCGCCTCGAGGTTATGGCCGCGCAGTGCCGACAGCGGAAATATGTCGGTAAATGGAAATTTCTCGCCAAACTCCTGCAGCGCCGGCAACAACTGGCCTTTATCCTCCAACAAATCGATTTTGTTCAGCGCCAGTAATACCGGCCGATCGATGCCGCGCAATTTTTCCAGCACCCACTGATCTTCGTCGGTCCAACGCAGGCGATCGACTACGAATACCACGACATCGACATCGCGAATCGCCTGGCTCGCCGTTTGATTCATGTAACGATTAATCGCTTTCGGCTCATTTCTATGCAGGCCGGGCGTGTCGACATAAATGATCTGCGTAAGTCCATGCGTTTGAATACCCAATAAGCGGTGGCGGGTAGTCTGCGGCTTGCGCGAGGTAATACTGATTTTTTGGCCGAGCAAATGATTAAGCAATGTCGATTTACCGACATTGGGGCGCCCCACCAAGGCGACATAACCGCAGCGCATCACTTCGTTAACATCGGACTCTGTCATGTTATTGCTCCGGTTCTTCGGGAGCGTCGATTCCCGCCAAATAATCTAAAGCCGCTTGCGCCGCCATTTGTTCCGCCACGCGGCGACTGCTGCCCTGACCTTGAAAACGCTGGGCAATCGACGGTATCTGGCACGTCATGTCGAATTGTTGATTATGCGCCTCGCCGGTGGCAGCCAACAGGTGATAAACCGGTAGAGCCTTGCCACGCGCCTGCAATAGCTCCTGTAAGCGCGTTTTGGCGTCCTTATTGGTTTCGCCCGGTGCGACCTGTTGCAGGCGATCGCCAAACCAAGTCAACAATCGCTCTCGGCAAACATTTAAACCGCCGTCGAGATAAATCGCGCCGATCAGCGCTTCCAGTGCGTCCGCGAGAGTCGATTCGCGGCGCCAGCCACCGCTCTTCATTTCCCCGGAGCCGAGTCGCAGCGCATCGCCCAATTGATAATCGCGAGCGATAGCGGCTAGCGTTTCGCCCTTCACCAAGCTCGCGCGCATGCGCGTCAGCTCGCCTTCGCGCGTATTGGGAAAGCGCTGATAAAGCGCTTCGGCGATTAAAAAATTGAGGATCGAGTCGCCCAAAAATTCGAGCCGCTCGTTGTGCGCGCCACCGAAGCTGCGATGCGTCAGCGCCTGCTCGGCAAGCGCCGGATTGTTAAAGGAATAACCCAAGCGCCGCAATAGCGCAGGCTTGGTTTCGTTCATTGGGGCGCGGCTAAATTGTATTTAAGCTTGTCGAATTTAACCACGACATCGATATTGGCAAGCAGCGAGACCCGTTTTTCGTAGCTCGCATCCACTTGCCGGCCGCCCTTGCTGTCGTCGATGCGGATATCTTTTTTCTTAATCGACTCGATTCGACTAACGTCCAGATGCTTCTCGATCGAATCGAGCAACTCCGTCTTTCCCATCGATGCGGATGCGGGGCTTGTCATAACATCGTCGAGCGCCTGCTTGGTCTGCCAATACTCCAGATACACTGGCCCCACCTTGAAAAAGCAGGTCAGGCAAAACGAGCCGATACCCAGCACGATCAGCCATCCCAAGGCGCCCAGTCCCGTTTGATATTTACGCATAGCCACCCTCTCGCTTTATCTAATCAGGCCGACTCGATCGAAGCTGGGCATCGATAAAGACTCCCAATGCATCCAAACGGCAAACGCTCTGCCGACGATATTTTCCTCGGGCACCTGGCCCCAGAAGCGCGAATCGCTGCTGTTATCGCGGTTATCGCCCATCATAAAGTAATGACCCGGCTCGACCACGGTATCGACGACATCCGCCGTTTGATTATAGCTACCCATTTGCTTGTGAATGAGATGCTCGACGTTGCCCAGCTTTTCCGAGGCCAACTCGAGGGTCGGCTGCATCGGCGGCAACTCCGCTAACAATGTTTGATCGACTCGTTCGCCATTGATGGTCAGCACTTTGTGTCGATACTGGATATGATCGCCCGGTAAACCGATCAAGCGTTTAATGTAGTACACGCCTTTGCCGGGCGGGAAGAACACCACTACATCCCCACGCTGCGGCTCGGCAACGCTTAGAATTTTGGTTTTCAGTACCGGCAGGCGCAGACCATAATTAAATTTATTGACGAGAATATAATCGCCGACTTCCAGCGTAGGCACCATCGACGACGATGGAATCTGGAACGGTTCGACCAGGAAAGAGCGCAATATCAGCACCGTCGCCAAGACGGGAAAAAATGATCGGCTATATTCGGCGATCGGTCGCTGTGCCGAAAACTGCTCGGCCTTCGCCGGCCATTGACTGCCGACGGCAGCGCGTCGACGCTCGAACCACCAACGATCCAAACCGCCGATAACGCCGGATAACAGCGTCAGCATCACCAACACCAAGGCAAAATCGCCGTCCTTCGTGCGCAGCACCAATGCAATCCATGCGAACCACAACGCCACCAGGATTTTAAAAGACCAAGAGGACCAGATGGGTTCCGCGCCTACCTCGGCGGGAATATTCGTCCCCTGCGGTAGTTGCTGAGTGAGTTGCTGGGCGATTTGCCAGTGTTGCTGACGCCGGCCGATCAACTCCTGCACAAGCCACACCAGCAGCGTCAGCGCAACCAGCGTCATCAATAAAATGTTTACCATAGCGCTCACACCATCCTGCTGTTCATTATCGATAATATTGCTACTGGAAAATTTATATCATCAAACTTTTATCAAACTACCGGCAAACACCCATATACGCTCGAAAGCTGCATTAACCTTCGACCTTGAGCACCTTAACTATCTACCTTGAGCACGGCTAAAAAGGCACTCTGCGGGATTTCGACGTTGCCGACTTGCTTCATGCGTTTTTTGCCTGCTTTTTGTTTTTCCAATAATTTCTTCTTGCGCGATACATCGCCGCCGTAACATTTGGCCAGCACGTTTTTACGCAGCGCTTTTACTGTCGACCGCGCGATGATCTGCCCGCCCAGCGCCGCCTGAATCGCCACATCGAACATCTGACGCGGAATGAGTTCGCGCATCTTTTCCACGATAGCGCGTCCGCGATACGCTGCCTGATCGCGGTGCACGATAAACGCCAACGCATCGACCTTTTCGCTGTTGATCAATATATCGAGCTTGGCTAACGGCGCGGTTTGAAAACGCGTAAAACTGTAATCGAGAGAAGCAAAGCCGCGGCTGGACGATTTTAGCCGGTCGAAGAAATCCAATACCACTTCCGCCAAAGGGACTTCAAACGTCAGCGATACCTGTTGCCCCAGAAACAACATATCTTTTTGCACGCCACGCCGTTCGATGCAAAGCGTGATCACATTGCCGACGAATTCTTGCGGGACCAGGATATTCACGATCGCGATCGGCTCGCGCATTTCCTCCACTTCGCCGGGATCGGGCAATTTGGAGGGATTATCGACCTGCACTACCTCGCCGCCGCGCTTTACCACTTCGTAGATAACGGTCGGCGCGGTGGTAATCAAATCGAGATCGTATTCGCGCTCCAGGCGCTCCTGAATAATCTCCATATGCAGCATGCCGAGAAAGCCGCAGCGAAAGCCGAAACCCAACGCGTCTGAAACTTCCGGCTCATAAAATAACGAAGCGTCGTTGAGCGTCAGCTTGGCGAGCGCATCGCGAAACGACTCGTAATCCTCGGAAGAGACGGTAAATAAACCCGCGTAGACCTGCGGTTTAACTTTTTTGAAACCCGGCAGCGCATCGACATCCGGCGTGTTGTGATGCGTGATGGTGTCGCCTACCGGCGCGCCGTGAATATCTTTAATGCCGGCGACGATAAATCCCACTTCGCCTGCCTTCAGCGCGCCGGTATCGGTCAACTTAGGAGTGAAAACACCGACGCTGTCGACCAACTGCGCTTTGCCGATCGATTTGGCAATGATCTTATCGCCTTTTTTGATGCTGCCGTTTTTGACACGCACCAATGACACCACGCCGAGGTAATTATCGAACCATGAATCGATAATCAACGCTTGCAGCGGTGCTTCGATATCCCCGACCGGCGGCGGAATCAGTTCGACCAACTGCTCTAATAGGTCCTCGACGCCCATGCCAGATTTGGCGCTGATCGGAATCGCGTGCGAGGCATCGACGCCAATAATTTCTTCGATTTCGTGTTTTACCGTATCGGGATCGGCCTGTGGCAAATCCATTTTATTGAGCACGGGAATAACTTCCAGCCCCTGCTCGATGGCGGTGTAACAGTTGGCAACCGACTGCGCTTCCACGCCCTGCGCCGCATCGACCACCAGCAATGCGCCTTCGCAGGCAGCCAATGAGCGCGATACCTCATAGCTAAAATCGACGTGGCCGGGCGTATCGATAAAGTTGAGCTGATACGTTTTGCCGTCGCGCGCCTTGTAGTGCAAGGTCACGCTGTGCGCCTTAATGGTAATGCCGCGCTCCCGCTCGATATCCATCGAATCAAGTACCTGCGCCGACATTTCGCGCAGCTCGAGGCCGCCGCAGATTTGAATGAAACGATCCGCCAACGTGGATTTACCGTGGTCGATATGGGCGATGATGGAGAAATTGCGAATGTGTTCGAGATTGCTCACGTAATGCGTAACTCAGCCAGACTGCTTGGGGGATGTGGATAGGGGAATAATTAAGCGCGGCGATTGTAGCTCAAAAGGCGCATCGGACGCCATGAAGCCGGTAAGAGCGCTTGCGGAACAAGGCTAGTGAATGCCGCGCCAACCGACTGAATCGGCAACCCGCTGGGCGGTGGCGACCGGCACCTCGCCGACCACGGTTACATCGATCGGCGCATCGGCAAAGCGAGTTGACCGGGTAAAAGCGACGGTCGCTCCTTGTCTAGCCCGCCCCGGACCCAGATCGGTATCGTTAACACCCGGCGCAATGAATATGGACAGCACCGCGAGTCCGTCCGAGTAGGTCAATACATCTTCATTCGCGCGGTGCGGCGCCAGCGCCAGCGTAAAACCGGGCGGCAACCACTGCGGTTGCCAGGGCATTTGCGACTCCTCGACCACGCGCTCGATAGGAAAAGGCTCGCTGAGCTTCTGCGGCGCAACGAGGTCGATGCCACGCAACCATTCCGGCTTCAGTGCCGTAGCGATCTCGACTTCGACAAACTGTAAGCGCTCCAGCATACTCCCATCGGCAGCAAGCGACTCCAAGCGCAATAAAAATCCGGTGTCGCGATCGAGCGCCAGCCGATAACCGAAACGATAGGCATCGCGCGGCACGATCGTTATTTCAACGCTGGAGCGTCCGGCCACGCGGCCCTCGCCGCCGACCCGTATATCGTAATAGGGCTCGAGCCCCGTCAGACCGGATCGCAACCGATGCGGATGTAGTAATAAATCGAAGTGTCGACCGACCTGAATACAAAACAGCTGCTTGCCGCGCCGAATGACTTCGCGACGCTCGCCATCGAGATGCTCTAAACGCTCGAAAACTTCGCCGTCGATTACGCCGTGAGTAACGCGCAATGATTCAAGATGGTCGCCGCGCTCATAACTCAACACGCCGCGATAATTGAGTTCGCCCATACTTTGTGCAAGGCGATCCAACCAAACACTGGGACTTAGCTCCTCGGCGCGCACCGCAAATGCTGCTACCGACAACAGCAATACGCACCAATGAATTTTACTCCGCACTAAGCTGAGATACCTTGGCAAAACTGATTACGCCTTGGCCGTTATTCAGCGATGCCCGCTCGGCGTGTCGCAATAGATACTGCTGCAATCGCTGCTGTGCCATTTGATCGGCATCGAAGGCGACCGTTTGGGCAGCGGGGAAACGCTTACCGACGACTTCATTTCTCGGGAATACGGTGCCCGGCAAACCGTTGCCGGAGGCCAGCGGCCCAAAGGGCTGGGCATTGGCAGCCACGTTGCCCAATGAAGCGTTTATTTGCGAGGGATATACACGACCCAGGTTTGCCGAGGCTTGGGCGACTAAACCACTATCGCGATCCGCGCTGAAGCCATCGGCAGGATTAAAACTACGCGCGCCGATAACCACCACCGTGGCAACCGAAGCCGCCACCGCCATGCTCGCCAGCGGTCGCCACCAACGCGCAGTGCCGGGAGCAGTAGTACCGGCCGTAACCGCCACTGCCGGGACTGCCTCATCGGCGAGTGCGGCCTGCACCCGCGCCGAAATATCGAGGTTGGCAAAGCGCATATCCAGACCCTGTAACGCATCGCGTTGCAGCTGATAATCGCGCCAGGCGCCGTGCACCAATTCCGACGATTCGTTAGTCAGCAGGCGTCGCAGCTCCAATTCATCGGCTTCGCCGTCGAACAGCGCGGAGACAGACTCCCTGACTCGCTCGATCATCGGCGTATGCGTATTATCGGTGGGACGGTGTGAGCCATTCATCGAGTCATTCCGGTCAATCATACGACTACCTCGCCATTCATTTGCGCTTTGACGTGTTTATCGATCGCTTCACGGGCGCGAAATATACGGCTGCGCACCGTGCCTACCGGGCAATCCATTACCGTTGCAATATCCTCGTAACTCAGACCATCGAATTCGCGCAATGTCACCGCTGTGCGCAAATCTTCCGGCAATCGGTCAATAGCCAACTCGACTACATGTTTAAGTTCGTTGCCAAATAAAATATTTTCCGGATTCTCGATATCTTTCAACTGAAAGTCGCCGTCAAAATGTTCGGCATCATCGATGTCGATATCGACTCCCGGCGGCCGCCGCTGGCGCGCCACCAAATGATTTTTCGCCGTATTGATCGCGATCCGATACATCCACGTATAAAAAGCGCTGTCGCCGCGGAAGTTAGGCAACGCTCTATACGCTTTGATAAAAGCCTCCTGGGCCACATCCTGAACTTCATCGGAATTGCGGATGTAGCGCGAAATCAAGCTGAAAATCCGGTGCTGATATTTGAGCACCAATACATCGAACGCTCGCTTGTCGCCCTTTTGGACACGGCCCACCAACTGTTGATCGGTTACTTCGGTACCGGTCATCGTTTGCTCCACCATACCGCGCGGGTAATAAATGACCGATCGATTAATGGGGGGAGCGGCGCAACTGCAAAATAGACCATCGTTTCATCCGGAAGTTTCGAGCGCCCGTACGCAGTTTGCGCAAAGGCGGGTATGATTGCCAGCCGCAGCAAAAGTTCAACGGGTCGGCCGCGCCGACGCTCTGCATGCGCTGGATAATATAGTCGGCCCGAGTGCGGGGCAACCTAAAATCGGCAACCTAAAATTCATGGCCCACATTCTATCTATGAGCAGCCTATGAGCAGTACCAATCACCACGACGTACTCGTTATCGGCAGCGGTGCCGCCGGTTTAACCGCGGCATTACGGCTGGCTCCAGACGCGCGCGTAGCCGTGATCAGCAAAGGCGATTTGAACCAGGGCTCGACGTGGTGGGCACAGGGCGGAATCGCCGCCGTGATCGACGCCAACGATACCGTCGAAGCGCATATCGCCGACACGCTGGCGGCCGGCGCCGGACTATGCCACGCCGATGCGGTGCGCTTCAACGTCGAGCACAGCAGGGAAAGCATCGAGTGGCTGGTCGCGCAAGGCGTCGAATTCGATCGTATCACCGGTGCCGATTTTCACCTCACGCGGGAAGGCGGACACAGCCACCGTCGCATTATTCATTCCGCCGACGCAACCGGCCGCGAGGTTTCGGAAACGCTGACCGCCCGCACCCTGAGCTCGGCCAATATCGAGATCTTCACTAATCGCGTCGCGGTAGATTTGATCGTGCGCGACGGCCGTTGCCATGGCGCTTATGTACTGGATCGCAATACCGGCAGCGTCGATGTATTTCAGGCTAAATACACCATCTTGGCGATGGGCGGCGCCAGTAAAGTGTACCTCTATACAACCAACCCGGACGGCGCCACCGGCGATGGCATCGCGATGGCTTGGCGCGCCGGTTGTCGCGTCGCCAATCTGGAGTTCAACCAATTCCACCCGACCTGCCTCTACCATCCAAAAGCGAAATCGTTTTTGATCACCGAAGCGATTCGCGGCGAGGGCGGCGTGCTGCTGCTGCCGAACGGCGAGCGCTTTATGCAGCGCTTCGACGAGCGCAAGGAATTGGCGCCGCGCGATATCGTGGCGCGCGCTATCGATCACGAAATGAAGCGGCTCGGCATCGATTGCGTGTATCTGGATATCAGCCATAAATCGCCGGAATTCATTTTGCACCACTTCCCCACTGTCAAAGCGCGCTGCCTGGAGCTGGGCATCGACATCACGCGCGAGCCGATTCCAGTGGTGCCGGCCGCGCATTACACCTGCGGCGGCGTGATGGTCGATTTCGAGGGGCGCACCGATGTGCCCAATCTATACGCCATCGGCGAAACCTCATTTACCGGTCTGCACGGTGCCAATCGCATGGCCAGCAATTCGTTGCTGGAATGCATCGTCTACGGACGCGCGGCAGCAGCCTCTATCGTAAAAAATCTGCCTACCGCCGGCGGGCCGATCGAGGTGCCGCTCTGGGATGCATCGCAGGTTACCGACTCCGACGAGGATGTGGTGATTTCGCACAACTGGGACGAGCTGCGACGCTCGATGTGGGATTACGTCGGTATCGTGCGCACCAATAAACGCTTGCAGCGCGCGCTGCGGCGCGCGGAATTGTTGCAGCAGGAAATCGCCGAGTACTATAGCAATTATAAAGTGACTAACGATTTACTCGAGCTGCGCAATTTAGCGGTGGTCGCGGAATTAATTATTCGCTCCGCGTTGGCACGCAAGGAGAGCCGCGGCCTGCACTACACGCTAGACTATCCCGATATGCTGCCGGAACCGCACGACACCATTCTAACGCCTGCCAACTATTCGTCGACCTCGCCCTGATTGGCGAGATCGACAAATACCGGCATATGTCGTAGATGCATGCGCAGGCGGCGCTGCATCTCGTGCGTCAAGCTATCCGGCAGCAAGCTAAAAGTTCGCGCTGTGCCGCTGCCCTCCTCGCAAAACCGCAGCACGATCAAACCGGGCCATAAGGTCGCATGCCGTAGCGCCAGCACGCGCTCGTGCGTCGTCCCGATCCATAGCCAGGTATCGCTCTGCCATAGCAAACAACCCGGCGATTGTGCATAGCGCCGGAGTAATGCGCGCCAGTGCAACAGTAAAAATACGGCGCACGAGCCGCGCAAATAAATGTTAAGGGCGCAGTGGAGAATTGCCGCCAACGCGCACAGCGCCAATACACTCAGCGCAATACGCAGATAGCGCGACGGCTTTAATTCAAGCCGCAGGGGTTCTGGAGAAAACGATGATTTGGTCGACAATCCCTGTCAGCTCCGCATCGGTGGGGCGCTGGCTTTGCATAAACCAGGCGAACAATTCCGTATCCTCGCATTCGAGCAGCCGTACGTAGCGCTGCTGATCGATCGCATCGAGATCGCGCAAACGCCGCTCGACGAACGGCAATAAAATTAAATCGAGCTCCAGCATGCCGCGGCGACTGGCCCAATAGGTGCGTTTGAAATCCGACTCTGACATCATCTGAAATGCGGCGCTCGCTGAGGCGTAGGTTGTAAGACTTAGATTATCGGCAGGCAATGCGTACGATTAATGGCAATTTCAGTACAGTATTTGCGTTTTCAATTAGCCCGATGAAGCGCGTAGAATGCACTGCGACATCATTATACCGATTACCAACTCGCATTTCCGCTGTGGATCGATTCTATGCCTGACACCTGGCCCTCTCTGCTCGCCGAACTCGGCGCTCAATTAACCGATCTGGGCGATGTCGTCTTTGCCGACGCGACCGAATCGTTCGCGACACTGGATAGCCATTCGGTAATCATGCCGCTCGCGCAATACGGATTTCTCGCCGTGCAAGGGCCGGAGAGCGCAAAGTTTCTGCAGGGCCAGCTCACCTGCAATGTCCTTGAGGTCGATGCCGCGCGCAGCACCCCCGGCGCGTATTGCACACAAAAAGGCCGCATGCTCACCAGCTTTCAATTGGCACAGCGCGAAGCGGATCATTACTGGTTGCGCATGCGCAGCGATCTGCTCGAAAACAGCTTGCGCACGCTGAGTAAATACGCGGTATTTTCCAAAGCCAAATTAGCGATCCGCGACGATATCGCGGTATTTGGCCTACACGGCGCCGACACCTCCGCGCTGTTGCAAAGTATTTTTGGCGCGCTGCCGCAGGGCATAAACGGTAGCATCGCTGTCGGCGATAGCTTGATTTTACAGCGCGACGAAGGCGGCACCTGGTTTGAATGCTGGTTGCCGCTGGCCGCGGCGCACGCCTTTTGGCAACGCTGCCGCGCGCACTGCGGCGCAGCCGGCAGCGATTACTGGCGCTGGTTAACGGTGCGCGCCGGTCTCGGCGAAGTCTCGGCGGCAACCGCCGAGCTGTTCATTCCGCAAATGCTCGACTATCACTTGAACGGCGCGGTGAGTTTCAAGAAAGGTTGTTATACCGGCCAGGAAATCATCGCCCGCACGCATTACCGCGGCCAGGTTAAACGCCATCTGCTGCGCGCCACCTGCGATGGCGCGGCGCCCGCCGCAGGCAGCGAAGTCATCGACGGTAGCGGTCGAGCTATCGGCAATGTCGTCGATAGCGTGGCAATCGGCAGCGAGCGAATCGAATTACTGGTCGTAACCGGCGATATCGATCTGGCATTGGGCACCACTAAACTCGCCGCCAACGACGCCGTTCTCAGACCCGCGCCGCCATCGGGCCAATAACTCCACCGTATGCTATAAATTAAGCCAGCTACACTCTTCCAACCCCCCAATTGTATTTTTTAAACCGAAGCTTTCAGGGATACCCATGAGCGAGTTAATCGAACAGGTCCGCAGCGAGCTTCTGCACGCTATCGACACCGACCAGCTGGTACTGCCGACGCTGCCGGAGGTTGCACTGAAAGTGCGCGAGGCTAGTCAGGACCCCGATGTCGACGTGGTAAACCTGACCAAAGTTATTCAAAACGATACTGCTGTCTCCGCCCGCATTATCAAAGTTGCGAACAGTCCGCTGCTGCGCGCCAGCCGCCCGATCGAAGACCTGCGCATGGCGGTCAGCCGTCTCGGCATCAATTACACCTGTAACTTGGCGACCAGCTTGGCGATGCAACAAATGTTTCAAGCCACCTCGGACATCGTCGACGAGCGTATGCGTGCGGTGTGGTCGCACAGCACCGAAGTCGCCGGCATCGCGCATGTCTTGGCGCGCCACTACACCAAACTAAAACCCGATCAGGCAACCCTGGCCGGCATCGTTCATCAAATCGGCGTACTGCCGATTCTGACCTACGCGGAAGACAACCGGCGCCTGCTGAAAGACCCGGCAATATTGGATGCGATCATCGCCGAGCTGCACCCGCTACTGGGCCGCAAAATTCTCGAAGCGTGGGACTTCCAAGATGAGTTAACGATCGTGCCGGAAGAGCATCTCAACTTCGAGCGCGAGATCGCCAAAGCCGATTACGCCGACGTAGTGATGGTCGCCAATCTGCAAAGCTACATCGGCAGCGATCATCCGCTTACGCAAATGGATTGGTCCGACATCAGCGCCTTCGAACGGCTCGGCCTGTCGCCTGAGATCAATACCATGGAAGTCGAGGATTTATCGGCCGACATGGAAGCGGCTATGGCGCTACTGCAGTAATGTCGGTTGGTAGGGCGGGTCATTCGACCCGCCATGCGGCTAAGTCACTTCGCGCGAAAGGCGGATCGAATGATCCGCCCTACAACTGGCTGCAGTAACCCCAGGCTTTAGGTTTTGGTAGTTAGGGTTTAGTCGCTGGCAGATTCGTTAACTAGCGCCTAAAACCTAACTACTAAGCTCTAACTACTTACTGCGGTAGCACCCAATCGATCGGCTGTTGGCCGTGCTGCTGCAAATAATGATTGGTTTTCGAGAAATGTTTGCAGCCTAAAAAACCGCGGTGCGCCGACAACGGCGACGGATGCGGCGCCTCCAGCACCAAGTGCTTTTTGCGATCGATCAATTGGCCTTTTTTCTGCGCGTAACTGCCCCACAATAAAAAAACCAGATTTTCGCGCTCGCGATTCAAATGCTCGATACAGCTATCGGTAAACGACTCCCAGCCGCGCCCCTGATGCGAGTTTGCATTCGCGTGCTGCACGGTCAATACTGCATTCAATAGCAGTACGCCCTGCTCGGCCCAATGTTGCAAATAACCGTGTCGACTGATTGGAACGTTTAAATCGGTTGCGAGCTCTTTATATATATTGACCAGCGACGGCGGTGCCGGCACGCCGGGCAGCACCGAAAAACACAGACCGTGCGCCTGGCCCGGACCGTGGTACGGGTCCTGCCCCAGAATGACGACTTTCACTTTATCGAACGGCGTCGAGTTCAGAGCGTTAAACCAATTGTCGCCGGCCGGATAAATGATTTTACCGGCCTGTTTTTCCGCGCGCAAAAACGCCTTCAATTGCACCATGTACGGCTTATCGAACTCATCGCCCAGCACGCGCAGCCACGAGGGATCGAGTTTTATTTGCGATTTTTTAATAGCGCCCTGCTCATCCATTTTTTTAGCTGGCAATAATTAATTGTGGATCGTCGCGCCGCACCAGAGGTTGCTTCGATTTACGTTCGTAGCGCTGCGCCGGTGTGTTGATAATGTCGGTCAATGCCGGCGCGTGATACGAAATCTTCACCTGCTGCGAATCCGGCTCGCCATATAACGTGGTGCGTTGCCGCGGCTCGCGATCGCAGCGTCGAATCAATTCATCCATACGCTCGGGCGGCAACTCTTGACCGTGCTCGGCGCCGGCCGCGCGCGTGATCGATTCGTTCATCAAGGTGCCGCCGACATCGTTGGCGCCAGCAGCGAGGCAAGCGGCCACACCGACCTCGCCCATTTTTACCCACGACGCCTGAATATTCGCAATCAGCGTGTGCAACGCCAGGCGCGCTACCGCATGCATCAGCACCGCTTCGCGGAATGTCGGGCCGCGGCGCGCCTTGCCTTTTAAATACAGCGGCGCTTCCATCGCCACGAATGGCAACGGTACGAATTCGGTCAGGCCGTCGCTGCGCGCCTGCAAATCGCGAATTCGTAAAATGTGGCGCGCCCAATGCTCATGGCGCTCGATATGGCCGTACATAATGGTCGAGGTGGTGCGCAAGCCTACTTTGTGCGCGGTTTCGATAACGCGCAGCCAATCATCGGTGCCGATTTTGTCGGGACATAACGTCGCACGCACTTCATCGTCGAGAATTTCAGCGGCGGTGCCCGGCAACGTCCCCAAACCCGCATCTTTCAAGCGACGCAGAAACTCTTCGAGCTCGATACCGAGCGTTTTTGCGCCCTGCCACACTTCCAGCGGCGAAAACGCATGAATATGCATATCCGGCGTCGCGGCTTTTACCGTCGCTAAAATATCGAGGTAGGTTTGGCCCGTATATTCGGGATGAATACCGCCCTGCATGCACACTTCGGTGGCGCCGCGCTGCCACGCCTCGGTCACGCGGCGCTGAATTTCCTCCGGCGCCAGATCGTACGGCCGGCCGCGTAGATTTTCGCTCAGCTTGCCTTTCGAGAAGGCGCAGAACTGGCACTTGAAATAACAAATATTGGTGTAATTGATATTGCGATTGACCACATAGGCCACACTGTCGCCATTCACTTCGCGGCGCAGCGCATCGGCCGCCTGACAGACATAGGAAAAATCGTCGCCGCGCGCCTGAAATAAACGCACGATTTCGTGTTCCGCTAAACGCTGACCGGCGCGCGCCCGCTCGACGATCGCGCGCACATCGGTGCCGACTTGTTTGGGTGCTCGCTGCAATAACTCCAAATCGAAAGCCGGCGGCGCGGACGCTTCGCCGGGCGACCAGGAGTCGGCGCGCGCGAAACCTTCGGCATCTATTTTTTGCAACACTGCAGTTTGCAGTTCGGTATCGAGCCAGCGCGCCACATCGAGCGCGTAGGCCGGGTAAATGGTTAAGCGCTCCTGCAATAGCTTGCCGGTCTGCGCCGTTTCGCGCGCCAGATTATCCAGATGCGGCCACGGCGCTTCGGGGTTTACGAAATCGGGAGTAACGGGACTGACGCCGCCCCAATCGTTGATGCCGGCGGCGATCAATTGCGGCAATACGCCAGGACTTAAATTCGGCGGCGCCTGAATACTCATCGTCGCACCGAAAATCAAACGCGCGACGGCGATAGTCCATAGCAGTTCGTTGAGATCCGGCTCCGGCGCCTGCGCCATCAAGGTATCGGGCTTGGCGCGAAAATTCTGTACGATGATTTCCTGCAGATGCCCGTGCGGCGCATTCACCGCGCGCAGCGCCAATAAGCTTTCGATACGCTCGCGGCGCGTTTCGCCGATGCCGATCAAGATGCCGCTGGTAAAAGGCACAGCGGCGGCGCCGGCTAAGCGCATGGTTTCTAAACGCACTTCGGGATCTTTATCGGGCGAACCATAATGCGGCATGCCTTTACCGCACAACCGCGTCGCGGCCGACTCCAGCATGATGCCCATCGATGCCGATACGCGCCGCAGCTTAGCGATCTCGGCCGCGTCCATGGTGCCGGCGTTGATATGCGGCAATATGCTCGTCTCTTTGAGAATGCGCTCAGCCACTGCGGCGACGTAATCGAGCGTGCTGGCAAAACCCATTTCGGCGAGCGCTTCGCGCGCGACGCGGTAGCGCAGCTCGGGCTTTTCGCCGAGCGTCAGCAGTGCCTCCTTGCAACCCAATTGCTCGGCGGCGCGAACCTGCGCAATAACATCGTCGATCGCCATATACGGCGCATCTAAATGGCGCGGCGTCTGCGCAAACGTGCAGTAGTGACAAACGTCGCGGCACAATTGCGTCAGCGGCAGGAAAATTTTGCGCGAATAGGTGACGACATTGCGAAATCCGCGATCGCGAATTTGTGCGGCCGCAGTCATTAACAGCGGCGTATCTACGCAATCCGCCAATTGCAGCGCCTGCGCCTCGCTCAACGCCTCGCCGCGCAGCGCGCGATCGATTAAAGCGGCGCTGGCACCACTGCTAAGCTCGGCGCTAATCGGCTCGGCCATACATCTCTCCGCTGAGTTGAGCATTCATATTCCGGTCATCGACAATATTGCGGTCGTCGACCGACTGCATCATTAAAGCCAGTCGCGCGGCAACGCCGCTATCGCGCAGATACGCCATCGTTCGCAGCGCGATATTTTGGGTATTTTGCGCGAGCAATAATAAGTCTTCGGGCTCGTCGATATCGCAGCGCGCACCGGCTAAATCGCATATGCTCAGCTCCGCTTGCAGAGCGTTCGCTTGCGCACTGTGACGCTGAAAACTTTGCGCGCCGTAGCGCGCGGTAAATTCCGGCAGCGCGCGCCACGCGAGTAAATTAGTGCCGCTGCGACGGCGATCCGGCGCAATCGTCACCGCCGCGCCGCGCGCCGCGCGATGGCGCTCGACAAACGTCGAAATATCGCATTCGGTCAACAGCGGCAGATCGCCGTGCACCACCATCAAATCGGTGGCGCCCTGCGCGGCGAAGCGGCGCGCCGCCGCGTTCACTACCGCGTTCAGACCGCTGCATTGCGCGTCGTTGCCGTACGCGCTGGCTTGCTGCTCGCACAATTGACTTTCGTGCAACTGGTTTTCATGCAACTGGCTTTCATGTAAGAACTCGACCTCGTAATAACGCGCCAGCCACACAGCAGCGCGATCGCGCGAACAAATGACGACATGCTCGATCGCCGGATGGGCGGTCAACGCATTCAATACATCGTCCACCATCGCTTCGAATAATTGCGCGCGCTCCGGCGCCGACAATACACCGGCAAGCCGCTGCTTGGCGGCGGCAAATTCCTTCAACGGCAGCAGCACCTGCATCAACACAACTCCTGCATTAAATCTCTCCGCTCAGACGCTCGGCGAACAACAACACCTCGCGCGCGAGATCGATCCGGTCGTCGAGACTTTTCATCACTGTCTGCGCAGTATGCACCGCGATACCCAAATCTTCGATGGCCGTCGCCAGCACCGCGTCGGTCTCATCGATGACAATGCCATCCAGCACATCGGCATAGTGCTCGGCCACGGCCAATGCACTGCTCGGCAAGTTTAATTCGGTAAGCATTTTCGCCGCCGGACCTTTAATCGCCACGCCGCCGACGATCGGCGATACCGCGACCACCGGCGCCGCCATATCGCGCAATGCGGCGCGCACACCAGCCAGCTGCAAAATCGGATCGATACTGACAAAGGGATTGGACGGGCAAATAATGACCGCCGCCAAATCGGCAGCGTGCAACTGCGCAACAAACTGCGGCTGCGGCCGCGCCGCTTCGATGCCGTGAAAGCGAAATCCACTCACCGCCGGCCTGCATTGTTCGCGCACAAAATAATGCTGAAAGCTGAGCTCGCCGGCCGCGGTCGCAACCATGGTGCTGACCGGATCGTCGCTCATCGGCAAAATCGTATAGTCGATTTTGAAATGGCGACGCAGTTCATCGGTCGCGGCGCTCAGCGTCAAACCGCGGCGCAATAATTCGCCGCGCTGCAGATGCGTGGCGATATCCAGATCGCCCAAGCGAAACCAAGTCTCGCCGCCGATTTGTGCCAACGCCTCCATCGTGCGCCACGATTCGCCCGCCAGCCCCCAGCCCTGCTCGCTGTTGTTGCGGCCTGCGAGCGTGTACATCACGGTATCGAGATCGGGGCAAATCGGCAGGCCATAATGCGAAAAATCATCGCCGGTATTACAGACCACGACGAGTTGCTCCGGCGTTAACCGATAAGTCAAACCCAGGGCCAATTTGGCGCCGCCAACGCCACCCGACAACGCCAATATGCGCCGCTGAGAAAAATCGTTAGTCGATGCGACGTTGCTCATCGGGCTTTCAATCATCTGAACAGGTCCTGCTCGCGCGTCCGGATCAACGCACCCGAGCCGGTCTCGGCAGCGGTGACGGCCGCGCCGCGAATCAACACCACCGGCGCGCCCTCGGCCGCCTGCCCCATCAAAAACGACGCCGCTGCCGCCAACTCATCGGCGACAGCGATTTCGGTGATCTCCAACGCGCGACCAAATAAATCGCGCGTGCCGATGCGATTTTCCAACGCCACCAAACCGGCGCTGCCGAGCGCAAAACCGATCACGCCGTTGCGCCAGGCACGGCCGGCGCTATCGTTGATGATCACTGCGATATCGACGCCGCAGCGCCGCTGTAATTCGCTGCGCAGCGTCGCCGCGCTGGCGTCGGGATTTTCCGGCAACAACAAGACGCGCGGATTATCGCTCTGCGATTCGATATTGGATTGATCGATGCCGGCGTGCGCATGTACATAACCGTTGCGATGCTCGACGATAATCGCGCCTTTGCGCACCCGCAAAACTTCGACCGATTCGCGCAAAATCAATTCGACGATGCGCGGGTCCTTATCGGCCTGCAGCGCCAACTGCCGCGCGCGTTCGCTCGGCTCGACGCTATTTAAATAGGCGTAGCGATTTTCGGCTTTGGAAACGATTTTCTGCGCCAGCACCAGAATATCGCCGGTCTGCAACGTCTCGCCCAGTCGCTCGAGCCCGGCGACGATCAATGCCGCCAGATCGTCGCCGGGCTCCACGTTCGGCAATCCCGGCAACGCCGACAAAGACAAACTCTGCCGCATGCTCAAGCTCCGTGGTCGAGCCCTGTGATACGAATACCGGCGTGACAGCTGTATTGTTTGTTGATAAAGATCAGCACCGAGGTCAAGGCTTCCGCCGCCGCCGCATTGGCGATACTGCCGGCGTGGAAACCGCGCATGCCGGCGGCTTCGATCAGACCGATCACCGCCGCGCGCGCTTCTTTATCGTCGCCGCAGACCAATACGTCGCACTCGAGCGCATGACCTTCCTGCAAATGATGCGCAGCGACATTCTGAAAAGCCGACACCACGCGCACGCCGTCGCCGAGCAGCGCTTGCGCGATCTGACCGGCCGAACCAGCTTCCGGCAATTGCACGCGCGCCACTTTCGGCGGCACCAGCGGCACGGTGACATCGATGAGAATTTTGCCTTGCAGCGCCGGTTTGACCAACTCCAGCGTCGATGCCTGGTGACTGAATGGCACCGTGATGGCGACGATATCGGCGGCCTGCGCGGCGGCCAGATTATCGGTGCCGCGCACGTCGATGGCGGTCACGCCGCGCTGCTGCATCACCGCCAACAAATCGGCCACCGCGGCCTCCGCCTTATCGGCGGTGCGCGAGCCGATCACTACGCTGTAACCCGCCTGCGCCCAACGCCGCGCCAGACCGGTACCGAGATCGCCCGTGCCGCCGAGAATTGCCAATACCGGTTTTGCCTGTGTCATAAATCAAACATCCACGATCAAAAAAAATATTCAGAGGGAGACGACAGAACTGCGGCGCGAATGGCTCCGCACTGTTATCGATGACGGCGGATTCTAACTCAATTGGCGCGCTTTAAGGCTTACCACTTGTTCATAAACTCATTCAAGAAACGGGGATATCCGAGTGCGCCGGGCCGCCGCAAGGTTTGCGACGACACGCCACAAGTGCATCCCTGTACCCACAGCGATCGCTTCGCGATGGGGTTCCAGCTCGCAGTCGGCACTTGTGCCCAGTTGTTATGGGTATCCATGCCGCCTACGGTCGCTGCAAACCTTGCGGCGGCCCGGCATCAAGTGCAGAGCTAAAATCCCAGCCCGTTATCGGTCACCACCGGCACATTGGTCCAGTGGCCTTCCGGCGTGCGATAGAAACCGCCTGCCGCCAGCGCACCGCCATCGAGGTGAATGGTGGTGCCGGTGATCCAACTCGCCAATTCACTGGCCAAAAACACCGCCGCGCCGGCGGCATCGCGCGCCTCGCCGAAGCGGCCGAGCGGAATCCAGCGCTCGATATGGTCGCGGTATTGCGGCTTGATAAACTGCGACGGCTTAACCTGCTCGGTCTCGGTGGTCTCCGGCGCGATGGCGTTGACGCGAATGCGCTCCGGTCCCAGCTCCAGCGCCAGGCTTTTGGTAAAACCGATCACACCGGCTTTAAACGCCGAGTAAATCGTACACATCGGAATGCCTCGGAAGGCTTCGATGGTCGAAATATTGATGATACTCGCACCGCCCTTGGCCTGCCGCAACAGCGGTATAGCCGCTCGCGTCACGATAAATAAATGGCGCAGATTGGTCGCATATAACACGTCCCAGTCGCCTTCGGTGGTCAGGTCAAACGGCTTGGCGATGCCGAGGAAATCGCCGACATTGTTGACCAACACGTCGAGCTTGCCGAAGCGCTGCTTTGCCGTCGCCATCAACACATCCACCTGCGCCACATCGCGCACATCGGTGACCGACACCAGCGCATCGACGCCACTTGCCGCCAGGGCCAGACGCACTGCGTCGGCGCGCGCCGCATCGATTTCCGCAACCACCACCTGTGCGCCCAGCTCGCCGAACATCTCCGCCACCGCGCGGCCGATACCCGCGCCGCCGCCGCTCACCAACACCGTTTTGCCGTGAAAATCGATCATCGTTTACACCTCGCGCTGTTATGATGGCCAGCACTGTAGCAATGCAGCCCCAGGCAACACCACGACTAATTTAAGCATTCAGCATGACCGAGTCGATCAGTGCGACGACTCGTTCGGCAGGAGATAGCTGTGAGCCGCGACGACAACAATACCGCACCGCCAATCCTGGGCACGCTGGTCGCCTATGTCCTGGAGAAACTGCGCGAACAGGACCAGCTACCGCAGGTATTGGCGCGCCAGGAGGTGCAAGTGGTGCTGGCGTCGGGCGCGGACTTGCCGACCGATTGCTTCGCGCATCTCTACCAAACCGCCACCGCGGCGCTGGCGACGCAACTCACCAAAGACGATGGCCACCCGGTGTGCAGCGATCTGGATACCGAGTTGCTTTGCCGCTGCGTATTGAGCTGTCGCAATCTGGAGGATGCGATATTGCGCGCCGCCGATTTCTGCACCGCCATCGCGCCGCGCGGCGGTGCGCTAACTCTCGAGCGCACGTCTAACAGCGCGATGTTTACGCTGGATTCGCTGCGCCAACAACACAACGCCAGTACGCGCCTGATCGATGTCGCCAATCTATTTAGCTATCAGCAATTATTCAGCTGGTTGATCGGCGAGCCGCTGCGCATCAAAACTGTCTGGCTCACTAATCTCGATCAACTGGAAACCGCGCCATTTCTCGATTTATTCAACGCTGAAATAAAAGTCGGCCAGCAACGCACCGGTTTTGAATTCGATGCGCAACAACTCGCGCACCCCGTGGTGCGACAGGCCAGCGAATTAGCTGGCCTATTAACCGTTTATCCATTTTTAGTTTTGGGGGAGCGCAGCGATACCTTGTCCACCGCGCAACAGGTGCAGGCTTTTTTAAACGCCGCGCTGGCGCGCTCGGCGGCCATTCCCAGTTCCGCAGACATCGCTGCGGCCATGTCGATCAGCGATGCCACGCTGCGTCGCCGACTGCGCGAAGAAAGCACCAATTATTTATCGGAGCGCGAGCGCTGCCTGCGCCGCGCCGCCGAATACCAACTGCGCAATACCAATCGCGATATCGAACATATCGCCGGCGCGCTGGGCTTCAGCGACAGCACGGCATTCCGGCGCGCCTTTCATCGCTGGACCGGTCAAGCGCCATCGATGTTGCGGCGGCAAGAGCGGGATAAACCCGCACAGTTGTTAGTTGCTAGTTCTTAGTGAATTGTTTTTAGTAGTTAGGCTTTAGTAGTTAGTTAACGTCTTCGATCCAGCTGTCACGCCGAGCCCTTAGCCAACTACTAAAACCCAAAACCTAACTACTGCTTTTACGGGGTATGAAACATGGGCAGCATCGCAGAATTGTCGCCGGAATGGCGCGCCTGGATCGTTACCAATCTCGAGCGTTCGGTACCGCTGACGACGCTGATCGAAGAAATGGTAAAAAATAATTTCGATTTAGTGTTCGCCACCAATACCGTGGTGCAATTGGCTGGCGATCCGTCGGCTTCGACCGATAGCTCCCTTGCGACTATCCGTCCGCAATTTAAATTTCCGGTGCCGGCCGGCTTTGAGCAGCACTACGATGATTATCGCTACGAGGCCAGCCATATCGCCCAGGGAAATGCGCTGCTGGTCGGCCAGCAGACCGTGCGTATCGTCGCTCGCATCGCGCAGCCGGATGTGGTGGTATTGCAAGATGTATTGACCGCAGCCGAATGCGATGAATTGATCGCGCTATCGAAACCGAAATTGGAGCGCTCGCGCATTGTCGACCATCAAACGGGCGCGGAAGAGGTAATGGATTTGCGCAGTAGTTACGGCACGTATTTCTTGCGCGGCGAAAATGCTTTCGTAAAACGCCTCGAGCAGCGCTTGGCAACCTTGATCGGCATGCCGGTCGATAACGGTGAAGGTCTGCAGATTCTGCATTATGGTGTCGGCGCGGAATATCAGCCGCATTACGATTTCTTCCTGCCGGAAAGCACCGGCAGTGCCATTCACGTGGCAAAAGGCGGCCAACGCGTTATCACAGTCATCATGTATTTAAACGATGTCGAAGAAGGCGGCGAAACTATTTTCCCAGAATTGGATTTCGCAGTCGCGCCGCGCAAGGGTTCGGCGGTGTATTTTTCGTATTGTAATTCGGAGAATAAGCTCGATCGAATGACGCTGCACGGCGGCTCGCCGGTGCGGCGCGGCGAAAAATGGATCGCTACTTTGTGGGTGCGGCAGGGGACTTACCAATAGTTTGAGAGAGCGCTATTCTTTGGTTGGGGCGATATGAGGGGTATCTTTTCGGGGATTCCGCGTATCGCTCCCTACCGTGCTGCTTTCAAAGCAGTTGCCACGGCTTTGTCACTTCGATCGACTAGCGTGTAGCGATCGATCAGCCCGGCTTTCTTATCCCCGAAAAGAGACCCCTCACACCGCCCTGTCATGTGTAAACCGCGATTCAACAACAGTGGCTCTCGCAAAAGAAAAACCCATGGAAAACCCAATTAATACGTAGGGTGGATCATTGATCCACCTATATGATTCGCGCGAAACCACATGGTGTGTCGAATGACACACCCTACGAATGACTTTGCGAGAAGATGCGCAGAACTTGACGGCGCGGTGGCCGGTAGTTTTTTTCAGCACCGTAGGGCGGATCGTTTGATCCGCCCTACGCACTTTTATTTTTTTACACTCCGCAGTTATGGATCGCTGCGAGCTGCGCCGATCGGGTCTGGACCTGCTCAGCGCCCGGGACAGCGACGTGTATGCGCACCTTTGGAGGAATCAGCAGCGAAAATCCGAGCGACCCTGCTGTCGCTCGGAGGAGCTTAGGTCGGCAGGGCACTGAGCAGGTCCAGACCCGATCGGCGCGGAATACGATGCGAAGCCAATGCAAATCTCTCAGCAGCTAACACCGCAATCACAGCAAAAACCTAATTCCGATAACTACCATCTAAAACAGCCTTCCACCAAGCATCGTTCTGTAAATACCAACGCACGGTTTTTAGCAAACCGGTGGCGAACGATTCCTGCGGCACATAACCCAACTCCGCGCGCGCCCGTTCGGCATCGATGGCGTAACGCTGATCGTGACCGGGCCGATCGGCGACAAACGTGATTGCCTCGCTGCTCGATTTGCCTTGTGCCACGAGTGCGGCCGAATACTTGTGTGCCAATGCCGGCTGGGCTGCGAATTCCGCATCGACAACACGACACAACTCATTGATCACATCGATGTTGGTCCACTCGTTATTGCCGCCAATATTGTAGGTCTCGCCTACCGCGCCCTTGTGCAACACCGCTTCGATGCCGCGCGCGTGATCCTCGACATACAACCAATCGCGAATATTGCGGCCGTTGCCGTAAATCGGCAGCGCTCTACCTAGCAGCAGATTCGTGATGCACAGTGGAATCAATTTTTCCGGGAAATGATAGGGCCCGTAATTATTCGAGCAGTTGCTGGTGGTGACTTGCAGACCGTAGGTGTGGTGATACGCCCGCACCAAGTGATCGGAGGCCGCCTTGCTGGCGGAATATGGACTATTCGGCTGGTATTGATGCGTTTCGCGAAATGCCGGCGCATCCGCCGCCAGCGAGCCGAAGACTTCGTCGGTCGAAATATGATGGAAACGATGCGGCGTGCCGCTGCCGGCCAGCCATACCGAGCGCGCCGCCTTCAATAAGCTGTGTGTGCCCAATACATTGGTAGTGACGAAGGCATCGGGGCCGGTAATCGAACGATCGACATGGCTCTCGGCGGCGAAATGCACCAGCGTATCGATATGCTGTTCGCGCAATAGCGCTTCCACCAGCGCGGTGTCGTTGATATCGCCGACCACCAACTGCATTTGTGCATGATCCTGCACGACATCGAGATTGTGACGATTGCCCGCGTAGGTCAGCGCATCCAGGACAGTAATAAAATCCGCGGGGTGCTGGCGCAGCCAATAATGCACAAAATTCGCACCGATAAAACCGGCACCGCCGGTGACCAATAACCTCGCCATCGCAACCACTCGTATCGACTAATAATCAGGGGCGAAAGGCTACGCGGCAAAATCGGACAACGCAACCGGACTGTCATACTTTTTGCGTATCTTATGCGCGGCGGATTGCCCCCGGCATTGTAAGAACCTCGGCGTAAATCGCCGGATCAAAACCAACTCGGTCGAGCGGCTGCCACCGGACTATTTACATGGGCATCTGGCGGAGCATTTCTACCGGGCATTTTCTTCGTAAACTATTTTTCCAAGCTATCGCGCGGGCGGGCTTATCCGCTAGAATCCCCCATCTATTCAACTCAATTTCACGGGTGTATCTGTGCCAGCACGCAAATCCTCGGCAAAAAAATTCGAACGCTTCGCCATCGAGCGCATGAGCGCCAGCCACCCCGCCATGCGTAAACTGCGCCGCGACGGTCATATTGCGTCGATTCACGGCAATAAGCACTGGCCAGCCGCGGATTTGCTGATGGATTATTTCGAGCGCCATCCAATGCCGAAACGCAAGCGCGTGATCGATGCCGGCTGCGGCTGGGGCTTGGGCGGCATTTATTGCGCGCGCACCTTCAAATCCTCGGTGTTCGCGGTCGATGCCGATGAAGCGGTATTTCCGTATCTGCAGGTACATGCTGAACTGAACGGCGTCGATATCGAGCCGCACATCGGCACCTTTCAATCGGTGAAAGGTAAATTGCTCAAGGATGTTTATGCGGTGGTCGGCGCCGATATTTGTTTTTGGGACGAGATGGTGAAGCCTTTGCACGGCTTGATCAAGCGCGCGCTCGAAGCCGGCGCCAAGCGTATCGCCATCGCCGATCCGGGCCGCTCGCCGTTTTATAAATTGACGGAGAAATGCGCAAAAAAATACGGCGGGGAACTGCTTGAATGGCAGAGCGAGGAATACCCGGAGATCGATGGCTTTATTTTGGAAATACGTAATTCTTAACCCAATAATTTAACAACCACCTGGCTACTCAACTATGCGGCCGGCCATAACAACCGGCCGGTCATCCCCCCGATAATTACTCCGTTCCATCGAAACTACGACCGCAAATTTAATTAGGCCTAAAGCCGCGGATTTCATCCAGCTCTCTTTAGATTTCATCGAATTGTCATCGTCGCGTCACGGACCTGCAACCCAACGCCAGCAAGCTGATCGCATGATGATCGCGCCTCGTTGGTTGCAAAACAGTTGGTCGCAGAGCCGGTGGTTACAAGGCATCTATCGATATGATTTGCGCATGCTGCTGTGGTTCGTGCAGCGGCGCCACCGGCAACTGTGGATCGCCTTTGCGAGAGCTCTGTCGCGCAGCGGCGACGGTTTGCTGCAAGTGTTGCTGCCCAGTTTATTATTCATCGTCGACCGCCATACCGGCACGCTGGTATTTATCGCTACCGCCGCGGCATTCGCGATTGAGCGTCCGCTCTACTGGGTATTGAAAAACAGCTGTCAACGACGGCGACCGCCGGAAGTTATTCCCAGTTTCCATAGCGTCATAGTCGCCTCCGATCGCTTTAGCTTCCCTTCCGGCCACACCTGCGGCGCGTTTCTGCTAGCCGCGCTCACCACCGAATTTTACGCCGCGCTGACCCTGCCAATGTACTTGTGGGCGAGCGCCGTCGGTTTATCGCGCGTGGTATTGGGCGTGCATTTCCCCAGCGATATTGTCGCCGGGGCTCTGCTTGGCAGCGGCATCGCCTGGTTCGTCAACGGCTACGTATTAGTCGCTCTATTGTGAGAATCCCCCACGCATGAAAATTCTCTACGGCGTGCAAGGCACCGGCAATGGTCATATCAGTCGCGCGCGGAAAATGGCTGCGCACTTGCGGGCGCGCGGCGCCGATGTCACGTACTTATTATCGGGCCGCGAGCGCGATCGGTTGTTCGACATGGAAGACTTCGGCGCATTCGAGTATCGCCGCGGCCTGACCATGGTGCAGGAGAACGGCGCCGTGCGTTACGGGCCGACGCTGACGCAGGCGCGACCGCTGGAGTTCGTACAGGATGTACGCAATCTCGATGTCGCGCCATACGATTTAGTCATCAGCGATTTCGAGCCGGTCACCGCCTGGGCCGCACGCATCAATAATAAGATATGCATGGGCATCGGCCATCAATACGCCTTTCAACAAACGATTCCGCGCATCGGCAATACGCTGGCCAGCGATTTAGTCATGCACTGGTTTGCGCCCGTCGATATTCCGATCGGCCTGCACTGGCATCATTTCGACCAGGATATTCTGCCTCCCATCATCGATACGCGCCTTGCCCAAAACGACAATGCGCCGCTGCATATCCTGGTGTATTTACCGTTCGAGCAGCAACAAAAGGTCACCGCGCTGTTGCAGCGTTTCAAGCAGTATCGATTCGTCCAGTATTCGCCGGATCTGATCGACGACGAGGCCGAGAATGTCGGCTTGCGCTGTACCAATCTGCACGGCTTTCGCGCCGATTTATGTCGCGCCGCCGCGGTGATTTGCAACGCCGGTTTCGAGTTGGTGGGCGAATGCCTGCATATGGGAATCCCCACCCTGGTAAAGCCGGTGCGGGGACAGATGGAGCAGCAATCCAATGCTTTTGCGCTCGAGCAGTTGGGCTGGGGCACCGCAATGCAGGAGCTGGACGAACACAAGCTGCAAACGTGGCTGGACGGCGAACGCTGCGTAGCACCGATCGCTTATCCCGATGTGGCGGCCGAGCTGGTCGATTGGGTTTTAGCCGGCGATTGGCAGAACAAAATGAGTTTATGGAATACGCTCTGGGACAATACGCGCACGCGCAAACATCCGAGCCAAATGCGCAATCATAGCGCCAAGCCGCAGGTGGCCATTTAACCGCAATTCGTTGGCGCTTCGGTGCTGGGATCAGTGCGGGCGAGCGTCAGTTGTCAGTTGTCAGTTGTCAGTTGTCAGTTGTCAGTTTCAGAGTATTCGATGGCAGCGAGCTTGACAGCTCGACGACCGAATACTTTTTTTAAAACACTGGAAGCACTATTGTTTAAATCGCTGACTACCAGAGAGAGACAATATCGAAAGAAGCCAACTGGAAAGTAGTGCCGATATCGACCAGTACAAAGAAGTTTTGAAAAGAGTATCGGTCGGCGGGCTTAGCGCTAAGTGCTAGATGTTGTTAGAGAACTTAAGCGTTGAAGCTTCGATAAAGCGGCCGGTTCGCTGTACTTCGATCGTCGCCGCAATGAAATCGACGGCCACCCAAAACGAATCGCCGACGGTATTCGAAAACGGGTTCTTCTGCATCTTGCCTTCGAACTCCAGTAGTTGGCCGCCGCTGTTATTGCCGAGACTGACCGGTTTTTCAAAAGCGCCGTAGCGCCCGTCACGATAAGCAGCCAAACTTACGCTTAAATACGTCAAACCGGTGATTGCGATGGAGACCAATTCCAATTTATCGCGCGCCACGCCATCGGTATGTTGGGTCATTAGAAAATTCATTGCTCCACCTTTGCAGCGCATATTGTGCAAGGTGGTATTGCGCCAATCCAACTGGCGAAAACGATCCGCGCCATCGCTACGCTCGCTCATATCGACCTCTTTCTTACAGCTTTGAACCAGCGCTCACCGAGAATTATTAGAGTGACAAACGCCATACAAGCTACCGCCAAAACCGTTTTAACACTAACTGTTTTAACACTTTGGCGATGCTCCGTCATCGCCAAGTTATAGCCTACTACAATCGAGATTTTGCTTCGATGCTTTACATCGCGGGGATGTGTGCGAGATCGATCGGCAATTCGGCGCGGCCGATGCGATCGGCGCGATCGTGCAATTCCGCAGCGGCGCCATCGACGCCGATCATGATCACGAAGCGCTGCTCGCGCACGCCATCCAGGCAATACGCGGCGAGTTCATCGAGATCCTGGAATTGCAGATCGATGCCTTTGTCGGCCAGCGCCTTTTTGAAATCCTCCGGCGTCGGCAGCGGCTGCACTTCGCGCTTGGTCGGCAGATCCGCCGGGCGGTTACGGTGCGTGGTCCAGATACCGGTGGCGAGGACGCCGCCGGACGGATAAAACACCGAAGCGCGCAGCTTGGTACCTTCGCTTTGCAGTTGCGCCGCCAGGCATTCGGTGGTGATCGATACCGCCGCCTTGCTCGATGCGTATACCGATTGATAGGGCAGCGGCGAAATACCGCCGTCGCCGGACGAGGTGTTGATGATATGGCCTTCCTCGCCCGAGGCAATCATGCGCGGCACGAACGCGAGAATACCGTGCACCACGCCCATCACATTGACGCCGTGCACCCATTTCCAATCGTTGACTTCGGTCTCCCAGATATTGCACGACACCGCGGCAACGCCGGCGTTGTTGAATAACAAATGGCAGGCGCCGTGCTTGGCAAAAACGTGCTCCGCCAGAGCCTCTACCGATTCCGCCTTGGCTACATCGGTGACGAAGCCGGAAACATTGGCGCTCGCGAAGCCGGGCAGCGCTTTATCCAATGCCTTCTGCTCGACATCGGCGACCACGACCTTCGCGCCCTCGGCCAACAGCGCGCGAACGATGGCTTGACCGATACCGCTGGCACCGCCGGTGACGACGGCAACTTTATCTTTGAAATTTTTCATGGAGACCTCTCTGAGCGCAGTTAAGTGAACGGTGTGCAGGAATTGGAGCGGGAGTATAAGAAATATCGTCGGTGCTGTCACAACCCCGCCAGCAAATCGTTCGCAGCCGCCAAATAGCCGTTTTTTCGCAACCCTTTTCCGCGCCCCAGCTGTGGTCGAGGTCTCCGGCCCGATGTAGCGGACGTGTGCTTTAATAAAACCAGTGCTGCCATCGTCGAGCAGCTTGTGGAGTGGCTATGCGTTACTTACTGGCAATGGATCAAGGCACCACGAGTTCGCGCGCCATAGTGTTCGATAGCGACGGCACCATTCGCAGCCTTGCCCAGCAAGAATATCCCCAGCACTATCCGCAGCCCGGCTGGGTGGAACACGATCCGCTGAATATCTGGCAAAGCCAGCTCGCGGTCGCAAGACAAGCGTTGACGCGCGCCAATATCGGCGCGCGCGATATCGCCGCACTCGGCATCGCCAATCAGCGCGAAACGACTTTATTGTGGGAGCGTGCCGGCGGTAAGCCGCTCGCCAACGCCATCGTCTGGCAGGATCGACGCACCGCCGAATATTGCGATCGACTAAAAGCACAGGGTGTTGAAACATTATTTCGCGAGCGCACCGGCCTGCTGCTCGATCCGTATTTTTCCGGCACCAAACTGGCGTGGCTGCTCGATAATATTCCCCACGCAAGACAGCGCGCGGCGGCGGGCGAGTTGGCCTTCGGCACGGTGGACAGCTGGCTGCTGTGGCAATTGACCGGGGGGCAGATACACGCCACCGATGTCACCAATGCCGCGCGCACTTTAATGTTCGATATTCATCGCAATTGCTGGGATGAAGAGTTGCTCGCACTGTTGAATATTCCCGCGCAATTGCTGCCGCAGGTTTATCCATCGAGCCACGCATTCGGTAGCACGACTGCAGACTTATTCGGTGCGCCGATCATGATCGGCGGCGTCGCTGGCGATCAGCAGGCAGCCCTGTTTGGCCAGGCTTGCCACACGCCGGGCATGATCAAAAATACTTATGGCACCGGCTGCTTTATGCTGCTGCAAACCGGCGCGACCGCCTGCGCTTCGACGCATGGATTATTGACCACGCGCGCCGCACAGAGCGGCGCCGTTGCAAATTACGCACTCGAGGGCAGCGTTTTTATCGGCGGCGCCGTCGTGCAATGGCTGCGCGACGGGCTCGGGATTATTAAAAGCTCGGCGGAAATCGAAGCGCTGGCCACTTCAGTGCTGGATAGCGGCGGCGTTTACTTCGTGCCGGCATTTGCCGGACTCGGCTCACCGTATTGGGATGCGCATGCGCGCGGCGGCATCTTCGGTTTATCGCGCGGCACCACCCACGCGCACATCGCGCGCGCCGCACTCGAAGCGATCGGCTATCAATCCGCCGAACTATTGCTCGCGATGCAGCAAGATGCCAGCACCCCCATCGCGGAATTACGCGTCGACGGCGGCGCCGCCGCGAATAATTTATTGATGCAGCATCAAGCGGATTTATTGGGCGTACCGGTTGTGCGTCCGCGCATTATCGAAACCACCGCGCTCGGCGCCGCTTATCTTGCCGGCCTAACGGTCGATGTATGGCGCGACAGCGCAGAAATTGCCGAACAATGGCGGATCGAGCGCACCTTCGAACCGCAAATTTCAAGCGCGCAGGCCGCGCAAAAAATGCACGACTGGCGCCGCGCCGTGCAACGAGTGCTGGAGGGTCAATCGTAACTCGCGGCGAGAAACCGCAGCGAAACCCACCACCGCGTCACTTGCATGCAACAGCGCTTGTACGATAAAGTCGAATCGATCCCCCCTCGTAAATCGATCTCCCATCAGAGCTTGGGCGATTTATTGCGCCCAACAATATAATTAGGACACCTAAATGCTTAACTCCAACACCGCATTGCGCTCTTTAATTTTAACTGGTTTTGTTACTGCGCTCGCCGCCTGCGGTGGTGGGGGTGGTAGCAGCCATGCCTCAACACCCACTCCGCCAGCAACATTTCCGGTCGCTGCGGCGATAAACCACCAGATCATCAACGGCACACAAATTCCCCTAAAACTCTCCATAAATGATGCTGGGCAGCTGTTCAACTATACCTACACCTTGACGATCGCGCCGGCCATCGCCGCCACCTTTGAAGGACAAGCAGGCCTGTCAGGCACTCAAACCGAGTCGTATCCCGACACACCAAACACCTGGAGCCAAACCATTTACTACGACTCGAACTACAACGAATTGGGCCGCACCAATAGCGACGGCGAATATTCGGTAGTAACCGCATCGCACCCCTATCCGGCCGCAGCGCACGTGCACGACACCGGCGACCTCGATTCCGTAACAACCTATTCTGATCAGACCAAGGCCAGCGTATGGCAAACCAGCACCAGCTCTTACAGCGTTGAGCCCGACACCGATACCAGCATTATTTTTCACATCACGCTCAAAACCTACGACGCGGATCATGCACTGCTACAAACGACCGACACGCGCTTTCGGGTCGATACGGCCAGCAATACCAGCCTTGTTTCGACCGATGTTGTCAGCGCTATTAAGAACTATACCCAACACGTTACCCCCCAGTGAAATAATTACCGGGCGGAGCGATACACTCAATCGCCGCGCCCGGTAACGAACCGTCGCCATGCGCAGCCAGGTATTATTAATTGCTTAGCTGCTCCACCAAAAATAATTCGCAGGCACCGGCGCCGGTATCTTCGCGCGATAAAGAACTAATCCAGTGCCAGCCGTCGCCGGCATCCGCGCGCACCAGATAACCGCGCATATGCACTACCTGCCCGCGCCGCACGCGCTCCAATTGATTGGCAACAGCGCGATCGGCCGCGATCAAATGCATATTCGCCGCCGATGTTTCGATTTCACGCTGTGGAATCGGAAATTCCTGCACGCGCCAAAAGCCGAACCGATTGGATTGGCTGATCTCGATATGGCTCAGCACACTCTCGTCGGACATCCGCCCCCAGCCGAGCATGAAATCCGTCGTCGATAGATCGGCCTCGCGCCCCAAATGATAATCTTCGCGCGACAGTACGCGCGCCTCGACAACAAATTTTGCCAGCGGCGTAATGCGATAACCGTTTAAATCGAAGGGTCGCACATCATCCAGCGAGGTCTGCTCCGGCGCATGCATGGCGACCACGCCGACGCCGTACGTCACGCTGCGACTCTTCCACCAGGAATGCGCGCCCCATACCAGCAACGCGACAATCAATAAACGCTTTAACATCGGTAATACTCAGCACGTAAAACCGCAAGTATAGGCAAAGGATAGAGAGGCAACGGCGGCGACTGAGCGCCGCGTGACGAGCTCGACAGCGAAATTATTTGCCACGAATGATTGTCGAACGAACCGTGCGTGGCCTGCTCTTGATCGCCATCGCGACCGATGCGCACTTTTTGCGTGTCGGCTGTTGTCCGCAAATCGGATGTGGCGCCGGATCATGCTGTGATGCAAGCAGCAACGACGCCGTTTACCCGACTTATTTACTGGCGATTACAATCCACGTCTCGCCATCGACGTCCGCCAGCGTATCGTGACTGCCGCCTAAATCGAGACCGTCCAAAACGACAGTACCGACCTTTTCGACAGCGACCGCGTACCCCTTGATCTTGAGTTTCGCACCGAGAATGTTCGCCGCGTCTTCATCCTTCAGTACCGCTACTTGATAGATATCCGCCATGTTATTTATCCTCGTCCAATGATTGATGACTACTGTTTATCTGCCGGCAACTCTGCGTACAGCAAAGGAATAACTGCAAAATTGATATCGGAAAGGTTTTTGCGCAGAGTTTTACCGCTGCCGGTTGCGCCGGTAATGCTGGTCACCGTGCTGTCGCTCAACGCTTTCTGATTTTTAGATTTCGCGGCGTCTAGCAGTGTCTGCAGCGCGGCCTTATCGACCGTATCCGAACCGCTGCTGACATAACCTATAATTTTGTCCAACTGACTATTTTCCTTAATCAGCTGAGTATTCGCCTTGGCCAGATAGACCGCCGCATTGCTATCTATTTTCCCGGCATCGTCCTTGGCAAACATCGCTGCCGCGCCCGGTTGCGCCACCGCTATATCGCCGACGGCCAACCGTTGATAGATACCCGAACCTTCGCCGCTTGAAAAAATACCTTTGTAATGCAGCTCCATCAATACGTTGGCCGAATCGCGCGCCCCCTGACCGGAAGTTGGAACGCCGTTCTCCTGCACGGTGTTAGCGGGCTTGCCGTCGGCACCGAGCGTAGTTGTCGTTTTGTCTGCTGTACCGCGATTAGTGGGCAGAAAGGCACCCTCGGCACGCTTGTAACCGAGTACGGAGCTAGGTGCTCCTGTGGTTTGATCTTGACCGATCTCGACACCGATCGTGGTCGCGGTGGTGGCGACCACATAGCCAGTATTCGTGCAAGCCGCCAGCAAAAGCGCAACGATGCAGAACACCAGGGAAAGAAACACGTAACCTCTGATATTTATTGCGTGCATTGTCTATCTCCATATATGTTATTTTTTGCTGTTTTAGTTGGGGTTTTCTTCCACCTTTAAATCCCGCCACGACGGCTTTTTCACTTCGATAAGAATATTGTCCGTCGTTTGGGGAACAATAATGGTGGACGAAGTCATAATACCGAGCGCCGCCTTGACGCCCGGCTGATCCGACAATTGCAGCCCTATCATGTCGGTGCTGGCGACGTAGGCGCCATCGGCGCGCTCATCCACCGGCACGCTTACGACGCCGATACCGATGATCAGATAATGCAAGCCGGATTTAGTTTTAATAGGTATGCCGCTGCATCCATCGACGCAGCAGAGCAATATAACAACCAGCGCCACCCGAACCTTCATCCTTGTTCCCATGGCTTATTTCACTGACAAACCGCCACGACAGCGCGAGACTCGTGTGCACGAGCGGAAATTTTTTATGAATTCGTGAGATGCGCTAGAACGGGAGCATCCGTGTTATCGAGGAAGACTGCAGGAATCGATCCTTCCATTTCCTCTGAAGGCTTTCTATCACGGAATTTATAACGCCTGCAAGCAGTCGCAAATTATTCGGCCAGCTGATGAATTGGATCATGATCGATCAAGACTTACATATATTGCTGTTCGATGCTGCGCAATTCATTGGAATAATCGCGGCAGGATTTCCACAACCACTCCTCCAGTTTCTGCTCTTGCTGCTGCATGGCAGTGGTATCGGGACGGTAGCGATAACGATCATCCTGGGCCGTGCTTTGACCGCGATTGAGCTCGGTCTTGATGCTGCGCTGCAACTCCATCTGCCGCACCTTGGTGCTGCGGCAACTTTCGAACGATTCATCGGCATGGGTGGATAGCGGCAGCAACGCAGTAATAGCTAACAGAGGCACAACATAAAATTTCATGGTCAATCCTTGAGTGATACTTATTGTTGCCCGCTGTTGTAATAGCAGCAGGCGGCTCTTCGAATCCAGCCGCGCAGATATCGAGATACGCGGCATGATACAGATGATTTATTTTTTCGATAAATCCAGAACACCCTCTCACCTCATGGGCGAGAGGGACTTCATCAACCGACCGTTAACTGATAGCCAGTCAACCCATTCCGATCGTGCATTTCTTCGAGCACGCGTTTATACGAGGTCATGCAGATTTTCCACGCGCCGTCGACTTTGATGTATTCGTCGTAGTAGTAGGCGAATTGTTCCTGGGTCAGGTTCATCGGCTTGTTGAGATTGTACGAGTGCATCGCCCATGTGCCGGTGGCGGTTGTGGCGCTGGTCAGTTTTATTTCCGGCAGACCGACCAGCCAGTACGATAAATTATCGGCGCCCATCGAATCGTGCATATCCTTGAGAAACTGCATTAAGTCCTTACGACCCGAGAATGCATAGACGCCATCCGAATACGACGCCTCGATATCCTCGGTCAGCAGCTGCTCCATCTCATCCCACTGCGAAAGAATCATCGTGCGAATATAGCGTGCCTTCAATGTTTTGATTTCTTCCAGGTCTTTTAGCCATTGGATGTCTTTCTGTAACTGATCGAGTTCGCTCATTGCAATACTCTCCTGCCGATTCGCCATGGGATGAGGCCCCCGGTGCTTCTCGTTGACCCAGCGCCTCTCGTTAAAATTATGTGTCGCTCGCAGAAATCTTTAACGCGCGGTTAAGCTACTACAAAATGCCCGGCGCAAATTCATATTAAGAAAAATTAACCATGCCTGCCCCCGCAACCCGGCAATAAAAAAGGCCACCCGACGGTGGCCTGTGGACTTTCCGGTGAACCGTTAGCTCGAGCGAATCAAATGGTCGAACGCGCTCAGTGAAGCTTTGGCGCCCTCGCCCATCGCGATGACAATCTGTTTATACGGCACTGTGGTGACATCGCCTGCCGCGAATATGCCAGGCACCGAGGTGGCGCCGCGCGCATCGACGACGATTTCGCCGCGCGGGCTCAGCTCCATACTGCCCTTCAGCCAATCGGTGTTGGGCACCAGACCGATCTGTACGAAGATACCCTCCAGCTCTAATTTATTCGACACACCGCTATCGCGATCCTGGTAAACGATCGCCGTTACCTTCTGGCCGTCGCCTTTGACCTCGGTGCTTAAGGTATTGGTCAACACGCTGACATTTGGCAGGCTATTCAATTTGCGCTGTAACACCGCATCGGCGCGCAGCTGTTTATCGAACTCGATCAGCGTCACATGCGCGACGATGCCGGCTAGATCGATGGCCGCTTCCACGCCGGAGTTACCGCCGCCGATCACCGCGACGCGCTTGTCTTTAAACAGCGGGCCGTCGCAGTGCGGGCAATACGCCACGCCCTTGGTGCGATACTCCGCTTCGCCCGGCACATTCATTTCGCGCCAGCGCGCGCCGGTGGCGAGAATCAATGTTTTCGCTTGCAAGCTGGCGCCGCTGGCGAATTTGACTGTGTGCAAACCGCCGGCCTGCTGCGCTGGAATCAGCCCCGAGGCGCGCTGCAGATTCATGATATCGACTTCGTAATGGCGCACATGTTCTTCGAGCGCACGCGCCATTTGCGGACCTTCGGCTTCCTTCACGGAAATAAAATTTTCGATCGCCATGGTATCGAGCACCTGGCCGCCGAAACGCTCGGCCACCACGCCGGTGCGAATACCTTTGCGCGCCGCGTAAATCGCGGCCGCTGCGCCAGCGGGCCCACCGCCGACTACCAGCACATCGAACGGCGCCTGCGCGCTGATTTTTTCCGCAGCGCGCGCCTCGGAATTAGTATCGAGCTTGGCGACAATCTCTTCCAGGCTCATGCGGCCCTGGCCGAATGGCTGGCCGTTTAAATATACGCTCGGCACCGCCATCACCTGACGCTGCTCGACTTCGCTTTGAAATAACGCGCCGTCGATCGCGACGTGATGAATCTTCGGATTCAGCACCGCCATCGTATTCAATGCCTGCACCACATCGGGACAATTCTGGCACGACAGCGAAAAATAAGTTTCGAAATGCCATTCGTCATCGAGCGCGCGAATCTGCTCGATCACTTCATGCTCCACTTTTGGCGGACGACCGCTGACCTGCAATAACGCCAGCACCAGCGAAGTGAATTCGTGGCCGAGCGGAATGCCGGCGAAGCGCAGATCGATCTGCCCGTGCGGGCGATTGATCGAAAACGAGGGTTTGCGCGCATCGGTACCGTCGTCGCGCACGCTGATTTTCGGCGACAGCGTCGCCAGTTCCTGCAGTAGCGCCGCGAGTTCCTGCGCTTTCTCGCTGTCGTCGTACGACGCGATAATTTCGATGGGATCGACCACCATCTCGAGGTAGGTTTGTAGCTGTTGTTTTAAGGTTGCATCCAACATGACCGATTACTCCACGATTGAATCAGTTCGTTTCAAGCGGCTGGCGCACGGACGGATCGCGCCGCGTGCGCCGTAACAGATGGGGCTGGATCGCAGCCCCACGTTCGGCTCGTGTTACCGAGCCGCTAAACAGCAGCGTTAGATTTTGCCGACCAAATCCAACGACGGCTTCAGTGTGGCTTCGCCTTCTTTCCATTTCGCCGGACATACTTCGCCGGGATGCGCGGCCACGTACTGGGCGGCCTTCACTTTGCGCAACAGTTCTTGCGCATCGCGGCCGATGTTATCGGCGTTCAGCTCGATCACCTGGATTCTGCCTTCCGGATCGATCACGAAGGTGCCGCGCTCAGCCATGCCTTCCTCCTCGATCAGCACTTCGAAGTTACGCGACAGCGTCAGCGTCGGATCGCCGATCATCGGGTACTGAATTTTGCGAATCGTATCCGAGGTGTCGTGCCAGGCTTTGTGCGTGAAGTGCGTGTCGGTGGAAACGCCGTAGATCTCGACACCCAGCTTTTTGAATTCGGCATAATTGTCGGCCAGATCGCCCAGCTCGGTCGGACACACGAAGGTAAAGTCGGCCGGATAGAAGAACACCACCGACCATTTGCCCTTCAGATTGGCTTCGGTGACGGGCACAAATTTGCCGTTGTGGAATGCGGTCGCTTTAAAGGGTTTTACTTCCGTATTAATCAGGGACATGGTCGATCTCCTTTGCTGGATAAGTGTTTGCAGGGTTAGATTACCCAGCCCATAGCCATTAATGAAATGGATTGATTCAATAGGGGCGATTTGAATTAACTATGGAAGTAGGCAGCCGCTGGGCTATCGCGGCTATTGTGACCGTCTTATTATTTATTAACGGTCCAGCTATTAACGATTCAAGGCTTATCCAAGAGGGATTTTCGATGACGATTCATATCGTGAAGTTGGGCAGCCCACGCCTGCACGGCGAGGGACTGCGTATCGGCACCGTGCGCCGCCCGCCGCGCGGCATTCCCAAGGAGGACTTTGCCAGTAAAAACTGGTACGACGTGTGGTATCCGAATCTCGCGCCGAGCGCCGAGACCGTTAAGCTGGCGTTGGCTGCGACCACCACCCCCGAGTGGAATACCTTCGTGAAAATCTATCGCGCCGAAATGGCGACCCCGGAAGCCAATCACACGCTGGAGCTGTTGGCCGCGCTGTCGCATCAAACGAATTTTTCGATGGGCTGTTACTGCGAGAGCGAGGACCACTGTCATCGCTCGATTCTGCGCGAGCTGCTCACTGAGAAGGGCGCCAGCATTAAATAGGTAGCGCATCGAAGCTAATCCAGACAGTCTCTGCGAGCTTCTACTCGCGAATGGTGTCGATAAGAGCGGATAAGATCAGGCCGCAGCCATATGCAACACCGCCTGCCGATGCCCGGCGGCCTGCTCGACCAATAAACCAATTTTTTCCGCCATGATTTCTCTACCAAAAGAATGGCCTTACTAGGCATTCGTTGGTTTCATATTAGGCAGGCGAGCCAAACAGCGGAAATTTGATTTTGTTATTGGAGGGATTGAGGCGGACTATCGTCGCCGGTAGCATCGGGCCGGCGACCTATCTACTTAACGCAGCACTTTCAAAGCACGGCGATTATTGCGCAGCGCCGATCTTTTGAATATCGAGCAACTGCTGGTCGGCCTTCTTCAGATCGGCCTGAATATCCGTCATTTTGACGCGATAATCCGCCGTGCAACGCTGCCACGACCGACGCTTATCATCAAATAGCCGATCCGAAGAAGAGTAGACTGGCTCTTCACCGCAGACGCTAACCTGTCCATCGGTCAATTCCTTCAGGTAGGCATTCAAACCATCGCTCTTGCGATTGAGTGCGAGCCTTTCCTCTTTGGCTTTGCTGCGCTGTTGTTGCGCCCAGTCGCTCGCGCACTGATATTCGGCAAGCTTGGTCAAATTATCGTTGTTGTACGCCGTCGTCTCAGGCCGGGCATACCGCTGATATTGCGATAGTTGTTTTTCGATACGGGCGCTCTCCTGCCTCCACATTTTTTCGTCGTTGACGACAGTGCCGTAGAAATTAGTACTCCCTACATCGCGAACCGGTAGCGCGATACTACCGCAATAACTGACGGAGCCGGTTTGAGTAATCTGTATTTTGTTGCTGTATCCTTCGTGCAACTCGATCTTATCCACCTTTTTCTGATCGCTACCTACAGGCGCCTGGCTGGAGAACATTACATGCCCCTGCGCGTCGACAGTTTTGTAGATTTCGGCTTGGGCGGAACTTAAGAAATAAACTGCAATTATTGCAGCGCTTACCAACCGGGAAACCATGCTTTTGTAGCCCTATGCTAAATGCAGATTATTGTAAAATTTTCCGCCATATACGCGGGTAAAAAACCAGCGCCGTTAAGCCAAAGAAGCAGGTGGTTTTCCTTGCTTTGGTGGCACGGCATTGCAACCAATGTCATCGCGCCGCACACGCGCAAAAATATAGCGTGTAAAAACAGTATATGCCAACGAGTTAGCTTTGAATTGTGACGGTCAATATGTGGCCAGATCAGCTCGATCTCGTCGCTATAACATCGAGATCGCCCGCATAAAAACGGCGACCATTGGGTCGCCGTATGCGCAACGAGCCGGCAGAACCTGCCTATATTCTTATGGCGAATGGCCACTCCGCATTGCCTTCGGCTCAATTAAATCGTGGTCTGCTCCGAATTCTCTTAATTATTTATAAACCACCTGCCCTCTAAAATTCGGCTTCACTTTTTGGGCGAATGCTTTATAGGCAGCCAACTCAACTGCGGCGCACACGTTGCCCTTGGTGCGATCATCAAAAATTCGAACTACGGCGAGCGTATTGCCCTTTAATGAATACGTAGCACTGTAGGACAGAGTACCGTTATCGAATTTGAAATTATCCGGCGCGGCCAAAATTTTCATGCCTTTTGGAAATTCGTAGACATACTCTTCGGTCGAGCGGCCGCTGGAGCAAGCGGCCTCGTCGACCTCGTCAAAATTCCGCGTCGCGGCGGAAACGTAGTTGGCAATCGGCGCCTCGCCAAAAAAAAGCGGCTGGATCGGAAACGCGGCCGGCCCCGGCACGACAATCCAATCCTTGACGGTAAACGTCGCGCTGTATTTATACGTGTCGAGCAGATCCTTGGGATTATCCTTGGTAAACTCGCCGCTGCCGAGATAACCGCCGGCGCGAAATACATTTTTGACCAGATCGGCTTCGTAGTCCTTGGAAATATTGCGAAAACGGGCGCGCGAATTCACCGCAAAGCTGCCCTGCAAATCCACATCGACGCGCCCCTCTGCCGAGCCGTCGGGCAATATTTTTACAACGGTTTTCATATGCTGTCGATTGGCGCCGATCGGTGTCGGCGGCGCTTTGGTTCCCTCCCGGTAATTATCGACCAGCAATACCGGCTTATCGGCATCGGCGAACGGCAGCATGCCGAACGGCGTGCTGCTCGAGGTGGAATCCGCGTACAGATCCATGCTGGGGATATAGTTGATGACGTGATTCACCATCGACACCACCGGTACCTGCGGCAGCTTGTAGCTGCTGCCGGCATTGATCAGCACCTGCGTATTTTCGATGCCCTTCGCGGTGAGCAGCGCCTGTAACAATGTCGCGTGATCCTTGCAGTCGCCCATGCGGTTATCGAGAATAAAATCGATGTCATGCGGCACGACGGCACCCAATCCGATACAGTTACCGGCGTAGGTGATATTGGTGGCGACCCAATCGTAAAGGCTTTGTGCCGTGGCGCGCGGCGTGGTTTTATCCTTGGCGACGTCATCCGCCAGCTTTTGGATGCGCTCGGTCACGGCGGCCTTAGGGCGCGCTCTCTCGCCATAAGCAGCGACGATTTCCGCATAATTGCGGAAGGTCGAAAACGCTACGCCCGGCTCTTTCTCCTCGTCGTAGACCGAATAATCGGCGCGCTTATTTTTGACCGGCTGCGAATTCCGATACGACCACTCGATAACCTTGCGGCCATTCTGTTCGGTATTTTTTTCCTCGGTCATCTGCCGCGCGCGGTACTGCACCCACAGCGAGGCCGGGTAATCGAAGCTGATATGTACATCGTCGAGTGCCGTGTATTTCGAAAACGTCTCGGTCGTCGAAAACTGGTTCGGGAACATCGGCTCAGTGGCGGTCAACCGATACGAGAACGCCACGGTATCGCCGACCGCGACATCGGGAAACACGACGGTGAGCGTCGTCAAATCGGAGAATACCGGCGCATCCTTGCTCTTGCCGCGGTTCTCTTCGACCTGATAATTGGATTTGGGTGCATCGATGCGGCGCCCGTCGGCTTTCAGCGTGTAGGCCTCTAGCACTTCGGCGCGCTGAATGCTGGTGCTATACGTAACCGAATGCCGCTTGGCACCAGCGACGGCCTGCTCCTTCAGGATAGTGGTAGACCACGCGCGATTTTCGACGAACGAGCCATCCGCATTGATCACGTAGGCAATGCTGTAATGCGGATAGCAGGTTTGTAATTCTGGTGCCGCGTCGTCGGCGAATAAAGTGCTGGCAATAAACGGAAGGACTGCAAAAGCGATGGATCGCAAGGTACTGAACGTCAATTCAAATCTCCCTGTCATGGTATCCTGAGTATGGATGCGTCGGCTCACCGCCGACGGCGTGTGTAACTATAGATCAAAATATCGTAGTGCAGTACGCCTGACCTAACCCCACGAGTAATGTCATTGGTCTGTTAGTAAAGTCCGCGGTTGGCATTAAACTATTCCTCCTGTTCAAGCTTATTGTGATGATTACCTTTCCTACGGAGGCGCCCCCACCTCCGTAGGCCGCAGTCCAACCTTACCTCAGTTGAATCGCAATTTTGTTCGCTGCAACCACTGGTTAGCGCACGTACCATCCTCAATTGTCTCCAAGTGAACTCCATAGTACGCGCAAATACTATGAGCTTCACTCAACTGTTTGGCGTTAATTTTCTTTTTATAAAGTAGGAGTATTTTTTGTTTTTCTGGGTGCGCATATGCATAGGCAAGGATCTGACCTAAACCTTGCTTCCAATCTAAAAACTTCTTGATCTCGACTATCGCCGACGATGAAATAAGATCTATTTTTCCGATCTTATCTCCAGCCCTAACCTCAATCGTGTATTCGGGCAAGAGGGCTTCGACAGTATCTTGTATGGCAGCTTCATCTATAGATAAAGCCTGCATATTTTTGCAGTATTCAGCCATGAGCTCCGCATCGCAGATGTAATGGCCTGATATATTCCTTCTTGCTTTCCCCCAAGATGCGCCACGCAATAAGGCTTCACCACTTAGAAAGCCATCGATTAAAACTGAGTTTTTAATATGAAGCTCGTCTTCAACCCTCCCAAGAAATGACGAGCTTACCGATCTTAAGAGCCATCGATGCGGGTGATACGAAAACCGCCCAGCTTTAACTAACCCCAAGAAACACTGGTACATATCTTGGTCAGGTATTAGATAGTAATCCCGCTGTTCTTGGTGTTGCCTCGAATTTTTACGCTTCATGAATAAACTCATTGGTAATTTTAATGAACAATTTTTAGCTCAGGGAGCGGGCACATCAGGATCAAAGCTGAGGTAAAGGTGATCACACAGCAAACAGATTTCCGCTACATCACAGAATCTGTAGTTTATGACGACGACATGGTTGCCGAGGTTTTTAAATCGCCCCGATGGCGCTCATACTTATCCGAGGATCGAAGCAATGCGGCGTGAAGCTGCTTGATGTGATTTTCAGTGAACTCAGGTTAATAACCGATTGATTGAAGTTTATCGTTGCTTGCTGACCCGCTTGAACAATAAAGCGAAAATCATCGACTTTGTCCGGCTCAGCCCAAGCCTGAGTGGCTACGAATACACTATGAACAACGCTCAGCGTGAACAACTGCTCGGCGTTAAAATCACCGAAAATACTTTCATCATAGGTGGTCATTGAGTGCGTTAGCGATGAGATAGCAAGTGGCAGCAATTGCCGGCTTTTACGCAGAAATTCTGTTTTTTAAAACTCATAGCCAAATCCCTCAGCATTATTCGTATTTATCCAAACAATTATGCAAACCAATAGCGACATATCGAGAGCCGGCCTATTGTCGGTATTCTTAACAGTCCTCGCGCGCGACTAACTATCCAATCGGTTCTCTCGCGCCGCCTTGCGGCGCTTAAGCACTATCAACACACCGACAGTCAGCGCAACGATGCCACCCAACACTACCAGCACCCACACCGGCAAGTGGGTAATAAAATCAATTCCCAGAGTTGCCACCGCCACCTGCATGGCGGTGGATGGGATAAATACCAGCGTCGTAAAAATCAGATAACTGGCCGTTGGAATCTTGGTGATGGCAATCAGACAATCCACCGCCGGGTTGATCCACAAAAAGAGCCGCAATGCCATGATGGTTCGGGCCGGATAATTTTCCAGCTTGGCTTCGTAATCGCGAATTTTGGCGGGAATATGCCGCGCGGTCCATTCCTGCCCGAGCGCCCGCGCGATAAAAAAATAAAAAAAACTGGCCAACAGCGCCGCTGTGCAGGAATAGGTTATGGCCAGCGGCAAGGGCCAGATTGTGCCGCTTAACCAGAGCAGCGGGCCCGCTAAAAATAACGGGAACAACACGATAACTAGCAACAGAAACAGTAGCGGCCCGAACCAGCCGGCCGCCTCCACTTTGGCCCTGATCCAGCCCATGTCGGAAAGCTGCGCCAGCGCACCGGACCACCACAGTGCCGCAAAGCCTGCAATTATTGCGGCTAGCAGCAGCCATTTTATGATCTTTGCTTTTGTAGGCGTCGAGGTACTCGGTACATTCATGATGTTTATTTTTCTGATATTAAATATGAAACTTAATCTCGCTGTTTATCCATAAAATCGAGCTCTTATCCTGGGCTTGTCGCGTGCCGATCCTGCACAGTCACTCGGGCGGTATGCAAAACTTATCGGCTCGCTATAGAAACGCGTTTGCGTTGTCGGGCAAGCCCAGTAAAGCCGAGAAGACCAGAACCAAACAGCCATACTGCAGCCGGAACTGGCACAGCCGTTTGCTCGATGTCGATTGAATAGGAAAACAAACCGGTGAGTTTGCCGCCATCGCCAATCCTGCCAAAGCTAAAGTTATCGGTTAAGAGATAAGTTCCTGCGGAAAGAGTAACCTGATCAAAGTCCACGCCTATTGGAAATGCGGGTACCGCATACCCCGCCTCCGAGCGAAAGACCTGACTGGTAACATTTTGCAGGGTTTCCGGGGGCAAGGCGCAACTATAAACAGATGCCGGATCAGGGATACAACTACCCGCCGCGCTGCTTAGTAGTTTCAAATCCCAAACCCAGGCCTGAGCTTCGTTCACGCCAAGATTGCTAAATGCAGAGCTGAAATTGATAGTGGCCTGCTGTCCGCTTTGAATCACAAAGCGAAATCCATCGACCGGATCAGCGCCCATTGCTTGCGCCCCAACAAACACATTGCGGGTATCGTTTAACGTGAAAAATTGTCCAGCATTGAAATCACCGAGAACGCTTTCGTCGTAAATAGTTGTTGCGTGTGTTAGTGGTGAGATCACGAGCGCGATGATTATGCCAAGGCCCTTACTTGCAACTGCGACTTTTTCAGAAAAACTCATACCCAGATCCCTCAGTATTTTTTAATCGATTCACACCATTGGCGCTACTGACCGGACAATAGCAACTTATCAAGCGCTGGTCTATTGTCGGGATTTTGAACAACTTGACGTGACACCATACTTTTAGTTCGCCAATAAAAAAGCCACCCGAAGGTGGCTTTTTTATTTACTTGGTGGTGGAGGCGGCGGGAGTTGAACCCGCGTCCGCTAGCCCTCTGCCATTGGCTCTACATGTTTAGAATCCGTCGATTAATTTAACTCTTAACAGCCCGACGGGCAGGACGTTAAGCGCGATCCCGTAGGTTTTCATCGTTTGGCACCGGGCGGGCCAAGCGCTTAGTCAGATGTAATGACAGTTGGTTTCTCTATCTGACATCGATCACCAACTGCAAGCAGCCCTTAGGCTGCGAGAGCGTACGTTTCGTCGTTTGCGACTATTTGTTTACAGCTTTGGATTTACGTGATTCGCTGCCATCACGACATGCACCTCAGGTTTTGTTACCAACGTCGAATCCAGATCGCCCCCGAACTCGGCCATTCACTTTAAACGTTGCTATTCAACTTCAACGCTAAAGTCGTTTTCACCATCCGCGCCGACATTTGCAAGCACCGGCGACAGACACGGGGATGCGGTAGATATTGCGTCTACCGCATCCCCTTTCCCTCCGCCTGGGAGGGAGTGAACGGTATAAATGGATATACCGTGTTACTACTATGGGCGCGCTGCGCGCTAATTTCAATGTTTCTCTTAGAGAATGTTTCTCTAACACGTGCGCTATGTCATTTTTGTACAACATAACGCGTCGGCATTTAAATAGGGCGCCAATATTTTTGTGCGTTTACCTGACTATTTTTAGCGTTCTTTCCAGCCACTTCCTTGCGTCACGCCTAGCTATTTCTTGGCATCATGCTTGGCTATTTTTTAGCGTCATGCCTGACGATACGCTGCTTCTCGCGATTCCAGTCGCGCTCTTTTTCGGTTTGGCGCTTATCGTGCAATTGTTTACCGCGCGCCAGTGCGATTTCCGCCTTCACCAGATGGCCTTTCCAATACAACCCCAACGCGATGCAGGTGTAGCCCTTTTGCTGGGTGGCGCCGATTAATTTATCCAGCTCGCGCTGCTTCAACAACAATTTGCGGGTACGGGTCGGATCGGTCACGTAATGCGTGGAAACGGTTTGCAGCGGCGTAATTTGTGCGCCGATCAACCAGGCCTCGCCATTTTTAAGCAACACATAGCTATCGGTGATCTGCGCCTTGCCGGCGCGCAGGCTTTTTACTTCCCAGCCCTGCAACATGATCCCCGCCTCGAATTTTTCTTCCAACTCGAAATCGAAGCGCGCTTTTTTGTTCTGCGCGATGGTATTGTTTTGCGGGGCATTTTTTGTCATGGGCGCGCATTATAGAGGGCGCCTCCGGCCTTGAGTATGGGCGCCGGAAAATAAAAACCATCGGAGTGAGTGTTTTGGCGACAGCTCGACAATCCATCCACGGCGGTTGGCGCAGTCAGTGGACCTTTATTTTAGCGACCACCAGCGCCACCATCGGTCTCGGCAATCTGTGGAAGTTTGCGTATTTGGCCGGCGAACACGGCGGTGCCGGCTTCATTCTGATGTATCTGGCCTGCGTCGTGTTGATCGCCACGCCGGTGCTGGCGGCGGAAGTCGTGCTCGGTACGCGCGGCCGCAGCGATCCGATCCATGCGATCGAGGCCGCGCTGCTGGAGTCCGCGCTGAGCCGCCGCTGGCGCTGGCTCGGTTGGCTCAGCTGCCTTGCAGGGCTGCTGATTCTTTCTTATTTAAGCGTGATCGGCGGCTGGATCATCGCTTATTGCCGCTGGCTGTACGAGGGCGATCTGGCCGCAACCAGTGCGCGCCAGGTCGGCGAATTGTTCAGTCAATTACTCAGCGACGGCAGCCGTCAGATCGGCCTGCACGCACTGTTTATGTTTTGTGCATGGATCGTGGTGGCGCTCGGCGTCGCGCGCGGGCTCGGGCTGGTGCTGTCGGTCATTGCCCCGCTGCTGCTGGTGCTGTTGATCGTGTTGGTGCTGAGCGCGATCCGAATGGGCGATGTCGCGGCGGCATTCGAATTTATGTTTGCGCTGCGCAACGACCAATTGCATTTTGACGGCGCGCTGGCGGCGCTCGGCCAGGCCTTCTTTTCGCTCGGCATCGGCATGGGCGCAATGATCAGTTTCGGCGGTTATGCGCCGGAGCGGCGTTCGATCACGCATATGCTGGGTGCGGTAGTGACGCTGCACGTCGTCATCGCGCTGCTCGCCGGATTGGCGATTTTCCCGCTGGTGTTCGCGCATCGCGTGCAACCGGGCTTCGGTCCCGGCCTGATGTTTGTCACACTGCCGTATATCTTTGGCAATCTGCCCTACGGCGCGGTGCTGGGCACGGTATTTTTCTCCATGGTGCTGCTGGCCGCGCTCGGCTCGGCAATTGCGCTGCTGGAGCCGACCACCGCATGGCTGGTGCAGCGTTTTCGCTGGCGGCGTCCCTTCGCCGCATTGGCACTGGCGGTACTGGTATGGCTGGCGGGCCTACCGAGTATTTTTTCGTTTAGCTTATGGCCGCAGTGGCGGCCGGGCGGCAAAAGCGTGTTTGCCTGGATCGATTGGCTGAGCGCCGATGTGATGTTGCCGATCGCAGCGTTGGCGGTGGCTATCCTGGTCGGCTGGCGCATGCGGCCGCAAGCGATTCACGATGAGTTGTTGGCCGCGCACCCGCGCCTGTTCGCGCTATGGCGGTTGTTATTGCGCTATATTGCGCCGCCGGCGATCGGCATCATTCTATGCGCCGGCATTTATCGAGTGTGGGCTCCGCACTAAAATCATGACGACCATGCAACTAGTTTTGACGACTCTATAACCGTGACAATTATTCAACGCAGTGCGCTGGTGCCATTTTCGGCCGAGGCGATGTATCAGTTGGTCAACGCGATCGAAGCCTATCCGCAATTTATGGATGGCTGCGTCGGCGCAACAATTCTCGCGCACGATGCCGACAGTATGGATGCGCGCCTCGAGCTAGCCAAAGCCGGCATGCGCTACAGCTTCGTCACGCGCAATCGCCTGCTGCCGCCGGAGCGCATCGAATTATCGCTGGTCGAAGGCCCATTCGATAAGTTCGCCGGCTACTGGGCGTTTCAAGCATTGCAGGAGCATGCCAGCAAGGTATCGCTGCATTTGGAGTTCGAATTATCGAGTCGGCTCTTGAGCTTCGCCGCCCGCAAGGTATTCGACGGCATCGCCAATCAAATGGTCGATGCGCTGGTGAAGCGGGCACAGGCGTTATACGGACCCAAACAGTGAAAACCGCGCGATGATACGTATCGAAGTAGCGTTCGCCTTGCCGGAGCGGCAAGTAATTATTGCGTTGGACGTAGCGGACAACTGCAGCGTGCTCAGCGCCGCGAAACTTTCGGGCATCGAGCACGCCCTTTCCGCGGTCGGTGGGTCTGAGGTCAATGGACCCGAAATCGATTGGACTACTGCGCAGTTGGGTATTTTCGGGAATATCGTCGAGCAGCCCGCCGAGCACATGCTGCGCGACGGCGATCGGATAGAAATTTATCGGCCGCTATTGATCGATCCTAAAGCGGTGCGCAAACAGCGCGCCGACCACAAGAAACAACTGCTGCAACAGCAGCGCGCCGCCAAACCAACAACCGATAAATAACAGCTGTCAGTTGGTCGATGATGGTGCTGCGGGAGCCGCTTCGGGCGCCGTCGCTTCGACTTGCTGCGGCACGACATTGCCATTGAGACTGCTGAGCTTATCGTCGATGAAGAATACGGTTAGACGCTGTTCCGTGCGCTTGCCTTTCGGATCGAGCAGCGTATAGACGTAATCCCAGCGATTTTCGTGGAAGGGATCGGCGATCAGCGGCGAGCCCATGACGAACTGCACCTGACTGCGCGTCATGCCTGGCTCGAGTTTATTGACCATCTCCTGAGTAATGACATTGCCCTGGTCGATGCTGAGCTTGTAGACCCAGGGGAACTCGAAAGTACTGCAGCCGGCCAGCAGCGTTAACAGCAGCGGCGCAAAAAAACGCGATTTAAGACGATATGACATTGGCCAGTGAATTCCACTTGGGTGCCGGGGCGTGAGATAATATCGCAATCGATCGGGCAAAGCTAAGGGAACCCGCATAATGAGGAGAGCCGCACAATGACGGGAGAAAATCAGGAACTTCGGAAAGTCGGCCTTAAGGTCACGCTGCCACGGGTCAAGATTTTGCAGCTTTTGGAGCACGCCGAATCCCATAACCACCATCTTAGCGCCGAGGACGTCTACAAACATCTACTGGAAACGGGCGAAGATGTCGGTCTAGCCACGGTATATCGGGTACTCACTCAGTTCGAGAGCGCCGGCCTGGTATCGCGGCATAACTTCGAATCCGGCCATTCGGTGTTCGAACTGGCCAAAAGTCAGCACCACGATCATATGGTCAACCTGGACAGCGGCGAGGTCATCGAGTTTGTCGACGAAGTGATCGAAAAGCGCCAGCGCGAAATCGCCGCCGAGCGCGGCTACGAGATCGTCGATCACAGTCTGGTGTTATACGTTAAGAAGAAAATTTAATTTTAGAGCACTCCTCCGCCTCTACGGGACAGCGCCGCTATAAATACTTTTTACAATTAGGGGCCTGTCGCAAATAGGGCTTATCAAAACAGGACTTATCCATAGAGGCGGAAAGAGTTCGCGGCGCACCTTTCGATACTGGTTTGCCCCTACCAATCGGCAACGAAAATATCGCCCCACGCACGACGACATGATCTGCCCCCTATCTCCCTTGCCCCCTATCTGCCCCATATCTCCCTATCGATAACACCCGCCTTCTCGATAGGGAAGATGGAGCGCTTAGTGCGACAAAAGACGTCTGCCTCAGTGCGTAAAACTCAACATTTCCTGCGCGTGCGCACGGCTTTGCTCGGTGACCGTGATGCCGCCCAACATGCGCGCGATCTCCTCCACCTGCTCGGCGCCGGCCAACTTCCGCAGCGCGGTACGCACGGTTTTTTTCTCGGTCACTTTTTCGACATTAAAATGATGGTGCCCCTTGCTCGCGACCTGCGGTTGATGGGTCACGCATAGCACCTGACCGCGGCTGCCCAGCTCGCGCAATAAATTGCCGACCACTTCCGCGGTGGCGCCGCCGATGCCGACATCGACCTCATCGAACACCAAGGTTGGTATCGCCGTGGTCTGCGCGGTGATGACCTGAATCGCCAGACTGATGCGCGACAATTCGCCGCCCGATGCGATGCGGTTCAACGCCTGCGGCGGCGAGCCTGGATTAGTGCTGATTAAAAACTCGATTTCTTCTCTGCCATGCTGGTGCGGCGCTTCGTTGTCGCGAGCGTCGCTTACCCGAGGATTTAGCGCAATGCTGAAGCGGCAGCCGCCCATCGCTAATGCCTGCAATTGTTTTTCGACCTGTTTTTGCAGTTTTAACGCGGCCTGCTGACGGCGCTTGCTCAACTCGCCGGCAGCCTTTCGATACTCCTCGCGCAGCGTATTCAACTCCGCACGCAATTGTTCGATTTGCTCCGCGCCGCCGATAACACTGCTCAACTCGGCATGCAGCTGTTGCTGCAATTGCGGCAATTGCGGCGCCTGAATGCGATGTTTACGCGCGACCTCGTAAATTGCATCGAGCCGATTTTCGAGCGCCGCCAAACGCGCCGGATCGAGTTCGAAACGATCCAGATGATGCTGCAATTCAGCGCTCGCTTCCTCGACTTGAATCAGCGCGCTATTCAGCATCTGCTCGGCATTCACCAGCGCCGGCTGCGTGGCGCCGAGATCGCCAAGCGATTTCAGCGCCTGGTTGAGAATATTGACGACATTGATTTCGCCTTCGCGGCACAGCGCCAGCGCATGCTGGCTATTGCGCAGAATCTGTTCGCCGTTGGCGAGCGCGCGCCGCTCATCCTCCAAAGCCTCGAGCTCGCCCTCGGCGAGCGCGAGCTTATCCAATTCGTCCACCTGATAGCTCAGTAATTGCGCGCGCGCGGTCTGCTCATCGCGCGCGTTACTGAGCGTATCCAGCCGCTCGGCGCTACGCTGAAATTGGTGCGCCACATCGCTCACCTTAGCGGCCATTACCTCGGTGCCGGCGAAGGCGTCTAGCAAGGTGCGCTGCTGCGCGCGCTGCAATAGCGATTGATGTGCGTGCTGACTATAGATATCGATCAGCAAGCCGCCGATGGCTTTTAAATCCTGCAGCGTCGCGGGTTGGCCGTTGATATAGCCGCGCGAGCGGCCCTCGCAGGTAATGACGCGGCGCAGCAGGCAATCGTCGCCGACCAGTAAATCGCGCGCGCTCAACCAGGCTTGCGCGGCGGCGATCGCGCGAATATCGAAAGTCGCGTGGATCTCAGCGCGCTCGGCGCCGGTTCGCACAACGGCCGCGTCGGCGCGATCGCCAAGCGCCAGGCCCAACGCATCGAGCAAAATCGACTTACCGGCACCGGTTTCGCCGGTCAGCACGGTCATACCGCCGTCGAACTCGGCCTCGATATGCTCGGCGATGGCATAGTTATCGACGCTGAGATGAATCAACATAATCAAACTCCGAACAAACTATGGAATGGGGTTCTCGACATGCAGGGGGACATGGTTTTTTATACAGTAGTGTTTATACCGCAACGGGCCGGACTCTGGCAACAGCGCGTTGTAATTTCTTGGCGCCGCCCCCAAAATCGCTACAATGGCAACTCAACCTTATTTGGTAATCCGGTGATCACAGATGGCGAATGAGCTGATTTCTGAGCGCAGCCAATTGCTGCTCAAGGCTCTGATCGAACGCTATATTCGCGAGGGTCAACCGATCGGCTCGAAGGCGCTATTGGAAGCCAGCGGCCTGCCCATCAGTCCCGCCACCGTGCGCAATATCATGGCCGATCTGGAAGAGCTGGGTTTGATTCGCGCGCCGCATACTTCCGCAGGGCGCGTGCCGACCGTGCAGGGTTATCGCCTCTTCGTCGATACGCTGATTACCGTGCAACCGCTCAATCAAGACGCCATCTCCAGCCTGCAACAGGGCCTGCATCCGGACAAATCGCCGAAAGAGCTGGTCGAAAGTGCCTCGCAGTTACTGGCGCAGATCACCGCGCAGGCCGGTCTGGTTACTCTGCCCCGGCAACCGCGCGTGGTGTTGCGGCAGGTGGAGTTTCTGCCGCTCTCCGATAACCGCGTGCTGGTTATTCTCGTGATCAACGAGCGCGAAGTGCAAAACCGCGTTATTTATACCAGCCGCCATTACGGCGAAATCGAGTTGCAGCAAGCCGCCAACATGATCAATCAGCGCTTCGCCGGCCGCAATCTGGACGAAGTGCGCAGCGCGCTGGTGGAGGCCATGCGCGCCGACAAAGCCTCGATCGATCATCATTTGCAAGCCTCGCTGGATCTCGCCAATCGCGCGTTTGAAGCGCCTGCAACCGAGACGCGCGACTATGTGATGGCCGGCGAGGCGCGCTTGATCGGCGGCGCCGCGCCCGCCGCGATCGATAAATTAAAAGGTTTATTCGATGCCTTTCAGCAAAAAAACGATATTCTCGACTTGGTCGATCGCTGCATCCGCGCCGAGGGCGTGCAGATTTTTATCGGCGAAGAGGCCGGCTATGAGGTACTTAGCGATTTCAGTATGATCACTGCGCCCTACCAGGTCGATAACAATACGCTGGGCGTACTGGGAGTGATTGGACCGACGCGTATGGCGTATGAGCGCGTGATCCCGATTGTCGATTTGACCGCGCGCATGCTGAGCGTGGCGTTGAAAACTCTTTAGCCAGTCACTACGCATAACATAAGTAAAGCTAAGAGCTCTAAAATGAACGTCAGTGTTTGTGGTTAGAGCGATGCTGCCAGTCCTTCTGGGGATCGCCAACGACAAACATCGTGTTAGGCTCGGGCGCGCGCACCCCTGCGCGCTCACGTCCCCAGAAGAACCGGCAGCACCCCGCTCTTTCACGAGCAGTACGGGTTCATTTTATTAGACACTCGAAGAGATCGCTCTTGAAATCATCCCGGTGAGCCCCATATAGGCGCGACAGCTTTTTTAATGGCATTGATTTGTACGGGATTTGCGCAATCTCTAGGGATATGCGCTGAGATTTACCCGCAAATGGCTTTACCCAGTATCTAAGATGGAGAATTGTTGTGACCGAGCAAGACCAATTCCAAGACCCCGCCGCTGACAACCAGCTCGACGAGTCTGGCATTGCCGCAGAGACC